>Ga0315277_10003230_pt1 | contig 22168 bp, 13 predicted proteins | sample YL17G05_15_MG_FD_203695 | JGI IMG/M metagenome (GOLD analysis project Ga0315277, IMG submission 203695) | Sediment microbial communities from Yellowstone Lake, YNP, Wyoming, USA - YL17G05_15 | ecosystem: Environmental > Aquatic > Freshwater > Lake > Sediment | place: USA: Wyoming | collected...
CCGCGGGCACCGCTGCGCAGCAGTGGTCGGCGGCGGCTTTACACACCGCACTGGAGGACCGAAATCACACGCCTCAAATCCCCGGAGGGCCTCAAATACGTGGCTCGGACGATCCGTGACTTTCCGCCTCTCGCGCCTGGCGTCCCGATTCGCTCAGAATCCCCAGGAAGAAAAGGTCCATAATGTCCTTCGCCTGCTGGACGGGAGAAGGGCGGCGCCCGGTGAAGTAGTTGGTAAACATCGTTCCGTAGACCAGGTCGTTCATCACGTCCGCCGCCCGCTCGACGGAAATGTCCCGCATGCGGCCTGCGGCGATCAGCCTGCGGAACAGCGCCCGCACCCGCTCCACGGTGGCGTCCCGATGCTGGAAATACGTCGGCTTCTCCCGATCTTTGAACTGCGCCCGCTCCTGGATCAACAACTCCACCGACTCGGGGTGCTCCGCGAAGAAAGCCAGATACGTCTCAGTGGCCTTGGCGATCCGCAGCAATGGGTCGTCGATCCCTGCCACCTGCGACTCGATCGTCTCCCGCAGCAGCCACATCATGCGGTCGACGGCCGCCAGGAAGAGCTGCCGTTTGGTAGGGAAATAGCGGTAGATGGTCCCCTTGCCCACCTGCAGCAGGTCGGCCACGGCCTGGGTCGTGGTATTGGAATACCCATCCCGCGCGAAGAGCTTGGCCGCGGCCCCCAGAATCTCTTCCTGCCGCCGCAGACTCAGCAATTCGTTCCGAGGCCGCCCAACTCCCCTGCTTGTCAAAAGCCCTTGCCCAACGCCCATTCGCTATTCTCCCCAATAAATCGGGGACGGACCAGTCAGTCATGATATTCTACGACCAATTCAGCGAGAAACATATCCCTAAATAGTACCTGCCAGGTACCACCATCAAGAAGGGTTAGCCGAGTTGAAGTGACAGGCTCGTGAACCACGCGGACCAGTTCCATGAAGGGTCAAGGTAGGGACGGGCGAAGTGTGCCGGCCCGAGACACCTCCCCTCAACACTCCCCTGCGATAGTCTCGGGGATTTGGGGAGGGCAGGCGAACTCCGGGAAGAAGAACGGTGGTGGGCGAAATACTGATTGCCTGCATTGATCCGACCGATTGCGTTATGCGGGCTACAACGAATGGGCGGGTACGTTTCGGTAACCAAGTGGGGCAGGGGGAGAAACAGGAAAATTGGATGGCCTGTCGCATCGGCAGTTCTTTTGCCCCAGTGTGGTGACCTTGATTGGCGGCGTGTGTGTGGTGCTGGCAACGCAAGGAGTACTCCCTGCGCAGATAGTCGATACCCACAATCCGGCGCCGCAATCGGTTCAGCGACTAACCTTGGATTCGTGCATCGCCATCGCCCTGGAAAACCAGCCTGCCATCGGGGCGCAGCGCTCAGCCATGTGTGTAGCGGCTGAACGACAGAAGATCGCTCGATCGTACTTTCTCCCACAGCTTGGTTTTGAGACCCGCTACACCCACATTGACGAGCCTCGCACAGTGGACCTCACGAATCCATTCGTCGGGGGCGTGGGGGACGTTTTTTCCGACGCGGCGGCCTACTTCGGAATTGCCCGGCAGGCCGGGAGTGCCGCTGCCAATGCCGCGCTGGACAACCCCAACCTTCCCCCGTTCAGCATTGCCAAGCAAATGGCGCTGGATGCGCTGCCGGACCGGTATCGCGTGGGCCTGCTGGGAGAGAATAGCCTGACGACCGAGTTCTTGCTGCTGCAACCCTTGTGGACCGGGGGAAAGATCAGCTATCGGCACCAGCAGGCCCAACTCGGCGTCCAGGCCGCCTCAGCCGATCTGGCCAAATCCAGGCAACAGACCGTCTTCGATGTCACCCAAGCGTATCTGGCCGTCCAGTTGGCACACGAGCTAACTCAGGTGTTGGACGACGCGGCCGGCCACTTTCGCGCGATTGAACGTCTGGTCAAGGCCCTGATCGATGAGGGTGACGAGTATGTAACCCCGGTTGACTCACATCGGGCTCGCGCCCTGCGGTTGCTGGCCGAGAGTGAAAAGATCGGTACGGAGCAAGCCGCCGACCTGGCCTACGAGGCCTTGCGACAGGCGATGGGACTAGAGCCTGGGGCGGAGTTCGAGATCGCCGATCAGCACTTGACCGTTCACAAGCAGGACATCGAGCTACCAGCGATTCTCGATAAGGCAATGGTCCGGCGACCGGAGTTGGCCAAGGCACGGCTGGGCGTTCAGATTACCGAGCTGGAACGGAAGCTGGCCAGAGCCAACTATCTGCCCGACATCGGCCTGTTCGCGCGGTTCGGGACGATCGACGATGACGGGGGGTTTCCGAATCCCAACGACCGGCAGGAGTGGGCCGCCGGAGTGACCCTTGGGGTACCCATATACACGGGGGGGCGCCGAGGTGCCCAGCAGAGGCAGGCGGGGTTTCAGCAGGCCCAGGCCGGGCAGGTCAGGCAGTTGGCCCGCCAACTGATCACGTTAGAGGTCCAGAAGGCCTACCTGGAGTATCTCGAAATGTCCCAGCGGCTGCCGGTGGCCAAGGAGGCCGTCCAGGAAACCAATGCGGCACTGGAGGCGTACCGCTCCCTGCGGGCAGACATCGAAGAGAAGGCCATGCCGGATTACTACGAGGATCTGGTCAATGCCTGGGTCTTGCATTCTCTGGCACGGACAAGTTACTATAAGACTGTGTTTCAGTACAATCTCTCACTGGCGAAGATCCGGTTGGTCACCGCTTCCAATGAGTACCAGAATCTGTTCGACGATTCTCAGCCTGGCACTACCCTTGTCGCTGATGATGGTGGGGCCGGGCCGCCTCGCGATGGCCGAAAGCCCTCAGCAACAGGTGCAGCTCAAAATCCGCCTGTATTCTAGCGTTGCACCCGGGATTAGCAATAAGCACGCACGGGCGGCCACGCGGCCGATGTTGGATCTGCTTGGAGAGAAGCTCGCCTGTGTGATGGATTTCGAGTTCGTAGAGGGGGACAGTGCCGAGGACCTTCTACGGTTCGGGAAAGAGATTAACGAGGGAACGGTTCACCTCGGCGTGATTTGGGGGTTGGAATACGGTTGGCTGCGGGCGCGCTGGCCCGAGCTAAGACCAATCGCCGTAGGCACGCACGGTAAGTACGCTTACGTATCTCGGGTCATGGTCCGGCAAGGTTTCGGGGCCCGGACTCTCGCCGACCTCAAAGGACAGCGGCTGGCCACATATCGGGGGGCTTCGCTGATGGATCGGATGTATCTTGACAAGCTGCTCAAAGACAACAAACAGACCGTCAGGAGCTTAGGCATTATTGAGCTCAAGCCCCCCTATCCGACTGCGAAATCTGCAATTCTGGCCGTTCGCAATGACGAGGCGGACTGTCTGGTGGTGAACATGGTCGCTTATGCGCGACACATTTCCACGGGGCCAATGTTGAATCTGGACGATCTGCTGCCCTCAGAACCCTTTCCGGAGGCAGTGATCGTTGGCCGGCCGGACCGAATTGACGCGCTTCGTCCTCGGTTGTGGAGCGACATGCAAAAGAGTTTCCAGACGATTCATCGCACCGCGGAAGGACGTCAATGCGTTGACTTCTGGATGATCGAGCAATTCAGTACACCAGGGGACTCCTTCGAACAGCTTGTCCGTGACCGACTGCGGGACTATCCGATTACGGCGCTGGCGCGACTCGCTCCAGACGGCCAGCGTTGAGGCTGAACTCCGTCTGCGCACCCTGCCACCACTTTTCCCATTCTTCCAATTGCGAGGCCCTCTCCCTGTGGTCTGCCTCGCAGTCGAGCTCTGGGGCATCCGTTACAGGGAGGTACCGGGCCAGCAGAGCAGCGGCATACTTGCGTTCTTGGACTGACAAGGGGTCCGCTGCGCTCGATGATTGTCCCGCCGCTGCTCTTGCCAAAGCCAAGGCGACTGATTTCGCGGCACGTTCGGGCCGCTCGGTCAGCTCAAGATAAGGGTCGAAGCCAATCAAAGCGCTGTCGGGGTTATCGGGAAACCTAAACCCCGGCGGCACCTTCGTTCTCCACAATAAGTAGTCGTGCACCACGTGATCAGCGTTTTCAGGTTCCCTGCGGAGGATACTCTGGACGGCGCCGATCGTGCCCGGATTCAGGCTCGAATCGAGCATGAAGAAGAAGAGTAATCCAACATTCTCCGAATTACCGAGCTTGCCGAAAACGTTCAGGGCCTCCCGAACAACGTCTTTCACCGGCGGCTGCCCTTCGGTGGCCTGTTCCTTCAAGACCTCACACACCGTGCTGACGACCTTCTGAAGTTGGCTTGCTCTGGACCGCGGTGACTCTAAGGCACCTCCCAGCTTTCCAAGGCTTCTGATCGCTTCCACCCGAAGATTGACATACGCATCTCGGTCGGTCGCAAAGTCTGCCAATGTGTCGAGGCTTTCCAGATCCTTCAATTCACCTACCGCCCATGCCGCGGCGTTCTGAGCAGGATCGGGCGGAGAGCGGGGCTCCCGACCCAGGAGACTTCGCAGCGAATCGAGCTCGCGTTTGTCGTGGTTCAGAGGTACGAACGCCTCGACAACAGTATCCAGCATATCCGGATCTTCCAGCAATCCCCGGTTCTCCAAGATGTAGGCGAGGGCGCTGAGTCCCTCGTCGTAGTGGATTTGGCCCAACGGCTCGAGACATAGCGCACGCATTAAGAATTCCAGTTCAAACGTGTATCCGATTTCCTCCCCGGATCGTGGGACCAGTTCGACAAGCCGTTCCTCCATTCGCCGGCCGATGGCGTGCACTTGTTCTGGGGACGTCCTGGTTGCGTAGGGTAGAAGGCTGTCTCTTGCCGCCGTCTTGACGTCAGACGATTCGTAGGCTTGGACCAGCCAATCCACGAGCCGGTTGGGAGGCAGCCCGTCGAGCTTCTTGACACATGCAGCCACCAGGGCAGGATCTGGATCGTATTCAACCATCGCGATCACGTTCCGGAGCACTTTGGACCGGGCTGGCGCCTCCAGTTCCCCCAGTTTCAGGTCCTCCAGATACTTAATCACGGCGTCACTGGGCATTGGCTTGCCCTCACACGTGCGTGATTGAATGGTTGCCACTACCTCGCTCGGCGACGCTAGTCTGGAATAATGCTCGAACGCCGCAAGCCGAACCACTTCCGAGCGGCCATCGAGAAGAGTCTTCAGCAGCTCGACGACCGGGTCTCGCACGTAGACCTGGGTGTCGACTGCACCGAATTGGGCAGGCTGCTGCGCAAGCTCAGAAAGCCGCCCCAGCGCGTACCGAATAACATCGGGATCCTCGACTTTTTCGAGCGTCTTGAGGATGGCCGGAAAAATGTAGATGTCGTTGAGGTTAAGTTGATCAAACGCGCTAATACGATCCCCCGTCGGCGCGTCGTTGTCTGGAAAAATTGTCCACGGATCGCGCGGATTCGGTGGTTTCAGGACGACGAACAGGACAAACGCCAGAACGGTGACCAGAATCGTACCCACCGAGAACCTCAGCCAGTGAAATGCGAACGCTCGACGGAGCATCTCCCGTTGGGGCCCCGTTCGCTGAGAACGACGCGTGTAGAGCCTGATCCTCAAGCATTCCAAGGGCGAGGGCAAGAGGCGGATGTGCCGCGATGGAGTCCACTGCTGCGTCCGCTCTTCCAGCAACAGTCGCGCCCTTCCGCGGCGGGTCTCGCGCCGCTTGCGGTTCAGCCATTCGCGCAGCGACGGTACCAGGTAGTCGTGGGTGAGCTGATAATGTCTCCCTTCCGGTCCGGACGGGAGGTCCTCCTCGGAGTTCATCTCCTCCGGATCGGTGGGGGTCACCAGCCGCAGTTCGCTATCGAGGATTTGCAGCAATTCCTCAAAGTCCTCCGGGCGGCGGTCATACCCGGACGCCTCCAGCAGCTCTTGGTACGACCGCATGTGGCCCCTGATGTCTGTCCCATGTTCCGGCAACAGGGCGCTCAAGACGAGCCTCGCCGCCTTCTGGTGGAGCCGATGCTCCGGTGGCGCCGTAGGGCTGCTAAACGTTTCCTCCAGGAAGGTGACACCTATACCCTCGCTGCCGCCGACCTGCTTCAAGGTTGCGGGAACCCAGGTTTTCTCCTTCAGCATTTCCGCAAACAAGGCCAGCCGAACACAGACCACTTTTCCTTCTTGCGCCAGCCCAGCCGTGGCCTGTTTGACGAACTCTTCGTGTTGCTCAGTCGCTTCACCGGCCTGCTCCGGCAAAGCACCAAACGCTCGGCCGAAGGCGCCTAATACGCGTCCTGCGTGACGAAGTCCGAAGAGATCGACCACGGCCGAGTTCTGCCCTTCGAGTAGTCGAATCTCCAGTTCACGCATGAACCGAGTGGTGGCCAGCCAGAAGTCGTCCCGCACCATCACCACGCACTGAACTCGCTGCCCGTCGCACTGACGAAGCGCCTGTGCCAGCTCCGTATGTTCCTCCCCTCGCCTGGCGTGCAGCCACTGCTCGAACTGATCCAGCACAATGAGAATCTTCTCGTGCGGCGCAATCCCCTCTCCCCAACGAAGGACCATCAGCGATTCGGCTAATCCAAGAGTTTTCAGAAGGTCAGGAAAACGCCTTTGGAGGGCGCGAAGTAGCCGAGTTTCCGTCTCCGATGCCGTCGCCTCCACATAGACGGCGATGACCGAATCGGCCAGTCGGGGCAACAAGCCAGCCTTGACCAGCGAGGACTTGCCGCAACCGCTGGGACCGTAGATCAATCCCACAGAGAACGTCTTATCCGGGTCGCTCGCCTCGATGCGCTTCTTCCAGAAGCGAATGCTGTCCGGCAGACCGTCCCGGTCACGAGGCCCCGGGAGCAACTCCAGGAAGAAATCGGCGTCTTCAGCGTCGAACGACCGCAGGCCCTTGGGCACAATCGTGATCAGCTTGTCGCAAGGCGGCGTCTCGGGCGGTGAAACAGACGCTGTCGTGAGCTGATCGGCAGGCCTTTCCGACGGCGACGCCGTCTGCAGATAGTGCCGCAGATCCTCGGCGAAGTCCAGAGCCGTCACGTAACGATCCGACACTCGTTTCGACAGGGCCCTCAGACATATCCGCTCCAACTCTTTGGCAATTGTGTCGTCCCTTTGCCTCAGGGGTCGAGGTTCACTGGTGATGATTCGCTCAAGCACATCCGATCGGCTGTCGCCCTGGAACGGACGCTGACCAGCCAACAGTTCGTAGAGCACGACACCAAGGCTAAACACGTCGGAGCGCCCATCCACCCGATGGGACTCGCCACGAGCCTGCTCTGGACTCATGTAGACGGGCGTGCCAGCGACACCTCCTCGCCTCCCAGTATCCTCTTCCTTCAACGCCAAGCCGAAATCAACTACATACGGCCTGCCTGCCGAGTCCAGCAGGATGTTGGCAGGCTTGATGTCTCGGTGAACGAGACCTCGAAGATGGGCATAGTGCAAGGCTTCAGCAACAGTGGCCACCAACTCTGCAGATGCATAGTGGGCAGGAAGATCTTCCTTGATCCTAGTCGCCAGGTCACTGCCCTCGATGAACTTTGCCACGACGAAGCACAGGCCATCGTCGGTTCGGCCTGCGTCGTAGACCGGCACGATACCTGAGTGGTCAAGGCTGGCAAGAACTCGGGCTTCGGCAAGGTACTTTTCCACGTCTTCCGGGTTGGAAACTCGGTGACGGTGCGGCACCTTGACCGCCACACGACGGTTCAGTTCGTCGTCGTGCGCCAGATATACCTTCCCGTACCCACCCTCTCCCAGGAGCCTCTCAACTCGATATCGGCCGACTCGCGTAAGCACCTCGTCCGTCGTCGTCGGCGCTCCAGGCTCGACGTTTGTCGACGCCAGTGGGTCCGTTTTTCGCTCTGAATCGCCCGCACGAGAAGGGGTGGTTTTCCCCGGCGACTGCGAACCGTTCATGGCCAGATCCGCCAAACGTTGAGGGGCAGGTCACCTGACTGGTCTGCTCCCCATTCTACCGTTTGGCAGTGGGACCGCAAGCCCCCCCGAATAGGAGCCAGGTCAGCCTGGAATGCGGCAAGCCAGCCTCACACTGTCCCCACCGCCGCTCTGCCGCGGCACCGTCCGCCGCCGCCGGCTGCCCGGCATCCGGGGGCGTGACCGACTATCTGCGTGCCGAAAGGGTGTGCGTGCAGGGAGCCCGCCTACGTGCTGGCGTCCTTCTTCGGCCCGAACACGTCCGACGAAGGGGCAGGAGTGCGACTTTCGGAGTCTGCCTTCTCGGGCATTTCGACTTTGGGTTCCGTGAGTGGCTGCGGCTCGCCCTCGCCCGGACCGAGTGCCGGGGTCTTGCCGGCCTCTCCGTTCTGCTTGGCGGCAGGCGTCGGCTGCTTCTCGACCAGCGGGGCCGTCACCGTGGCGGGCGGATAGTCCTGAAGCGGCACGCCGCAGGGGTCAACCGCCACTCGGTAACAGACTACCCGCGGAACGCGACAGGTGTACGTGATCGGAATCCGCTTCTCCACGCAGCGCGGCACCCGCACCGTCTCCTGGACCGTCTCCATCCGGCAGACCCGGTAAGGCACCGCGCGGCAGACCTGCTCCTGTTGGTATCGGCAGACCTGCACGGGGACCTGGCGGCTGACCGTCTGCGGGACGTACGTGGTCTGCGGCACCTGCCGGGCGACCACGTTGGGCTGCCAGATCCGCTGGACCTCGTAGGTCCCGCGCGGAGTCTGCTCCCAGTACAACCCGGGCGGCTGGTAGACCGGCGCTCCGGTCGCCGGGTCAATCGTCGAGCCGCCGGACACCCAACGCAGCCGGGTCTTCGGCAGGCTGGGCTTAAAGACCATCTGCTCCGCGTAACACCCCTGGTCGACGTACTCGGTCCGGCAAGTGGTCACCGGCCGCATCACCGTCTCACACTCGGTCCGATAGGCCGTCTCGTAAACCGGCCGGCGGACCGTGTAGCACTCCTGCCGCTCGCAGGTCTCCCAGACCGGGCGGTACGTGGTGACCTGTTGCTCTTCGCAGACCGTCTCGTACTCGATCCGGTAGGCGGTCACCTCCTGCTGGTCGTACACGGTCTGGTAGACGAGCCGATAGGCCTGGCCGTCGCCCGAGGTGATGCACGCCGAGGACGGACACCCGAGCTGGGCGGCGGCCGGCCCGCCGCAAATCGCCAGCACCGACAAGGCCAATGCAACACGGGAAGGGACGTTCATCTAAAGTCCACCTCGCCGGCCGCCAAAGGCCGGCAAAACCTTGGCACGGGGACAGCCAAAACGGGAAGTCGGCTCGCCGAGGAGCTGCTGGCAGCTCGACAAGCCCAACTACACTCCTCCAAATGAGTCTTGCAGACGGAAAGTCAAAGGGCAAATGGCCCGAGTAACTGCCACGGCGTCCGGCGGCTGTAAGCCCAGGCTCGCCATAGGCTTAAAAATTCCAGAAAAATTTTAAGTCGCTCGACCCGCTGGCCGACACCCGGTTTTCGCGCGATCGGCCAACCTTCGTGCCGACAAATACTTGCGACCTAACTTTGCCTAACCGTTATAAACGGACCATCTCTGCGGACAGTGCCGCGACCGCGACTCGTCGGGCAGTTCACACTACGAGCGCCGCCCGTCGGGAGTTCCCCGCCGGCGCTCCAACTCCTGCAACAGCTCGACGGCCCTCCCGCCCCTGTTCCGTCAACCCGCGGGCTGCCACAATGGGCCGATATGCGATACCTCGACCTGACACTGCCCGGCGCGGCCGAAAACCTGGCACTGGACGAGGCCCTGTTAGAAGAGGCCGAATCAGACGACTCGGCTGCCGAAACGCTCCGCCTCTGGGAGCCGGCCCGGCCGATGGTCGTGCTGGGTCGCTCGTCGAAGATCGAGGACGAGGTCGACCTGGACGCCTGCCGGGAGTTGGAGATCGCCGTCCTGCGGCGCGTAAGCGGCGGGGCGGCCGTGCTGGCCGGGCCCGGCTGCCTGATGTATGCGCTGGTGCTCAGTTGCCGGCTGCGTCCCGGGCTACGCTCGGCCGGCCGCGCCCACCAATTCGTGCTCGGCGCCATCGCAGCGGCGCTAAGGCCACTGTTGCCGGAAGTTGTCTGCCGGGGCATCAGCGACATGGCGATCGGCCAGCAGAAGTTCTCGGGCAACAGCCTCCGCCTGAAGCGCGATCACCTGCTCTACCACGGCACGCTGCTGTACGACTTCCCGCTGGAGCTGATCGGCCACTGCCTCAAAGCGCCTCCCCGCCAGCCCGAGTACCGTAGCGGCCGATCCCACCGCGAGTTCCTGGCCAACCTGCCGGTTCCACGGGCGTCCATCTGCCACACACTGATGACGGCCTGGGAGGCTCACCACCTGTGCGACGATTGGCCCCAGCAGCAGACCGCCCGGCTGGTTGCCGAAAAGTACCGGCAGCCAAAGTGGAACGAGCACGGTCGGCGTGCGGGCTGCTGACTCCGGCCTGCAAGGCCGAGATTCTTCAGCCCAGGGCAACGCCCTGGGGAAGGAGTGGCCCCGCCCGCGAATCCGCCCTGAAAGGGCACAACAACCGATCACGGCGGCCCTCAATCCCACACGTACCGTTCGTCATAATCCATGCCGTGCTTCCGCAAGAACCGGCGGAATTCCTCCTGGAAACTTATCGTCCGGTGATGCTCTGCCTGGCCGTCGATGTAGCGGATCACCGATTCGACGTTCGAGGGGCTCACAGAGAATGCCCCATAGCCGTTTTGCCAATAGAAGCCGCGGAATCGAGGCCCCTTGGTCTTGATCCATTTCGAGGATCCCCTCTTGACTTCTTCGACGATCGTCTTGATCGCATGGTTGCGCGAAAGCGACAGCAAAATGTGGGCGTGATCCTCGACAGAATTCACCCGCAGGGCCGGCGAATCGCAGTTGCGGAGAATGCCCACGAGATAGGCGTTGAGTTCCTCGCGGACGTCGTCATGAACCAGCCGCCGGCGGCCTTTCGTGCTGAAGATCAGGTGGACCAACACCTTGGCGAGCGATTGGGCCACGGCCGTCGTCCTTTCCGCGGTTCTGCCCTTTCAGGGCGGTTCATGCAACGGGAGTTCATGCAACGGGAGCCCTCTTCCTTCCCCAGGGCGTTGCCCTGGGCTGGTGAATCTCAGTCCTTCGGACTGTCTCAGCCTGTCCTCCTCTAGCGGCTGTTTCTTCTCTCTCCTGGGCTGGTGAATCCCAACTCTTCGGGCTGCCCTTGCAGTCAGCCTCCCCGTCCAGCAGACATCCTTTCTCTGGCCGACGCCTTGAACAGCCCAAACTCGCGAATCGTCGGACAATCGCGGCTGTCGAGGATCGTCAGACGCACCGTTGATGCGGTGACCTCGGGGAAACGCAGCAGCCGCTTGTAGCCAATGGTGGTCGCCTTGGCAATCTCCTTCCACTGACCGTCGACCTGTGCTTCCAGCGTGAACTCCTCCACACGTTGGCCCGTGGCGATCATCTCTTGGACCATCGCTCGATCGAAGCTCACCGGCCGGCCGAGATCGATCAGAAGTGACGCCCTGACCACACCCTCCTCCGTCGTCCAGTAGGTGTTGCCGTCGCCATCGGTCACGCTGGCCGGGTCGAAGCCGGAGCGGGTCTGCTCGGCGGTGACCTTGGCCCCGGCGGCCAGGTTGGTCTTGAACGTCTCGTCGAGCACGGTCCGGAACTCGCGGAGTCGGGCGGCGTCGTTTTCGTGGAACCGGCCGCGGCGGTCGGGCGGAACGTTCAGCAGCAGCACCGAGTTGCGGCCCACCGAACGGTAGTAGATCTCCAGCAGTTGCCCCAGCGATTTCACCTGCCCGTCCTGGTTGGCGTGGTAGAACCAGCCGGGCCGGATCGAGACGTCGCACTCGGCCGGATACCACGTCAGCCGCTCGGCCCCGACCAGGTACTTTTGATGGCCGAGATCCCGCTCGGTGCGGTCGCCCAGCTTCAGCGGCAGCACGCTCCATTCGCTCTCGCGTGCCAGCCCGCTCTCGTTGCCCACCCAGCGGACGTCGGGGCCTTGGCCGAAGATCAGGACCTTCGGCTGCAACTGGCGGACCAGCTCGATGTAGCCCTCCCAGTCGTAGACCTGCCGCTTGCCGTTGGGGCCCTCGCCGCAGGCGCCGTCCCACCAGACCTCGGTGATCTCACCATAGTTGGTCAGCAACTCGCGGAGCTGGTTCTTGTAGAACTGGTTGTAGGCGTCGGAGCCATAGGACCTTTCGTGGCGGTCCCAGGGCGAGAGGTAGACGCCGAACTTGACGCCGTGACGCCGGCAGGCCTCGGAAACCTCCCTGACCACGTCGCCCTTACCGCCCCGCCAGGGGCTATTCTTCACGCTGTGCTCGGTGTACTGCGAGGGCCAGAGACAAAAGCCGTCGTGGTGCTTGCAGGTCAGGATCAGCAGCTTCATGCCGGCCTGTTTGCAGACGGAGGCCCACTGATCGGCGTCGAAGTCGGTGGGATTGAAGATCTTGGGGTCTTCCTGGCCGTCGCCCCATTCGCGGTCGGTGAACGTATTGACGCCGAAGTGCGCGAAGCAGGTGAACTCCAGCTCCTGCCAGGCCACCTGCTGCGGTGTGGGCGTGACGTGCGCCGCCCTGCGGAGGATCTCTCGGGGGACTTCCAGCTCGGCGGCAGACCCCGGCGCGCAAAGAACCGCCAAAACGGCCGCCAGAATGGAACTTTTGCCGTTCATGTGGTCTCCTGCCAGGGTCAGTTGACTCTTGTGCTGAGGGTGACAGGCATCCACTATCGACGCTCGGGACGCGGCGACTCCTGCAGTACCTTCACCGTCCACGGCTCAAAGGTCACCTGGTAACGGCTGCCGGCCCGGACGTCGAAGATCGCCGTGCCGCGGTTGGTGGGTTGGATCGGCGCCAGTTTTCCGCCGCTTTCGATTGCGGCGACCTGCTGCCCCTTCGGAGCGCGAATCTCGTGCCGGCCGTCGATGGCGACCTTCAGCAGGGCCGAGGTGGCCCGGCCGTCCTTCCAGGCGATGTCCACTTCCAGGCCACCGCGGGCCCGCAGGCCCTCGACCCGGCCGCTGGGCCACACGCTGGGCAGCGCCGGCAGCAGGGCAACCTCGCCGGCATGGCTTTGCAGGAGCATCTCCGCGATGGCGGCGGTGGCGCCGAAATTGCCGTCGATCTGGAACGGCGGACAGTCATCGAACAGGTTGGGATGGGTCCCCTGGGCGAACAGGCCCTTGAGGATTTTGTAGGCGTGGTCGCCGTCTTCCAGCCGGGCCCAGGCCGCCGTCTTCCAGGCCCGGCTCCAACCCGAGGCCGCGTCGCCCCGCCGGCTGAGCGTCCGCCGGATCGCCTCGGCCCATTCGGGCGTGCCCTGCAGGGTGATCATCCGACCCGGGTGCAGGCCGAACATGTGCGAGATGTGCCGGTGCTGCGGCTCGGGCTCGTCGTAATCTTCGATCCACTCCTGCAGCGCGCCGGTCCGCTGGCTGATTTGCAGCGGGGGCAGCCGCTTCAAGGCCGACTGCAACTCGGCGCGGAACTTGGGATCGAACTTCCCATCCGGCCCCAAGACGTCAATCGCCTCGATGCAGTTGGTCAGCAGGTCGTGGATGATCTCAATGTCCATCGTGGCCGCGTAAGTGAACATCGAGCGCTGGCCGTCGGGCATCAGGAACGAGTTCTCCGGAGAGTGTGACGGGCAGGTGACCAGCTTGCCCGCGACCGGTGTGCCCTCAGGCGCCTCGACGAGGAAGTCGAGGATGAACCTGGCCGCTCCCTTCATGAGCGGATACGCCCGCTGGCGGAGAAACTCCTTGTCGCCGCTGAACAGGTAGTGCTCATACGGGTGTTGGCAGAGCCAGGCGGCGCCCATCGGCCAGATGCCCCACACGCCGTCGGCCGGCACGGTAAAACCGAAGGGGTCGGTCAGGTGGTGCACCACCCAGCCACGGCAGCCGTAGTGCATCTTGGCGGTCCGCGAGCCCGACTCAACCAGCCCGTCCATCAGGTCGAACAGCGGCAGGTGGCACTCGGCCAGGTTGCAGGGCTCGGCCGGCCAGTAGTTCATTTGCACGTTGATGTTGGTGTGGAAGTCGGCGTTCCACGGGGCCTGCATGTGCTCGCTCCAGATCCCCTGCAAGTTGGCCGGCAGGCACCCCGGCCGCGAACTGCCCATCAGCAGATAGCGGCCGAACTGGAAATACAGCGCCGCCAACCCCGGGTCGTCGGCCCCCCGCTTGACCGCGGCCAATCGCTCGTCGGTCGGCAGCTTCGACGCCGCCGTGTCAGCCGCAGGGTCCCGCCCTGCCAACTCCAGTCTCACGCGGCGGAAGAGTCGTCGGTGGTCGGCCCAGTGGTCTTTCATCAATTCAGGAAGGCCCTTCTGGGACGCCTTGGCAAGCCTCTCCAGACAAACGGCCTCCGGGTCCTCGTGCCGATACGTCGTCGCGGCGGCCAGCAGGAGGAGCACCTCCTGGGCATCGCGAATCAGGAGCTTTTCGCCCTCGGCCGCGATCGTGCCGCCCTTGGTAATGGCCTTCAGGTGGGCCTGGAACCGCATCCCCTTGCCGCCGTTACAGGCTCCGCTGAGGACCAGGCGGTCGGGAGGCACGGCCCGGGTGGTCGCCTCGGCGGGACGTGTCATGGCCACGGCAAATGAGGCGGGAGGGGCCGTGATCCGCACCACCAGCACCTGGTCGACGGCCGACGACCACACCGACCAACCGCGTGGTGCCCCGTCGGCAGCATAGTCCACGGTCGTCACGCCCGAGTCGAGATTCAACATCCGCACGTAGTCGGTCGCCTCCCGAACTGCCGGGAACTCCAGCCACAGATCGCCCAAGGTCTGGTAAGACTCGACCCTGGAGGGCACGCCCATCATGGTCTCACCGGCTAGCTTGGCGGCCTGGTTGTTCTTGTTCTCAAACAGCAGGCGACGGACCTCGGGCAGGGCCTCCAGTGCCTTGGGATTGTGTCGGTCCTTAGGCCCCCCGGCCCAGAGCGTGTCGACGTTCAGTTGGATGCGTTCCTTGTCCACCCGGCCGAAGACCATCGCGCCCAGCGAGCCGTTGCCCACCGGCAGGGCCTCCTCCCATTTCCGGGCGGGCTGCCGATACCAGAGCACCAGCGGCCGACCGGGCGGTTTGGCCTGTCCGACGATCTTCACCTCCTGGTCCGATGCTGCCTGCGCCGCGCCGGCCGAAGTGCCCGGCACAGTCAACGTCATCACAGAAACGCAGAGAGGCCACAAAGAGGCAAACGCAATGGGTCGGCGGCACGGAGACATGACGTTTTCCTCCGAAGGTTCTGGGGCGGGAATCTGCCGGGTCTTGATCAAGCTGCCACGGGATGGTCGAACCCCCACAGTATAGAGCACTCCCTCGGCAATTCCAAACTTCCCCCGGTCCGGCGGAAGGGGCAAGAGGGCGGGAATCGGGCAGAACCTACGAGTTGTCCGTCTGGCCACTGCGCCGCGGGTCCCAGAAGCACATGGCCAGGCCGATGACCAGGATCGCAACCGACCACAATGCCTCCCCGCTCTGTTTCTCCACGGCATAGACCACGCTGGAATACAGCATGTACAAGCTGGAGAGACAGAAAAGGATCGGGATGACCGGATAGCCCGGCACGCGATAGGGCCGCTGTGTATCCGGTTCGCGGTCACGCAGCTCGGCCACCGAGATGCCCACCAACAACAGGAAGAACCAGAAGACCGGGGTGGTAAAGATAACCATACTGGCAAAGCCACCCTGCGAGTGCCCCAGCGTCTCCAGCAAACCGAACCCCATCACCAGACCCAGTGTGATCAGCGCCTGGATCACCAAGGACCAAACCGGCGTCTGCGTCAAGGCGCTCCAGCGGCCCAACCAGGCGAAGAGCCGGTGGTCGTGTCCCATGGCATAGTAGATCCGGGCGCCGGTGAAGGTCATACCGTTGACTGCTCCCAGGGCCGAAATCGCGATCAGCACGCACATCACCCGAGCAGGTAGACGCGCCATTCGGTCCAGCCAAGCTAGCCGACTCTCGACCACTTCGCGCCGATCCGAAACCTCTTCGGCAGGTTGCCCCTCCAGCTCGCTGAGTTCGACGAGGAGGGCCTCGCGTCTTTCGGTAAGTCGAAACACTCCGTCGGCGGCGATGCCCAGGACGTCCTCGGCCACGGTTGTCTTGGGTTTCTGCGTTCCCTTGAATCCCAAGCAGTGGACGAAGGCCAGAGTGACCAACAGGTAGATCAGCGTCACCGAAACGGTGCCCAGCACCAGCGCCCGAAGGATGTTCTTCTTCGGATTGTGGACCTCGGCCCCCACGTAGGCCATTTCGTTCCAGCCCCCGTAGGTGAACAGCACGAAGATCATCGCGAAGCCGAACGCCGCCAGGAACTTTCGCCAATCGTCCTTTTCCGGTTCGGCTTTCTCGGTCCCGGGCTCTTCTCCAGGATCCAGCGAGGTCTTGTCGGCGGGCTGCGCTGCCTGATCCGACTCGACTTGCTTTCCCGGATCCGCAGGGGCCTCAATCGTCGCATCGCCCGTCGAGAAGAACATACCGATGACGAATATCGCCGCCAGCCCCAACACCTTGACGATGGTCAGCAGGTTCTGGGTCCACTTTCCCTCGCGAACGCCCACAATGTTGATCACGGTCAGTATCGCGATCGCAGCGGCCGCGTAGACGATTAGGGCGATCGACACACCAAAACGCTCGCTGTAGGTGAACAGATCTTCCAGCACCTTCGGATCTGCGGGTACGACGGAACCTGTTCGATACCAACTCGCCAGGGGACTGCTCAAGGGCCACAGTCGGTTCGCATACCGGGCGAACACGTAGGCCATGGCCCCAATCGAACCGGGGCGGACTACCCAAAGCTGCGCCCACGCAAACAGGAAGCCGGGTGCACGGCCAAAGGCCCGCGTGAGATAGACGTAGTCGCCGCCTTCCCTGGGGTAGGCCGTCGCAAGCTCGGCATAACACAAGGCACCGATCAGCGAAAACAGACCTCCCAGGAGCCATGCGCCGACGAGCCAGCCAACGCTGGGGAGGCTCGAGGCGATCAATGGCGTGCTTTCATAGATCCCCGCCCCAATGATGATCCCCACGATGATGCAGGTCGAGTCGAACAGCGTCAGTTGCCGCTTGGGGGCGGCCGGCTGCTGGCCGCGGGCGGAATCGGCAGAGGCAGAATCTAACATGTCCGACAAGATACGCGACCGCTGAAAAAAATGGAAGGGGGACGGCCAAAAACGGAAGGGGGAAGGGGGACGGGACGGGGGAAGGGGGAAGCCGAGAGTGGAGGGGGTGGGGCCTTCCCACCTAGGCGTGTCCTGTCGATCGGCGGAAAGCCGGGCGGGACCACCGGCCCACTGCCTTTCCACCTCCCAATTGCCCCTCGCCCTTCCCCCTTCCATTGTCGGGTTTCCGGCTTCCGCCTTCCGCCTTCCCCTTTCCGCCTTCCCCCTTCCGCTCGCCCCCTCCCGGCCCTAGACACGCTCCGCAGAAATGGTAGGATTGCCGAGTTGTCCGGCGGGTGCGGCGCCAGCCGACCGCCCCCGCGGCCCGAGCACGATCCCGCTCTGGAGAGGAGCATGGCGAAAAAAGAGGAAGCAATTGAGGTCGAAGGCGTCGTGACGGAGGCCCTGGCCAACACGCGATTCCGCGTGCAGTTGGACAGCGGACACAAGGTCATCGCCCACGTGGCCGGCAAGATGCGAAAACACTTCATCCGCATCGTGCCCGGTGACCACGTCCGCGTCGAACTCTCCCCCTACGATCTGACCAAAGGCCGGATCACCTACCGCGAGCGGTAGCTCGTCGCCCGGGGCAGATGTCTCAAAGTGGGGGGCCGGGAACATGCTCTTACGAGGAATCACGGGCCGGCGGTTTTTGCGGGCCGGCCGTTGTCGGCTGGTGGACTTGACTGTAGACTGACCAGTTCGCGTGGGGAATCGGGTTCCCCGCACGGTGAACCGGCTCCGCTGACGTTGGGGGCCGGCCCTGCGCGTTTGCCCTTGTGAAAAAGGAGACCGGAAAGTGAGAAGAACCCTGTTGTCGGCGCTGGCGGTTGCCCTGCTGCTGGGCGGCCGGAGCGCCTATCCCGCGGAAGAAACCCCGGCGGCGGGCCTGAAGCCGTTGGTGACCGTATCGTTTGCGGGCTACGACGAACTGCGGGCGGACATCGAGTTTGTCGGCAAGCTTGGCAACAGTCCCCAGATGGCTCAGGGCTTGGAGGGGATGCTGAAGCAGATGACCCAAGGTAAGGGGCTGGCCGGGTTGGACACCAAGAGAGCCTGGGGCGCGGTCGTCCAGACCGACGGCCAGCAGCAGTTCCCCATCTACGGTTTCATCCCGGTGACCGACCTGAAGCAGCTCATGGGGGTGGTCAGGGACTTCCCGGTGGCCCAAGTGCCCGAAGATCCGGCCGACGGCGTCTACGAGATCGCCACCGACGGTCCCTCCTTGTTCGTCCAGCAAAAAGGCGGCTGGGCCTTCATCACCTCCAGCCGCGAGGGCCTGGCCCAGGTGCCGGCCGATCCACAGAAGGCGCTGGGCGACTTGAACCAGAAGTACGACCTGGCCGTGCGGGCCTCGATCCAGAACGTCCCGTCGGATTACCGCAAGATGTTCGTGGACCAGATGAAGGCGGGCGCCGAGATCGGGATGGGCCGGCTGCCCGGCGAAAGCGACGAGGACTTCGCCCTTCGCCAAGGCGTCGCCAAGCAGATGATCCAGCAGATCGACACCATGATCAATGATCTGGACGAAGTGCTCATCGGCTGGGCCATCGATCGCCAGGCAGGGACCAGTTACATCGACTTCCAGGTGACTGCGGTTGCCGGCACCAAGACTGCCGCACAGTTCGCCCAGGCCGCCACGGTCACCAGCAACTTCGCCGGATTCGACCTGCCCGGTGCCGCGCTGACCGGCAATTGGGGCGGCACGCTCACCGACAGCGACGCAACACAGGCCAAGAGCGCCATCACCAACGTCCGTACGGCGGCGCTGAAGGAGCTGAAGAACCAGGGCCTTTCCCCCGACGAGTTGAAGCTGGCCTCCCAGTTGCTCTCCGACCTGCTGGACGTGGCGGAGAAGACGATCGAAGGCAAGAGAATAGACGGCGGACTGGCGCTGTTGTTGAAACCCGGTGCGCTGACCTTCGTCGCCGGCGGCACCATCGCCGACGGCGCCAAGCTGGAGAAGGCGCTCAAACAATTGGCGGCCGAGGTCCAGAAAGCAGAACCCAAAGTCGCCCAGATCCTGAAGCTGGACGCCGAGACGCATCAGGGCATCCGCTTTCACACCCTGGCCGTCCCCACCAAGGAGATGAACGACGAGACGGCCGCCAAGCTCTTCGGCGACACCCTGGACGTGATCCTGGGGATCAGCGATTCGAGCGTGTATCTCGCGCTCGGTCGCGACGCCGCCAGCACGCTCAAGCAGGTGATCGACCAGTCGAAGGCCCAGGCCGGCAAGCAGATCCCACCCATGCGGATCGCCCTGGCCGCCACCCCGATTGCCAAGTTCGTCGCCGAGGTCGCTGACGAAGAAGGGGCCAAGCAAATGGCCACCGTGATCGGCGCCATGCTGGAGCAGTCCGGCGGTAAGGACCATTTGATCCTGACCTCCAAGCCGGTTCCCAACGGGGCCACGGTCCGCCTGGAGGTCGAGGAAGGCCTGTTGAAGCTGCCCGGCTTGGCGTTGGGTGAAAGACTAAGAGCCGAGCCCGGTGCTGCCCCCGCCAACGCCGTCCCGGGCGGAGCCGCCCCGAAGGATACTGCTCCCCGCTGATTACCGAATCTGACACGATAAGGCCGGCCGCACCCCACCCCCCTGGCGGGTTGCGCCCGGCCTTTTTCTCTTCCGCCGGGTCGCACTATAAGGCAAGACCGGCTAGAATCGAGGCGGCAACCGCTCGAGGGCACGGCCGCGGGCGGGTCGGGACACCTCGCCCGCGCTGTCAGAGATGCTCGTGCCGGCGGCCCGATCACCCATCTTCTGAAGGGGGCGTCGCGATGCGACCTCAAACCCGGCCTGGTTTCACGCTGATCGAGTTGTTGGTGGTGATTACCATCATCGGCATTCTGGTCTCCCTGTTGCTCCCGGCCGTCCAGACCACCCGAGAGGCCGCCCGGCGGACCGAATGCATGAACAACCTCAAACAGCTCGGCATGGCCTGCTTGGAACACGCCGAAGTCCGCGGGTATCTGCCCACCGGCGGCTGGGCCTGGGGCTGGGCGGGTGACCCGGACCGCGGGTTCAGCAAGAAACAGCCCGGCGGCTGGCACTACAACATCCTCCCCTTCCTGGAACTGCAAGACTTGCACGACAGGGGCTCGGGCGGGAAGAACCAGACGCTGGGCAGCGTGCGGGCGCAAAGCCCCGTGGTGCTCTTCCACTGCCCCAGCCGCCGCGACGCCATCGCCTATCCCTACGTCCACGGCAGCCCCTACTACAACATCGACAAGCCCAGTGTCATCGGGCGCAGCGACTACGCGGCCTCGTCCGGCGACGGAAACACCGACGCCTATTGGAAAGGTCCCTCGTCACTGGCGGAGGGTGACAAAATGTCAGAGGCGCAGTGGGAATCGTACCCCGGTACGTCCCACGAGGCCACCGGCGTGATCTACCGCCGGAGCATGACCCAGTTCGCACATATCCACGACGGGGCAAGCTCCACATACCTGATCGGCGAACGCTACCTCAATCCCGATTTCTACCTCAACGGCACCCTCTGTGCCAATGATCAGGGCTGGGACCTGGGGTACGATTACGACGTCAATCGCTGGACCTGTAGCTACGATTTCAACACCAACCGCCCGACCGGTATTAACCCCATGCAAGACACGCCCGGCTACAACGATAACGGCGGCTGCGACACCATCTTCGGCAGCGCCCACTGGGCCAAGTTTCACATGGTCCTCTGCGACGGCTCGGTCCACGACATCAACTACACCATCGACGCGAAGACCCACGCCCAACTCGGCAACCGCAAAGACGGCAAGGTGCTCGGTGACTTCTAACTGCCGGGGATTGGGGAATAGGGATTGGGGATTGGGGATTAGAGGGCTCCACCGGCTGCTAATCCCCAATCCCCAATCCCTAAGATGCCCAGACATGCCAACACCACCCACCTTTGCCACCTCACGCACTGAATCGCCGGAATCCGCGTCAACGAACTTGCGCGGCAGTTCGGCGGTAAGGACCACCTGATCCTGACCTCCAAGCCGGTTCCCAACGGTGCTGCGGTCCGCCCGGAGGTCGAGGAGCGCCTGTTGAAGCTGCCGGGCCTATTAGGCCACCTAGTAGCCCCGCCCGGTGCTGGCCCCGCCAACCTTCTCCCGCGCGGGGCGGCTCCGAAGGAGGCTGCTCCCTTCTGACTACCGAATCTGACACGATAGGGCCGGACGCATCCCACCCCCCTGGCGGGTTGCGCCCAACCTTCTTCTTTTACGCCGGGTCGCACTAAACGCCAAGACCGGCTAGAATCAAAGGGGGCAATCGCTCGCGGCCACGGCCGAGGGCGGGTTAAGACACCTCGCCCGCGCTGTCAGAGATACTCGTGCCGGCGGCCCGATCACCGACCTTCTGAAGGGGCGTTGCGATGCGACCTCAAACTCGGCCTGGTTTCACATTGATCGAGCTGTTGGTGGTGATTGCCATCATCGGCATCCTGGTCTCCCTGTTGCTCCCGGCCGTCCAGACCGCCCGAGAGGCCGCCCGGCGGACCGAGTGCATCAACAACCTCAAACAGCTCGGCATGGCCTGTCTGGAACACGCCGAAGTGCGCGGGTATCTGCCCACCGGCGGATGGGGTTGGCGCTGGGCGGGTGACCCGGACCGCGGGTTCAGCAAGAAACAGCCCGGCGGCTGGCACTACAACATCCTCCCCTTCCTGGAACTGCAAGACCTGCACGATAGGGGCTCGGGTGGGAAGAACTGGACGCTGGGCAGCGTGCGGGCGCAAAGCCCCGTGGTGCTCTTCCACTGCCCCAGCCGCCGCGATCCGATCAGCTATCCCTATGTCCACGGCAGCCCCTACTTCAACATCAGCAGACCCAGCACCGTTGGGCGAAGCGACTACGCCGCGTGTGGCGGAGACATGAACGTTCCCGACTGTTGGCAAGGTCCCGCCACGCTCAAGGAGGGTGACGCCATGTCGGAAGATGCCTGGGCCACGCACGCGGGTAGCTGGAAGGACGCCACCGGCGTGGTCTACCGCCGCAGCGAGATCAAGTTCGCGCACATCGAAGACGGGGCAAGTTCCACCTACCTGATCGGGGAACGCTATCTCGATCCCGATCGTTATCAAGACGG
>Ga0315277_10003231_pt1 | contig 22164 bp, 19 predicted proteins | sample YL17G05_15_MG_FD_203695 | JGI IMG/M metagenome (GOLD analysis project Ga0315277, IMG submission 203695) | Sediment microbial communities from Yellowstone Lake, YNP, Wyoming, USA - YL17G05_15 | ecosystem: Environmental > Aquatic > Freshwater > Lake > Sediment | place: USA: Wyoming | collected...
TATTCGACTTGGAAGAGTCTTCCGTCGGGTGAAAACACGGTTATTGCGCGGTCGTATGCGCCTGGTGCTGCGAACACTGACATTCATTTCATCCTCACAGTATGTCCTAGACTATTTGCAGTGTCTCTTATGACAACTATACTAAAAACCTTTCCTATGTTGGGGTTGGGCGTTTGCCTTGTGTTTTGGCGGTGTGTTCTCTGGGGGTGTGGGAAGTGTGCGATGGTTTGGGTGGGTATGGCGTGAGGGGGCGGTGTGGTGCGGGCCCGTGTTTTATGTTACTGATAAAGGGTAGGGTAGGCTTTATAATTGGTAGCCCCCCCGTATTTTTTTAGCACGCCATGTTGCCTCTATGTTGGAGGTCGTCGGACTGGAGGTTGAATTGAGCTGAAAGTAGAGCCCTTTGGGCGGGCCCATGGCCGATGTTTGATCGCGATGCAGGAGGGTTCTACGGGTTGTTGGTAGTCTCGTTCTTGAGTGTGTGTTCGCTGGTGTGTACGTCAGGGCTTTTTCATGGTTGTAACTTCAGAGGATAGAATTGAATTGTCGTGTCTACCCGTCCGAGGCTGTTGGTGCTGTGTGGTTGGTGCGGAGTTGTTCGAGGGTTCACGTCACGCTGGGAAAAGAGGTTTGTACGCGGAGGCTTTCAGCAGCAGCTTCTGTTGTTCTTCCTTTTTCATGGGGGTGTAGCGTTCGGCCGCGTCGATCATCATCTTGGCTATTCGGATGTCTGAGGAGCTGGCCGCTGTGGTGACGCTCTGGGATAGGGTGAACCGCACGGCTTCATCGACCTCTTTCTGGGTGGCGAAAGGCTGATACCAGGTGTTGGATGTTTTTTGGTTGGTTGGCCAGGGTCCTTTTGCGACGGATTTCATGGCGATGACTCCGAGGTCTCTTTTTTTGGCTAGGGAGAGTACGGGTTCGTAATCGTTCTTGGGTTCGGGGTGGGCGTGGAGGACGTAGTTGACGGGCAGGAGGACGGTGTCGAAGTTGAAGCCTTCTAGGGCTCTTAACACGTTCTCTGGGTTGTGGCTGGTTATGCCGATGAACTTGACTAGACCCTGTTTCTTGGCTTCCAGTACAGCTCTCATTGCGCCGTCCTCACTTAACGCGGTTTTGAGCTCTTGTGGGTCGTCGAGTGCGTGGAGTTGGTAGAGGTCGAAGTGGTCGGTTTGGAGAAGCTTTAGACTTCTGTTGAGTTCCTCCCATGCCTCTTTCCTTGTCCTCTTGTCCGTTTTACACGCGAGGAATAGGTTTCCACGATACTCCTTGACCCATTTGCCAAGTCTGGTTTCTGCGTCGCCATACGTGGGCGCAACGTCGACGTGATTCACTCCGTGATCCAATGCGAATCTGATGAATGCGTTTTCTTCTGCATTGCTGATTGGATAAATGAAAATTGCGCCACCCAGAGTTATCAATGTGCTTTTGTGTCCCGTTCTTCCGAGGGTTCTTTTCTCCATTTTGAGTCCCTTAATCAATCCTTGAAACGTGGTTCATAGCACGCATTCTTATAACATTTCTCTTCACAGGTTCTGTGAAGTCTTCGTCGGATACGAGTCCGTGTGAAAAATCATCGGATGACTGAAATGAACACTAAATCGTTAGGCGTACAGCGAAAACTTCTTATTCTGCTAAATACTTAAAATGCTTGACAATGCTAGAAGAAGAAATTTTGCTTAAAGACCTCAAAGAATATGAAAAAAACGCGAAGTGGCTTAGTGCGAAGTATTCTGAAATTGCTGAGAAATATGAAGGCAAAACTATTGCCGTAAAAGATCAAAAAATAGTGGCAGTAAAAGCAACTCTGGATGAAACTCTAAAGGAATTTGAATCGGAAAAAGAAGATCTAGGTTCAATCTATATCGCTACAATTCCAGAAAAAGTAATAGCTTTTATATTATAGCTCCATCCAGTATTTCTTCATGAAAATTCCACTGAGGGTACGTAAGCAATTTGATGAGTCAATGATTTCTGCTACTGCAACCATTAAGGCACCCTGTATTCGGCGACCGCTTCCCTTAGAGTTTCTTGTCGATACCGGCAGTCCATGGATAGCACTTGCCCCAAGGGATGTGAAGAAGACAAATATCCCAATTGCGGCTCTGAAAAAGCCTAAAAAATATGTAACGATACTCTTCGCTGGTGCAAGATTCTGGAGATACTTATTGGAAAATGCTTCCGCGTATTTGATCGACGAATCAGGCAATATGGTGAAAATTGATTTACCCATTGTTAGCGTTTTATGGCCTACAAAGGGCAAACCTGAAGAGTCTGATGCTATACCAAGCGTCTTAGGATGTGACTTCATGACTCTTGGGGGGTTTTGTTTACATTTTGACCCGAGTCATATGAAGGCCTCCCTAGAGAAGTAATGATTTCACCATTGAACCTTTCCATCTTGTTGTTGTTATGGTCTCCTTTCAAGCGCGCGCGCTTCCTCTGCGATGCAGCTTGCTCTTCTCATATGGCCTCTGCATCATATTTGGATCCAAATATAGGGGCCCTACTACTGCTGCACGCACGCAAACTCAGCCAGAGCCCAGAAGGATGTCACAAGACATAATGCCTGCTTGAAATTTAGGAACAAACATGCGCGCTAAGTGAGAAAAAATGAAAAGGTCTGAAAGAATAGAATGGTTCTTGAGAATTGCGACGTTTGGGTCTGCACTTGTTGTCGGGATCATCGGAGCTTGAAGCATTTGGGTGTCTTTCAAGAATATCTCGACTCTTCTGATTTTCACTCTTGCTTTTGCAACGATTTTCGCATCTGTGGTCTGCATCGCGCGCAAAAATGGCGGCTCACTGTAGTGTATATAGTCGATCGGCAAAAGTCATAAGAGCCCGAAATGCTTGATCTTCATCCTGTCTCAGGTGGAATGTCCATATGAAGGTTCAGATAATATCTAAACCTGCTTTTTCAGTAATCGGGATTGAAGGATCTGGAAAGGCTGACGAAGGTCCAAGCTGGATTGGACCGTTGTGGGAACAAGCTCACAAGCGACGTGCCGAGATCGAACATCTTCTAAAGCTCACCGGGGAAGCGTGGGGGCTCATGAGTGCCACCGACGAGTATTTGGCTGCCTGGAAGGAGGAAGGGAAATACTTGGCCGGTTGGGAAATGAAGGCTGACGTGAAACCACCAGCAGGATGGAACGTTTGGAAAGTGCCTACGCAGACGTATGCGGTCGTCGCGTGCACGATGGCAACCTATGGAGAAGCATACAAATATGTCGTTCAGCAGTCATTGCCGAAGGAAGGCTACGCGCAGGCAGGGACCACGCACGAATTCTACCCTAAAGAATTCCGGGACATCAAAAGGGACACTTTCTATCTGTACATCACCGTCAAGAAAAAGCATAAGTAAGACATCATTAAGTCGCATTTCCGCTGCTTCTTGCTGCGCGCGCTTTCAGATCAACCATAGATCCCTGCAATAGAAAAAGAGGGAAGTTTAGTCTTGTTGTTTTCTCTTACGTCTGACGTAGACAAAGATGCTATGACCAAAGTCATCAGAGAAGCCAAGCTTACCAACGGAGCTAGCAATTGAAGCTTGGCCATTGGAGCGCGCGATTTTTACATAAAGCATAAGAACCGGAACAACCTACAAAACAAACGATGCATGTGAAGCGAAGACTGCTCGTTCTCAGCGCATCGTTGCTGGTTCTGTTTTCCTTACTGGGCCTCTTTCCACACTCTCAGGTTGGAGCGAACCCCGCCATCGGTTCCATGACCAAGACACTCTACTCTGTGGCAGACGCCTACGTGAACTCTTCCAACCCCGACGACAACTACGGAGCCGTTCCATCCATAGACGTGGGCGGCAAGTCCACTGAACAATACGCATACGTAATGTTTGACCTCTCCAGCCTATCATCAGAAGCCCACATCATATCAGCTCAACTCAAGGTCTGTCTCAAAACAACGACCGGAGCCGTATACGCAATGCCAGCGGATTCCATAGGAGCACACTACTGCTCTGACAACTCATGGACAGAGCTTGGCATCACATGGAACAACAAGCCAAGTTTTGCTCCAACACCCTCAGACACATGGTTTTTCCCCTTCCTCTATACCCCAGACACGTATAAGTCATGGGACATAACAGGCGACGTCGGAACGGCCTTAGCATCTACAAAAATAACGGAGGTCCTGAAGTTTGAGCGCAAGACCGGAGACGGATGCGCCGTTTTCGTGTCGAGAGAAGGTGGAAGCAGGCCGAGACTAGACGTTGAATACGTTACCGGGCCTATTTCCACAGTGCATTTCGAATCTGTCCAGGACATGGGGGCCACAGCCAACCTTGGATTCGTAACCTTCGCGGAATCCCCATTCCAGCTTCCAATTGACGCAGATGTTGTGAACGGTAACTACACGGCCGTGTACAGCGGTGGCTACGCCTTTGTGCGTTGGGAAACGACTGGAGGGATAATCGTTTCAGACGAAAACGCTGAATCCACAGTGGTCATCGTTTCTGGAAATGGAACTCTCAGGGCAGTCGGAAGCATAAGCAGGCTAGAGTACGCTTACGATCACATGACCCCCACGTGGGGGAACGAAGAATCAGGCTACATAGACGCTGTGAGGTTCACGCCTCTTTCTTCAGGCCATCTGCTCGAGGCGCGGTACTACATATACGCCATTTCTTCCTACTCGTCAAACACCTTCGCAGTTCACGTCATGGACAACGACCGTAATGATCTTATTCCCCCGTTCAATGTAACTCCGACCTCAGAAGGCTGGTTGGACGTAAACCTGTCCACGTATGACCTAAACGTGGTTAGAGGAGAGGACTTCTACCTTGGAATGGAATGGCTTGTTTACTACAACCCAGGCCTCGGGTCAGATTGGTCCGATCCATCACAAAGAAGCTGCCAATGGAACAAAACAGTGTGGAAGGAAGAGACTAACACGGACTTCATGATCAGAGCCGTCGTCGCGGGACCGCCGGAAATACACGTTTTATCGCCGAAAAACGAGGCTTACGCCGCGACGTCCATCCTTCTGTCCTTCACTGTGGATAGGACTACGCAGTGGACGGGCTACAGCCTAGACGGACAAGCAAACGTCACGATCAGCGGAAACACGACGTTAAGCCTGTCGGAGGGTTCTCACTGGATACGTGTTTTCGCGAACTGCTCCTACGGCACAGGCTGCTCAGGCAACGTCTCGTTCGCAGCGGACATAACCCCTCCGACTTTTGACACTCCATCTCGAACGCCGCAAGGCGACGTAGACTCAAACCGAGAAGTGAAAATATCGGTGAGCGCCACCGACCCGTTGAGCAAAGTGAAAAATGTCACTCTATCATACAATCTGAACAACAGCTCAACATGGACCGACCTGTTAATGACCCCGGGCCCAACAACCGACCTGTACGAAGGCACAATCCCCGGACAAGAAGCAAGCACACACGTAAAATACAAGATCACAGCATACGATAGCGCAGGAAACTACAAGGTTGAGAACAACACGGGCTCATACTACGCCTATCTTGTAATTCCAGAATTTCCATCGTTCCTCATTCTACCGTTATTCTTCATAGCAACACTGCTTGCAGTCACAATGTATAGAAGAAAAACCGGGATGAGTGATGTGGTTCGAGATGAATAGAGAACTTCTCCTAACAATATCATTTCTGGAAATAGCGTGACAGCAAAGACCTTACCGCGCGCTCTGCAAGACTGCTTCGACAAAGCTGGTGAATGCGGCAACGATCAAAACTCTTAATACCACTATGACGTTAGTTTGTTTGGGAGAAGTGAGGAATGAAAGTGAGGTGGGAGCTGGAGTGAAAACCGTGGTAGCCCTTGAAATTCTTGCATTCTCGCTCCTGTTCATCGTTGCCCTCATACCTTCAGTCGTTTCCCAAGAAGACTACAGTGGGACATGGGTTGGGTCACTCAGCGGAACATACATGGAGGGAGGCATCGAAGCGCGTATACCTGACAGCTTCACAGTGGCGTTCACGGTGTACCTGACGATCACGGTCGGCCCCGGAGGGGATTTTGTCGGCAGAGAGAAGATAACAGTCTCAGGGGTTACGTGGATCGAAACCGACCCCTATATCGTCGTGAAAAAATACCGCGTGAGCCCTGTGGGTGGCGACGTGGAGATCAACGGCTGGATCAGCAGCGACAAGAGGCTCATTTGCTTGCCAGAAAGGACTGTTGCGTACCACGTTACGCTGATGTGGTCTCTTATAGAAGAGGGGAAGGAAGTGCCTCAGCCGTCTGTAGAGTCGGACGGCGCCACGTTCTCATCGGTAAATTGCGGCGTATCCGGTTATATCGACGTCTCAATCAAGAGGGCAGGAAACACTATGAGAATCTCGGGGAGCGAGTCGATCGATCATTGGATAACATCCCAGTGCACGGGCACGCTCGTTCTTCAACAAGGGGCAACCTGCATTGACGTGCCGAGAGACGCTAGCATTCTGAGGAACGGAACAGAACGGGCCTTGGTGCAAGGGGCAGACATCAGTTCTGGCGATGTAATCAAGACTGGCGGCAACGGAAAAGCCACCGTCTTTCTAGCCGAGGGCTCAATACTCAAACTTTCTGCGGACACGCTGGTTGAATTTGAGGAGCTTCTGGAAACCGAGGTCACAAAGCTCAAACTCCTAGGGGGCAAGATCTGGCTCGATGCCAGACCCACAGAAAAACATGAGATCTACACTCTGGTAGATGTCCTTGCAGTTCGGGGAACCGAGTTTACGGTTGAGGTTGCCGAGGACGGTACTGCAACACTTATCGTTCTTGAGGGTATCGTAGAATTTTCAGATCTGCAGCAGACCAAGATCGTCGCCGTGGGTCAGAATCAGACCTCAACATCGACATCAGGCGGCATTCCATCAGACCCTACGATGCTAGACCCTGAGCTGATCCAGCGATGGTGGGAAGAACCCGCTGTGATCCTAATGGAAACGGATTTGAACCAAGATGGAGCGGTGAACATACTAGACCTGAACATGGTTGCCAGAGCCTTCGGAACCAAGCCCGGAGACGCAAGATGGAATGCGTTCGCCGACCTTGACAACAACAACGAGGTGAACATATTCGACCTGTATAAGGTTGCTAGAGACTTCGGCAAATGATGCCCTACCAGAATATTCGCCGACTCTAGCGCGCTAATGTTGATTGATGGACTCGAAAGGATTTTTCACTACCCTTTTATTGTTACAGAATTCTCTTGAGGCTCTTTTTGGCAATGTTGGAGAGAACATCAATTGTTACAAATGTCTTTGCGCGCTCCTCATGCACGTGAAGCTAGTTTGAAGAAGTCACGTTCAGTCAACATGCCGACTAGCTTCCCATCATCAACAACTAATAGGGCTCCCACGTTTCTTTCCTTCATAATTCTTGCCGCTTCAGTTACATCTGCATCCTGGGAAGTCGTTACCAGTTTCTCAGTGCCTATCTGCAATGCTGGAGTCTGGAGAACTTGGAGGATGGTCCCGGAGCGCAGGTGTTGAAAAACTTCGCCTGATCCAAAAAACCTGACGATATCCATAGCGGTGACTATGCCGACAAGTCTTCCCTCTGAGACAAGGGGTAGACGGCGAAAGCTTTTCCCTACCATTTTTCTCGCGGCTTCGATAATTGTTGTTTCGCCAGTGCCGGTGACTACTTCTTTTGTCATCAAAGCCACGACCTTGACTCCTCTGGCTTTTCCCTCGAACACATTCAACAGGTCTTTTTCAGTGACAATTGCAAGCACTCTGTTCGCATGGTCTACGACTGGCAAACCGCCTACTCCGTGTTGCTTCATGAGCTCAATTGCGCGGCCTATCGTGGCAACATTTTCCACTGTAGGCGGGTTTGGTCGCATAATGGATTTAACTGGTTCATTTATCGCTTTGAAGAAGGAGCCATTGAGTTCCCCTTGAATGATCTCAAATTTCTTGCCTCCTCCTAAGTAATCTACAATATCGGTGCTCGTAACTATGCCTTGAAGCGTCTTTGTTCTCGGGTCCACGATCGGTATACGCCGGAAGCCCTCTTCTGCCATAATGTGAACGACGTCATAGACAGAAGTCGTGAGTGTTGCTGTGATGACTGGACACTTGGCAATTGTCATGATTTCTCCTTTGCGATCGGACCGTTCAGCTTTCAGCTTTGCCAGTTCGCAACTCCTCCTTTTCGACCGAAATTCCCACGTATTTGATCACTTGGTTCCACACCCAATTATGAACCCCGAGGAATCGATTCTATTTCAACCAAAACTAGTATATATCGCACGCGCTTGGCATTTGCGCGCTTGTGCTCTGCAGGAGATTTCCTTGTCATGCGCTAATATATAGCGGGATCGATTCAGCTTGAACCTGATACTGCAACTTTCACCCCAAAGAAATCCAACTACTCTCAAAGGAACGCCATGCTTGTCTACGCATCGAAAGCGCACAAAAAGCTGTGAAGAGGTTCTGTGAAGTCTTCGTCGGATACGAGTCCGTGTGAAAAATCGTCGGATGATAGCAGTCTTGAATGAACTCGTAATCCACACATGCAAGAATCCATGAAGTCCACTTATAACATAAGCGCGCGCATATAGAGATACATCATGAAAGCATGGCTAATCCTACCAAAAAAGCTACCAAAAGCCTACCTTTTCCCTTTTTTCTGCAAAAATTGAGCTATCTGTCAAACTCAATGGACTTTTGTTGTAAAACACAACATAGGCTCTCAGTTTTAGATTTTGAGCGAGTTCTGTCTGTTTTGAGGTTCTTTCCTGAATAGACCTTAATAGCTTGTCCTAGAGCATTGAAAGCCTGTTGAAAAACAAAGCGTTTTTTCCAGAAAGTCCATAGTTTTCTATAGTAGAAATGTGCACAATTCTGAGCAGACCTCCCAGACGTAAAGAATATGACTGTGAACTCAGAAAAAGCGTGCACTGCAGGAACAAGACTTGGGCCTACAGTTCTGGAAGCCCTAGATCAGTATGCTCAGAATTCGATGATCGATCGATCAGATTGAACGTGTCTAGGATTCAGAGAAATCCAGCCGTGCAGAAGTTTAAGAGAATGGCTTTTCTTTTCGATCCTAAGCTGCTTAGGGTACAGCCATTTCATTACTATGTGAATTACAGTACTATAGCCAATATTTCTGAGGGTCTTATGAACTTAAAGCAAGACAGACAAGCAATGTGGATGGATTGATCATAGATTTAGCCAAGGACGGATGGAGGTGATCAGGATGGAAACAAAATTGAAAGACAAATTGATTTGGAAAGGTCTGTCTGGAAGGATAAAGAACGTTGAAGCAATCTATCAAAGAATAACCAAGATCTCCGCGAAGGCTCTTGACGGAGATGGTGTAAGCTTTGTTCCTTACGAAACATCACAAGAATACCGTGCTCACATGGACAAAGTTGAGCGCGAACGATTTCAAGCACTAGCAGAAACACGCCGGCATCTTCTCAGTAACTAATGATATATATATCGACACTAATGATCTATGCGAAAAGCTAACAAATGAATAAAATCAACGGGGCTCACTGAAGATGGCAGACAATTTTTCCCCTTCTCTCCTTTCTCCTACTATTGTTCACTCTATAAGGAGAGAAGGGCCATGAGAACTGTGGACCTTGAGAGAGTTATTCTAAAGATGTTTAAAGACAAAGAGTTCTACGGATACGAGGTCCACAAAAGGCTTGCGTCGGAAGACATTAAGGTTGAGCTTAGCCGCCTTTACAAGGTCCTAAATGAGATGGTCAAAGAGCGGTTACTTAAAAGTCGTTGGGAAAACAGCCAAATTGGACCTGAAAAGAGGCTGTATTGGCTCGATGAAAAGGGAAGAAAGGAGCTCGACAAGATATTCTTGGATGCCATCCGAACAGTCCACAGCTTCTACGGCGACTACCTGATGAGCCTTCCTCCCAAAATCAGTGCTTTTAACAGCATCTGCAGATTACTTACCGATAAATTGAAGGGGCAAGTCAACATCGCATACATTACACTAACAAACTCAGTGATGCACGAGAAGATGATATATGGCCTTCACAGTAAAGTTCGGCAAGGAAAGATTTACCTCGTTAGGCCAAGATCGGTGGTAGTGGACCTACACCTTGAGAACCTAGCATTTTTGGATGGCGCCTATGGTAACATTCCATTAAAGGATGAGCACATCGATCTCCTAGTGGTTATAGACATGCCCCAAAAGGATTTTCTAGAGAAGGCCTTAGGAGAGTGGTGCAGGGTGCTGAAAGAAACCGGTAGACTGGCGCTCTTGACGCCCACAGTTCTCCTAGGCGACTACAAGGATCCACTGACAGTAGGCGGCTTTATGGAGAAATATGAACATGAAACCCTAGAAAGGCGCGAACCCGTGGATAAGACATTCCTTGAGACGCTGCTGAATAACTTTTTCGAGAATGTTAAAGAAAGACAGATTGTTCACATGACCATCTTTTTAGCGTCCAAACCACATTTTTCTGATCAATAACCAGAACGACTCCTTTGTCCTCCAGGTTGAGATTTCAAATCGAGGTACGCCTATATGCGATTCGATCGATCATACTCTGAATATTGGGGCTAAGCCTAACTATGTGAATTTCAGTACTATACCTAAAGTTTCTTATGCTCTTATTAAAGGTCAAGGCAATAAACGAGTATGAGGAGAGTAGTGGAGAAATCACTTTTCTCCACGCCCTAACAGCTCTCCACTATTTTCCTCACGTCTTAGCGCGATAAGAAGATCGAGATCGATCGATCGGCGATCGATCGAATGACCAAAGCAGGATACAGCATCGCAGAAAGCATAGATTTCTTGCCGGAACAGTCTTTCACGATTTTTTCTCTCAAGGGATAAATTGCCACCATTTGAACCGCTTTGTATCAAGAAACCAAATAAGCGCCAATGGTCAACATATCTCTCAAGCTCGCTCACATTGCAATTGATTTGACTAACGCTTCTGATGGATACGTAATGAGGTAGCGAAAAAGTGGATATTGCTATCGATCGATGGTTTGAGGGGATTTTTCTTCTTGTATTCTGTTAGAATTAGGCAGGGTTTCAGAACGTAAGTAGAACGCTGTTATCCTACCAAATCGGAATGCGCGCTTAGGCAGGCGACGGGAGTTGGCGGATAAACAAGGCTGGAACAACTGTGCAGGCGATCAGAAAAATATCGAAAGATGGAGAATAGCACGGACATTAGGAGACTGCGGACAGACCTGACAGCTGGTTAGCCTTTGGAAAAATCGATGTACAATGCAGAAGAAAGGGAGTGCGGTCGTGCACAGTTGAGTGTTCAGAGCTTTTGCCGATCGTGATCTCTCTTTGAAAGGGCAAAAGAGAGAGCTGCTGCCACAGTGAAAAGGGCTGTGGATGGAATTGACAGCCAGAAGCCGATGTGTAAGTCTGCTTGGAAAATCTGGCTTGCCCAATAGTAAAGCCAGATCAGAGTCATTGATATGAACGGTAGGGGCAGGACGCTCCATGCCCTTTTGACCTTGAAAGCCACTGCGGCTAAGAATAGTGATACGAGTTGAATGATAAACGTGGGTATCAGGGCGCCGGAAGGCAAAACCGTTCCTGAGCCTGGTCCCCACCAATTCCAGTACGCGGAAAAGAAAAGCCACTGAGCTGGTCTGGGTTCCCAGTTGTCGCCGGCCTTCCCGAAAGACTCCTGAACATGCATAAAAGACCAGAAGGTGACTCTGATCCTCCCTATGGGATCTGGGGCTCCCGCTTGGCGCACTTCACCAAATAAGGTTGCAAAAGGAAGGAGCACTGAAGCGACTAAGAAACCGAATCCAACAGCAAGGCATAACACGCTCGAACTAATTTTCAGTCTAAGCTCTCTCCCATTTATGTCTGAATACCATGCTTTATTAAAGGCTTCTGAGAAGGCTTGACGAGTTTGAATGTGCCGTTCGTTTTGTCTGAAATCTCATTATCAATGCACAAGTTCCTATTTAGATATCACAAAGAAAACTTGCTGGGCAGACGCGCACTTGGTTTTGTTAGAGTGTGACTGATAGGTCACAACCACAAATCCTTAAAGATGATTATGATCAATCATTGAGTGTGGTGTGAAATGCGAGTGGAAGCCAAGCCGTTTCGGGTACTGTTGCTTTTGGTCGCGGTAGCAACGTCTTTGTTCGTCGTTGGAAGTGGGATGAAACTTGAGGCGTTTTCTCTTCTGATTTTGTCGCAGCGTCAGTATCGTGTTGAGGTTGCTTTTCCGGTTCTTTTGTTCGACGCTCCTGTGGGGATCTACAATGCTGGGGATGGGAGCAACAGGCTTTTCGTGGTTGAGCAGGCAGGGCTGATCTGGGGTTTCAACAATTCAAGAGACGTGTTTTTCGCGGAGCTTTTCCTCAACATCAGTGATCGAGTGCTTTTTGGGGGAGAACAGGGGTTGCTGGGGTTTTGCCCAGGACAACATTACGAGGCCAGGTCCGACGATTACTGTGGTGAAGGGGGACACGGTGAACCTTACTTTGACGGGTGTGGACGGTGTTGTGCACAAGTTTTTTGTTGATTATGATGGGGATGGGAACCCTGGTGCTGGTGAACCTGCATCCCCGAATTTTCAGACGGCAACAGTCAACTATCAGTCTACTGCTGATGTGGCTGGGTCGTTCACGTATTATTGCCAGTTCCACAAGAGCGTAATGTTCGGGACTTTCAATGTGGAAGAAGGCGGGTTGGCTACGGATATCAATGGCGACGGAAAAGTAGACATTCTAGACATATTCATAGTGGCAAACGCTTTCAACAGCAGACTTGGAGACCCAAACTATAATGTTCAGGCGGATCTGGACCAGAACGGCGTCGTGAACATACTGGACATTTTCAAGGTTGCCAAAGACTTCGGAAAAACTGCTTGAAATGAACGAGTTCTGTTAAGCCGTTTCCATGAATTGTTGAAAAGTCAACATATTGTGCTATAAGCTTATGACAAGATATCTAGGTCTTTCTTTGGTCTGAACAAAAGCTTTTTCTCTTCTTGGTTTGTTTCAAAGATTTTTCTCGTCTCAAGGTCAAGTTGCACTGTTTTCACATGCCGAGGAATGGAACCCTTGAACTTTCATTTCATCAAGGAACAACTTCGAATCGGCCAACAAATCCAAATGGTGGGCCGGACCGGACTTGAACCGGCGACCTTTGGCTCGTGAAGCCCCAGAATTACCTTCAGAAAATGAAAGTCAACTGCTTGAAAGATTTCATGACTTTCAAATTGTTGACTTGAGACGAAACAAGAGAACAGCTTACGAAAAAGTCTGGTTCATCAGAAGGCTACTTGAAGCCGTTGCGAAAAGCCCTAATGACATTACAGCAGAAGACTTGAGGCTACTTGAAAACGCTTGAAGGCTACAGTGCATCCTACTACAAGAACGCATTGATGGCTTTGAAAGTGTTTTTCAGAGATTTTCTAAGAATGCCTGAAGTTGTTGAGAGCTTCAAGTTTCCTCATCAAGTCTTTAGACCTAAGCAGATTCTGAGTAAAGAGCAGCTGAGACAATTCTACGAGTGTGTTGAGACACCGAAAGAAAGAGCCTTATTCCTATTATACGCGACAACAGGATTGAGAAGAGAAGAAATCCTCTCACTCAAACCCGAAGATATCGACTTTGAAAAACACATGATAACGCCGGACAATCATAATGGTGAAACAAAGAAGTCTTGGGTGAGCTTCTACAACGAAGAAGCAGAACAAGCACTCAAAGAATACTTGGCCACAAAGAAACCTTCTAGAAGCCAGAGATTATTCCCAATGCAACGAGATGAGGTTGTTGAGTTGTGGAAGTCTGCTAGAGAGAAGACTGGCATAGACATTACCCCTCAAAAGCTGCGTCAATGGTTTTGTTCTGAAATGCTTAGACTCAGTGTTTCTGAGACCTATGTTGATGCGTTCTGTGGAAGAGTACCAAAATCAGTGCTTGCTAGACATTATACCGATTTCTCACCGCAGAAACTCGAAGAAATCTACGAGAAAGCCAAGATTAGGATCTTTGCATAATCTTCAGGCAAGCGTTCTCCAAGAATTTCTCAACGTGGTTAGAAAAGTTCAATTTAACCTGCATGCTCTGACCATACCACTAATAAATCTAATGTTCACTTGTCAGCCTTGATGACAAACCATGAAGTCATAATCGACGGAGAAGAAGGCGCGCGCTTCTACTAATAATCTTTTAGATCGCTACCCGACAAAGAGCAAATATCTTTAGGGTCCCGAGATTATGTGCAATACCGTTTTAGTGGCTTTAACGTTTCTTGCCCTTGGCAGGAAGTTGCTGTCTCAACTGTTTCTTTTTCGCTTCTTTTTCTCGTTCCATTTTTTTCTGTTGTGCGATTTGAGTATTCTTTTGTTTACGTTTCATTACACTCGGCATAAATCTCAGCTACAAATTAACGATAAATATACAAGCTTAAACACATTTCCTTTGCATTAATTGAGGAAGCCAATAATATCCAAAACTGACGCGTCTTCCTTTCATTTCACTAAAGAAGCCAAAACGTTATGGTCAAAAGAGAAAAAGAGTTTGGTAAAGTTCGTTCTTGGGGCTTAAGAAGTCTGTGTTTTGCTTTGCTTTTCCTTATGTTTCTTTCTCTTCTCGTCTCGCTCTTTCTTGGTTAACGGTTTTTCTTTTTTCGGCATTTATGTTCCCAAAAGTATGGTATGCTTGACAGTGCTTTAATAATTTGCGCGCGCGCTTTTTCTTGTTTTTGGTATTGGTCAAATCCTTCGACGGCAACGTCTACTCACACAAACCTTGAAAAGGTTAAAGAGATTGTGTCAACTAGTCTGATATTCTGATATGGTAACCGAAGAAAACAAGGAACTTGCATTATTGACCACCTAATTCAACGCGGGCGCTGAGAAGGAAAAAGAATGAGTGAAAGATACAGAAAATATGGTAGAGCAAAGAACTGCAGATGTAAGAACTGTGGGCTGGAGTTTAAGACAGAAGGAAATCCTAGGAATTGTCCTAGATGCCATTCACTCATTGAGGCCTAGCACGCGCTAATTCTTCCTGCAGACAAACAGAATCTTCCTGCCTTCTTCTCTCAAATTGGCTTCAACGATCTCGAAATACTCAGACAGTGCAGATTTCATCTTTGCGACCGGGTATATTGTTTCTTTAAACTTGTATTTGTGAAGCTGATAAAGTCCATTTGGGAGTTTTTCAAAGATTCTGGAATCCCAAGTCAGCGTGTTATCCTTCACTATCTCTCTGTCATAGTAGTATCCTTTTGGGAATTCCTTGACTGATGAAGTGGACCTGTTGTATTTTGCTAGCCATCGCAGAGTGTCTCTCAGCATTTTTGGAGTATAGACATCGAAGATGAACAGCCCTTCTCTGTTAAGATGTTCATTCACTGTCTTGAACGTTGATTTCCACTGGGCAAAGTCTTTCAGAAAGTTGACGGCATCGTTAGCAGAGAATATGACGTCAAATTTCTCATCAATCTTGAAGTTGTGCATGCTGGAAACAAAGAACTTGCCCCTTGGTATTCTCCTCCTGCAAACCTCAATGTAGTCTCTTTCGACGTCCAAGCCGTAGACAGCGTATCCATCGGGAAGATTGACCAAGACCTCTCCAATTCCGCAACCTATTTCCAGTATCTTCTTTGCCTGCTCGCGGTATTCATTTACGGATTCCAGCACATAGTGTGCCCTCTCCTTTCCTCCTTCCTTGCTTGTGAGTGATTCCCAAAAACTCACAAACGGTTTTGAGGTCTTGCCTCTATGTTCATATTCTACCATACACAACCCGCGCGCGCAGGGTGATATCTCCACTCAACCTATCTGGTTGGTTAGAAGGCTTGAGCTTCAAGTTTCTTTTTCACTTCTACTATTCTCTTCTTCAGGTCTGTGACCTTCTTGCCTTTCACCTGTCCCGCCGCTTTGTAGCAGTCGTTTGCATATTCCAGAGCACCCAGTCCGAAGCGGTCGAAGCCCCTTTCTAGCATCTTATCAGCCGCCTCAAGAAAACGCTCTACAGCTGTTTGGTAGTCTTTCAAGAGAAAACTGCATTCAGCCGCCTTGAACAGCGTGTACGAAGCGTCGAAGAAATCGCCCACTTTCCTGTATAATTTGGAAGCCTGTAAGAACTTGTCAATGGCTTCATTGTAGTTTCCGCTGTCGTATAGTGCCGTTCCTTCCCTGTGAGCCTTAATCGGATCTACTTTTGTGGCTTGACTCATTTCATATTCACCAACACAGCTAACACAATGACACTAGACCTTCACAATAATAAAACTGTTCGAAAAGCCGAACAAAGAAAAGACCAACACCTTTTCAGAGGGTCCTTGGAATGTTTGTGAAATTGGTGCAACCGCGAGTCTAGTGTACTCTCTTTTTTCTGATAGTTTTCGTTTTCTCGTGCGTTGAAGTGTTGATCTCAGTTCTGAACGTGTTGTTTGCGAGTTTTTTGATCATGTGAGGTAAGACTCTTACGTCGTCTTTGTTGTATTCAACGATCTTCGGGTCAAGTGGTTTGTTTTCTTCGATGTGTCTTTGGTAACTTAGCGCCACAAATAGACCATCCATTTCTGGATATTTGAAATTGTAATCAAGAAATGATCCGAGGCCCTTCAGCGCATAGCTTTTTCTCGGGAAGACAAAGCATCTTCTGATAAGAATGCCTAGATCGCAATGACTGCGTGAGGTAAATGGTGTTGTATCCAGTTCATGCCTTTCAATGGCCTTCAACGTAACTCTGTGATCGAAGTTTGTTGTGGAAAAACTGATAAGATTATAGTCTGGTTTCTCTTTCAGAATCTCTAGGAACTTTTCAAGGATTTCCTTTTCTTGTTCCCAAGTATCAGCGTATAGTTGGGTTAACTTTCCGTCTACTTGAAGCCCAATTAGCCAGACTCTTTCGCATGCTATGTCGGTTTCAATATCAAAGAAAATAGTTTTGTCATGCGACAGGCTGAAAGGCGCGATTTGATAGACTCTGTTTTCCAAGAATGCCCTGGCTTTCAGTTGAAGCAGTTTTAGTGTGCTCAGGGGGATTCTGGATCTGTGAGCTACCTTGGTTAGATTCCTGATTTTCGAAAGCTCAGCCAGGTCTTTCACGCCGTTCCTGTCAAGACGTTCGGAATAAGTAGGACCGATTCCTTGAATCTGCATCAGCGAGTTTTTCCCGAGAATCTCAGTTGTGTCATGCCACTCAACATTGACACTTCCGTTTTTTGCCAATTCGATAACTGCAATATTGCCTTTTGAACCTGGGAAATCGTGGGAAGAGACATTAGCCACCACTGTCCTCTTGAAGTTCTCGGTCATACGTCCTTGAGAGTGACAGTGTCCACAGATAACCAAGTCCACATTTTTTGTCTCTATGAAACGTGTGAGGGAAGTTGACCCTATGTGATGCGTTTCGTTCTCATCAATTTCTGCGAATCTTATCCCTCGATCCAGAACACCATAGGGAGGAGTATGAGACAGAATCACGAGCCTTTTACCATGCGTCTCCTTCACTTGGTGCTTGAGATGTTCTTCGAAATCTTTTTCGGTGTGTTTGAACAATGCTGGTCCACTGGTCGCAGACTCTAGGCCGATAAAAGCGAAGTTGTGGTAAATGAAAGACTGATCGTAAAGGTCGTGAATTCCCTTACCTTTTAGAACTCTCTTCTGGACATAGACGTCGTCGTTACCAATCACTGCTAAAACCTGACCAGATCTTGTGTAGCGCGATAGTTCGGAGAAGAAGTTGAGACCTTCATCTTCGAATCTGCCAATGTCGTCTCCCGCGTATAGAATGAAATCCACAGGTTCAATTCCGACGATGAACTGAAAGACATCATCAATATTCTGGACTCGCCAATCGGAAAATGCTAGAACTCGAATGCCGCTAATCGTCTTCCTTGGTGAAACGGTTTTCGGTTTCTTTCTTGAGAATTTGACCACTTCGCCACTTCCATACGATTCAAAGATGGCAGAGGGCTTGGTCTCGACGACGCCTTTTTTGAAGGATGGAAGCGTTTTCCTCATGAAATCTGCCAACTTCAGAACGAGAAAATCCCTCATCAAGACTGACGATGCATAGACATGAAGAGGTGTAGGAAGTGTATTCCACTGTCCGAGCTCCAGCAAAACCATGTTTTCTATAATCCCATTTTCAGCGGTCTTCTTTGCCACCTCCGAAAAGAGTTTCCCAATGAAGATGAGAATATTGATCTCTTTCCCTTTATACACAGAGAACGAACTTCTAATTTTCTCGACTCTCTTCAAAGACAAAGGTTTGTACTCACTGTCTGACCCCACGATTACATAAAAGATCCTGTCAACTTCATTCTCGATAAGACATGCTCCATAACCCTTCCTAGAGCAAGGGTAGACTCTCCACCCTTTCACAACAAAACTTCTCTCGAATAGTCTTATCAATTCACTCCATGACATACTCAGTCTCTTGGCACATGCACCTATCCTACTAACGCGTGCATGTTTTTATGTTGTTGGCTGTTCGTCGAGTGTGTGTTTGTGCTACGGTCAAGTGCGATCAATAGAAGCTAACATGATCTTGGAAGGTTCAGCTTCGCTGTTTGAAGAGAGCGTTCAATTATCTTTTCATTTTTTCTTATTTAGTTAGCGCGCGCTATAGAAGTATCAGGAATGGAGAGGAGGTGAGAACTGGATGGTAGTGAAGATTATGATGAAGGTGTATGCGAAGGAGGGCATGAGTAAGGACGAGTTCGTCCATTATTGGTTGACCAAGCATGCTCCATTGGCGAAACAGAAATTCAGTGACAGACTCAAGAAGTACGTGATCAGCATCGTTATGTCTGCCGAGGGCGAGGAGCCGGGGTACCAGGGCATAGCAGAGCTCTGGTTCGACAACATGGCGGATGTTCAGAAAATGATGTCCTCCCCCGCATTTGAGCAAGTCATGGCAGACTCGGCGAAGTTTACGAGGAAAGGCACATGGTTGATGCTCGAAGAACACACTATCGTCTAATGTTTCTCTGGGCAATTCTCACGCTCACGCGCGCTAATGTGAGAATAGGTATCGTGGTTGAACAATGATGTCGTACCAGAGAGACTGAAGAGAACTAAGAGGCTTGAGAGAGGTAGGCAGTCGTTGTGCACTAGGTGCACGTTGCTTGAAAGTCAATTCATGGGAGTCTGCTCAAACTTGATTAGGATAGTCTAGGGTTAGATTATCTTTTCATTTTTTCTTATATAATTTTCATAATAAGAAATTCTCAAAAGATAGCGGACTTGTAGAAATTGAATCGAAGATTCTTGCACAAGTCATAAGAACTGAAGCAGAGAATATGACCGATGATTTTATGAGAGGGAAAGTTGGACTGGCAATGATGCTGACACTCTTCACGTGCATGTTATGTTCGGCAATGGAAATTAATAACGCAAAAGCAATCGGCATCATTTACATCAGGGGTAATGGAAGCATTGACCCGCCAACGGCCCCCATTTCGTCCTTTGACAATGTGACTTACACCTTGACTGGTGACATAACCAGCGATTTTGAAGGAATCGTGATTGAGCGAGACAGCATCACACTGGATGGAGCAGGCCACACGCTCCAGGGAAACGGACTCGGAACCGGAGTTGACCTCTCGCTCAGAAATAACGTGACAGTAGAAAACATGCAAATCATAGAGTTCTACGACGGTATTATTCTCGACAATTCCAGCGGTGACAGTATTTCTGGCAACAACATAACGGCAAACAATAATGATGGCATCCATGTCAGTGGTCCTAGTCTTGTCGGCACCCGCAACACTATTAGTAGAGATAACATTAGCGAAAATGACCGTTTCGGCATCTATCTAGCGGATTGTAACAGTAACAATGTATCTGAAAACAGCATTATAGCAAACCACGTGGATGGCGTTTATCTCGATTATTCTGATGATAACATTTTCACTGGAAACATGATCGGAAACAATGGCCTTTCTCTTTGGTCTTCCTCTGGCAACGTATTAAGGAGCAACAACATAACTGATAACGCCGAAGCTTTGAGCATCAACGGTATCGGTTGTTCAGATTTTGTGAATGACGTTGACATTTCAAACACGATTGACGGCAAGCCTATTTACTACATGGTGCACGAACATGACAGAAGCATCCCAATTGACGCTGGATATGTTGCACTCGTCCTCTGTTCAAGCATAACAGTTCAAAACTTGAACCTCACTAACAATGGCCAAGGCATACTGCTCGTCAACACAACGGATTCGATAATAACTCAGAACAACATCATGAACAACGATTGTGACATCAGCCTACTGTCTTCTAGCAGCAACAGTATTTCTGCAAACAGAATAACAAACAGCGGTTATGGCATTAAGCTCGACTCTTCAAACGGTAACAACATTTTCGGGAACATCATAACCACAAACGATGGCCTTGGTGTCGTTCTTGAAGCGTCTTCTAACAGTAACAATGTTTCCGGGAACAACATAACAAACAATGTTAGGGGTATATATCTCGAACAGTGTGGGAGCAACATCATTTCTTGGAACAACATAACTGCAAGCAATGCTGATGGCATCTATCTCTGGTCTTGTTTCAACGACATCATTTTTGCAAACGAAATAGCGAATAATGATTATGGCATCAATATCGATTATGGCTTGCTTGACGCCGCGTCTTCGTCTGGCAACAAGTTCTATCACAACAATCTCGTCAACAACACTAACCAAGTTACTTCTTTTTATTACCCTCCTACGAGCATTTGGGATGATGGTTATCCATCTGGCGGCAACTACTGGAGCGACTACAACGGGACGGACTTGAAAACTGGGTCATACCAGAATGAAACTGGAAGCGACGGAATAGGTGATATACCTTATGTTGTTGACGGCAGCAATCAGGACAATTTTCCTTTGGTAGGCATCTTCTCTGAGTTCAATGTCTCCCTTCCTTTCAATCAAACTGAGAACCTAACTATCATCAGTAATTCTACAGTATCAAATCTTGCGCTCGCTTGGTGGCTCAGTTCGCCTTATGACGGTCTTCAACCTGGACAGCCATTTATTCAATTTTTTGCCACGGGAGAAAATGGAAGTGTTGGCTTCTGCAGGCTGATGATTCCAAGAACTGTTCTCAACAGCTCATCATACATTGTGTTGGTTGATTCGTATCCCGTGAATGCCACTGAGCTACCTGTCTCGAACAGCACTCATGTCTACCTATATTTCACCTACGCCCATTCTACGCGTGAAGTGATTGTAACGATCCCAGAGTTTGCCCCTTTCCTCACGTTAGCACTATTCATGATAGCAACACTACTAACAGTCATAGTCTACAGAAGGAAACATCCTGTCTGATTCTAAGCACCAAACTTATAATATAGAACTTCCCCCGCACCCGCTCTGAATTTCTATTTTCTAATCCAATAATAATCCTAGAAATTCTATTTCTTCTTCATCGTTAAAAAATAGAATTTAGAAACTAAACTGCGTTGCCTTGATTTGCGCACACTGACTCATCGCTGATGTTCATGCTTTCTGTCTAGCGCGCGCGGAAGACTTTAGCTCTCTTTGTGGCAAAGTATGCTATGGATACGAGTTTGAACGCGACTATGCTCAGCAAAATCGTCAAGTACTGCGTGTTCCAAATTCTACCGATTATGGTGCCGTTCTCGCCAAACACGTTGGTGTAGGCGAAGTAGCAGAGTGTCGAGAAGATCACGATCTCGACTGCCCATCCCATCATTGCTGGGTACCAGAAAGATTTCCAGCGTACAAGCAAACCAAGAACACCTATTATGCCTATGATCGAGTATGTCACACCAACGCCTACGATAAAGTACACGGCATTCCAACCTGAGCCATAATACGGGTGGGCTGTAAATAGAGAATTGATCACAAACACTAGTGCAGGAACGTAGATCAGCAGATTGACAACGGCGATGAGAACAACTCCAATTGGTCTCTCAGCCTCAACCAAGCCTAGCACCCCTCCCCATCTCTGTTTATCCTGCCAATCATAATGTGATTACTCCCACTATTAGTTGTGCGCCCGATCGCTCGCTACCTCGATCTGAAGAATGAGTGAAATGGTTGAATACTAATATCGTAACAGAGAGACTGAAGGGAACTAAGAGATTACAAGGAGGTAGGCGTGCGCGAAGTGCGCGCCCTAAAGCAGTGCAAAAAATTATATACATAGGACAGATACCCAGTAACATCACTCATATAACAATCAAAAGGAGACGAATTTAATGACTGGGGAAGCTGA
>Ga0315277_10003232_pt1 | contig 22150 bp, 27 predicted proteins | sample YL17G05_15_MG_FD_203695 | JGI IMG/M metagenome (GOLD analysis project Ga0315277, IMG submission 203695) | Sediment microbial communities from Yellowstone Lake, YNP, Wyoming, USA - YL17G05_15 | ecosystem: Environmental > Aquatic > Freshwater > Lake > Sediment | place: USA: Wyoming | collected...
GCATCATGAATATCGCTATAAACAACCACATCAATAGATAACTCATCGGATTCATAATTATAACTTAGAATTTCTACAATATATTATTTTAAGTATTCTAAAGTCAAAATAATTTTGTCATGAGATGGTTAATTAAAAAGCATGAAGCTTCTTTATCTCCCTTTGGTACTTATCCAGGAGCAAGATCTTTAGAAGATCATATAAAGAACGGAATAATAATTCTAGACAAGCCGTCAGGTCCTAGTTCTCATCAGATTGATAGATGGGTGAAAGACATACTGAAGATAGACAAATGCTCGCACGGAGGCACATTAGATCCAAGAGTTTCTGGTGTTTTAGTGATAGCATTAGAAAATGCAACAAAGTTAATGCCTATTCTTTTATCATCTAAGAAAGAATATGTTGGGATAATTCATTTACATAAGGATGTAGAAAAAGAAAAAATTAAAGAGGCATTTGAGAACTTAATTGGTAAAGTTAAACAGTTGCCACCAGTCAAATCTGCTGTTGCGCGAAGGGAAAGAGAAAGAAAGATTTATTACTTGGAACTTTTAGAGATTGAAGGAAGAAACATTTTGTTCCAAATAGAATGTGAAGCAGGTTTCTATGTTAGAAGGTTTGCAGACGACTTAGGGAAAAGATTAAAGATAGGAGCGCATCTGCAAGAGTTAAGAAGAACAAAGAGTGGAAACTTCTCTGAAGACCAAACAACAACTATGCAAGAACTGTTTGATGCTGCTGGAGACGAGGGGAAATTAAGAGAGATCATTTTACCAATGGAGATGGCTGTAGAATCTGTAGCAAAAGTTATAGTTTCTGACAACGCGATAGAAAATATTTGCAATGGTGCGCCACTAGCAATTGGTGGCATAGTTAGATTAGAAGACAAAATAAAAAATGGAGACTGGACTGCTATTTTCTCTTTGAAGGGAGAACTTGTAGCTATAGGTAAAGCTTTGCTAAGCTCTAAGGAAATCTTAGAAAAAAATAAAGGCTTGGCTGTAAAAACCGACAGAGTTCTAATGAAAAAAGGAACTTACAAATCCAGTTATTAGAAAACTTTATAAATTTAAAACATTATCTTATTAGCTGCAATAATTAAGGGTGATAAAATGAACGGTAGATACTTATTTACATCTGAATCTGTAGCTGAAGGGCATGCAGATAAGGTTAGTGACCAAATATCTGATGCTATTCTCGATGAAATAATAAAGCAAGACCCTAAAGCTAGGGTAGATTGCGAAACATTGATAATGCAAGGAACTGTTGTTGTTACAGGTCAGATAACTACTACCTGTTATGTGAATATACCACATATAGTTAGAAGAACTTTGAAAGAAATTGGATTTAACAATGCTAAAGACGGATTGGACTGGGAAACCTGTGGCGTATTAACATCAATAGAAGAACAATCACCTGATATTTCTATGGGAGTAACAGAGTCAGAAGGACATGAACAAGGTGCAGGAGACCAAGGCATGATGTTTGGATATGCTTGCAACGAAACAAAGGAATTAATGCCCTTACCTATAATGCTGGCTCATAAACTTGTAATGAGACTCGCTGAAGTAAGAAAGAAAAATATACTAAAATATCTAAGACCAGATGGTAAGTCTCAGGTAACAGTTGAATATATTAATAATAAGCCATTAAGAGTGGACTCTGTTGTTATTGCTGCTCAACATAATGAGGATGTTAGCAGAGAAGAACTGAAAAAAGGTATTATCGAGGAAGTTATCAAAAAAGTAATACCTGCTAACCTTCTTGATAAGAACACAAAATATTATGTTAATGAGACAGGTAGATTTGTTATCGGAGGAACACTGGCTGATTCTGGTTTGACAGGTAGAAAAATAATTGTTGATACTTATGGCGGAGTAGGCAGTCATGGTGGTGGCTGCTTCAGTGGCAAGGATCCGTCAAAAGTTGATAGATCAGGCTCTTACATGGCAAGGTATATTGCGAAAAATATTGTTGCAGCAGGTCTAGCTGAGAAATGTGGAGTTCAGATTGCATATGCCATAGGTGTAGCAAAACCTTTATCAGTTATGGTTGATACATCGGGAACAGGTAAACTTCCTGATGAAAAAATTACTGAGTTGGTTTTAAAGCATTTTGACATGCGACCTAGAGCAATAATAGAACACCTTAAATTGCTTAGGCCAATTTACAGGAAAACCGCGGTCTACGGACACTTTGGCAGAGATGATCCTGACTTTGGCTGGGAGAAAACTGACAAAGCAGAGATACTGAGAAAAGAAGCTAAAATCTAAGATCTCAAATCCTCTTTTCTATAAATATACACAACATTTTCTTTTTTCGAAGCTTTTGGCTTTGATCTCAGTTTAGTTACAAACAAGATTACTACTGCTAGAAGCACAACAAAGGCTGAAACTATTATAATAGGCAAGATTATATCAGAGCCTGTTTTTACAGTTTCTGTTATAAAAAACTCTTGTGACTCTGTCCATAAGTTATTTGTATCATTTGCATAAAATTTCCATCCAATTGTTGCATTAGGCTTTACAGATATATTTTCAGATGCATAGCTCCAACATTCTGTTCCTGAGCAAGGAATCCAAGAGCTATTAGTCCATACACCAGTTATATTTGAAGAAAACATGTAGCCTGACAAACCTATTTCATCATTCCACTTTAAAATAAACTCATACAGGTTTCCATTGACTGTAGCATTCGCCGAGTCAGATGAATAAACAGGCGGAAAAACCTCAGGTGGCGGGACAGCTGAAACTGTTAAGCTTATTATTTTTGTTGTTGACTTTGTTTCATTAGTTCTGCCTAATGCCCTTAATGTAAAGTTGTAATTTCCTAGTTCCGCGTCAAGAGGTATATTAAGATAAACTCTCATAAATAATGAAAAATTATTAGGTATGCTAGATGGCAACTCACTTATATTATACCATTCTGAAGGAATCCCTGAAATATCTACTAACAAATCAGTAATAGATTGTCCTAAATTATTTTGTAAATAAAAGTTAAGCTCAGCAGAATCGTTTTGATTTAGTTGAACCACAGAAGGTCCAGTTATGTTTAGTGTTTTAGGTGTTTCAGGTTGTGTTACGTTAGTAAATCCAACATATAAAATTACTTTTGAAGTTTGTTCTGTGAAATTCTGTGTCTCAGTATTATTACATACATACTCATAGACTCCTTCATTTAAAGTTTGTTCATCCTTCCTACTCAAGGAAGTAACATTCTCTATCAAGCTGTTATTCCTATAAAATTTAAAATTAGAAGCAGGCACCTCGTCTGTTACTGAGTTGCATATGAATGTAGTTTTAGTTCCCATTAGAACTGATGTGGATGGTATTTTCTGTATAAAAAGCGGATATCTCTTCAAAATACTATAAACATACTGAGTAGTGTTGCTCATCCCTCTGCCGTCACTAGCTATCCATCTGTATACAAAAGTTTTTGCAGGTAGGTCATACGCGCCTATATAGAAATTATTACCATTGTTTTGAACTGCGGGCGTTGTATCGTTTGTATAATTTTGTAAAGTACCGCTAAAATTAGACTCAAACCAAACGCGACCTAATGTTAAATCAAACCAAAACAAGCTAAAATTATAAGCTATGTTTTGATAATACTCAGGAGGATTAAGAGGATATTCGCCTCTGATACCATATTGAGGTGGTATATTATCAAAATAATAAGTTTTGCTAGAGGCCGTATAATTTTCATCTCCGTTCCAGTAAGCAGTAGCACTAAAAATTCCAGGAGAATTTAAGTCTAAAAAATAATTTATGAGCGATGTTGGGTTGCTTTGCTGTACAAAACCTGTGTAATTTGAATTCAAAAAAATTAGTTTATTTGGAAGATTTAAAAATGCTGTGAAACTTGCTATGTCATTTAAACTATAGCTTCGGTTAGCCTCTGTTCCGTTCAAGTAAAGATTAATCGATATGGAATTGTTTTGATTAATTGTGTAAGCTGTTTGATCATTATAAGCCCAGTTAGATTCGTTGTCAGACGCATACCATCTATACAAATATCTTCCGCCAGGCAAATCAACAAAAGTTTTTGTTATAGTGATTGGCGTACCTTCTGTGAATGTTATTGTGTCATTACCCAGGTTTCCATTTAAAGTAGAAAAGTTAGATTCCAGAATAATATTTTTTACAGTATGACTCGCGTCAGCTGTCCAAGTTATCTGAAAACCGTAACTTCTTCCTGGAATATATTGGGAGCCAGATGAGACAGACTCTTGGTTGTTAGACCAAGTAACTGTAGCTTCTGCTGGTTTAACTATCAAAAATAATAAAACTATCAAAATAAGTACTAATTTCATATAAATATTATATATATTTATTAAAATAGGTGATTTTATGGCTAAAAAGAAGATAACAAAACCTGTAAAGGCTGAAGAAGTAGACCCAGAGGATTTTGAGACTGACGTAGACTATATGGAAGAATAATGTTTTTACGTTATAAATCGTGTACTTGAATTAAACTTATTAAGCAAGGAACATAACTAATTAAAGGTGAAAAAATGGTGGCAAAGAGAAAAGCTTTTGGTGGGTATCACATAGTGCCAGATGAGCATTTGGCAAAAATAATTGGTCATGGTAAGGCTTCGCCTGCTGAGATGACAAAGAAATTGTGGAAGTATATCAAGGCTAAGAAACTAGCAAGAAGGTAAAAACAACTTTTTGTTTTTTTGCATGTATTTTTATTATTTATAAATTTCTGTAAGATTTAAAAATACTTGGCTTTGTATTCTAATTAAGCCGTTGTGGCAGAATCTGGCTAATGCGCTAGCCTTGAGACAGATGATTATATGGCTTGACTCTGAAGTGCGGCGTTATGAAGAGTGATAGGCGTAATGATGTCAAGTAAGCTAGTGTCCGCAAGGACTTGCAGGTTCAAATCCTGCCGACGGCGTTCATAATTCAATTCTCAAGTCCTAAGGTGTTCTCTACATAGAAAAAAGACTAGAGGATAATTATGAAAGAGGAAATATTAGATATACTGAAAGTAGAGACTAGGCTAAAAAGCTATACAAAGATAATCGAAAAACTACCAGAAGGGAATAGAGACCTTATATTTGACTTTCAAAAGGAGTGCTTTTCTCGTGGTCTTTCCAATAATAGAGTTCTCTTCTATATTTATAGGCTAACTGTTATAGCTAGAAAGATAAAAAAAGACCTGGAAAAGCTAGACATCAAAGAGATAAAGGAGCTTATAGCCGATATAGAAAGAAATGACAATTATACCGAATGGACTAAAGCTTGTTATAAAATAGCTATCAAGAAGTTCTATCAATGGTTGGATAAACTTGAATGGGATAGTAAAGAATATCCTGAGAGAGTTAAGTGGATCAAGACAACTGCCAGGAAGGAAAGGCTGAGAGATCCTGTTATTCTTACCAAAGAAGAGATATTGAAACTCTTTAACGTAGCTGAAGGAATAAGAGAAAAGGCTTTAGTTTCTTTTATGTACGAATCTGGTTGTCGTTGCCCAGACGAACTATTGCACATGAAAATTGGAGATGTTGTATTTGATGATTATGGAGCTAAGGTTAAACTTCACAGTGGTAAAGTTGGCTCTAGGATAATAAGAGTTATTTCTTGTGTCCCACACCTTAAAGCATGGATACAAACAGAACATCCCAAGTCAAATTCAGATAGCTACTTATGGGTTAATGAAGGATCTAGAAATCATGGAAAAGTCATAAGCTATGCTTCCTTGAAATTCTTAATAAATAAGTGGAAAGAAAAAGCTGGTATAAATAAACTCATAACTCCTTACACTTTTAGAAGAACTAGATATACCCATTTAGCTACCAAAATTCCAACACCAGCTCTTTATAATTTTATGGGACAGGTTCAAGGTTCAGATGTTATTGAGAGGTATGTTAAGCTCTCAGGAGAGGATACTGATGAAGCTATACTTAATTTTTATGGTTTGGCTAATCCGAAGAATTCAGACATCAAACCATTGTTCTGTTCCAGATGCGGAAAGCAGAATGCTCCTGAATTGGAATACTGTTCTATATGTAATGCCCCTTTGACTGAAAAATCAAAGCTAAAGGTTGAAGAGCAAAAGAAACAGGAGATTCAGGATCTGGTAGAGGTATTGATACAGAAAAGAATGAAGGAATTAGAAGATGAAATGAAAAAATCAAAATCTCTTTAAACAAGAAGAATAACTTACTATGCAAGTATTTAGATTAAATCTCTTTAAGAATGATATTTATTTCTTGTAAAGTTAAATAATTGATATGAAATGGAGGTATTTTATAGTTGGATTTATGTTGCCGTTCCTTTTTATCTATTATTATTTATTTAATTTCATTCAAAATTTCGTTCTTATTGCAATATTTCTTTATTTTATGTTAAATCTTTTCTCAGAGAAAAGAATTATTAAAGCAGATGAAGTAACAAAATTTTATGTAGGGCTTATTGCAGGTGGTATTGTAATAAGTTTTTTTGTTAATTTAGCATCAAATGTAATTTTGAATAATATACAACTAGGCACGGCTTATTTATTAATTGCAATTGACATAGGATTAGCTATATTTAAATTTTTAACAGTAAGAGAAAATGATACTATGAAAAAGAAAAATAAGATTTTTAGCATAAAAAGACCGGTGTTAAGTAAGAAACAATTTGAATTTTATGTAACTTTTATTATTGCTATTATTCTAGGATTTTTAATAGATATAGCCGCTTCCTTCGTTTATGAAGGATTAAAAGAAGATTCACCTTTTAAACCGTTTATTACGTCTCACACTAAACTTTTTATAGGATCTTTAATTCTTTTATTTGTTGTAATTATTGCGTTTCTGATATTTAGGAAATTACGAAGAGATAAAGTAATTTAGTTTAACTTTTCTAAATGCCTCTTTTCATTAAACCGTGCACTGATATAGGTTACTATATTATGTTTTTCCTTATTCGATTCAAATGCATTCTCCATATCAGGGTTAGACTTCATCTGAACAAACCAAGCCCAATAATCCCTCTCATCCAAACAGACCAGAGGAATTCCATCCTGAGTTCTCCATAACAAAAATTCTTCAAAAAGGAATGCCTCTGGTTGTCTTAGTATTTCCTGCAATTCAAAATAGTTTATTACATATCTAGGTAAATCCTTTCTAACTTTCGGAGAAATATCTATTAGATTATTGGCATTCTGATTTAGACTGGGATATGTCCCTTCTAATATGATTATAGAACCCATTTTAGCCTTAGGACTGAATTTTGCTATATCCGGTTCCGTTGAACTTTCTATAGCTCTTATGGCCTGTCTTTCGCATTTTTCCACAGTCTTTTCCAAATCACTCTTTACACTCACCTCGTCTCCTAAAAGCGCCTTTATAGATGGAGGATGACTAGAGCATTCTATAAACCAGCTAGAATTGTTCAAATTTAATAGTCCATCCAGTTCAAATCCTTTATAATTTATATTCCTAACAAGCTTCGAATTCGGTGACTTTTCTAACAAATCAAGAGACATTTCTTCGAATGCTGTGCCTTTTACATCTCGGTATTCCTTGCATTCTCTTAGCATAAGTTCAATAATCTGATGCAAATTCCTGTTAAGATAAATAGGTATTAGTATAACGACCTCTTCCTTGCTTATTCTCATCACTGGCTTTTGCTTGAATCTTAAATCTGGGTTGTTTTTAAGTTCATCCAAGTCGAAACTGCACGTTTTTACTAGTGATTCAATATTATCATAGAAATCCTGAGTAATGCCAGGAGGGCACTGTTCTATTAAAGATTTTAAGCTAAATCTCATTGTTTTACCCCAGTTTTCAACGTATTTTTCATCTGGTAATTCTACAAATCCCATATCATGATATTCCTCATCGCTTTTGTAACGGTAGATATCAGGGATGAATTTTGTATACTCAGAATTCTCACCCATTGCACATGCCATTGCCCATCCTATTAATGGAACGTATTGTATGCTGTACCCGTAATGCTTTTTAAAAATATCATCATATACAAAATATCTCTTCACGACATACTCTAGAACATCGTCGGCGGTCACAGCAATTGATAGCAACGAATCTGATTGATAGAACATCTTTTCTGGCTCAAAACCAAAATCCCTGCCCTGAGAATCGGAAATGGTTCTTGTCTCTTTTTTAACATCTATAGTATCCTTAGGTTGTTCTAGCAAAAACTTCTTTAACATCTTCTCCATGATTCCGATTCTCTCGCCATTGTAAGATAATGTAGCACAAATTAGATTCAATGTGTTGAGACTCTCTTTGCTCAATTCCATAATTGATAAGAATCCTTGAAAACTTAAAAAGGCATACTACCTCAATCTCCCAGAGCGCTTCAGATTATAGAAAACTATCATTGAGTGATATTAGTTCCGATATGATTAGAACTTCTCAAGCCTCTTAGATATTTTCCTCGACAATCTAATCATCCTGTCTTTGACTTTCTTGTTAGTTATTAGTTTTGACATCTTGACCAATGACTGCCTTGAATATCGAGCGATTTTAAATACATCTTCATCATCTAATTTTGTCTTCTCTACTATCTCTTGAAGAGATACCCCTCTAATCCACCATTTCAATATCTTGTTATTTTTCACTTTGCAGTTTCTGATTGAATTTTCGCTGTCCTTTCCAATCATGCTTCTCATTATGTCTATAGAGCTGGCTATCTCCAGTATTTTGTCTGTATTATAACTTGTCCTTAATCTCAAAACTGTATTGGCGTCGTATGGGGGCATGTCAGCATCATTGACTCTGCAGCCAAGCTTTGTTATATTGTAAACCCCTCTAGAATTCTTTATAAATTTAAACCTTTCTAGGTCATTGAGAACGTCAGTCATCATTCTGGACTTTAGACTATTCTTTTTTCGTCCAAGAGTATGCGAGAAATAATATGATACTTCTCTTGCCTTTGCTTTTTTTTCGCCTATTTTTGCAAGTGCTATTATTCCAATGAGGTCTTTGTCTTCTGTTGTTTTCGGATATACTGGTTCTGTGCTACCAAAGAAGAATTTTTTAATTACTTTATCGACTTCTTCAGATTCTGAAATTATATAAACGTCGGCAGTTGTAGACAAGTTTGGTCTTCCTGTCCTACCCTTAATATTTATGTATTCATATAGTGGGAGGTTTCTAAAACTTCTGATGTCCAAAATCACTCTATCTATTTTGTAGTTTACACCATGACTTAACGTAGTTGTAGATACTATGGTCTTTAGTTTATTCTCTGCTAATAGTTTCTCGACGAAATTTCTTACCTTTTTCTGAAGTCCAGCGTGATGGAACGCTATACCATGTTGCAATAGGAACAGTTCCTTTATCGTAAGCTTAGTAATTTCCACTCCGTCTGATTTAAGCTGGCGCAAGAAATTGAATGCTTCTTTAGCCAAGTTTTCGTCAGGAGCATGACTAGAATAAAGGCTTTTCGCAAGTATTTCTGTACCTCTTCTGAAATTAGCAAATATTATCGTTGTCTTGTTTTCAGACAAGTTCTTTTTTACAAGATACTTCAACGCATTTTCATCACTATCTATGCGTTCCTCTTTGAGGTTCTGTCCTTTGATATAAAGATATAGACCTCTTCGGTATATGACATATTCATTTATCTTGGTTTCTGGATTTGGTGATGCCTCTTTAACGCATTCAGCGCCCAGCCATTCCGATATTTCAGGAATGTTTCCTACAAGAGATGATAGGGTTACTATTCTTTTATTCTGCATCAAAAATTCTGTTATAACAAAATCTATACTACTTCCTCTACTCTCATCTCCCAACAAGGTAATCTCATCAGCACATACCATTTTTATGCCATCTATCCACGGTTCCCTTGCCTTGAGCGCTTTCATCACACGCTCATATGTTGCGATGATTATATCCGAGTTCTGGAGCTCTTTCTGTTTTGTTGGGCTATCCCCATCACTTTTGCATACTTTCATACCGACCAGACCAAAGTCTGTATTGAATTCCTCATACTTTTGAGAATCCAGGGCTTTGTATGGCGTGCAGTAAAGAGCCTTTCCTTTGAATGAATCTACCTCATTGGCCATCAGCATTCCTGCAATAAGTGTCTTGCCCGTCCCAGGATAACCAAATACTGAAACATTACATGACTTTTGTAATAGGCCTCGACTTACAAACATATCCTGCAGAGGCGAAAGTTTCTCGATAGACTTGCTCTTAAGATATAGTTTCACTCTAGCAGGAAGTTCATAAGGAGAAGGACTGGATAGATTATGATAAAACTCATTTCCGGCAGTTGTCACCTTTATAGATTTCTGATTTCCGAAATAAGGACGAGTTTCAACATATCCACTTGCTTCTAGCGTACCTATTACATCAAAAAGGCTACTCTTTTTCACCTTCAATACCTCTAATAATTTCTTAGTAGGCAGATAATTTGGTTGTTCTGAAAGATAATCAAGCATCCTAATTGCTAATCGCTGATATGTTGGTCTTCCGAACAGTCCAGCTAATTTCTCCATAATAAATGTTCACTTCAAAAACTTATCAGTTTTTGCTTCTGTCCGAGTTACGCGAACAGTAGATTAATCCGTACAAATCAGACTGCTAGAAGAGTTTTGTAATCTTATTCTATAATTGTGGTGATTTAATATGGCAGAATATTATTTTGATATAGAGACCTACTCGTCGGGAGACAGGCCTGACCCAGAGCATGACAAGGTGATAACCATACAGTTTCAGAAGATAGACCTCAGGACAGGCAGGCATATAGGTGATCTGACTATACTGAAGGAATGGGAACTATCGGAGAAGGAGATAATCACAGAACTCTTCAACAGGTTCTTCAAGGAAGGGTCAAGCATATGGGAGTTTGTCCCCGTTGGATTCAACCTCAATTTCGAGTGGGAGTTCCTTATATCTAAGTTTGGAGAACATCTAGGAAAGAAGTTTACAAGCAGGGAATTGCATTACAGAATACCGCATGTTGATTTGAAGCCTATCGTAGTATTATTGAACAATGGAAGTTTTGTGGGGGCTAAGTTGGACAAGTTTACTGGCAAGGCCAATGATGGAAGCGTCATAAAGGAGCTTTATGAAAGCAAAAAATTCGATGAGATTGAAAAATATATAAAAGTTGAGAATGAAGCATTCCTAGAGTTCTTACAGAGAATAAAGCTTAACATAAGTAAACTGGTAGAATAGTATGGCCCTTATAGAGAAATACAGACCTCATGGCATATCCGTTACAGACCTAGCATCCCAGCTCTGGTGCGAGAAGCAACTCGAATTCTCCCTAGAAAAAGGCAGGATAAAAACGCTGGAGATGCAAAAAGGTAACGACAGGCATCAGGATTTGTTAGAGGAAATAACAGAACTAATTAAGGTTCAACCAAAATCTATCGAAGACTTCATAGTATTGAAACTGAACAATTCTATCGTAGGACTGAAGCAGGCCTTGTCGGAAGGCAGAGGTCGCGAAATCCCAATATTTGGTATGGTAAATTCTCTGTTTGTTGTAGGTATAATCGATGAGTTGAGAATTGATAACAAGGTATTGAAGCTCATCGACACAAAAACAAGGAAATCTGAAAGCATGCCTTCCATGCAGCAGTTGAGAACAACGAAGTTCCAACTGATGCTTTACAAGCACCTCTTCGACTCGATAAACAGAGGTCAATTCAAAACCAAGGATTTCTTGAATTGTTACGAACTTAATAAAAATAGCATAATAACAGAGGAATTCAAAAAGCAGATGGAAAAGTTAGATTTGAAGATAGAATCAATTGTATCCAAGTCGGCTGACAATCTCTTTTCGCTGATAAGAAAATTCCCTGAGATTGGTATGTTGGAGATAGTGTACGAGAGTCAAGAATCTGGAAAGATGTTGGGTAAGGAGAGATTCCAGTTCGATCACAATGAATTCAAGAGGAGCTGTGATTTCGTCGAAGAGTTCTGGCTAGGTAAGAGGAAAGCCATCCCAGTAGGTGAAAAGAACAGATGGAAATGCAACTACTGTGAGTTTAAGTCCGAATGCCCAGCAATAGGTACAACAACAAAGAAATTGACTGACTTAATATAATTTTCAAAATTTACTGCTATTGGTTTGTTTCAAATATTCAATATATTCATCCAAAATCTTCTTCTCTAAACATTCCCTTCTTATCCTCCGTCCAGCTTTTACAGATTCTTCTTCGTCTTTCAAATATCTCTCGACTTCCATAGGTATACTCTCGGCATCTTCTGATAATAATCTATTGTATATGATTTGACCACAAGGTTCATCTAGCATATATGCAAGACAGCATGCAAACCCAGATGCTTCACGAACCCAATTTTCAAGCAGCCAGCGGAAGAAATCACTTATTCCATCTATCTCAATCCTTTTTGAAACAATGGACTGCAAGATAAAGGAGTTTGATCTGTTTATAACTTCTATATAATTATCATGTGTAAGATCGTATATCGTTCTTTGAAAACTCATGACTATTTTATCTCTAAAATCTTCATCTTCCGATATTCTTTTCTCATTCTCTCTAATTTTCTCAACAATACACCTAAGCCTCTCAATGATTTTTCCATGTTTGACTAACGTTTCAATAAGTTGACACTTTTCAATTTTCATATTAATAATTATAAAGAATAATTTAAATCCTAATCCCATATTTTTAGTATTCTTCGAATTTAAGGGTTTTCAAGGTCTAAGTTGTCTTAAATATTTATAATATTTCTTATCCATCATTTTTAAAAAATCTTTCAAAGGCATTATTTTTTCATAAAAATTTTCTTTCAACTTAAGCAGATTACCTTCCAACTTATCTGCTGTTAAAAATGAGCAATCGTTTTGTTTTGCTAGAAATATATTTAGCATATCTTGTATATTCTTTTTGGGTGGATATTTTAAAATTATATTAAGAATTTCATCCGTTATTTCTATTCTATTATTTTTTGTATATTTAAGTTCCAAAATACTTCTAAATACGTTCCAACATTCTATAGTTTCTTTTTCCGAAACGGAACAATCTTTTCTTAAATTTCTAACAACTTCAGCAATAGTAAGAGGTGATATAAAATATTCTACTATTCCCAACATTTTAAGATTACTTAATTCATTAAAACTATGTCCAAGTGGAGCTCTTACTGCAATAGCACGTATGGTTTCGCCATTTCTTTTTCGTATTTGTATTATTGCTTCTTTTAACGCTGTTTTCACATTTCTTTTAATGTAGTCCAAAAAAATACTTGTATCCAGATATACATGCTCTGGTTTAGTTATTTTTGGCATTTTTATAATCTTATTTTTTTCCAAAGTTTTTTTTACCATATATTTCAACCTTTCCAGTCTATAGGTCTAATATGAACGAACAATAATAAAATATTCAATTTTTTTATATATTTATTTTCTGATGCATGCCATCATGGTCATTTGGACACTACTATAAAATTTATGTATCATTTTTCAAACTGGTTTTGCCCTTTCTTTAAGCTCATTCAATTTTTTTGTTATTTGCTTCAAAATCCTCAAATCCATTCTGTCCAAGCAACCTTTAGGATAGCTTATGAGATCCACGTTTATTCGATTGACTTCTTTGAGTAATTCTTTCTTATGCTCTCTTGTCCTTGTCAATGGAGCTACCATTCTCTGAACACCGCCCTCTCTGATTTCTTCTTCAGGAATCGTGCGATCGCAGATCTTCCGTCTTTTACAGATATCCCATCAGGATTGTTCTCAACCTGTCCCAAATATTTGAAGTGATCAACAGACTGGAACATGAACTTTCCAAAAGGACTTGGAAGCTCCTGCTTCATCCAATGATGCAATTCGACTAATGAGTTGATGCTGAGCAATGAGAACGATCCAGGAATAGGTTTCCATTGTGGCTTCTGCTTATAGTTTCCATAAACGAATTTGGAATAAAACGCTTTGGATATTATCACACGATATAATGGATGATATTCTCCCACACAGACCCCTCCTAATAGTTCGCTTCTGGAAATTCCTTTGTTTTTATGCTATACTCCGCGGTAGTTCGGACAAAAACGGCCGAACGAACTACCTTACTATACGGAATTTTTAACGAACTTTAACCCCCTCTAACTCTATATTATTGTTTTTCTGGGAGTGTTGATATGCCGAACGAATTGATAATAATAATTGTATGGTTTGAAATATTCTTTTGGTCACTTACTATCTATTTGTTATAGTAAGATCATTCTCTCTCTACTACTACACAATTATTATTATCACTATGTAGATTGAATTTCAACTGCTCTTTACCATAGTCGTTAATAGCATAAAGGGATGCTTTTCCAAACGAATGACTAATCTTCTTCCTATAAAGAAATCCCATATCATATAATTCTCTTAAATTAATACAAACATAATTAAAGGAATAAGGATTGTCTATTTCACCTCTTCTGTACTGCTGCATTAATAATTCTCGTATTCTTGAAGAATTCATAAGCCGTTCGTTATTGTAAAGAATTAACAGCAGTCTTCTTTTTAGTCCACTTAATTTTACTACCTTAATATCTTCTATAATTTCGACCATTCTATCACTCATTTTCAATAATCGCATTGCTAATTCTTTTTACCTTCCTTAATAACTTGATAAAAACTAGCTCGTTGCACTGTACATCTTCGAATTAGTCCATAACGCTCCAAACCAGAGAGGATGCGGTGCAGCTGACCCTTAGGTATCTTAGTTAGATATTGTAGAAAGTTGAATGGAATATTTGGAATTTGGGAAATAATCCTAAGAACTACTTCATCATTTGAATAGACATCTCTGAGGCGTTCTATATTTTCTCTTAAAACTAATAGTCCTTTAGGCATGACATCATCTTCCTGGCATGACACCAGGTTCTTTTTACTTTATTTCCAAATCAAGTCTTCTACGACTTTCCTGTTCTACGTAAATTTCGATATCTTTTACTGTCATTTTACTGAAGTCAAGCATTTTCGGTTTCATCAAAATCAATCCTTTCTTCTCTTATCTTAGTTCGGACAAAGTCAACTTTTGTAGCAAATTTCCCAGTTCTAATTATTTTTATGAGTTTATTGTAATCTTCAACAGGGATCTCGCAAAAAAATGATTTGAATTTCTTCATATAGAAAATATATGCTGTTACCAATTTGGACAATTACCGATAAGCTTATCAGTAGTTTCTTAAGGTAAAAAATTGTTTTGTAACAGTACATAGAGAATAACGTGTTACCTATTTATATAAACGGTAACATATATTTTTCATATGCCATTATATAAACTTGAAAAGTTATTTAGACCTAAGGAAATGGAATTATTAAAAGATCCGTCTGGGTTTGTAGTAAAAAACAATAAAAACATTGTAAAAACAACCAAATTCAGGGCAAAAAAACACTTTTTAGATGCTGCTAAGGAACTTCTTGAAATAGCTAAAAATAATCCGTATATGTTTAATGGAAACAGTAAGGAAAGAATCGAAATCACAAAGCTTATTAGAGGTTTTTTAGGTGAAAGAGTTAGAATAATAACTCAACCATTAGACAAAAGTACAAAAAGAGAAATAGTGAAACGTATTGATAAAGGATTAGATAATGTAATAATTCAGATTGTTAAGAAAAGGTATGAAGAAGATTGATTTAGAAATGATAGTTAACATTAAGATGTGATTTTTATGTCTCTCAATATTTTTATCAATTTAAGCAAGCAATAAGCCACAAATATAACTTCATTTTCTATTATTTTTTTTGATTCTAGTCTGCCATGCAGTAACTCATTTCTTAAGTTTGTTTGGTCTGTATCAACTAGTAATACTCTAAGAGACTTTTGGAAATCTTCTCCTATTATTTCTTTGACTTGATCATCTGTAAGAAGACCTCCCAATTCAATACCTCTAAAAAATTTCGTTTCATGGGTTTCAAGAACAACTTCGACTTTTCCAGCTTTCTTAATAATGCGTCTTATTACTTCCTCAAAATATGGAACGATTATATGAAATCCAGCGATGTAATCTTTAGAACTACCTAAAATATACTTATAACCTTGCCTTAAAGTAGGGTATATGTCTTTTATATCATCGATTTTTAATATAGAGTCTGCTTCATCAAACAACTTTATTTTTAATTCTTTCTCAAAAGTCTCTAGTGTCATATCAAGCATGACTTCACTTATTTTGATATCTATGAGCATATTTTTCCTAACGCTATAATCAAATATACTATCTTCAGTAATGTGCTGAACGATTGGCTCTTCCTTATTATATATTACAACAGGTAGAATAAACTGTAAAGGGTATTGCAACTTTTGATTATTTGTAGATGCTAAGGTCTTTTGATAATTTGGAAATAAATAACAGTCATTTAACAATGTTTCAAAGATATTTCCTTCCTTTCTTTTAAGATAAGCGATATACTCATCTATCTGCTTTTTCTCTATTGTGAACTCTGTTGTAATTTGTTTGTAATTAATCTCTGAATTAATCTTTTTTAACTTGAGAATAATTTCATCAATGTTTTTTTCTATCTCCTCCTGTTTATCTGGAAATGAGCTTTGCATTAACTTGTATTTCTTGACCGCATCATTATAAAATGACGACTTTATCAGAGGAGCTTCTTTTAATTCGGCTTCTCTTACGTAAGACTCAGCAATTTCTTTGTTTAGCAGATAAGCATCATCGACTCTATATCTTAAAAGTATTTCGATATGATGCCTTAAAAAATGCTTATCTTTCTGTTCATCATCTTTTTCTAACTCTATAATAATTTCTCTAAGCTTTTTGACACTATCTTTCTTTATTTTGTCTACATCTTTTATTTCATCAATATATTTTGATTCAACTTCGAAAAGCTCCAAATGCCATCTTTTTTCCCCCTTTTCAAGCAGTTTCAAGATTGACTTATGAAGTGATTCAAATATTTTACTAGCAAGATCCTTCTGTCCAAAGGATATACTTAACATTAATGCAAACTCGTAAGCAAATGGAGGAACTTCAAAGAACTCTTGATATTTACCATCATTAATATATTTTTCAGCTGTTTTTAACCATCCGTCCACAGATTTTTCCATCCATTCCAAACGATCTTTTCCTTTACTAAATAACATTATTACAAAGGAATATCTGGCTTTTGATAATTTGCTTTTGGTTTCATCATATCTTTGCTTATAATAGGTTACTGCATCTTCATGCCATTCACAAAAAGGTAAGTTAGATAATGGTTTGAAATCTCCTGTTTCTAGATAATACCCCCATTTGTTACTAATTTCTTCTATTCTTTTTCCATTATACCCAGCAACATGACCAATAGTACAGTTTAACAAATCAAATTCCCATTTTATGATTTTCAAAGATTCTTCATCGCTATTTTCCTTTGCTTGTTTTGCTAGTTTCCCTAATTTTATCTCCAATTCAGATGGATATAACGACTCATATTCAGTATCGAGTATATGTATTATTTCTTCCTTTACATCCATAGTTATTCTCTTTTATTTTGATACTTTTATGTCTACTTACTTTCAATTTCCTAGATCTTTTTTCCTTTCTATCTCTATCATGTCAACCTTTCTATCGTAAGAAACAAATAAACTATCTCCTTTCTTAAGACCAACCATTTCAACTATATCTTTAGGAATTGTTAAAAAGAACCTACCCCTGATTTCCTGTAGTTTTGGTATTATTCTCACCTCTTAAATCCCATATAGTCTTCTCTAATATTTTTAAGACTTTCATAGTATTTTCGTTGAATTTGTCAAAATAGCCATCATTAAGTTCAGTCTTCTTTTCACCTTTGGTAAATAAGACTGGCTTCTTACCCTCATAAAAAATATTTCCGTGAGCAAAGTCGTTTCTAATTGTTACTATTTCTTGGATACACCTTATAGTATCATCAGAGTTATCTAAGGTTATAATCTTATTTTTTAGAAAGTCCTTAATAATTTCAACTTTGTCCCCAAACGCTAACTTATCATACAAGAAACCTCTAAACACAGGTCTCTTTTCTTTAGAGAAGAGTGCCAGTTCTATTATCGTATCTAGAGCATCTTCGACGTATAGGGAAGTTGTTATAATATTACCCCTCATTTCTCTTAGTGCCTTTTCTTTCATAGCTATTTCTTCCATGTCTTCCCTGTTAATAACATATTCTCCCTGCGGTGGGATTGAAGGAATTAGTATCTTATATCTAATTGGCATTTGTGGTTTTTTATCAGTCATAAAACTCGCCATATACTATGTTTATATTTTAGTATGAGGAATATTATATAAAACACCTAAACATTTATGAGAATATACCAACGGATTTATGAATTGAGTTCTGATAGTCTGCCGACGGCGTTCATCATTTTCTATAACCTACAAAGAGGTGAAAAATTAAAGTCCATATGAAAAATGGTAAAGAAATAATCTCAAAAGGGTAGGTTTATTAACCTTTATAAATATTAGTTCTAATTAATTGAAAAGTGATTTAATGGGAGTAAGAAGACCTAAACCAGAAGAAAAGAGAGAAGAAGCAAAGAAAGACGCGTCTAAAGAAAAAAAGCCTGAAAAAAAGAGGAAAATGATAGAGGGAGTTAGAGGAATAGTTAGAATAGCTGAGATAGACTTGGATGGAAACAAAAAGACAAGAAATGCTATTCTAGGAATTAAAGGCATAGGAAAATCTTTGGCAAATGGAATTTTAACTGCTTCTAACCTAGATTCTGAGGCTTTGCTAGGAAGCTTAACTGAAGAACAGATTCACAAACTAGAGGAAGTTATTAAAAATCCTTCAAACTATGGAATTCCTTATCATATGCTTAATAGAAGATTAGATCCTTTTACAAGGGAAAATAGACATCTAGTCAGCTCGGAGCTAAGACTTGCTGTAAAGTCTGACATAGATTTTATGAAAAAGATTCGTTGTTATAAGGGAATAAGGCACGAACTCGGACTTCCAGTAAGAGGACAAAGAACAAGGTCGAGCTTTAGAACTGGAATGATTGTAGGAGTTGCTAAGGTTAAACAGAGACCAGGAGCAGCACCAGCAGCTTCAGGAGCGCCAGCACCTTCAGGAAAAGCAGAAGCAAAAGCAGAAGGAAAAGCTGAGACAAAACCAGGAGCAGCACCAGCAAAAGCAGCAGCACCTGCACCAGCAAAGACTGAAAAGAAAGAAGAGAAAAAGTGATTAAATGAAAAGACAAAAGAAAAAATTTGAAAAGCCACTAAGACCTTGGGATAAGAACAGAATAGAAACTGAAAAGAAATTAAAAAAAGATTATGGTTTAAGAAGGAAGAAAGAGATATGGCGAGCAGAATCGATTCTTAGAAACTATAGAAGACTGGCTAGAAACCTTGCTGCAAAAAGAGACAAGGATAAGGAAAAAATACTTTTAGATAAATTAATTAAAATAGGCTTGATAAATCCAAATGCAGGCTTAGATAATGTTTTAGCTTTAAATGTTGAAACTATCTTAGAAAGAAGATTACAAACTTTAGTTTTTAGAAAAGGCTTAGCTCATAGTATAAACCAATCGAGACAATTTATTATTCATGGACATATTGCTCTTGATAAAAAAAGAGTAAAATGGCCTAGTTTAATTGTTCCATTATCTGAAGAAGGAAAGATAAGTTTTTATGAAAAAAGTAAAATGAGATTAGGTGAAAAAGTTGAGACCAAGAGTTCCTGAAAAAGATCTAAAATGGGGAATAGCAAACATCTTTAGTTCGCCTAACAATACAATCATTCATATTACTGATATCACTGGTTCTGAAACAGTAGCAAGATTTTCAGCAGGTATGATGAGTGATAAGGATAGAGAGGGCGGCTCACCATATCCTGCTATGCTAGCTGCTAGCAAAGCTGCTTCAGTAGCATTAGAAAAAGGAATAAATGCAGTGCACATAAGAGTAAGAGCTCCAGGTGGGATAAGATCAAAAAGTCCTGGTGCAGGAGCTCAACCTGCGATAAGAGCTTTAGCTAGAACAGGCTTGATGATTGGTAGAATAGAAGATGTCACGCCATTAGGGCATGGGTTTATGAAATCAAAAGGCGGGAGACGTGGTAGACGTATATAGAAAGGTTAATAAATAATAAACAATAACCATTTTTTACTAACTAGGTGGTATTTTGAAAATACATGTTTTGAACAAAAATGATACTGAATTAAAATTCTTGCTTGAGGATTCTAACCCTCAATTTGCTAATGCATTAAGAAGAATAATGATATCAGAAATTCCTATACTGGCTATAGACTCTGTAGATTTTTCTATAAACGGTTCTGTCTTATACAACGAAGTGATTTCGCACAGGCTTGGTCTGATACCTTTGGTATTTAACCCTAAGGATTTTCACTTCAAGGAAGAGCATGAGGATGGAAAAACTGATTCTGGATGCGAAGTAGTCTTTGTAATAAACAAGAAAGGTCCAGTGATGGTTTATTCAAAGGATATGAAGTCAAGTAATCCGGATGTAAAGCCTTTGTTCGATGAAATTCCTATTGTGGAGCTATTTGAAGACCAAAAATTAAAACTAGAGGCTTCAGCATCATTAGGCATTGCACAGAATCACTCAAGATACCAATCAGCTATCGCTAACTATAGATACTTTCCTAGTGCTAAGCTAAAAGGAAAACTAGAAAATACTGAAGAAGTCATGAGAGCTTGTCCTAAGAATGCTTTAAAGATTGATGGTGATAAGGTTTCCGTGACTTTGGATTGTGACTTGTGCAAAGAGTGTGTGAAAGTTGCAAAGCCAAAGGGAATGCTGGAAATAGAAGGAGATAATACGAAATTCATATTTAATGTTGAGAGCATTTCTTCTTTAAAGCCTGAAGAAATTGTTTTTAGCTCAGTAGACATTCTAAAAGGAAAAGTAAAGGATTTTGGTAAAGAAGTAAGAAAATTGAAATAATCAAGTTTATAAACTTCTTATTCTTATTTTTAAAACAAGCGGAGGTAGCCAAGTCTGGTCTAAATGTACGCAGAGCGTACAGGATAAGGCGCAGGACAACCTGCTGTGCGATACTTAAGATCGGACGCTTAAGTTTTGAGTAGATACGATGATAAGAAATCCTGTGGGTTAGTCCCTCCGTCGGTTCAAATCCGGCCCTCCGCACATGCTTACCAAAAGTTGATAAATTTAAATAAGTAAATGATTAAGTGATTTTATGTCAAAACCGACTGGGCCAACAAACCCAGTTATTGCAACTTTGATAGAGGATATTAGAAACAGAGGATATAAGGGAAATATACCGTTCTTGATTAAGTTGGCAGACGAGATGGAAAAACCAAGAAGAAGTAAGGCAGAGGTTGACTTGTCAAAGTTAAACAGAATCTGTAAAGAAAACGAGACCATAGTAGTTCCAGGTAAAGTTCTTTCATCTGGAATTCTAAAAAAACCTCTGAACGTTGCTGCTGCAAGCTTTTCTATGGCTGCAATAGAAAGAATTCAAAAAGTTGGAGGAAAAGTTCTTACGATTGAAGAGTTGGTAAAGGAAAATCCCAAAGGAACAAATGTTAGGATAGTGATATAATGATAGTTGATGCTGAGGGAGCTATACTAGGAAGATTAGCAACAAGAGTTGCAAAAGAGTTGTTAAAGGGAGAAGATATTACGATTGTTAATGCTGAGAAAGCTATTATAACAGGAAATTCTGATGCAATAATAAGTAGATACTTTGTTAGAAGAGAGAGAGGAGACCCTAACAAGGGACCATTTTATCCAAGACAGCCGGACAAGCTCTTAAAAAGAGCAATAAGAGGAATGCTTCCTTATAAAAAAGACAAGGGAAGAAAGGCACTAAGAAGATTAAAAGTCTTCATCGGTAATTCTAATAGTTTTAAAGGCGAAAGAATAAGCAAGACAGAAGAAAACATAACATGCAAGTATATGACTATTAAGGCCTTGTGCAATAAATTAGGTGCTAAAGTTGACTAAGAAAAAAGAATTAATACAAACAATAGGTAAGAGGAAAGAGTCAATAGCAAAAGCTATTGCAAAGCCTGGAAAAGGAAATATTTTAATTAATAACAGGTCCTTAGAAGTTTATGAACCAGAGATGCTTAAACTTATGATAAAAGAACCAGTAATCCTAGCAGGAGAAATTGGAAAGTCATTAAACATAGTTATTAATGTTAATGGCGGTGGAGTTTTTGGTCAAGCCTCTGCTGTCAGACAAGCTATAGCAAGAGCCTTGGTCGAATATGATAGTTCATTAAAGGAAAAGTTTTTAGCTTATGACAGAACATTATTGA
>Ga0315277_10003235_pt1 | contig 22129 bp, 22 predicted proteins | sample YL17G05_15_MG_FD_203695 | JGI IMG/M metagenome (GOLD analysis project Ga0315277, IMG submission 203695) | Sediment microbial communities from Yellowstone Lake, YNP, Wyoming, USA - YL17G05_15 | ecosystem: Environmental > Aquatic > Freshwater > Lake > Sediment | place: USA: Wyoming | collected...
CACGGGCCAGCCCCAGAAAGGCGGGCAAGTTGACCATGTCCGAGGCCAGGATCAGGTCAGGACGAGCCGGGAGCGCCCGCGCCTGCTCGGCCAGCGTCACCGCTCCCCCCTGCATGCGCCACTTCCAATAGTGGTACGCAGTGGCAGGGTAAGCTAGAGTTCATGGCACGCCTGGTTTTGGGAGTAGAGGCTGAGCCCGCCATCACAATGGCGTTCACAAGGTCCGAGCCGGTGCAGGCTGCGGCTGTTGTGCTGGCCGAAAACCTATCCGTTCGGTAGTCAGCAGTGATGAAGGCGAAATCCGACACTGTTCGGTTCTAGTTGCCTCGAGGCCGCTTGGGCGGCCAGGAGGGCGTCGTCCAGGAACACTGCTGCCTGACGCCTGAGTTGGGCACCTTGACAATCTAGCCAAGAACGGCCAGACTAGCAGGCAAACCTCTCGTATAAGGAGCCTGCTATGCCTAGCCGTCTTGGGGCTATTGTACTCCTGGTGGTGTGGATTGCACAACTGGTCTCTGTCGCTCCGATGACGGGAGCGGGGGTCGGGTTCTTCGAGTCCACGGCCTGGATGCAGGTGGAGGACTGGCGGGTGCTGATCGTCTACCAGGCCCAGCGGTTGGCATTGGGGCAGCGGTGTAGACGGGGACGAGGAAGACGACGGTGTATTCGGCGGATCAGGCAGCGTCGGCGACGGCTGCGACAGGGGGTGATTGTCTGGCGTCGGCTGAAGCCGGTACTGGAAGAGCTGGTCGCTGCAGAGATGGGATGCCAGGCCGGAGGCGTATCTGGCTTCCGCCTGCCGGTGCAGGTCGTGGTCGTCACGCCCGACTACAGCCAGACGGTGTGTCCAGAGTGCAGTGGGCCAACCAAGTGCAAGCGCTCGTACTATATCCATCCGCAGGACATCCATCTGGAGCAGCCTACTGTGTTGCAGGTCTACCGCGAGGTGCGCGAATGTCGCGACGAGCGCTGCAAAGCACGCATCGCGCCTGAGTTGGACTTTGTCACAAGGGAGAACGCTTCACCACACGGGCTAAGCAGAAAGCCATCGCCTCGGTCACCGAGGACGGTGTGCCGCTGGAGCGCGTGCGGCAACGCATGAGGCGCGACTTTCACGTGCGGGTGGCCAAGTCCACCGTATACGAGTGGGTCCACGCCGAGGCGGAAGCTGATCTGGGGGAAGCGGAATACACACAATGGGTAGTGGCGCGCTTCAGCGGTGTGGTGGGCCTAGACGAGGTGCACCTGCACGACGAGAACAGCAAGAAGCAATACCTGGTGGTGGCTGTGGACTCGATCAACGACCGCATGATCCTCTTCGACCTGGTCGACAGCCGTGATGGTGATGCGATCAAGGGCTTTCTGGAGCGCCTCAAGGCGCTGGGGATCGACCCTTTGGTGGTGGTCACGGATATGTGGAAGGCATATCACAGTGCCCTGCTCGACGTCTTCCGGGAAGCAGCGCACCAGTTGTGCATCTTCCACGTCATCCAGGCGGTGATGAAGCATACCAACCAGGCGCTGCTGGCCTACCGGCGCGCGTTGCCCCAGGAAACGGAAACGCAGAAAGCGGTCAAGAAGGCGCTGTGGGATTGCCGCTACCTGCTGCTGAAGGCTAACCACAAGCTGAACGGACCGGCAGCGCCAGCGGCTGGAAGAGATCCTGGATGCGCACCAGGAGACGGTGTTGCCCAAAGCCTACGCCTGCAAAGAAGCGATTCTGACCCTCTTCCGCGAAAGCCAGGACAAGGGCGACGCACGGGCCCGACGGGATACGATCGTCGAGCAGTTCGGGGACGTCCCTGAGCTGGAGAAGGCACTCAACGTGATCCGGGGTGACGACTTTGAGCAGATGGTCGTCTACCTGGACTTCGAGAATCTGGACAAGACGAACAACAACGCCGAGAGAGAGAACCGGGTTTATCAGAAGGGAGAGAAGGTGCGCTCCCGGGCATGCAAGACGCACACGCGCTTGAACTATGTCAGGCTGCGCGCGCAACAACGCAATCAACTCAGCGTCGAGCGGAACGACCGCTTGAGGCGTCGAAGGAAGCACCGGGCAATATTCGCCGGTCGAGTAGACGCGCTGGTCGAGCGAGAAGCGAGGGGGTTGACAGCGTAGCGAGTTTCCAGAAATACCCACACCGGGGGAATCCTCGAACGTGTGAGCAGGACTCCCGGCTAGCCCCCAGACGCCACGTGATCGTTCTCCCGGCTGAGACGAACGTCTGTTGGTGATGGCTTGAGGTGTGTCAGTCGCTACCTGTGTTGCCTTTCTCGCTCTCATCGTGCCTTCTCTCTGGCTAGCAAGCCAGAACTTGAATCGAACAGTGTCTGTTAACGTTCTTCGAGTTCCCTGCTGAGCACTGGATCCACTTGCGAACGACGAATCCGGTCGAATCGCCCTTCCCAACGGTAAAGGCACGAACCAAGATAACCAAGGGTGCTGGCTCCCGAAACGCCGGTTTGGCTATGGCCTTCAAGCTATTGCTGGCCGCCGAGGGCCGCTGGCGCGGAGTCAATGCTCCCCATCTTGGGGCTTTGGTCAAAGCAGGCGTGAGGTTTCCCAACGGCCAGGCCGAGATGTTTCAGCCAGAGGAATCAGGTACCGACTTGTTTTCTCAGACCCTGTCGATGTTCGCCGCCGAGGAGGTTGATCCACAACATTTGACAGTATCTCTCATTTGCGTACAAACTATCGGTCGTATTTTAGATGAGGGAATGCGAAGACTTGACAAATGATCGACATCATGATACAATTTGATCGAAGCTGATCACTAGGCGAATGCTTAACTAAGGTTCCGCCTCGGCGTATGATGGGCGGCCCTGTTTAGCCACGGTAGAATTGAGACTCTCGAAAGCATCTGGAGAGGCACACCATGCTGAAACCAGAACGGCAGGACGCAGTTGTGAAAGAGGTCCTACGGCGAGGCACCGTATCCGTGGTGGATCTGGCTACAAGTCTGGATGTGAGCCAGACCACCATCCGTCGGGATTTAGACGAGTTGACCCAGCCGGGGTATGTGCAACGTATCCGCGGCGGTGCGCGGCGCCCAAGGCCGCGGGGACCCGAGCCGCCTGTTGTGCAACGCCAGTTGGACCAGGTAAGGGAAAAGCAAGCTATTGGCTTGGCAGCTGTGGAGTTGTTGTGTGATGGAGATGTGATAGCGTTCGAGTCAGGCTCAACAGTGCTGGAACTGGCCAGGGCCATTGCCAGGCGGGCGTGGCAGGACTTGCAGGTGGTCACCAATAGCTTTACCATCTTGAATGAACTCATACGGACGCCTGGTGTGCAGTTGGTGTTCGTCGGTGGGTTCGTCAATCCCGATGAGATGGGTACCTTCGGCACGCTTGCCGAAGACACGCTCAAGCGCTTGAATATCAACAAGCTCTTTGTCGGTTGCCGTGGTATAGACCCGAGTATCGGGCTTTCCAATGACATACAAGCCGAGATGGAGATGGTCACGGTCCGGGCCTTCGTAGCTGCTTCGAGCCAGACGGTCGTCATGGCCGACCATACCAAGTTCGGCCACGCGTTCCCGTTACAGATGTTGCCCATAACCGACGTGGACATGATCGTGACCGATAGCTTGACGCCAGAGAACATGTTGAAGGAGTTCCAGCAACATACGCAGGTAATCGTGGCACCGCTGGATAGCGCCTATTTGTCGTCCATCGAAACATCATAGGTGCACTTTTTAGTGAGTCAATTCGCCTCCTTGCCCATGCCGACCACTTGAGTGTATAATGTTCACGCTAGCGTCGCTTCGCTCCGATGGGTGGACGACATGCCCGGAACTCGTGGTCGACTTCGTCGGAATACGCCTATTGGGGGAAATACCCCATACTCATCTAGAGGCACGTGATGTGAGGTCAAGCTGAGGGAAGGAAAGGGAGAAATGCCAGCAAAAGCTGAATGTGGCGATCCCTGTCTATGACAGCCAGGTGGACCCTGTGCGAGACACGAAGCAGACTCCTGTGGTGTCACGATATGGGAAGCCGCTTCCTTGGACTAACGTCTCTTCCCTCCCTGTGTTTGGGCAAAGGCATGATACCACGAAGGGAAGGGAGAAGCAACCTCAGTCCGTTACTCCCTGTAATGCCTCCTTGTTGGTAAGACGCTGATAGAGCTCCAGGTGTTCTTGCACCAGACCGGGCGAGAGCCCCGTCAATAAACAGATTTCATCGAACGAGTGACCAGCCTTGTGAGCGGCCACCACACGCTGGTGGTCCTTGATGTACTTGTCCACTCTGTGCGGGTCGTGGCTAGTACGCCGAGAGATCTCCTGGGTCCAGCGATGAAGAATACGCTTTCTTCGCACTGTCTTGCCTAATTTCGAGTATTGAGACATGCTATAGGCAACCACCAGTGTACTCGGCGGAGGTTGCCAATGTCCAACTCGACCCCAAGCCTCTCGATGTCCCCCACGGCCACAGCAGCAGAGGATGAGGACACTCGCCAACAGATCGAGCTGATCCGGTCTCTGCTGGTCACCGTGCAGCACTTCTTCGGCGGGTTCAAGCAGCTGTTTGGGAACGTGACTGACCCACGCCATCCAGCCTTGATCACCTATCCCTTGTCGTCTGTGCTAGCCACCGGGGTGCTGATGTTCTTGCTCCGCCTGGGAGCGCGTCGGCAAGTCAACCTGTTGTTGCGCCAAAATGGGCCTTCGTCTGCCAAGTTTCACGCCTTGTTCGGTATTGAGACCTGTCCCCACCGAGACACCCTCGACGCTACGTACGGGCGCTTGGCGGTGTCAGACGTGCAAGATGTCGTCGTTGTCACTGTCGAGACCTTGATCCGCAAGAAAGTGCTCTACGGCTATCGTCTGCGCGGCCACTACTTCATGGTTGCGATTGATGGCACAGGCGTGCTCACCTTCCCTGAACGCCACTGTCCTCATTGTCTGACCATGACGCACCATGGGCATACTACCTATTACCATCCCATCCTGGAAGCCAAGCTGGTGACGCGCGACGGCTTGGTGTGTTCCCTGATGAGCGAATTCATCGAGAACCCCGGCCAGTACCCCACCAAGCAGGACTGTGAACTCAAAGCCTTCTACCGCCTGGCCGACCGGCTCAAGCAACGCTTCCCTCGTCTGCCCATCTGTTTGCTCCTGGATGGACTGTTCGCCGGTGGCCCCACCTTCTCCAAGTGTGAGAAGTACACCTGGAAGTACATCGTTGTCCTGCAGGAAGACGATTTACCATCTGTCCAGCAACAGTTCCACGCCCTGCTCGATGCCTTCCCCGAAAACCACCTCCGCTTTCGACCAGCGGATCAGTACAAGACTACCCAAGACTTCGACTGGATCAACGACATCGAGTATGTGGATTCAGAAAACCACGAACACACGGTCTCCGTCATCCGCTGCCTGGAAACGAAACCAGATACCAAAGGAGAGCTCAAGACCACGCGCTTCAAGTGGATCACCAACTTCTACGTCAAAGTCATCAACGTGATCGAACTAGCCAACCAAGGAGGACGTATCCGCTGGAAGATCGAAAACGAAGGTTTTAACGTGCAAAAGAATGGGGGCTATGCACTGGAACACGCCTACACCCGCCACGCGGTCTCGGCCAAGGTGTTCTATCTGCTGCTGCAACTCGCCCATACGCTGGCCCAGCTCATTGAGCGCGGCAACTTGTTCCGCCAGGCCTTCCCGGCAGGGGTGGGCTCGGCCAAGAATCTCGCCTGGATGACGATCAATTCCAGCAGATGCTGAGCACGCGCGTCCAGATTCGCCTCCAACCCCCGTAACACCTCCTGCTCTGTGTTCCAGTGCTGGCCCCCGACAACTCAATCTTACTCCCTCCCCTGCCTTTTGACCAGCTTGCCCCCAAGCTGGGACAGTCCCGTACGCCTTGTCTCCGAATACTCCCCTCGAGCGTCTGTCCCTCATACCCAGAACTCCTACCACCTGCCCGCGTGTTCTTCATCGCTGCAGCTAATACGTAAGCCTTGACAAATGATCGATGTTATGGTACAATTTGCTCAAAGTTGATTACTAGGCGAATGCTTAACTAAGGTTCCGCCTCGGCGTATGATGGGCGGCCCTGTCTAGCCACGGTAGAATTGAAACTCTCGAAAGTATACTGGAGAGGCACACCATGCTTAAACCAGACCGACAGGACGCAATTGTGAAAGAGGTGCTACGGCGAGGCACCGTATCCGTGGTGGATCTGGCTACACATCTGGATGTGAGCCAGACCACCATCCGTCGGCATTTAGACGAGTTGACCCAGGAATGCTTTGTCACTCTCGTCAATGGCTAGCGTTTGGATATCTTCAACTTCCGGCACGATCATGCTCATTAGACCTCACCTGCGGTAGTCTGTTCACGCACAAGCGTCGCCCAATGTTGCCAAAAGCGGAAGTCACTTTTTGAAGGGAGGTGAAACCATCGAGCATCACTGTCGTTTGTTGGTACATCAGGTTTCTGTCGCGCAATATGGATCCTGTATATAACACAAAAGAGGAGAGAAGGACAATGGATGCGAAACGCACTAAGAACGGAATGAGCCGCCGAGAGTTTTTGCTGCGAACGGGCTGTGTAGTAGGCGCCGGGGCTCTGGCTGGCTGTGCCGCGCCGACGCCTCAGATCATCAAGGAGACCGTCGAAGTTGAGAAGACCGTCGTGGTCGAGAAGGAAGTGGAGGTTCTGGTCGAGGTCACCCCGGAACCGGCGGTTCTCGAACCGGCAACTCTCAACGTCTGGATTAATTGGAGTGGTACCTATCAAGAAGCGATCCAGCAGATTGCGGTCAGTTTTACCACCAAGTATCCGCAAATCGAAGTGGAGATACTGCCGAGCATAATGGGCGCTGAAGGTATGACCAAGTTCCTGGCTTCCGTAGCGGGCGGCAATCCTCCCGATCTGTACACCACCCACGCAAACGATGGCGGTATGCTCACGAGCAAGGATATTCTGTTGCCCTTGGACGGCTATTTGGAGACTAGCAGAGTCAGTGCAGATCAGTTCTTCAAGGAGCAACTCGATCTATACGTGAGAGATAGCAAGATCTACGGGCTCCCCTCCATCGAGGGTGCTGCGGGGCAGGCCATCTGCTGGAACAAGGCACACTTCGCAGAAGTGGGGTTGGATCCAGATCAGGGTCCCAAGACCCACGACGAAATCTCTGAGTGGGCCGAGATGCTGGATCAGTTTGACGAAGCGGGCAACATCGTGCGCCTCGGCTTTGACCCACGGGACGGCCGTGGCTGGAGCCTTCTGGACTGGTGGTTCGATAGGAACTGGTACGATCCCGAGACCCACAAGCTGACCATTGACAGACCTGACATGGTGTGGGGAGCGGAGTGGGTGGCGGGCTTTGCCAAGCGGATTGGACCGGAGAAAATGTCAGCCTACCGCCAGACATACACAACCTATACCCACAGGCCCACTTCCAGCTTCGGTAACGGGGTGCAGTCCATGCACATGGGCGGCTACTACGTGCCGCTCCAGATTGCCAAGCAATGGCCGGACCTGGATATCGGCTACACATGGGTTCCAACGCTCGACGGCAAGAAGGTGACGACCATGCGAGGCTGGTTCTGGGTTATGCCCAGGGGCTGTCCAAACCCTGATGCTGCCTGGAAGTTTATCGAGCACGCCACCTCAGTTGAGGCCTCCTTCACGCTCTTTAACATAGCTGGCAGTTATCCGAGTTACAAGCCGTTCCTGGAAAAGGCTGACTTCAGTGCGCACCCAGGCCTCCAGTGGTTTGTCAACTCGGCAGCCGCTGCCGACGAGATCTACTTTTACCCGCAGTTGCCGCTCTCAAGCGACGAAGTGGACGATCGCATCAACTCGGGTTTGGACGAGATGAGCTTTGGTACAATATCCGGTCAGGAAATGCTGACGCGGATCCAGGGAGAAGTTCAGACGCTGATTGACCAAGCGGTTGCGGCGCAGTAGCAGAAAATGCACTGCTTCCTTGGAGTTTGCTACCGGACACTTTTTGAGCCAGCGTCATTCCGAGCGAGCGTAGCGAGTCGAGGAATCTCCATTTGCAGTGGCGCGAGCAATCTTGATAGAGATTCCTCGACTCTCTTCAGTCCCTTCGGCTGCGCTCAGGGCAGGCTGCTACGCTCCTTTCGGTCGCTCGAAATGACAGGATAGACCGAGATGGCAAAAGTGTCCGGTAGTGAATCTTGGAGAGGAGACACGCATGATCAGACGGACACTCGCACGTTTGAGGAGCATGAGCAGGCGCGAACGACGCAGACTGGCAGCAGGGCTCCTATTCGTCTCTCCGTGGATTATCGGCTTTCTAGCGTTCAAGATATATCCCGTCGTGGCTTCGTTCTACTATGGCTTTACCTTCTACGACATCGTTCGCACCCCCCACTGGCTGGGCTTGGAGAACTACAGGGACCTCCTTACGGACAGGCAGTTCCGCATTGCTATCGCCAACACCGGCTATTATACGCTCCTTTCGGTCCCGAGTGGGTTGGTCGCGGCATACCTGCTGGCATTCTTGCTGAACCAGAAACTTTATGGGCGTTCGCTGTTGCGCACCGTTTTCTACTTACCGACTATTGTGCCTACAGTCTCCTCAGCCATGCTTTGGCTCTGGATTATGGACACCCAGTTTGGCCTGATCAATGCTACTCTGGCCAGTCTTGGCTTGCCTGGGATTCCGTGGCTTTCACATCCAAGTTGGTCCAAGCCATCTCTGGTGTTGATAAACCTGTGGTACGTGGGCAACACGATGGTCATCTTCCTGGCTGCGCTGCAAGATGTCCCTCAAGCGCTCTACGACGCGGGTAAGGTAGATGGTGCAAATTGGCTGCAACAGCTTGTTCACATCACTATTCCATTGACTACGCCCGCGATCCTATTCACCTTGATCACCGGACTGATTCGTGCGTCACAGACTTTCAGCTTCCCTTACATCCTCACCAAAGGCGGCCCCGCTGACTCGACTCTGTTCTATGCTCTGTATCTGTATCGCACAGCATTCGTTTATTTGCGGATGGGGTTCGCCAGCGCCATGGCTTGGATTCTCTTTATCGTCATCGTCATCTTTACCTATTTGGTGTTCAAGAGTTCGGGACGATGGGTGTTTTACGGCAGCGACTAGAGCCGCGGCTGATTTCGGACGATGCAGTTATGTAGGAGTGTTATGACAGACGAATCCTTACGTTCTACACACGAAATCGAGTTGGAATCCCGGCGGACAGCATGGCAGGCCCGAAAGCGGCATGTTGCCAGGAAACACACCGTAGGAAAGCTTCTGTTAAGCTTGGCTGTCTATACTCTGGCCGTGAGCTTCTTCTTGCCACTGGCCTGGTTGTTGTCCAGTTCGCTCAAGAACGACAAACAGATCTTTGCATTGCCTCCAATCTGGATTCCCAAGCCGGTCATGTGGTCCAACTACGTCGAGGCCCTCACCAGCGCCCGTTTTGATCTGTTCTTCCGAAATACGCTGCTCATTGCATCAGTGACATCCGTTGGTGTTGCGCTTTCGTCAGCCTTGGTGGCGTATGGGTTCTCGCGGATCGAATGGCCAGGCAGAGATGTGCTCTTCTTTTTCGTCTTGAGCACGATGATGGTGCCCTACCAGGTGACGATGATTCCGCTCTACATCGTGTTCTCAAAACTGGAATGGGTGGGTACATATCTGCCGCTCATAGTGCCCTACTTCACTGGCTCGAGCTTCTACATATTCTTGCTGCGCCAATTCTTCCGCATGATTCCAATGGAACTCACCGATGCCGCCCGGATAGATGGTTGCTCAGAATTGGGCATAATGTGGCGGGTCATTTTGCCTTTGGCGCGCCCTGTCGTCACAGTCGTCGTCCTATTCCGCGTATTGGACGCGTGGGGCGATTTTTTCGAGCCCTTGATCTACATCAGCCGGCTCAGACAGTACACGCTGAGCTTGGGCCTGCTCCTGTTTCAGGGCATGTATTTTACCGAGTGGCACCTTCTAATGGCAGCCAGCGCTGCGATCACGATTCCTGTGGTCATTGTGTTCTTCTTCACTCAGCGAAGTTTCATCGAAGGCGTCACCTTCACAGGTTTGCACGGAGTATAACGCCGATCCTTCGAGCACCCAGACATTCGCATCGGAATGAGAAGGCCAGGCCAGAGCGGGATCGATTGACAATGCACCATCGTTTTGTGTTGGGAGTGTCCTCGGGTATCTTTCCCGAGCAATCAATTTCGGAGCAGGAGTATGCTCTTCTTGCACGATACCAAATCGCAGTCGTCGAGATAGGCTATGAGCATGCGGGCCCCGCTCTGTGTGAGTCTCGCCTTCGTGACGAACTGGTCGCCCTTGTCCAAGACTTTCACCCCCCTGTCTTCTCGCTTCATGCGCCATACGAACCCGATCGTGACATTTCGCTGCTGAACGAAGAACGACGCCTGGTCGCTGTGGGCTACGCCGAAGAGGCGCTTGAGATGGCAAGCCAGTTGGGAGCCAGGGTAGTGAGCATCCACGGAAGTGAGGACCCGATTTCACCCAGCGAGCGAGCAGACCGCCGCGCGCAGGCGCGCAAAAGCCTGGCCAGCTTGGCGACAAGGGCCGAGAATCTTAACCTGCGGCTGGCGCTGGAGATGATGACTCCAGCGCGGTTACCGGCTAACGTGGCGGAGGCGTTGGACATGGTGGAGAGTCTGGACTCCCACATGGTCGGCTTCTGCCTGGATACCAATCATGCGAATTTGACCGGCGACTTGCCCGAAATCGTCCATACGCTAGGTCCGCGCCTTTGGAACGTGCACATATCGGACAACGATGGCCTCAAGGAGCGGCACTGGATGCCCTTCCAGGGGGTCATCGATTGGAGAGCTTTTATGGTGTCTTTGTGTGAGGTGAACTACACCGGGCCCTTGGTCTACGAACTCGATCCACACCCCGCAGGTGCTAGACAATGCCTACACGAGATCAAGGAGAACTTTGCTCGCCTGCAGGCGCTTGTGCCTGGCAGCAAAGCGAAGTGACATTTTGGCTGCACCCACCCTCATGGGTGTGGAGGATTGCACAACCGGTGTCTTCGGGAACTGAGTATGGGGTAATTAGGTGACAGGAAGGTATAGAAAAGTGTAAATTTCTGGCAAGGTTCAGGATCCTGAGAAGTTAGATTGACACTTTTTGTAGAGCCCTGGAGATTCTGCCGGGCGAATGGTACTGAGACTACCGATAAGGACACACTGGTCCAAGCTACTATGTGAGGAGGTAAAACGATGACCGACCTTCAAGTTGAACATGCCCAGATCGATCTACCGGATTTCGGTCACCCCGCGGTACAAGTGCGTATTCAAGGACCTGAATTCGAAGCACGGCTCGAGACCACTTGGGAGGGAGTAGTAGCGCGTGGTTTGGACACTCTGCTCGTCTATGGTGACCGGGAGCACTTTGCCAACCTTGCCTTTCTCACCGGCTACGACCCACGTTTCGAGGAGGCTGCGCTGATCCTGAACGGCAAGGGACCACCAGTGCTGCTGGTCGGAAACGAGGGCTGGAGTTACTCCCGGATCAGCCCAGTCGATCTAGAGCGTAGCCTGTACCAGCCGTTCAGCCTAATGGGCCAGGACCGTTCCAAGAGCGATCCTCTGGCAAAGATCTTCCGAGATGCAGGTCTTCACGAGGGCACCAAGGTCGGCGTGATCGACTGGAAGTACTTTGGCCCTGAGGCGGGACGGATGCCTGAATTGTGGTTGAATGCCCCGGCCTACCTGGTGGACACTTTACGGCAGGTGACCGGGCAGCCGCCGGTCAACGCGACCGACATATTGATGAACCCTCGGGACGGCCTACGAGTGATCAACAGCGTGGATCAACTGGCCTGCTTCGAATTCGCCGCAACGTGCGTCTCGAACGCCATGCGGCGAGTACTCTGGGGTCTGCGACCGGGGATGAGCGAGTTTGAGGCTATGGAACAGGCTCGGCTGAACGGGCTGCCCATGTCGTGCCACCCGATGCTGTCGGCTGGCCCCAAGGTGGAATTGCACCTGCCCAGTCCCTCAGATCGTAGGATGCAACTGGGCGATCCTGTCTTTGTTGCCCTGGGGGTATGGGGGGCGCTCAACGCGCGAGCTGGCTTCCTGGTGCATGACGAGAGCGAACTGCCCGGCGAGATCCGTGATTACGTGGAGCGCCTGGTCAAGCCTTACTTCGTCGCCATCATCGAATGGTACCAACATGTCGGTCTCGGAGTGACGGGAGGAGAGCTGTACGAGATAATCCAGCGTCGTCTGGGCGAACCGTTCTTCGGGGTCTCACTCAATCCTGGCCACCTGATCCACCTAGACGAGTGGGTGCACTCCCCGGTCTACTCCGGATCTGACATCGAGTTGAGGTCGGGTATGGCCCTGCAAGTGGACGTGATCCCAGCCACCGGCGGGCCGTATTTCACAACGAATATCGAGGACACGATTGCCCTAGCGGACGAGGAGCTACGCCAGGATCTTCAGGCACGCTGGCCGGAGGCTTGGTCACGCATTCAGGCACGGCGGGTGTTTATGCAGGATGAGCTGGGCATTGAGCTGAAGCCGGAGGTGCTACCCCTTTCCAACCTGGCGGCTTTTCTGCCACCGTACTTGCTCGATCCCGGAAGGGCCATGCAGGTAACAGGGAGCTAGACATTGAGCTGGACTTTGGCCAAAATTGCTGTTTTAGGCCAATTTCGACCGGTTTTAACCGATTTTGCGCTTTTTCAGCAACACCCGTACCCCACATATGGGGGTGTGGCCCCTGACTGACTTGCTATCACAGCAACACAGAGTACAATAGCAGCAACCCAAGTAGCAGGAGGAGCACTGTGAGCAAGCAGCCGCGCCATCGTCCACGACGGAATTTTCCAAATGCACAGCGCGTGATCGTAGAATGTGAACTGGAGCAATGTGTGCACTGTGGTCAGCCGTTGGTACCCGGCAAGACCTGGCACATGAGGGTGGCCAAAGTATAACACCGGCGCTGACACAGGACAAGTGCATTCTCCGACTTAACAGCAGAGTGCAGGCGGCACGGCCGGCCTTGTGCTTGTCTTTTGTCACAGGCTTGTGTACAATGGCGGGCGCGTGAACCCCTGGAGCGCCGGTTCTACGGCCATACCGCAACAAGGAGACACGATGCCCATGAAGCCTACGCTGCAACTTGTGGACCTGCTGTGCCAGGACCAGGAGGCCCTGAACAAAATCCACACCCATTCCCTGGACCTGATCGAGCAGTGCGGGGTCAGGTTCCACTCCGCACGGGCGCGCGAGATCTGGCACGGCGCCGGCGCCCACGTCTCCGGCCACACTGTCCGGGTCCCCGGCCACCTGATCGAGTCCGCGCTGAAAAAGGCCCCCGCTTCCTTCACTCTGTGCGCGCGGGATGGCAGGCACGACCTCAACCTGGACGGGAGACAAACCTTCTATTCCCAGGACGGCTGCGCCGCCCATACCCTCGACTTTGAAACGGGCGTGCGCCGCCAATCGCGCAAGGAAGACGTCGAAAAGATGGCCCTGATCTCGGACTATCTCGACGTGATTGACGTCGTCAGCCCCACCGTGAGCGCCCAGGACGTACCGGCCGCCGGCGTGGCCGTCCAGGAGTTGGAAGCCTGCTTCCTGAATTCCGGCAAGCACGTGCTCACCGAGTCCGTCATCAGTGCCCGCGACGCCCGCGCGCAGATCGAACTGGCCGCCGCCATCGCCGGGGGCAAGGATGAACTGCGTAAGCGCCCCATCTTTAGTAACTTTGTGTGTACCATCTCCCCCCTCACGCAGGACGCGGGCGGCATCGAGGCGGGGCTAGAGTTCGCCGAGGCCGGCGTACCGGTCGGCATGTACCCCATGCCCACCACCGGCGTGACCTCGCCCGTCACGCTGGCCGGGGCGCTGGCGGTGCTCAATGCCGAGGTCGTCAGCGCCTTGGCCCTGCTCCAGATCGCCGTGCCGGGAGCCAAAGTGTTCTACGCCGGCGGGCCTGCCACGCTCGACCTGCGCACCGGCTCCTACACGGCCAGTTCGCCCGAGGCGCTGTGGCTGCGCATGATGGTCGCCCGCATGGCCCGCTTCTACGGCCTGCCGTCCATCGTCGGCGCGGGTGCCACCAGCGCCAAGGTACCGGGCGCGCAGGCGGCCTGGGAAAACACCCCCTCTTTCCTCCTGCCCGCCGTGGCGGGCGCGGGTGTCCTGTTCGGGTTGGGGCTGCTGGACGGCTCGAACCTGCTCACCTACGAAGAGATCATCCTGGACGCGGAGATTGGGGAAATGGTCCGGCGGCTCCTGGCTGGCGTCCAGTTCGACGACGAGGCTTTCGCGACCGGCCTGATCGAAGAACTGGGGCCTGGAGGGGTGTTCCTGGACCAGTCGCACACCATCGCCCACATGCGCCAGGCGCTGTCGGTGCCCGCGTTGAGCGACCGGGACACCTACGACGAATGGTACGCCAAGGGGCAACGCGGCCGCGTCGAGATCGCCCGCGAGCAGGTCAGGGAGATCTTGAAGAGCCACCGCCCTGCACCGCTGCCAGACGGCGTGCAGGAGCAAATAACGGAGATCGTAGCGGGGTACTCGTAAGCCACCTTTGAGCCACCTTCCCGAAAGCTGCCCTGAGCCCCACCGCGCAGTGCGCTATCGAGCTTTCGGGAAGGTTAGAGGTGACACCATGAGAATCGAAGTAGACTGCGAGCGCCTGCGCCGCAACACAGAGACGATCGTCGAGATGTGCGCCGCCCGCAGCGTCGAGGTCGTGGGCGTTACCAAAGCCTGCCTGGGTCACCCCGACGTCGCCCGCGCTATGCTGGCGGGCGGCGTGAGCATGCTGGCCGAGTCGCGGCTGGACAACGTGCGGATTGAGGAGATGAGATGAGCAACAGGATACGCATCGCGATTGGCGGCTTCTGGCAGGAGACGAACACGTCATGCCTGGTCCCGACCAAGTACAACGACTTCAAGTTCGAGCGCGGCGCCACCCTGCTCAATGGCGGACTGAGGCGGCTCTGGCATGACAATGGGGCCGAGTTGCTGCCCACATTCGTGGCCAGAGCCCTGCCTGGCGGCCTGGTGCGCCGGTCTGCCTACCGCCGACTCAAGGACGAGTTGCTGCGTGAGCTAGAGGCAACGCTGCCCGTAGATGGGATCTATCTTGACCTGCACGGGGCGATGGAGGTCGAAGAAGTTGGCGACGCGGAGAGCAATCTGGTCGCTACCGTGCGCGAGCTGGTGGGTCGGGATGTCCTGATATCTGTGAGCCTGGATCTCCACGGCAACATCAGTCCGGCACTGGTAGACTGCTCAGATTTGCTCACCGCCCTCCGCACTGCCCCACACCGCGACATTGAAGAGACCCGCCAACGCGCAGTGACGCTATTAGTGCGAGCGCTAAGGGAGCGGTTGAAGCCGGTGCCCGTCCTCGTCAAGCCCCCTCTGCTCCTGGCGGGCGAGTCCGCCATGACCAACGTAGAGCCCGCCAAGCTCCTGTATGGTCGGCTGGCAGAGATCGAGCGCCGGCCGGGAATCATGGACGCGTCGTTCCTGATTGGCTGTTCTTGGACGGACGGACCTTACACATCTACGAGCGTCATTGTCGTGGCCGAGCGTGACGAGGGGCTGGCACGGCAGGAAGCGGCTGAGCTGGCACGCGAGGTATGGGCAAAGCGACACGAGTTCCGCCTCGGCGTGGAGGAGGTGGCTTCGGTAGACGAATCCATCCGACGAGCTATGGAGGCTTGTGAGCGCCCGGTCTTCATCTCAGATTCAGGTGACAACGTGATGGGAGGTGCAGCCGGTGATATCCCGCTTTTCGCTGAACGGCTATTGGCCTTGGGGGCGCAGGACGCGCTGGTGGCTGGCCTGGCGGATGCGGAGGCAGTGCGGCAGTGTGCGGCGGTCGGCGAGGGAGCGGAGGTAAGGCTTTCGATTGGGGGTAGGCTCGATCCGGCAAACGGCACGCCTCTCGCCGTCACCGGGCGCGTGGATCACCTCTCCACGGCTCCCCAAGAGCACCGCAAGGAGCCAACGATGGCGGTGGTGCGCGTCGATGGCGTGAGCATTCTGCTTGCGGTAGACCGCCGAGGCTTCACAGAGCGGGCTGCAATAGCGGCGGCCGGGGTTGATCCAATGCAGCATAAGATCGTTGTGGTCAAGCAGGGATACCTATATCCAGATCTGGCCGATCATGCGCCGTGGGCTATCCTGGCCCTCAGTCCGGGGGCGGCTGACCTTCGCCTGGAGGAACGGGAGTATCACCGGTTGGCGCGCCCGATCTTTCCCCTCGACGGCGACTTCACCTGGGAACCGTGATCCGGCAGGGTTACCGTGCGTGTGTCGATCTGACCAGCGCTTCGAAGCCGATGAGGACATACTTTCGGAGGACCATTCAATGGCAGACACTCGAGTTGTCTATCTAAACCGGGAAAGATCACGATCGATTCGATCACCTTACCCGAACTCAAACCCAACCAGGTCCTGGTGAAGACCCATGGCAAGGTTCAGGATCCTGAGAAGTTAGATTGACACTTTTTGCAGAGCCCTGAAGATTCTTCCGGGCGAATGGTCTCAGAATGGCCGTTCTTGCCTGAAAACCGGGTATAGTTTTCAGTTTTGGACCACTTTGTCCCTATCGCGCCACAATGCATCCTGCGAAAGTGTCAATCTAGCTTGAACCATGCCAAACTCTTCATTGGGGAGCAACATATGCGTGCCATCATGCCTGAAGAACTATATGAGTGGTGTCAGATCCCTTATCACGAACTTGAGAATCATCCCAAACTCGAGGTCCCCTTCCGCCTTTGCAAAGACAGCGAAGAGATGGGTCAGCTTATGGCGCGGGAGCTCGTCGATGAGATTAAGGCGGCTAGCGAAAAGGGCAAAGAATTCAGAGCCATTATCCCCTGCGGACCTGGCTGCTGGTACAAGCCCTTTACCGACCTAGTGAACAGAGAAAAGGTGAGTTTGAGAAACCTGGTCGTCTTTCATATGGACGAGTGTCTCGACTGGCAGGGAAGAGAGCTGCCGCGCAACCATCCGTACTGCTTCCGAGGATTCATGGAAGAGCATTTCTATGCCCCGGTTGGCCCTGAGCTAGCAGTTCCAGAGGAAAACAGAAAGTGGCTGTCGCCCGATAATATGGAAGAGATTCGAAGGAGCATACGCGAAGCTCCGATTGACCTTACGTATGGCGGGTGGGGACAGGACGGGCATATTGCCTATAATCAGGCAAGGCGTCACCCTTATAGCCACGTAACCGTCGACGATGTTCGCAATTCTACCGTACGTATTCAGGAAAACAACATAGACACCATCCTGGCATTAGCACAGCGCACCTTCGGCACTGCCTACCAGTTTGCGCCACCAATGTCTGTCACCCTCGGCGTGAGTGAATGTCTTTCCGCAAAAAAGGTGAGGGTATTCAGCGATACAGCCGCGTGGAAGCAGACCGCCCTGAGAGTCGCCCTTTTTGGCCCCATTACGGAGGAGTATCCTATGACGCTTTTGCAGGAGCATCCCGATGCTCTCATTACCGCGACCGTAGAGACGGCAATGCATCCGATAAGCGTGCATCCAGAATGGGATCTAGGGTTGTAGTGCAGTTATGAGCTTTGAGTCTTGAGCAACAGAATGTTCCCTTTGAACATTGAGCGTGAAACCATAAAGTACAAGGCCATGATCGGTACGGGAGGAATAGGCTCAGGCCTGTTCTTCGTCATGAATGGGAATCATACGCTCGGGCGCGAAGAAAGCCGAAGCGGGCGTTTCGTTGATAGGAAAGATTATTGCAAGCTTCATATTATTGCGCACTATGTTCAGACTCTTCTCGGTTCAGACTTTGAGGCCATACCTGTCGGCAAGGTTGGCGACGACGATCTCGGGAGGAAGCTCTGCGATGAGATGAAAGAAGCCGGAGTGAATGTGAGGCATGTTGCGGCTTCGCCCGGAGACAGGACTCTGTTGTGCATCTGCTTTATCTATCCTGACGAAAGCGGCGGAAATCTGACGCCGGATGATTCTGCGTGCTCAAGGGTAGACGTTCCGTTTGTTTTGGAGGCGGAGGATCAGTTCAAACGGTACGAGCATTGCGGCGTTGCGCTTGCTGTACCCGAAGTGCCGCTTGAATCCCGTGCAAAACTGCTTGAACTCGGCACGCAGTACGGCTTCTTCCGCGCCGCCTCGTTTACTTCCGAAGAGATGAGTTCGGCTATCAGCACGGGCATGCTTCAAAGTGTGGACCTGCTTGCCCTCAATTGTGACGAGGCCGCGGTTGCAGCGCGCATTCCTGCAGGGAGGAATCCTCACGAAATCGTTGACAAAGCGGTGCAAACTCTTAGCCAGATCGACCCCCGTATGTTCGTCTCTATTACAGCAGGTAAAGAGGGAAGCTGGTCGTGGGATGGTCGGTTGCTTCACTATGTCCCTGTATTTAGCACAAGAGTTGAGAGCACAGCAGGAGTAGGCGATTGCCACTTTCCTGGGATCATTGCAGGGCTTACTGCAGGGCTCACGCTGCAGGAGGCACAGGAGTTGGGGACACTTGCTGCAGCTCTTTCCGTCACCTCACCGCATACGATCAACAAAGACAGGCTCTCTGGGATTTCGCGGGGTAACAGTCCAGTTCGCAGCGTTTTGCCGCCACACCTTGGGTAAGATCACCGCAGAATGGCCAGATATGGCGTCGAACAGGTGTTCACCCCGCAAAGTCCCAAAGACCCCAAAGACATAAACAGGGAAACGCTCAAGCAGTTTGCCGAACAGGTTAACGCGGATCTCTGCGATAATGTATGGAGACTGCTGCAATAAGACGAATCTATCTTTCGAGAAGAGACAGATTGACACAGCACAACCAGAAGAGGGCGATTATGACGATTACACTGCGGATTATTCAGCGGTTTGATGTGCGGCATGAAGACGAATTCATGGAACTGGAAGAAAAGTTTGCAGAACTCGAAGCGGAACGGCCTGATTATCCCAAGGGGAAAAGGCTGCAGCCCATCTCGGCTGGTGAACCCTGCAACACGCTCATCTGGGAATGTGAGTTTCCGGATATTGAATCAGCCTATGGTGTGCTTGGCTTTTTTCATGATGATGAGGCGCATAAAGTGCTTCTTGAAAAACAGCTCCCCTATCTTAGAGAGGTCAGAACTGAGTTTTATGAGAGTCTACAGTTCTAACAGGCGCTGGACAGTGCATGGTGGGTCTCTGAACCGAAACGGGAATGGTTCAGACGTTGTTGTGAAGGGGGTGATAGATATAAGATACGTTGACCAAGCACGGATAGTGGATGGAGGGTCTCTGACCCAAGTAAGGGGCAAGGTTAACGCACATTAGTTACCAATTAAGGAGGAGAAAGATGAACAAGCGAGGAATGTCTCGTCGGGAGTTCCTCCGGCTCTCTGCAGTAGGCGTCACGGGTATACTCGCTGCGTCGTGTGGCGCTCAGCCCGTTCAAGAGCCCGAAGAGGAAGCTACCGCCATACCGCCAGCGGAGGGAATCGCCACCGAAGCTCCACCGGCGGAGAAAGTCAAGGTCGACTGGTGGTTCACTTGGAGCGGCCCGGATTCCATTGCGTGATACCATCGCTCCCTTCCACGAAAAGGCGTATGAGGCCATACTTGATATATCATTCGGAGGGCATAGGTGTGAGTATGAGACCAGTGTGGTACTGGGCACACATCCTCACCTGGTCAGGATGGATCGGGTGCCCGAGGATCCGGCAGTGCCATTAAACCGCATGGAGCACCTGCCGCCTACCTTTACCGCTGTCCGCTGGTACAGTGATTACCCTTACCACAACTATGCAGGTGATGCCCGATCTGCGACTGAGGAGAAGGGACAGACCATAGTGCGTTTGGAGTCTGATCTTTTGGCAGAATACATCGCTGCTGTGAAGGCGGATGAGGTTGTGCCTGCGTTGAAAAAAGAGTTCTTTCATCGGGTCAGGCAGGTGAGCGAAGGTTGAGCTGACCGCATTCCCCAGCTAGGCGGAGCTTGGAAGTATAGTCCCCTGCCTGCGCGGGGCTCTACATAAACCACCTGACCGTTAGCCGAAAACAGGAGGCCAGAAATGATTGAGGTTGCAGTAATCGGAGCTGGAAGCCTTACCTTTACCCGCCGGCTGGTGATGGACATTCTGGCGGTGCCGGAATTGCGCGACACCCGGTTTCGCTTTATGGACATCGACGAGGAAAGCTTGGAGATGGTGACCAATCTGTGCCAGAAGATGATTGAAGACAATGGCTTGGCGGCCAGTGTCTACTCCACCCCAGATCGGCGAGAAGCTATCGCTGGGGCCGACTATGTGTTGTGCCTGGTCCGTGTAGGTGGGCTGGAGGCTTTTGCCAAGGACATTGAGATTCCGCTCGAGTATGGCGTTGACCAGGCCATAGGCGACACTCTCGGGCCAGGCGGCATTTTCTACGCCCTGCGCACCATCCCAGTTCTGCTGGATATTGCCGCCGATATGCGCGCGGTCGCTCCCGGTGCCCTGCTTATCAGCTACTCAAATCCTGTTGCTATGAACTGCTGGGCCTTGCGGCGCGCTGGGGGTGTGCATTGTTTGGGTCTGTGCCACGGTGTGCTGGGCACCCACCGCCAGATTGCCCTGGCGTTGGGCCTTCCCCCGGAAGAGGTGGATACTGTCGCCGCAGGCATCAACCACCAAACCTGGTTTGTCCACGTCACCCATAAGGGTCAGGATATGATTCCCTTCCTGCTGGAGGCTTTTGAGAACCACTCAGATCTATCCAGGACAGAACCCTGCCGCATCGACGTCCTGCGCCGCTTTGGGTACTATTCCACCGAATCAAATGGCCACCTGAGCGAATACCTGCCCTGGTACCGTAAAAACCCCGACAAGATCGAACAATGGATTTTCCGCGGCCGCTGGGTCGGCGGCGAGACCGGTGGCTACCTGCGCTTCTGCCGCGAAGGGGCGGACGAATACCGCGAACTCTACCCCAAGCTGCTGAACGGCAAAGTCGGCCTCATCAAACTGGGGGAGCGCACCACCGAACACGCCTCTTATATTATCGAAGCCCTGGAAACGGGCCGTACCTATCGCGGTTATTTGAACATAGCAAATAACAGTCTCATCGGCAACCTGCCTGACGGCTGCACCATCGAAATCCCTTGCTATGTAGATAGCAGTGGCATCAACCCGGCCTGGGTGGGCGACTTGCCCATGGCTTGTGCGGCCACCTGCCGCGCTAGCATCAGTGTGCAGGAAATGGCCGTCGAAGCAGCTCTCACCGGTGACCGCGAACTGGTCAAGCTGGCCGTCCTGCACGATCCCCTCGCGGGTGCTGTCTGTACCCCCGAAGAAATCTGGGCGATGTGCGATGAGATGTTCGAGGCGCTGGCCCCCTGGTTGCCTCAATTCAATGGCGAGGGTCGTACCTGGCCCGACATTCCCCTGCCCAACGACGGAGTACTTCGATTCCCCAGAGCCGCAGCGGCCTGGCGTCCCCCGGCCCTGACTGGGTGATGGTGTAGCCCCTCAGAATAGTACACGAAAGAAGGAGCAGAATGCCGATGGCAAGATGTGGATACGGTGGAGGAGAACGACAAAAGACTAGGAACTTGCGAGGGTTGGATTATAGTTGCACCTTGAGAGCTGTTGAGTGTGTAAGCAGTTTCCTTAGTGCATAGGAGGATGATCGGTGGGCCAGCCAGCGACCGCAGTCTCAGCACCTCGCTCGGGCCGTCAAGAGCTTACATGTTTCTCGCTTCTTGACCCGTTTCGTGTTCTACCTGGTGATTGCTATTCTGCGAACCACCTTCACAGAAGCGTTGGCGTGGCCGTATCTGATGGCGGCGAGCACGATGATCGTGGCACCGGTTGTTATCACTTTCTCCCTCACCCAGCGCACGTTTATAGAGGGTGTTACGCTGACCGGTATGAAGGGATAAAGCACTGACACTCATAAATGATTTTCCAGCGTCATGGTGCGTCATTTGAATAGCGCAGTGTAATTGACCCCAAAAACTAGACCACATGCAAGGTGAAGAAATCAGCATATAATACCAAGCATGGAGGTCATCAAATGTCACAAAGAAAGCGGCGCAGCGCCCAGTTCAAGTTCAAAGTGGCCCTGGAAGCAGCCAGAGAGGCCGAAACGCTCAACCAGTTGTCCAGCGAGTACGAAGTGCATCCCAGTCAGATCAGTGAATGGAAGCACCACCTGCT
>Ga0315277_10003236_pt1 | contig 22129 bp, 17 predicted proteins | sample YL17G05_15_MG_FD_203695 | JGI IMG/M metagenome (GOLD analysis project Ga0315277, IMG submission 203695) | Sediment microbial communities from Yellowstone Lake, YNP, Wyoming, USA - YL17G05_15 | ecosystem: Environmental > Aquatic > Freshwater > Lake > Sediment | place: USA: Wyoming | collected...
GCGGAGGATCGCTGGGACAAACCATCAGCTTCCAAAACACAGCCGCCTGCTCACCCTTTTCCCATAGCTTCCACAGGTCCATGCGTTCGAGGGCGGGGAACAAAGGCACTACCCAAGAGGTCTGGACGGGCGCGGGGGTCCCGGGGAGGGCATAGCCGAACACAGTGTCCTCATAACCCGGGAACTGCCCCTTGCCTGATTCGTAGTTCAACATCGCCAGGCTGAAGTTCTTTTGGTTGTTCATGCACGTCGCCCGGCGCCCCGCCTCCCTGGCCGCCTGCACGGCTGGCAACAGCAGCGCCACCAACATGCCGATGATGGTGATCACCACCAACAGCTCGATCAGTGTAAAGCCTCTTCGTGTCCGGCGGTTCATAGGAATCCTCCGTCAGTCCTGCTAGCTCGACACCTCGCCCACGATCATTTTCTCAGAATCGCGCGAAGAAATCCAGTGATTTACGCCAGAATCTGCCGGTTGGCCCTCAGCGACTGCCCTGGCGGACGGAATATGCGGTGGAGTGGCGGAACATGGTGCCCCTAGAGGGGTGGATTCTTCGCACATTTCCACCAGATAAGCGTATATCCTATCCACCCGACAGTGGGGTGACAGTCGGTCTGGACCGGATCGCCACCTTCGCCCGGCGAAGTCCCGCCACCGCCGGCAGAAGGACCGCCCGCCGGAGATAAGACTGGCGTTTTCCGGGGTTTTCTGGAACAATGAGGACTGAGGGCAAGCGGCAGGGAAAGAGGGAAGGCGAGGTGTCCGCAATGTCGCAGCACAGCCGTGCCGGTTTTACACTGGTCGAGTTGTTGGTGGTAATCGTGATCATCGCCATGCTGGTGGCCCTGTTGGTGCCCGCCGTCCAGGCAGCCAGGGAGTCTGCCCGACAGGCCAAGTGCACCAACCACCAGAAGGAACTGGGGGCGGCCGTGGTGCAATATGAGACCAGCAAGGGCCGTTTCCCCGGGTACGTCAGCCGTTTCGGAAAGTCCGTTCCCCTGAGTTGGGTGGCCATGATCTTCGCCGACCTGGGCCGCGCGGACCTGTGGCGCGACGTGCGGGATGTGCGTACGGGCAGTCTACCGGCGATCAGCATCGGCCAACTGGTTTGTCCCAGTGACCAGGACTGGGCAGACACACCGGGGCGGCTGAGCTACGTGGGCAACTGCGGCCGCCTGGACCCGTCTATCCAACCTAAGCCTGCCTCGGATTGGCGTGCCGATTGGCCTCACAACGGCGTATTCCACCACCAGAACGACCTCGAACTCCCGCTCCGCAATCAGGTGAGGATGTCAACCACCGACATTCGCGACGGGGCCCAACAGACGTTGATGCTCTCGGAGCACGTCACCCCGGGCCTCTGGATAAACGTCGGCGAAGCACAAGTGGGTTTCAACTGGTGCAAGGCTCCCAGTGAGAATGATCTCGACCAATGGAAAATCGATCAACCGCACACCGATCCGGACATCCCAGCGGGTATCGGCGGCGTCTGCGGGTCGAGCCATCCCGCCGGTGTGATCGTCACGTTCTGCGACGGACACACGCACTTCCTGAGCACTCAGGTTCACTACCGGGTCTTCCAGCACTTGATGACCCCCGACAGCCACAAGGCCTGGATCCAGGCCGGCAGCGGGTTCAACGTGGCGGGGACGCTGGGCGAGGACGACTACTGATCCGGACTACCTACTTCGGCAGGAAGTCCTGCACCACGGTCACCTCGCGGATCTGGCGGCTGTCGGGCTCGTAAACGCGGATCTTGATCTGGATCGCCTGCAACGGCACCGGGTAGGGTGGGGAAGTCTCCAGCTCGCCGGTATCATCCACGAGGCCGTAGCCGGGCTGCCCTGGTAGATCGTCGTCGAAGCCGTTGGTCCCCTGATCCGGCCCTACTCTCCCGTCCTGATCGATCCCGTCGTGCTCGTAGTGAAACGACCAGGTATCGTAGACCCGAGCAGGCTGCGCCGAGGTCGCGGCCAGCCCGGAGGCGACACATCCGACGTGGTTGAACCGCTTCGCCGGCACTCCCGGTGGAAACACGGCGGCCGGATTGTGAGGAACGTTCTCATACCCCAGATCGACGTACGCGCCGAAGCTGACCACCGGCGCACCGCTATTCACAAATGCATCATAGCCGGGATCGCTTGGCCCCAACGCCGCAGTTCCGTCGCTTCTCACCGGTGCCCCGGGATCCCAGACCTTCACGTCGAAGCCGATCACGTTGGTCAAAACCAGGTCTTCGGCCACCCGCGGGCCATCGTAACCAGCCAACGTACCGGTGACCTTATCGACGTTGGCCCACGGGTGCGCGTCGTTCCAGAAATCGATCTGTGCCGCCGCACTCACACTGGGCAGGTCTGTAACGTTGTTCCAGGTAAACCAACGCGGCGAGGAACACTCGCGCAGCGTGGGCAATCCCAACTGGCCCCAGGTGCGGGCATCGAACGGAAAGCCGATTGCCCCGCGCAGGCGGTGGGCATAGCGGCATTCGCGCTTGGTGAGGTCGCCCAACGAGTTAGCGACCAGTCCGTTCGGCTTCCCGTTTGCATCAAACACGGGGCGGACCGAGAGATCGTTGTTGGCGAAGAACCCGGCCAAAGGCACGTTCGGCAGCTCAATACCCGGCACAACCAGCATCACCCGGCGGTAGAGGGTCGTGCCGCGCAGGAACCACGCCACCTCGGCCACGTCCGACTCGATCGTTCCACCCGTCACGACACAACGCCCGACAAACGGCCGGCCGCTGCTGCGGATCGTCAGCAGCAGGCGGTCGTCCATATCGCCCACCGTGGTGTCAGCGACCGACGCCCCGGAATCGTCCGTGTTAATCGCCACCTGGCTGGGAGGAAACACCGGGCCGATCGGGCCTTCGATGTACTCGAAGTACCCTTGGGCGGTCTCGGGCCGCAGCGGCGGGAGCATCGAGGCCGTGACTGAGGCCAGGTCCATCTCCAACCTGGTCCTGGCCGATCGCACGCGGTCCGACATCTCCAGCGTCGCCCGCGAATTGTTCACGCTCTCGCCGATCGAGCCGAAGATCTGGACCACGGCGGCCACCAGGACCAGCGTCAGCGCGGTGGCCACCAGGATTTCCACCAGGGTGTAGCCTTTCGGCGGGCCAGACCCTTCACCCCCGACCCATCTCCCAGAGGGAGAAGGGAGTGCCGGGACATGCCCTCTCCCAGAGGTAGAGGGGAGTTTTGGAATAGGCACTGAGCGGAATCGGGCGGACCAGACGGGCCGTTTCATGGCACCTCTCCTCTTGGGAAGATACTCCCTTGTACCACTTGCCCACCAGCGTCTGGCCCGATCAGAACATATCGACTGCGCAATTGCCCGGGGGTCAGGCCGAAAGAAACCGGCCACCCCCCTGCGCAGGCGACCTTGAGTTCTACCCTACTTCAATTCGACGCGGAAATGGGCAAGATGTCAAGCATAATTCACGCCGCCCCGGCGGTGGCACTAACGGCGGGGCAATATCACCCCACCACTTGTGGGTCATACCGCAGCAGCCAACGCCCGCCGACGGTACGTTGGTGGCGCCGTCGCCGTCCCGGCGACGGCTAAACATGCGCGCACGGTGCGGCCATTCCCCGGCGCAGGACTCAGCGCCCGGCCTCCCGTTCCTCGCCCACGTTCATCCATCGCAGCAGGCAGCGTTCCGGGCCCCGCTTCAATCGCGTAAACCAGGGCTCGTCCTCGGGATGGATCGGCCGGACGAGGATGCTGGTCAACCCGGCCAGCCGGGCGGCCATCACGTCAGCGAACAGTTGATCGCCCACCATCGCGGTCCGCGAGGGCGGGAACTTCATCTTCCGCAAGGCCGCTCGGCAACCCAGCGGCAACGGTTTCAGGGCCTTGGAGACATACGGCAGAGCGAGCTTCTCGGCGAACCGCCGCACCCGCGCTGCCAGGCCGTTGGAGACCAGGCACAGGCCGATCCCTCCCGCGCGAAGCTCCTCCAGCCAGGCCACCACCGCAGGAGCGGGCTCGTCGTCCCGATACCTCTTCAACGTGCAGTCGACGTCCAGCAGCAGGGCCTCCAGCCCCAGAGCGCGGAGGCGACTTAAGGAGAGTTGGCAGACGCTTTCCACGCGAAGGTGCGGAACAAACAGGCGGAGCATCGTGCGGCAGCCTTCGTTCAGGGTTCAATCCCATTTCCAATAGCGGAGGATACACCAGAAGACCTGCAGCGCATCGCGCAGCCCGATCTTCTTACCCTCGCGGTAGGTACGTCCGAAGTAGCTGATCCCCAGCTCGTAGACGCGGTACTGGCGGCGGGACAGCTTGGCGGTCAATTCCGGATCGATCCCGAAGCCGTTCTGCCTGAGCGTGGGGCCGATCGTCTCGATGACCTCGCGGCGGAATACCTTGTAGCACGTCTCCACGTCGGTCAGGTTCAGGTCGGTGAACATGTTCGAGAGCGTGGTCAGCATCCGATTGGCTACCCGGTGCCAGTAGTAGAGTACGCGGTGCGGGCTGACGGTCAAGAACCTCGACCCGTAGACCACGTCGGCCACGCCCTCGACGATCGGCTGGATCAGCAGCGGGTACTGCTGGGGGTCGTATTCCAGGTCGGCATCCTGGATGATCACGATGTCGCCGGTCACCTCTCTGAAGGCGGTCCTCAGTGCCGCACCCTTCCCCCGATTGCGCTGGTGGCGCAAGATGCGAAGATCCTCGTGGCCCTCCATTCTTGCCAGCACGTCCGGCGTGCCGTCTGTGCTGCCGTCGTCGACCAGGATGATCTCCTTGGGAATGGGAACCGCGCGGACGCGGCGAACGATCTCCTCGAGCGTGTCTTGCTCGTTGTAGGCGGGGATCACCACCGACAGCCGCAGGTGCGCAGGGATAGGGTACAGGCCCAACTGCCGGCAGACCCTCTCGCCCAGGCAGCGTTCCGCCTGTTCCGGAAGCTCGGGCGGCAGGGGCGGTACCGGAGCACCACACCGCGGACAAACGGCCGGCGCCGCGGGGTCAGAGTCGGGTGGGGCCGGCTGGTGTTCGGGCATGGGCTGGTTGGGCGTCGCCTCTGCCGCGCGGTGGGTCGTCCGGCAGAATCCGTCTCGGTATTGACCAGACAACGAGGACATGCCGTTCCCGTCGGAGACAGGGCTCCATAGGACACCGTGGCATGTCCACAAGTTCTTATACCACGGATCTGGCGCCTGGGACTACCGCGGCAGGCGGAAGATACCGCCGCAGAGTGGGGCGTTTTACCTTGCAGAGTGGCTCCTCCGTCTCCGTCCTTGGTATCGCCCCGAACCCCACGACTTCTCCGCGGCATCCCCACCGCCGGCCGGCCGTGCTAAGCTACGTTATTGATGCTCAGAAAAAGAATGCGACATGCCGTTTAGCGGCCGACGGCACGTCGGCCGGGAGACGGGAGAGACGTCCCCGTCGCCGTGCCGGCCACGGCTAAACGATGTGACGTAAGCTTTCTGAGGCTCATCCCCCGGCATGTGGGCATCCCGAGCACCAAGGAAGTCGCCCATGTCTGTTGATTTTGCCGTTGTCCCGGTGGCCGGCCGCGGAACTCGCCTGTTGCCGTTGACCAAGAGCCAGCCCAAGGAGATGCTCCCCGTGGGCCGCAAGCCGGTGGTCCAGTACGTGGTCGAGGAGTTGGCCCGTTGCGGGATCAGTCGGGTCTTGTTCGTCACCGGTCCGGGCAAGACGGCCATCGAGAACCACTTCGACATCGACGCCGAGCTGATTGCCAATCTCCGCGAGACGGGCAAGGAGGAGCTACTGGCGGAGTTGGCCTTCGAGCGCGAGGACCTGGAGTATTTCTACACCCGCCAGCGCCGGCAGCTCGGCCTGGGCCACGCGGTCCTCTGCGCCCGGCCGGTGGTCGGCGGCCAATCGTTCGTGGTGGCCTTGGGCGATTCGATCATTGGCCGGCAAGCGCAGTCGCAGGTAGTGCGGACGATGGTGCACCGGTTCGAGTCCTTGCGGGCCGACGCGGCGATTGCGTTGCAGGAGGTGGCCGCGGAGGACGTCGTCCGTTACGGCATTGCCAGGCCGCGCGGCAGGATCGACGACGTGTTCGAGCTGGACGACCTGATCGAGAAGCCGGCGGTGGCAGAGGCCCCGAGCAATCTGGCGGTGGCCGCCCGCTACGTCTTCAGCCCGGCCATTTTCGACTGCCTGGAGAAGACCCCGCCCGGCAAGGACGGCGAAATCCAACTGACCGACGCCGTTCGGCTGCTGATCCGCAGTGGGCGGAAGGTGCTGGGGGTCCGCCTGACGTTGGAGGAGCCCAGGTTTGACATCGGCAATTTCGAGAGCTACTTCGCGGCGTTTGCCGAGTTCGCCCTGGCCGATCCGCAGTATGGGCCTGGCTTGAGAAGTCGCCTGGAGGAGCTGCTGGAGCGGACCGGTGAATGAGGAGTTTAGGGACTTAGACTGTTAGGCTATTGGGCTGTTAGGCTGTTAGGATAGAGGATGGGTCGGACGATGCGCGACCACCGCAAGCTGAGGGCGTTTCAACTGGCTGATGAGCTGGCCCTTCTTGTTTATCGGGCGACTTGTTCCTTCCCCAGAGACGAGCATTTCGGACTACGGGCGCAGATGCGCCGGGCAGCAGTCTCCGCTGCCTCGAACATCGTGGAAGGCTGTGCTCGCCGCACCCAGGCCGATTATCTCCGTTTTCTGGATATGGCATTCGGTTCGTTTCGGGAACTCGATTACCAGGTCTCATTGGCCCATCGGCTTGGTTACCTGCGCACCGACGCACACGAACTCCTTCAGCGGAAGTGTACTGAGACCTCCAAAGTCCTTGCGGCACTGGTTCGTTCGTTCCGAAGACCGCCCTCATAGCTCTGCCGGCTCAGAACCTAATCGCCTAACAGCCTAACAGTCTAAACCTTCTTGCCCCCACCCGCTATTCGCGGTACGTCCATGCTCCTGATCCGCAAGAGCGCCTACGCACGTGCCGGTCTGGTCGGCAATCCGTCGGACGGCTACTACGGCAAGACGCTGTCGCTGGCGGTCCGCAATTTCCGCGCAGAGGCGACGCTCTACGAATGGGACCAGATCGAAGTGGTTCTCGGCCAGGACGATCGCAGCCGTTTCGATTCGGTCGGCGCACTGGTCCGCGACGTTCGGCTGCACGGCTACTACGGCGGCATCCGGCTGGTTAAGGCCACGATCAAGAAATTCGTCGAGTACTGCTGGCGGGAGGGGTATCAGCTCCACCCGCGGAATTTCTCCGTCCGCTGCCAGAGCGACATTCCTCGGCAGGTCGGGCTGGCCGGCTCCAGCGCGATGATCGTGGCCACGCTCCGCTGCCTGATGGAGTTTTACGGGATCGAGATTCCCCGGCAGGTGCAGCCGTCGCTGGCCCTTGCCGTCGAGACCCAGGAGTTGGGAATCCCCGCCGGGCTGCAAGACCGCGTGGCCCAGGTCTACGAAGGGCTGGTGTACATGGATTTTGCCCGGGAGCGGATGCACGAGCAGGGCGGTTTTCGGTGCGGGGTCTACGAGCCGCTCGACCCCTCGCTGTTGCCCCCGCTGTATATCGCCTACAAGGCGGACGTCAGCCAGCCGACCGAGGTGATCCACGGTAACCTGCGGGCCCGATTCGATCAGGGGGAGCCGGCGGTGGTCGAGGCCATGGCCCGCTTCGCCGACTTGACGGTCCAAGCCCGGGAGGCCCTGCTCGCCCACGACGCCGAACGCCTGGGCCGACTCATGAACGCGAATTTCGATCTGCGGCGCTCGATCTGCACGCTGCCGGCTGGGCAAGTGGAGATGGTGGAGCGGGCCCGCGCGGCCGGAGCGATCGCGAAGTTCGCCGGCTCCGGCGGCGCGATCATCGGCACCTATCCCGACGACGCCACATTTCAACGATTGGAGGCCGAGCTGGTCGCCATCGGTTGCCGGGTGATCCGGCCGGTGATCGAAGACTAAGTCGCGGAGTGCTTCAATGACCCTTTGGCACATTGGGCAAGTGAGCCCGTTGCGTTGTAGAGGAGAAGGGGAACGGATTGAACCCCGCGGGAGCGGCGGCGGAGGGGGAAACTAGCGGAGCTGTGGCGTGGGCAAGGGGTTGGCGGCGGATTTGCGGCAGGAAGGCCGCTTGGCGGTGGACGGCGGCAGACTGCAAGGTCAACAGGAATCGGGTCGAAAAATCGGCGCCGGCCTCTCTGCCTGCACACGATTCCCGCCAGAAATCGTCCCGACTGCGGGTAAGCGTGTTTTGCGCTCCGCCATAAGCCGCCGGTTGCGAACCACTTTCGCACAGCGCAACCGGCTCGCCAAAGTCACGTAGCTTGTATCACGCCGAGAAGAGAGTATTCTGGCTGGAAAGAGGGGCACCCTGCAGTTCTTGCACGAGGGCGGCACGAGAGTCCCCGAGGCCCGAGAGTGGGAGTCCAAGTATGGGTACTAAGGAGAAGCCGAGGATGTCCTACGAGCTTGAATGGCATTTTAGCGACCGAGTGGCAACTGAGCACCTCGGCAGTCAGAAGTACTCGACTAGCACGAAAGCCATTCGTGAACTCGTCGCGAATGCTTTCGACGCCGAAGCGACCGCTGTACGGGTTGACCTAAACGAAAACGCGCTCGGGGGACTTGAGTCAATCATCGTCACTGACAACGGCCGCGGGATCTCCCCGCAAGCCCTTCGTGATCGATTCGTTGTTGTCGGGGTGCAACCCTCAGCCGACGCGGCTCCACTCTCGCGGCTCGGCCGGTTTGGCGTCGGCAGGCTGGCTGTTCACCGGATTGGAACACTCAGCCGATGGACCTCCGTATCCACGTCCAAGGACAGTCGCAAGATACGCCTCAGTTTCACCTTGACTGATACGCTGGAGCGATTGACAGTCACCGAGGATGTAGTAGATCCATCCACACCAACGGGGACCGCCATCGAGATTCTCAACATCAGAGATAGGGACAGCGAACGGCTCACACCGGCCACTATCGGCAATGACCTTCTGTCCCACTATTGTAGCTATTTACTCGCCAATCCCACGCGCCACGTGTTCGTTCAGGGCGAGCTACTCGACGTGCGGTCCCTCGTAAGCAGCCGACAGTCCGAAATAATACCGGCATCAGGACTGGTTCCCCAGGATGCTTCACTTGAGCACCTATTGCTGGAGCGCCCCGTTGACCAGTCACGCTTTCCCGCACAGGTCGTTTTTTCGGGAAAAGGCCGAACGGTGGCGACAGCGAACATCGAGGTTCCGCCGTGCTCCAACTACCTTGGGCTCGTTGAATGCCCCTACCTTGACTCCATCCTTACCTCGAACCGCGAACTCTTGATTGAAATGGATCAGGGCTTCGCTGAGCTTCGCAATGCGGCGCTCGACCGTGTGCAAAAGTTCGGTGATCGCTACCAATCAGAACGCCGAAAAGCCTTCATTCAGAAAGCCCGCGCGCAGGAGTATTATCCCTACCGAGCACCGGCCTCAGATGCCGTGGTGGCAGCAAAGCAGGCCCTCTATGACGTGGTTCTTGAGAAGGTAAACGATGCCGCCAATATTGAAGGCATGACAAAACGTCAGCAGGAGGTGGTCTTTCGCCTGCTCAGACGATCGCTCGATAACGAGAACGTCCTTGAAGTTCTTCATGAAGTCGCCAAGCTCTCTGATGCCGATATCCAGGTATTCCGCAGGCTCTTGGAACGGACAACCCTTGACTCTATCCTCAGGCTTTCCTCGGAGGTCACCCATCGTTTGGACTTCTTGGATGTGCTCCACAAGCTTGTCTATGGCGATGTTGCCGGCCACCTAAAGGAACGGAGCCAACTCCATCGTATACTAGAACCGGACTGTTGGATCTCTGGTGCCCACTTCCATCTTGCAGCAAGCGATCGTAGTTTCCGGGAGATCATCCGTAGACATCGAATCGAGGCCGGCCTCGAGCAGGTGTCCGATGGTGTGCTGCAGGATCTTGCGGGGGTCAAGGACATTCCCGATTTGTTTCTTGCGGCAACTCGTGATTATCCCACACAGCCGAGGCATCACCATCTCCTTGTCGAGCGCAAGGCTCCATCCGTGTCTCTAGCAAAGAAGGAACGAGATCAGGTGCGGCGTTATGCCGACACGATTCTTGAGTCTTCTGAGTTCGACAAGACTTCGACTCATTGGGACATCTATTTGGTATCCTCCGAGGTCCAAAAGGAGATCGAGCGAGATCGGAACCAGAAGGACAGGCCGCATGGATGTCTTTGCGCCTGGGACAACATGAGTGTATGGGCCTTCGAGTGGAGTGAGATCATTACGCGGGCAAGGGAGGAGATGCAACTTGTCCGCGATCACCTCAAACGCAAATCAGAAGAACTCACGGTATCTGACTACCTGAGACAGAACTTCCCAGAGATTCTTGAGACCCTTTCGACGCAATTGAACTCCGCGCGTCAACCGGCCACAGCACAGTGACCATGAGATCCTGGGGTGGAAATCCCAGTACAAGGCCCGTGTTCCGACACTACGATTCGTGATACATGAGGGACGTTATGGGGCGCAATCGGCCCAGCCGCAGGCGAAGTCATCGTATAGGACTAGTGCTCTGTCAGTCGTGCTTTGAGGAACATGTAGTACAGGCTTCCAGCCCGTGATTCACGGCCAAGATGGCCGTGCCACTCCTCAATCGATGACTGACGGGGCACTAGGGCCGATCCGGCGACCAGACCGGCGGCTTGAGCTGCGATCCGGCCGGCTCTGCGGATGTCGAAGATGGCGGGGGCGGGGGCATCCGGACCGCGGGCGTGGGGCGGAGTTGGTGGGGCTCGGTCGGATCGGGCTGGCCGAGGTCTGCCGGCCGGCTCGCTTCCCGCCCTGCAGCGCCCGGCTTGGCGGACACCCAACGCTTGCCCGGCTGATCCGGCAGGGCGATCTCAATCGGCCCCTCCGCCTGCAAGTTCCGCCCGTCGCTGGTCGTGTAGCGGACAAACAGGTAGAGTTGGCTGTGCCGGGGAGGATCGGCCGGCCACGGCAATTCCAGTTGCATACCCCCGTCCCGAGCGGCTTTCCGGAAACGGGCGGCCGTCTCTGCGGCTGTAAGGTCCCAGCGTGCCACCCGCGACCGAGCTTCGCTCGGTGCCCGGCTTCGCTCGGTGCCCGCCTCGCCCTGGTAGGCCGGATCGAGCAGCACCACCGCGACGTCGGCAGGGGCCTCGACCGGTCGTCCCCGGTCGTCCCGGGGCTGGATGACGACCATGATCCCGTCGTCGCCGGGCCGACCATCGACGTCATAGCCGCTGGTGAGCTGACGATTGAGCACGAATTGGGAGACGTGCCTGCTGTCGGTGCGCAGAACCGGTCCGGTCCCACCGGTCGGATGAACCTTCGTCGCCTTCTCCGCGCCGCCGTCATCAGGTGGATCGGGCACCGGTAGTTTAAGACCGCCGGGGCCGTCGGGCTGATTACCGCCCGGCGGTGTCTTGGGGGAATCCTTGTACGGGGAGGGAGGCGCCTCGCTCTCGCGGCCGTCGTGGGCGCCGCCGGCCGGCGAGCCGACCCCTTCCGGCGGGCTGGGGACACCCTCCACGCGCGGCAATCCCGGCGGCGTGCCAGCGGCGGGTTCGGCCGTCTTCGATCGTCCGCGGACACCGGCATCTTCCCGGCACGACCGCAGGGCCGACTGGTAATCTCCGACGACCCCCCGCAACCTGTAGATCTCGTCTTCCTGTATGCGGAGTTCTCGCTCCAACAGGGCGATGCCGGGATCGGTACGGCACCCGACCGCAACCAGGCAGACCAACCCCACGACGGCGAACGGCCACGATTTCATGTTGACCTCGCGGGCACGAGTTGAAGGGGAGGAAGCGCGGACTGAAACTGGCAGGAGGGCTGCCGGCAGCAGCCGGAACCGCCAACCAGAGACAAACCGCAATCAGCACCAGCGATGAGGACTAAGGAAAAGGAATCAACGAAAAGGGTCTGCCCCCTGTGGAATGCTAGCTCTCCGCTACATGTTCAATGACTGCATCGATCAGACCATATTCCAGGGCTTCTTCGGCCGTCATGAATCGGTCGCGGTCGGTGTCTTGCTCGATTTTCTTCAGCGGGTGGCCGGTGTGTTTCAGGAGGATCTTGTTGAGTCGTTCCTTGATCTTGGTAAGCTCCTTGGCATGAATCATGATGTCTTCGGCAGAGCCTTCCATGCCGGCCAGCGGCTGGTGGATCATGATGCGGGAGTTGGGCAAGGCCTTGCGTTTTCCGGTGGCCCCGGCGGCCAGCAAAACGGCCGCCATCGAGGCGCACTGCCCCACGCAGTAGGTGGCCACGTCGCAATTGACAAACTGCATCGTGTCGTAGACCGCCAGCCCGGCGGTGATGCTGCCACCGGGCGAATTGATGTAAAGGTGGACGTCGGCCTTGGCGTCTTCCGACTGCAGGAAGAGCAACTGGGCCACCACCGAGTTGGCCACGTCGTCGTTGATTTGCGAGCCGAGAAAGATGATGCGGTCCTTCAGCAGCCGGCTGTAGATATCCATCGCCCGCTCTTCGCGGCCGCTCTTCTCAATCACGTAAGGAATCAAGGGCATGGATCGGCTCACTCTTCGTCGGAGTCTTGGTCGACCTTCTGCTTGGTCAGGATGTCGTCGACGATGCCGTACGCCTTGGCTTCTTCGGCGGTCATGTAAAAATCGCGGTCGGTGTCGCGGGCGATGCGTTCGATCGGCTGTCCCGTGTGGTCGGCCAGGATCTTGTTCAGCAGCTCGCGGGTCTTGAGGATTTCCTCCGCCTGGATGGCGATGTCGGAGACCTGGCCGCCCACCTGTCCGTAGGGCTGGTGGATCATCACCTTGGCCCGCGGCAGGGCGTACCGCTTCTGCTTGGTTCCGCCGGCCAAGAGCACCGCCCCGCCGCTGCCCGCCAGACCCACACAGTACGTGGCCACCGGACAACTGAGGATCTGCATCGTGTCGTAGATGGCCAAGGTGGCGCTCACGCTGCCGCCGGGCGAGTTGATGTAGAAGTGGATGTCCTTGCGCCGGTTCTCGCTCTGCAGGTAAAGCAGTTGCATCACCAGGGCGTTGGCCCTCAGATCGTTGATTTCCCCGGGCAGGAAGATGATCCGGTTCTCCAGCAACAGGTCATCCAGCGTCAACTGGCGCTGGCGCTGATAATCGCGGTAGGCCAACAACGGCTCAAGCCCTGGCGGCCAATGGGGGTTCTTCATCAGACCACTACCCTATTGTGTTACCATTCGATGCGCCTGGCGTCAACACAGTGGCACGGGCGTCTCGCCGGTGTGACATGAGTGAACGCGTTGCCATGAGCTGCATCACACCGGCGAGACGCCGGTGCCACTTGATCCTCCTTGACATTACACCTGACTCAACGGTACTGCGGCAACCCGCCGCCGCCGAATCCGACGGTCTACCCCCGCACCGGCGGCTCTTCCGGCTTGCCCCCGGGGGCTGCTTCCAGGCGATCCGGCTTGGCCTCGGGGATATCCGACTGATGGCCGCCGGCCGCCCGGTCGATCGCTTCCGTGTCGGTCCTTTCAAATTCGTAGGGGACTTCCTTGAACTGGGCGTGTTCGAGGATCAACTCGACGACCTCCCGCTCGACGATCTGGTTCCGCAGCACGTCCATGGCGCCGGCTTTTTCCATCCGCGCCCGCACCCGACGCGGCGACTCGCGGCTCTGCGCGGCGATCAGGGCGATCTCCCGGTCGTAGTCCTCCTCGGTGATCTCAATCTCCTCGTCTTCCGCGATCCGCTCGAGGATGAAGTGCTCTTTCAGCGCCCGGGCCGTCGCCGCCCGGCTGTTCTGGCGCAGGGCGTTTTCGTGGGCGCGTATCTCATCGTCGCTGAAACCGCTGCGCTGCAGCTCCAGCGCCGCCCGTTGCAGCTCCCGGTGGCTCTGTCGCTCCAACAAGTCCGGCGGCAACTCCCAGTTGGCGGCCACGGTCAAGGCGGCGGTAATCTGCTTCCGCGCGCGGCGGTGCTGATCGTACTCCAGTTGGCGGCGGAGCTGATCCTTGACCGCGTCACGCAGATCGGCCTCCAGCTCGAACCGTCCCAACTCCTGTAGCAGCGCTGCGTCGATTTCGGGCAGTTGGAGCTTCTTGACTTCGAGGACCTTGAACTCTGCGGCGATCTTCCGGCCCCGCAACGCCTCGTTGGGGGCCTCCTCGCTCAACTCCACCTCGCCCACGCGCGTCTCCCCCGCCCCGGCTCCCACCATCAGCTCGTCGAACTTCTCGATCCGGCCGTCGCGGAAGCTCAGCACCCGCCGGATGCGGATCACCTCCTCGTCGGCCGCTAAGAGCACCTCCTCGCCGTGCTTGCAGGTCAGGTTCACCGTGACGTAATCGCCGGCTTCTGCGGGACCGTCGTAGGGAACCAGCCGGCCGCGATCGGCCAACACGCCCTCCAACGCCCGGTCCACGTCGGCGTCGCTGAACCTGCGAACCGGCTTCTCGATGGTGAGCCCTTTCCAGCGGGGAAGCTCAAACTCGGGGCGAACCTCGATGTCAAACTCGAAGCTGAGCGGGCCCTCCTCGGGCATCTCCACCGCGTCCAGGTCGATCTTCGGCTCGCTGATCGCCGAAAGCTCTTCCTCCTCGCTGATCTGCGCCAGACTGTCCATCAACAGCGCGGATTTCACCTTGTCCGTCGCGTCTTTGCGGAACCGCTTCTCGAGCAGCCTTCGCGGCACGTGGCCCGGGCGAAAACCGGGAACCTGCGCCGCGGGCATCAACTCCGTAAACTCCTTGTCGTAATAACGCTCGATGTCGTCCCGCGGAACCGTCACACTCACGTGGCGCTCGCAGGCACTGCGGCTGTTGATCGCCACCTCGAGTTGCAGCCGCTCCGCCGGTTCCTGATCGGCTGGTTCCTGGTCAGTCTCCCCTGCGGCGTCAGCCGTCGGCTGGCGAGTGTCCAGGGCGTCGTCGGAGTCCGGGTGTTCAGTATCGGCCATGTTTTTTTGCCGTTGGGTCAACGTGTACTGCCGAGGGAAAGAGCGGGTGATGGGATTCGAACCCACGACAACGACGTTGGCAACGTCGTGCTCTACCAACTGAGCTACACCCGCCTGTAGCCCCAATCCGCCTCCGTGGCCGGCCCACCTCTCGACAGGCTCCAGCGGCCTCCCGGCAACCTTGGAGCCCTCTGCCCGGAGGAGAATCCCGGAATTATAGGTTCGGCGGGACCACTTTCAAGGGCAATTGCCCCTTAGAGGGCTGAGCGAACCGAGCTGCTGCGGCCAAAACCCCATCTTTGGGTGGGAAGCGCCTGCGGCGCAGCCCGGCTGTTGACGCTCGCTGGAGCGATTCTCGGCCGCCCATTCTTCCCGTGCTTCTTTCCCTTCCCAGCCCTCCCCCGCTTTTCGGCGTCGCTGACCGTTGCCGTGATCCCTTCCTTTCGTTATAATGTGCCCTTCGCTGGGCCCTCCTCCCGATGCCCACCCCGAAACCGGCGCGCCCGACAGCAAGAGCACCCGCCAGTCGGAGCCAACAGCCCCATGGAATTGAAACTGGTCGTCGTCGGCGGCAGGGCCAACAAGGGCGCCGTGACGCTGAAACCGCCGGTGGTCATCGGCCGAAGCCGCCAGGCCGAGCTGACCGTGGCCCATCCGATGATCAGTCGCCGGCACTGCGAGATCTTCGAGGTGGGCGGGCTGCTGATGATTCGCGACCTCGGATCGCTCAACGGGACCGTGGTGGAGGGTCAGCGAATCCAGGAGTCCCCCCTGTGCCCCGGCAACGAGTTTTGTCTGGGGCCGTTGACCTTCCGGGTGGAGTACGAGTACGAGGGTGACCTCGATGCGTTGCCGGCTCCGAGGATCGCCCCGCAAGACGCGCCCCGGCCTCAAGCCCCGTCCGACGCGGAGGTTCCCGACTTCCTGCCCGTGGATGAAACGCCGCAGGTCCCCATTGTCGATCCGCCGGCCGGCGAACAACCGCGCGACGTCCACGTCTGGGACCAGGCGGTGACCCAATACGTAGGCCGATCAGACGAGGACGAGGCCGTGGTGGAGATCGAGGAGTTGGCCGAAGTTGAGGACGTGGAAGAGCAGGAGCCCGAACCGACGCCGCCTCCCCCCCCGCGGTTGCGGCGCCGCACCGCGGGCGATCCGCCCGAGCACCCGACGGCCGGTGCCGACGCCGGGCTCGACGACTTCCTCAAGCGGTTGCAGTAGGGGGTGGTGCTTGGGAGGAATCGGAGTCTCTGTCCCGAGCGGCACGTTGTATTTCGCGAGACTGCGGCATCGTTATCGAGCCCGTGTGCCACGGCTGTGTCAGCCGTGCGTGAAAGGTTGCGACGGTAACTGCTGCGATTCCCGGGCACGGCTGATACAGCCGTGGCACCCGATAACCGACTCGACCACGGTCCGATGAATAATCGCCGCTAAACGCATGAAAGCACAGCACGTAGGAGCGTCCGAAAACTCGCACGCAAAACGCGCTGGAATCTAATCCCTAATCCCCAATCCCTAATCCCTGACTGAATGTACGAGACCTTCGATCACACCGCCGACCTGGGCCTGCGGATTCGGGCGGGCGACCTGGAGGGGCTGTTCGAAGAGGCGGCTCGCGCGCTGTTCTCGGTGATGGTGGTCAACTACGAGGCGGTCCGACCGGTCGATAGAGTCAGCTTCAAGATTGAGGGGACCGAGCGCGACGAGTTGCTTCGCGACTGGCTGGCGGAGCTGCTCTACACGTTCCACGCCCGGCACCTGCTCTTGGGCCAGTTCGAGGTCCGGCTCAATCAGGCCGGACTGACGGCCACCGCCGGCAGCGAGCCGTTCGACCCGCAGCGGCACGAAGTCGACCTCGAACTAAAGGCCGTCACCTATCACGGCCTGAAGGTCCAGCAGCAGCCCGACGGCTGGTTGGCCGAGGTGATCGTGGATGTCTGACTTGGAGGTGGGCTGGAGAGAATCTCGCCCTTTGAAACGATGGCCGCATAGCCTCGCCCGGGAGGGCGGGGCGGGTTGGGTGTGTCAGCGCTCCCGCAACCCCGCCCTTCCGGGCGGGGCTAGGAGTTGACGCAACAGGGCGTCGTTGTTCTTGGATAACCCCTTCGGACAGCTCGCCGTGAACCTCCTTTTCAACGACGATGTCTTCCCTCCTTGACCGGAAGGTCGTAAGATTCACCGGTCGGTTGCTGTCCATCTGCAAGAAGGAGGCCGCCCATGGCCAAGCAGGGTTTCGGCGGGCCGCTGGAGCAGATCGACCAGTGCTGCTGGCGGATCCCGAAGGATTATAAGCCGGGGATGCAGGTCGAGGGGCGGATCTATGCCGACGAAAAGCTGCTCCCGCAGATCCGCTCCGACCAGGCGCCCGAACAGGTGGCCAACGTGGCCTTCCTGCCGGGGATCCAGACGGCCAGCCTGGCCATGCCCGACATCCACTGGGGATACGGCTTCTGCATCGGCGGCGTCTGCGCCACCGATCCGCAGGCCGGCGGCGTGGTCTCGCCCGGGGGTGTGGGCTACGACATCAACTGCGGCGTGCGGCTGGTGCGGACCAACCTGTTGCGCCAAGAGGTCCAGCCCCAGATCGAGCAGTTGACCGAGCAGCTCTTCCGCCGGATTCCCGCCGGCGTCGGCCGGGGCGGACCGTACCTCTTCGGCCCCAAGGAGCTCAAACGGATTCTGGGCGAAGGGGCACCTTATCTCGAAACGCGAGGTTGGGCCACACCCGGCGACCTGGAAAACACCGAGGCCGGCGGTTGCCTGGCAGATGCCCAGCCGGATCATCTCAGCCCGCGGGCGCTCAGCCGCGGCAGCGATCAATGCGGCACCTTGGGCTCCGGCAACCACTTCTTGGAGGTCCAGGTGGTCGACGAGATCGTCGACGACCGGGCAGCCCAAACCATGGGTCTCGAAAAGGACCTGGTCTGCGTGATGATCCACTCCGGCTCGCGTGGGCTGGGCTACCAGGTCTGCGACGACGCGCTGAAGGCGCTCCGCAACGTGCCGGCCAAGTACGGCATCCAACTGCCCGACCGGCAACTGGCCTGTGCGCCGGTCGACAGCCCCGAGGGGCAGGAGTATCTCGGCGCGATGCGGGCGGCGGCCAACTATGCCTGGGCGAATCGGCAATTGCTGATGTGGCAGACCCGGGAGGTGCTGGCCGAGTTCTTCGGCCGCAGTTGGGAGTCCCTCCAGGTCAACCTGATCTACGACGTGGCCCACAACATCGCCAAGATCGAGCGGCACACGATCGGCGGGCGTCAGAAGACGGTGTGCGTACACCGCAAGGGTGCCACCCGGGCGTTTCCCCCGGGGCATCCGGAGGTGCCCCAACGGTATCGCCAGCTCGGCCAGCCGGTGATCATCCCCGGCGACATGGGCCGAGAGAGCTGGGTGCTGGTGGGTCAGCCGGGGAGCATGGAACAAACGTTCGGGACCACCTGCCACGGTGCCGGCCGGGTGATGAGCCGCACGGCCGCCATTCAGGACGCCAAAGGCCGCCGGATCGACCGCGAACTGGCCGAAAAGGGCGTCGTGGCCCGCTGCCGGAACTGGAAGGGGCTGGCCGAAGAACAGCCGGCAGCCTATAAAGACGTGAGCCTGGTGGTGGACGTGGTCCACCGGGCCGGCTTGGCCAAGAAAGTCGCCCGGCTGCGTCCGATCGGGGTAGTCAAGGGGTAAGGGAGGGGAACCCATGGCGATCGAAGTCACCAGCACGGCCTTTGCGCAGGGCCAGCCAATTCCGCCAAAGCACAGCGGGGAAGGCGACGACGTCTCGCCGCCGATCTCCTGGTCGGGCCTGCCCGAAAACGCCCAGGAACTCGTCCTGATCTGCGACGATCCGGACGCCCCCACGGCCGAGCCCTGGGTGCACTGGGTAATCTACAAGATCCCTGCCGCCCTGACTGGCCTGCCGGAGGGGATCGAACGAAAGGCCCGGCTCAGAGAGCCGGCCGGCGTTCTCCAAGGCAAGAACTCTTGGCCCGGCCAGAACGTCGGCTATCGCGGCCCAATGCCGCCACCCGGCCACGGCATCCACCATTACTACTTCAGGCTCTACGCCCTGGAAGCCAAGCTGGTGGTCAGCCCGGGCATGGACAAGAAAGGCCTCCTGGAGGAGATCAAGGGCCACGTGGTGGGCGAGGGCCAGTTGATGGGCACGTACCGGAGGTGAACGGGAATGAGACCAACAGGCGCCGTTCCGCTGCGGCTCGGGATGGCTGCGGCACTGGTGGCAACCGCCGGCCTGAGCGGTTGCCGATCTGAGACCGAGAGCCTTCCATGGGATAGTGGGAAACACCCCCGGATCGAGCTGACCAGCACGGCCTTTGCCGAAGGCCAGCCGATCCCTCAGAAGTACACCGGCGAAGGCGCGGACGTCTCGCCCTCGCTTTCGTGGTCGGCCTTGCCGCAGGGCACGAAGGAGTTGGCCCTGATCTGTGACGATCCCGACGCCCCCGGGGGGACGTGGGTCCACTGGGTCGTCTACAAGATCCCGGTCGCCGCCACGGGCCTGCCGGGGAATGCCGGCGGTGCTGAGCCGCGCCAGCCGGAGTTGCTCACGATGGTCGAGGGCAGGAATTCGTTCGGCAACACCGGCTACGGCGGCCCTATGCCTCCGCGCGGAGGCGGCGAGCACCGCTACTTCTTCAGGCTATACGCCCTCGACGCGGAGCTGGCTCTCGAGCCGGGACTGGACAAGCCGGCGCTGCTTAAGGCCATTGAGGGCCACATCCTGGCAGAGGGCGAGCTGATGGGCACCTACGAGAGGTGAGTCGTGCCCGACCGCAGAAAGCACCGGGGGCCCCACCCGGAGGACGCACGGCTGTTTGCACCCGCCCTCTGGCCGGTGCTCGGCCAGGCGACGGCCGATCTCTGCTGGCTGCTCAGCCGGGGCTATGCGGGAAAATCGGCCCTGAAGCTGGTGGGCGATCGCCACGACCTGGTGGCACGCCAGCGGACGGCCGTGGGGCGGTGTAGCTGTAGCGACGCCCAGGCGGCCCGGCGGCGGGAACATCAGGTCGCTCCCGAGCGATTGGCCGGCCGTCCCCTCTGGCTCGACGGCTATAACGTGCTGACGACCGTGGAATCCGCGTTGGCCGGCGGTGTGCTGCTGGCCGCCCGCGACGGTGCCTACCGCGACATGGCCAGCATGCACGGCAGCTACCGCAAGGTCGCCGAAACCCTGCCCGCCCTGGAGGTGCTGGGCCGGGTGACCGCGGCCCTCGATGTGAGCCAGTGCCTCTGGTACCTCGATCGCCCCGTCTCCAACAGCGGCCGGCTGAAGGAGATCATCCAGCGGGTGGCGGACGCAAAGGGGTGGCCGTGGCGGGTGGAGCTGGTGCCGGACCCCGACGCCCCGCTGGCCGAGACCAGCCAGGTCGTGGCCACCGCCGACAGCGCCATCCTGGACCGCTGTGCCGCCTGGTTCAACCTCGCCCGGGAAACGATCGCCCGGCACGTGCCGGAGGCGCAGGTCGCGGAGCTCGGCGGATCGGGGAGCCGGCCCACCGCGCAGTGAATTCCGGACTTTAGCCGGGAGAGCCACGGCCTGCGAAGCCGATCTTTACAGGGACAAGTCCCGCCGAGTCCCGTCGACGGGATTTGTTGACCTTGAAAAATCGACCGCACTTGGTACATTCAGCATGTTCTGAGGGAGTTCGGCTGTGACGGGTGGCCGAGCCACGCGCATCCAGACGCACAGGAAACGCCACATGAGCACCACGACGTCCAATGGCCGCCCGGCGGCGCATCTGCCCGCGCCGTTTTCCGGACGGAGGCAAGCCTCGACCGCCGGCAGCCGCACCATCGGTCCGGTCTCGGACCTGGAGCGCCACCTCCCGCAGGATTGGTGGCGGAAGCTCTTCAACGCAGTTTACCTGAAGACCGACGGTGACGTCGTCGAGAACGGCTTGAACACCCAGCGCGAGGTCGAACTGCTGATCCGCGCCGCCGGTCTGGAGCCGAACGACCGGATTCTGGACCTTTGCTGCGGGCAGGGTCGGCACTGCATGGAACTGGTCCATCGCGGGTTCCAGCACGTCACCGGCGTCGACCGGTCACGCTACCTGATCCGGCTCGCCCGGCGTCGGGCCAAGGCCCAGGGGCTGAACGTCACCTTCCACGAAGGCGACGCGCGGAGGTTCCGCGCCCCCGCCGATAGCTTCCACTGTGTGGCCATCTTGGGCAATTCCTTCGGCTATTTCGAGCGGGAGGAGGACGACCGGCGGGTGCTGGAGGCCGTCAAGCGGGTGCTCCACTCCGGCGGCACCATGGCCATGGACATCGTCGACGGCGATTGGATGCGGACCCACTTCGAACCGCGAAGTTGGGAATGGATCGACCAGAACCACCTGGTCTGCCGCGAACGCTCCCTCTCGGCCGACGGCACCCGGCTGATCTCCCGTGAAGTGGTCGTCCACTGTGAACGGGGGGTAATCGTCGACCAGTTCTATGCCGAGCGGCTCTACTCCCGGCAGCATATCTCCGACTTGCTGGAGCGGGTCGGGTTCCTTTCCATCCGCGATCACGGCTCGCTGCTGGCCGACTCGGACCGCAATCAAGACCTCGGCATGATGGCCCACCGGATGTTTTTCACCGCGCGGGCCCCGGTGCGGACCGCCCTGCCGACCAAGACCGGTCCTCCCTTTCCGGACGTGATGGTCCTGCTGGGCGATCCCCGCCTGCCCGACGGCGTCAAACGTGGGGGGCACTTCAACCCGGAAGACCTCGACACCACCGAGAGGATGCGCCGGGCCCTGGCCGAGCTGAGCGAATTCCGCTTCCGCTTCCTGGACAACCACGCTTCGCTGCTGGCGGAGATTCGGACCGACCCGCCCCAGTTCGTGCTCAATCTGTGCGACGAGGGTTTCAATAACGACGCCTTCAAAGAGCTGCACGTCCCGGCCATTCTGGAGATGCTCAACATCCCCTACAGCGGCGCCGGCCCCGCCAGCCTCGGTCTGTGCTACAACAAGGCGTTCGTGCGGGCGATTGCCAAGTCGGTGGACGTGCCCACGCCGTTGGAGACCTATTTCGACCCGGACGACCAGTCGGCTACGCTGCCCTCCGTCTTCCCCGCGCTGGTGAAGCCGAATTACGGCGACAGCAGCCTCGGGATCACCAAGGACGCCGTGGTGCATACGCCGGTACAACTGATCAAGTACTTGGACAAGCTCCGCGACGATCTCCCCGGCCGGCCGGTGCTGATCCAGGAGTTTCTTCCGGGCGAGGAGTACAGCGTGGG
>Ga0315277_10003237_pt1 | contig 22127 bp, 18 predicted proteins | sample YL17G05_15_MG_FD_203695 | JGI IMG/M metagenome (GOLD analysis project Ga0315277, IMG submission 203695) | Sediment microbial communities from Yellowstone Lake, YNP, Wyoming, USA - YL17G05_15 | ecosystem: Environmental > Aquatic > Freshwater > Lake > Sediment | place: USA: Wyoming | collected...
TTGTAGAAAAGGGGTACTCATCGAATGATGCTGCTCGCGAGTCCGAACGATGTCTTCGCTGCGATATGAGGCTTCTAATCTGCTCCCCACCGATACCGCCGGAACCATGGCTTGAATTCAATGAGGAGAATATCGCGAAAGTGCCCCAATCCGAGGGTGTTTATCAGCTACTCGATGAAAACAAAGTTGTTTATGCGATAAAAGGCGTGGATAATCTTTCCGATGCGTTATCAGAGCTTCTTGAAAAATCAACCAAAGCTAAATTCTTTCTTTATGATGAAGACCCGATGTTCTCAAAGCGCGAAAGCGAGCTGATACAGGAGTATCTCAAGATACACGGTTCCATGCCCCCCGGCGAAGGCGAAGACGAACTGGATGAGCTGTTTTGAATAGAAATTAGCAAAAAGCATTATTTATTTTTCAATGGTCTTTCACTCCAGATGTCATCAATAAATACACGCGGGACTTTAATCTTATCAGCAGCTTTTCCTAATTCCTCTTGAACACTATAAAATTTCTCACTTGTATCAATTTGTTTAATATACTGAAAATCAAGCTTTACATCTGAATTTTTTAAAAATGTTATTATCTTTGAATCTATAGGTGCATATAAATAATATTTTATACGCTTGACTTCGACATCATTGAAATAACGGCTATTTAAGACTATCTCTCTTATCATTAAATTTAAGATTTTCGCAGTATGCCCCCATTTATATCCTGGTTGTATTCTGTCATTATTTTCATTTTTCTTTTTGACTTCTCTAGCTATTTTATCTAATTCCTCCTCAAACCATTTTTTAAACTCTTCTGGATTTTTTATTTCAATCAAATGATCAAAGTCAATTTCTTTAAGAATGGGTAATAAAGCAACTTTTGTACCTTGGTTGAAAACTCGTATAACGGATGAACCAAGTACAACTTCCGCCGCAGTACGACAAAGCGCTTTTTTATGCTGTTTTTTAATATCCTCATACTTGGATTCTAACTTTGATGACATGTTTCGTCATCTCCCTTTTAATTTAAATTGAGTAAGCAAGATTTTTAAACACGCAGGTTCCTAAACACCGCTGCCATGGCTTGACCGCCGCCGATGCACATCGCACTGATTCAGTATTTGATTTTGGTTCGCTTCATATGTATCAAAGCCGCTTTCAAAGGCATTGCTTAATACCTTTATTATCTCTTAAGCAATTTTATAAGTTCATCTACCGTCAGTCCTGACCCCTTGAGTATAATCGCCAATGTACTTTTGGGGATTGTAAAACCGCTATGTACTGGTACTATCACAAAATTCCGATAGCCTTCTTTAACAAGCTTGACATGGCTTCCCTTCTGGCTTTTCACCCTCCATCCATCTCGTTTGAGAGCACGAATAAGCTGGCTGCCCGAAATATCAGGCATTTTGTTCATACAGCGATTTTCTCAATCTTTATTTTGGAAATATGTTTCTTAAGATCAGATTTTGGTATATCCTCCAGATAAAGTTCGATAGCTTCTTTGATGTTTTTCAAAGCATCCTCATATGTTAATCCCCATGATGCGCATCCAACGAGTTCCGGGCAGAATGCGTTAAACCGACCGTCCTCATCCTGCTGTATTATCACTGTTAGCCTCATTATTCACCTCTGGCTTTCAAACGATTAGCACATCTGGATTATAGCATTAAATAACTTTTTCCAACAATTGAGTTCTGGACCTGTTAACTATTATCAATTGGTTTAAGCCACAATTTCTTAAACGCTTGGATTCCGAAACACAGCAGCCATGCCTTGACCGCCGCCGATGCACAACGCGCTTATACCATACTTCACTTTGTTGCGTTTCATCTGTAAAAGTAGTGAATATGCGAGTCTCGCGCCGGATGCCCCAAGCGGATGTCCCAGAGCTATCGATCCACCCTGCACATTCACCCTGTCCTGTTCGATTCCCAAATCCTTCAAGACCGCGAGCACCTGGCACGCGAACGCCTCGTTTATTTCGAATAGACCAATGTCATCAAGTGTTAAGCCAGCTCTCGATACCGCTTCTCTAATTGCCGGGGCGGGTCCGATGCCCATTATGTCAGGTGGAACTCCAACGGATGACCATGCGAGAAGCTCACCCAATGGCTCTATATCATCGCGCTCACAAGCTTTAGTTGAACCGATAACAACACAAGCAGCGCCATCAGCGAGTGGACACGCGTTGCCGGCAGTAACCTGACCATCCTTTTGAAACGCAGGAGATAGTTTTGCGAGTTTTTCTATTGTTGTCTCGCGAGGAGTTTCATCAGACGAGAAAGTCCCCTTCTCTTTTCGAGATATTGAATACACGACCGGAACAATCTCCTCCGCAAGTAAACCATCCTTTTGAGCTTTCGCAGTGAGTGTCTGGCTTCGGAGAGCGTAACTATCGGATTCCTCGCGCGTGATGCCGTATTGCGCTGCGAGTTTTTCCGCAGTACCTCCCATGCCGAGTCCGCAGAATGTATCGACAAGCCCATCCCAGAGCGTGTCGTGCATTTTACCCTCGCCAAGACCGAGTCCGAATCGCAGTTTCCATATTGAATGAGGGCAGTTCGTAAGGCTTTCCGAACCTCCGGCAAGGATATATTCAGCTTCGTTGAAATGAATCATATACGCGCCGTTGATAATCGCCTGAAGCGAACCGCCGCACAGGCGATTCAACATGAGTCCACCAGATTCGATCGGAAGTCCGGCTTTCAATCCGACATGGCGTCCCATGTGATGCGCATCGAGGCTTGATGTTGCACGTGTCACTGCCATTATGGTGTGACCGAATTTCGATGGTGGCACTCCGCTTCGATGTATCGCCTCGGATGCCGCGAAAACGCCGAGATCGGTAGCGGAAAATTCGCTAAGGCTTCCGGTGAATCGTCCCCACGGAGTACGAGCCCCGGCTATTACCACGATAGGTGGATTTAATGGAAATGTCATTTTGTTGTCACTCTCACTCTCTATTGTAATCAGGTTGCTCTTTTGATTTTGTTAGAATTTTTTTTGCCCCTTTGACAAAATCTGATGTCATCAGGTTATCAACGGTTTCCTGTCCCGTGGATTCGAGTACCTCTTTAAAGTGCGGGAATAGGACACGGTTCAGGGTGCGGCGTGTGGATTCGATTGCGAATGGCGCGTTTGCAGATACTTTGCTTGCCCATTTCATCGCTTGAGTCAGCAATTCCTCTTTCGGATACAGTGCTTGAACAACTCCCATCGAGAGAGCTTCATCGGCGTTGATTATTCGTCCGGTGTAAAGCAGGTCGCGAGCGAATCCCGCTCCAATTCGTTTTATGAGAATCTCAGGTCCCATCCATCCAGCCATCACGCCGATTGTCGGTTCGGGAAAGCCATACATCATGCCGCCTTCATCTTTTCCGCCTGATGCGCCATAGAGGACATCGCACAAAGTATAGAATTCAGCGCCACCGCCAAGGCAGAATCCATGAATGATACCGATTGTGGGAACTCTTAGTTTGAATAATTTCTCAGCGACGACACGTCCATCATCTATATGTTTCTTAGCATCCGCTTTCGACATGTTCGTATAACTATCGCCGCTTTTTACGACGAGTTCATTCAGATCAGCTCCGAAGCTTGCATGTTTTCCATTGGAGCGCATAATCATCACTCGAATGGATTTGTCGGCTTCGACCTCATCGAGCTTGGATGACATCGCCACAAGCATGGGTGTATTAAGAGCGTTGCCTTCATCCGGACGGTTTAAAGCCATAATCGCTATATGTTTGTTTTCAGTTGCTTTTTCAAGAAGGATTACATCATTATGCATAGATAACTCCTTGTTTAAACCAATCTCTTGTAATAATTATCTAATCGAAAACGCAATTTTTCTTTATATGTTACCTATTTTATATTAAAGGATCCATTTATTATCAGCAATAGATATTGGTTCGGCATTGTTCCAACTTTCTTCAAAATTAACTAGAAATTCTTCATAAGTTCTTTTTTCGGAGGGTATGTATTTACGAGATAAATATTGTTTTCCTCTTGTACCTCGCCCTTCAGATGGATATTCATTAATAAGTGAAAAACAATCTAATTCATTCTTACCTATCGTTGCGCTCATAGCAAATTCAGGTTTTTCTTTTCTTACTCTTATTTCTAGCGAGACATCTCGATTGATATCTGACAATATACTCCGAAGGATCATAACAGAGGAATTCCATTCAGCAATCAATCTATGTCTATGCTTTTGAAAATCTCTTTTGACTCCATCATATACACACTCAAAATCATTAATCCTATTATTAAATTCATCTGAAAGAGGATTTAGAAGAAGAAATTTTATTGATTTACCAGCTTTTAGTAACTTAATTATATCTTCTCTTGCCTGATGTATAACTCCTAATGAATTTATCCCCATAACTCTAACTTCAGTAATCCCTTCATATTTCGATGCCACTTGAATTAAATCTCGGTCAGCATTTATATCTCTGGGCTCATTATATTGTCTACTTGTTAATTCTCTTAAATCATGGTCTCTTTTTAGCATAATCTCATTTGCTAATCGTTCTTGTTTTACTTGCCATAGAAAGAAAATTGATGCTATTAAAAGAGTTGCTGCAATACCCAATACAGCATAACTAAAATTTGGATCCATAAATATTAGGCCTCCAATATTCTTTTTAAATATATTACCCGCCATCTATAATAAGAGGGACAGTCCCCTGAATCAAATATACTGACCGCCATCGACCGAGATAACCTGACCGGTGATGTGTCCCGCAAGGTCGGAGGCGAGAAAAACAACGAGATTAGCAACATCCTCCGGTTCACCAAGTTTATCAAGAACGGTTTCCGCTTTCGCGATATCGAGCCATTTCTGTTCGAGTTGCTTTGCCATCTCGGTTAATATCATGCCCGGAGCGATTGCGTTCACGGTGACTTGAGATCGTCCAAGCTCACGAGCAACGGTCTTTGTGAGTCCGATTATTCCTGCTTTCGAGGCAGCATAGTTAGACTGACCGAATTTTCCTCGCAAGCCGTTAATCGATGTGATATTGATTATGCGTCCGTGTTTCTGTTCTCGGAAATAAGGCGCGACAGCGTGAATATAATTGAAATAGCCTTTGAGGTTAGTTGTGATGACCGTATCCCAATCCTCCTCGGTCATTTTCCAGACTACATTGTCGCGATTGATACCGGCGTTGCACACGAGAATATCGATAGAGCCGAACTCCTCAACCACTTTTTTAACCATATCCTCAGCTTCTTTAAATGAGGCGACATCAGCCTTTATGGCAAGCGCCTTGCGACCCATCATTTTGATTTCATCGACCACAGCATTGGCTTCATCGGCGTGACGACGATAATTAATCGCGACATTGGCTCCGGCTCGTCCGACTGTGAGAGCAATCGATGTGCCAATCCCGATGCTTCCGCCTGTGACTATTGCATTCTTTCCTTCAAGGTTCATTTTTATTCTCCCTCGTTCTTCCTGATAATAATACTAAATGCCGTCAGGAAGAGGTTGTTGAAAAAGTATGAAAAAGAGAGATTTCTCCGCTGCGTTCATGATTTGACAATTCGGTTCATCAGGGAAAATGTGGTTTGTAGCATGTCAAATCATGAACTCCGCTACGAAATGACACGAATATCGACTTGATCAACAGCCCCTGGACGACCGCGCTCCCAGGATTAATGCGGTATTCGAATAACAGCTCGTCCCACGATATTGCCCGATTCAAGATCATGAAACGCCTGTTCCACATCCTTCAACTCATAGTATTTATGAATCAAGACATCAAAATCGATTCCGCCGCTTTCGATGAGTTTTACAATCTCGGGGAATAATCGTGTAGGACATCCCCATGAGCCTCCAATCCGCTTCTGAAGACCCATTAAATTACCGGCTGGAAGAGTGAACTTGTCGAGCGTGAATCCGATAACACCGACCTCACCGCCCTTTGAGACAGTATTGAAAGCCTCTTCGATTGTTGACCCATATCCAACGCAATCGAGAGCAATGCGTATATTATCATTCGATAATGATTTCAACTCCTTGAATAATTTTTCCTTTCCTTTGCTATTGATGATTTCAGCGCCAAGTTTCTTCGCAGCATCGAGACTCTCATCGCGAATATCAATCGCATATATTTTTGATGCTCCAAGCTGACGAGCCACATTAATAGCAGCCAGACCGACACCGCCTGCTCCGAAAACCGCAACAGAATCGCCTTTTTTGAGTTTCACACGTTCCTTTAATGCATAATAGGTCGTGGATATGGCATCAGCGGCAACACATGCACGATCCAGCTTAACCGATGGATTCATTTTAAATGCGAATTTTGCAGGCATGACTATATATTGCGCGTATGCGCCATTTCGAGTACCACCGAGCATGTTCGATTTACGGCAGAGATTATCGAGCCCGACCCGGCAGTAGTCGCATTCACCGCATCCATAAACCGGTGGTAATAGAACATTGTCGCCTACAGAAAGGTTGGAAACCTCCCCTCCAAGAGCAACCACTTTACCGGCTGATTCATGTCCGAGAATCAACGGATATATACGCATTTTCTCAGGGATTTGTGCTGTGTAATAGGTGATGTCCGTATGACAGAGCCCATTAGCGGCGACTTCGATTAATACCTCACCGCTCTTTGGAGAGGGGACATCGACCTCTTCTATTTTGAGTTCTTTCGGTCCGTGAAGGACAGCTGCAGTCATTTTTTTGGGGATCATCTATAATTTCCTTTCTTATGTTGGTAAACCTTTTTCCCGACATCGCCTTAGGTAGATTTTTCTGAAAGCGATGTTTTATTGCTTTAAATCATTAAGTTCAATCTTCTCCAGTATTTCAATAAACTTAGGGTCATCTCTTATACTGTCTAATGCCTTGTCAGTCTTTGCAAGTTTTATATCACTAAATCCTTTATTCGCTGCAATTTCAAGATATTTTAATGCATCACTTTTTTTACCTTGCAATGAGAATATGTGAGACAGATAATAATAATATTTTGCCTCATCGGGTTTCAATCCAATCGCTCCATTATAGTCTTTAATTGCAAGGTCATATTCTTTTTGTTTGTAATATGCAAGGCCGCGATTAAAATAAGCTGCTGCATCATCAGGTTTCAGTTCAATCGCTTTATTATAGTCTTTATTTGAAAGGTCATATTCTTTTCGGTTGTAATATGCAAGGCCCCGATTATAATAAGCATCTGCATAATCAGTTTTCAGGTCAATTGCTTTATTATAGTCTTTAATTGCAAGGTCATATTCTTTTTTTTCATAGTATGCAATGCCGCGATTAAAATAAGCTGCTGCATCATCAGGTTTCAGTTCAACCGCTTTATTATAGTCTTTAATTGCAAGGTCATATTCTTTTTTGTCGTAATATGCAGTGCCGCGATTAAAATAAGCATCTGCATAATCAGTTTTCAGTTCAATCGCTTTATTATAGTCTCTAATTGCAAGGTCATATTTTTCCATGTTTTGGTATGTAATGCCGCGATTATAATAAGCTGTTGCAACAGTAGGTTTCAGTTCAATCGCTTTATTATAGTCTTTAATTGCAAGGTCATATTCTTTTTTGTCGTCGTATGCAGTGGCGCGATTATTATAAGCATCTGCATAATCAGTTTTCAGTTCAATCGCTTTATTATAGTCTTTAATTGCAAGGTCATATTCTTTGTTGTTGTAATATGCAATAGCTCGATTATTATAATATACTGCCTCATCGGGTTTCAATTCAATCGCTTTTTTATAGTACTTTAATTTTTCATTGAAATCCTTAGCTTCAAGTGCCATCAGGAAATAATCATTAGCTGTTTGTTTATCAGCAGGTGTTTTGACAATTTCACTTACTAATCTCTCGATTTCCTTCATTAATACCGGTGATAATTCCTCTTTTGGTTTCATTTTTGTCGTTAATTCATCAATAACCTTGATTTTTTCTTGATGCAATTTTAATTGCTTTTCACCTTCCCTCACAATTTCATCTATCTGCTTCTTTCCTTCGTTAATCATTTCATTCATTTTTTGGGGGATTTCTTCTTCAACAATTTCCTTTGCTTTGCACCTTATATCTTCAACGTTTTTTAAGTCCCTTTCAGCTTGTCTAAGAATGTTTAATAAATTAAAGCCTAATATGATAATTAGAATTATGTTAAACGCCGAAAAAACGGAAATGAAAACCATTATCAATTGCCTTTGACTATCTAATTCTCTATCCAGATACTCCTTAAATGATACATGGGTAATAGTGAAAGGTAGTTGTTGATCAGGGGGAGGATTACTTTCCTCTTCTACCTGAGGTTCTTTTGGAATCGTTTTTTCATGAATTTCATCATCGATCGATTGTTGAGACGGTTGACTTGCATCGCCCTGCGCAGCTAATATCATATTGCAGGACAAAAAAAGAAAAAAAATCATTAAAAATAATATAAGCTTTTTTATCATGTCAGGTTACTTCATTATAGTTTTGATGCGCAAAAACCGCAATACTCGAAATCGAGCGGAAGTCCCTCCACACCACACGATGGGCATTTGTGATAATACGGACCAAAAAGGCTCTCATGGTCCGCGCCCTCAGCCATCGCTTTGCGTATGGAATCATAATCCACCGGACGTTTTTGCGCGAATCCGACCATCCCCATGTATGATTCAATGCCGCCCATGTTGCGAGTCAAAACATCTTTTGCCATTCCCATCGTGGCTCCCCATACGAAGTTACCGAGGAAATTAAGCTGTTCACGAGTTGAGCGTATCGAGCCAGGGAATTGGTTGAGAGCATCATGCGCCCATTCATCAACTACACCATCGAGCTCATCATAAGGGACAACCTCGTTCACAAGACCCCATTCCTTGCATTTCTGAGGAGGAATGGGGCGATTGAACAATAGAATTTCCTTCGCACGTCGCATTCCGACAACGAGTGGAAGATACTGTGTCGCTCCACCGGCAGCTATGCTTCCAACGGTCGCTCCGACCTGTCTGATATATCGCGTTGGCGATTTTCTGCCGCCTTTCTCAATCCATTCAGCATCAGCCATGATAGCGATATCGCAGCTCAAATTCCATTCATTTCCACCGCCGACCACAATTCCGTTCAGCGCGGCTATGCTTGTTTTTCCTGTGTTGCGGAGAGCGTCGTGAGCGCGTACGAAAATATTCATCCAATGCCACATGTCCTGCGATTTACCTTGAACACAGCACTCGGCATATTCTTTAACATCCCCGCCGGTGCAGAATGCCTTGTCGCCCTCGCCTCGAAGGATAACGACCCCGATTCGGTCATCGCAGGTGACATCATCGAATGCCTCGGTCATCTCCTGAAGGGCTTTGAGATTATATGAGTTATAGACCTGAGGACGGTTTATCGTCACTTTCGCGATGCCGTCTTTTTTCTCATATTTGATGAACTCGAATTTGAATTCCTCTGCTTTTTTAGGTTTGAAAAGCCCTGCCGCCTTTCGTCTCGGTTTGGGATACTCCATCGGTTTCGGTTTATCTGCCATTGAATTTACTCCGATAAATGTATTAATGCGTTTTAAAAGTCCATTACTCGAATGGATTAAGGAGAGAGTATTATTGCAGATTTTTTTTTAATTGGCAATGCGGAGATATATGGGGATATTGTCTGGTTTTCTCGTGCCGTTCATGACCTCGCGATGCATTATCAATCCCACCATGACACGCGTGACATGCAATTCCTTGACTCCAAGCTTCAATCCAAGTTCCAGAATTTTACCATTGATGAAATCGATTTCAGTAGGGAGTTTGTTCTTGAGGTCGATGGACATTGATGGGTGATGATCCCCGCCCTTTTCAAGATAAGCTATGCATTGATTGAAAATATTTTCACCATAGTCATAACCGAGAGCTGAACCGACAGCGAGACTTTCTTTTAGCAGGTCCTCCGCGAGTTTTCGGGTCGCTTTGCCCTCCATTGCCTCCTTCATCGTGATTCCAAGAATCGCGCAAGGAGGCATCAGCGCTGCGTTTAGAATCGTCTTAAGAAAGACTTTTTTCTTAATAACAAGCGAATCCACAAGCTCTGATGTAAGTCCGACTGAATTAAGCATTTCAACGAGATCTATGAGTCTTGGATCAGCATCTCCCTGCAAAGGTCCTAAATAGTTAGGGGGATTAAACCAGCTGACATGTGTCACGCCCTGATCATCATTCCCGCCGGCGTAATTGACCGCCATGCGACATATATTCTGAGGCGGGACATAACCAGCGATTAAATCCTCCGTGCCGATCCCGTTCTGGACACTCAGTACATGAGTATCATCTTTTGCAGCCTTAGCAACATCCGGCAATATTTTCGGGAGGATACAGGCTTTGGTTGCGATGAAAATGCAGTCCGGATGCTCATCAGCAAGCGACCTGATTGAGTCTGCGCATTTCACCTTATGCTGCATTCTTTTTTCGCCCCATTGAACCAGTAATCCATTTTCTTTCACCTGCTTGATTCTGTGAGGCAGGTCAGTGGCGATTATCTCCGCGCCAGATTTGGCAAGATGCGCGGCAAAAATCGTTCCCACCGGACCTATTCCTATAGCTGCGATTTTAAGTTTCTTCTCCAAATCACAAGTCTCCTTTAAAAAATGGGGACAGGCACTATTTTTCATAAACCTATGTCCGGTCACCCCTTGTAATCGGTTGAAAAATAGAGCCTGTCCCCATTTTTAATCTTCAGTGCAAGCTATCGCTCTTGTGGAGCATGCATCCATGCATGCCGGAGTATCTCGGTCAACGCATTGGTCGCAGATAATCGCTTTGCCCGCCCGTTGGTCTGGTTGAATCGCGTGATGAGGACAGACCGAAACACACATCCAGCATCCAACACATCGATCTCGATCCAAAACGATTCGACCAGTCTCCGGATCGCGCGATAAAGCTGATGCCATACATGCCGCGACACATTCCGGTTCTTCGCACAGACGGCAAACAGCCTGGAATTCATAACCTATGAATGGATCACGCAATATCTGTATTGCGCCGAGATAATCATCTGCGATACCGAAATGCGCTATCGCGCACGCTATGCTGCACGCGCGACATCCTGTGCATAAAGTATGATTGGTAAAAATCCGTCTCATTGCTTTTTTCCCCCTTTCTGAGTCCAAGGAGCGACAAGTTCTTCAATCCTCTCCTTTGACACAACTCCATCGCTGTCCCATTCCCTCAAACGATAATATCTGCTCAGCAACTCGCTGAACTTCTGTCTGTCGACATGATGGCCCTTCGCTAAGCCATGAGGCATTGGCTCATCAAAATAGCGTCGCGGAAGAGTGTCATCGCGTCTTCGGATTCCCTCCCTGTTTAAAAAAGCCCTCTCAAGGTCAACGATTCGTCGAGCGACATCTTTCAACTCATCCACGGTGAATTTCGCTCCGAAAGCTTTTTCAAGAAGTTGCGAGAAATGCTCGTATTTCAGAAGTTTGGGACTGTTGAAGCCATGACATACGAACTTGCATATGCCCATGGCATCGACAGCCGCATAGATATTCTCATGCCAGACTACTACATGCTCTTTTGTAATATATTCAGTTGGGTCGCGGTTGACATCGATTCCATAAATCTCCCTTAGCAATTCAGGGGGCAGATTGAAAACTTCGAGAGTTCCACGGCTTCTGAGGTGGTCAGCTCCCCTTGATGCTGTCGCGATACCGAGCGCGAAAGTCTTTATATAACGGCAATCGTGCGGATCGGATTGTGGCAATCCTTTAATCGCCGTAAGGTATTTTCTTTCCGGGTCATTTAGCTTTTTCGCTGCCTGAGAGCTTTCAGCGAGAATATCTCCAAAGCCATCACGATTTGAAATCGCGTTTATCAGTCGCACTGTTAAATCGTAATCGCCGAATCGGAGCGGCTCACCGGTTATCGAATCATCTATTATTCCTCGTTGATACAACTCCATCGCCCAAGAGAGGATTCCTCCCGTTGAGGAAACATCAAGACCAAGCCTGTTAACAAGGTTGTTAAGCTTGATTACATTCGCTGTATCCGCGATTCCAAGATTGGCTCCGAGAAGACCGATTGTTGTGTATTCCGGTCCCTCGCCGTTGTATATATTCCTGTGTCTGCAATGCACAACACAGGAATGGCATGCAATCATTTTTGATATATGCTCGTGAATTATTTCAGCCTCAAGAGTTTTTTCGAACGAGCTATCCTGGCTGTTTCTTGTGCGAATAGCTCCGAGTTGATTGCTGACCTCATATAAAAGCGGAGTTCCGACACGTCCAAGAACCTTGACTATCATTGAATTTATCAGGTAATCCTTGAGTTCCGCACTGAGTTTGAGGAATCCATCGGGGTCGGCAATCTCGATTCCTTTACCTCCAACAGCCACAACTGCCTTCAGGTTTTTACTACCCATCACAGCGCCCATTCCACCTCGAGATGCGGAATTTTTGACTCCCGACATCACGCACGCGAAACGAACGAGCTTTTCTCCCGCGGGGCCAATACATATAGTTTCAACGTTTGGTCCGACATCATGACGAATCGCCGCTTGAACACCTGGTATATCCATGCCCCAGTATCTTCTCGCATCTTCGATCGTGACTGTATCATCCTCGACTTTTAGAAAAATGGGATTTTTAGATTTGCCAAGAATGATAATACGATCGATTCCTGAATGACGGAGTTTCGGACCAAAAAAACCACCGCAGTTGGCATCGCCGAGTATCATCGATTCCGGCGATTTTGCGGTTATGTTGAATCGGCTTGAGTTCGGACATCCAGTTCCCGTGAGTGCTCCCGTGCCAATGATGAGAACATTGGATGGCGAGAGAGGATCAATATTCACTGGGAGCATTTTGTATAGATAAGCGATATTTAAGCCACGTCCACCGATATATGCTTTCACAACGTCAACTGGCGTTTGCTCATATTTAATAGTGCCATTGGTGAGATCAACAATGGCGGTTTGCGTTCTCATTATGCCGATTGAGTTTTTCATATTATCTCATGCTGGGAGCGCGCTCGTCCCGAGGGCATCTTTATGTAATCGTCCACAAAGCCGTCGGGACGACCGCGCTCCCAGGAAATATCATTTCCCGTCCTCCTTCTTTCCCCACCGAGTATGCTCCTGATCTTTCTTATAAAACTCGATTGAATACATCGATTCCGGCCAGTCGAAATCACCCTTAACAGCTTTATCATGCAACCCGTACAAAAATTCCATTCCTTCGAGTCCGCCATTAAAAAGCGATTCCGCGACATCACCGATATTCACTTTCTCGCGAATCAAATATTGAAACACACCGGCTCTTTCAACATCATTAATAAATGTCGCCGCGATTGGAATTCCGTTCCTGATTGCGAGACGTGAATATGCTGGTCTCAGGGGTGAATCCGATACATAGACTTTTGCATTTTCAAAATGGTCTATTCTGCTTGCACCCATCGTGATTATTGGAAGACCGAATACATTCAGGGAATTAATATAAATCGGTTCGTAAGGTTCGACATTTTCACCCGCCATGCTGAATCCGGCGATTCGTCCCTGTCTCGATGCGTTAACCCAATGAGCATGAATCTCAGAACGACCCTCGATCCAGTCACTGTATTCGGTTATGTCACCCGCGGCATAAATATTTGCGATGTTTGTTTCCATTTGCCTGGAAACCTTAATTCCCTTGTCAAACTCAATGCCCGTGCCATCGAGAAGAGAGAAATCCGGTCTCATACCGGTTGCGAGAATAAGAAAATCGAATTCGATTTTTTTATCATCGGACATAACCGCTGTGAATGCATGCTTTGCACCATGTGAGCGTATCAGGTTTTTTATTGTCGCTCCAACTCGCACATCGATACCATGTTCTTCAAATCTATACTGGACATATCGGGCAGCTTTGAGATCAAGAATAAGCGGCAACACCTTTGGCATTAATTCAACTGCGGATATTTCAACTCCGAGCTCAGTAAGAGCGATCATCGCTTGAACACCTATCAATCCTATACCAATCAGAAGTGCTTTTGACCCGGGTTTGATCATCGGTTTCAATCGCTCGACATCATCATATCGATACATCGTGTAAACGGGTACATCGGATAAGCCATCGATGCGGGGTTGCGATGGTTTCGAGCCGGTCGCGATTAGAAGCTTTTCCCACTCAACGATTCTCCCCGATTCGAGCTCGATTGTTTTTTTATCAGGATTGAGTTTTGTCGCGCGTTCGCTGTTTATAAATTTTATTTTCCTCTTCTTGAACCATTTGGATTGTCGAATATGAATATCACCGAATTTCTTCTTCCCTTTCAGGACATCAACTATCAGCGGACGGCAATACGGGGCGACATTCTCGCCATTTATGATTAAGATCGATTTTTCCTTATCGACCTCGCGAATCGCCTCAGCTGCCGCAATTCCAGCGGGTCCCGCACCGACTATCACATAATGTGCTTTCAATCTATCAGGCATTTATCAATGGTTCCTTAATCGCTCTCATATTCCTAAAATAAAAATTCCTCCACCACGAAACGCAGCTACCGATTTCGATTATAAACGTTTAAGTACCAATTTTAAACCTTCTCTCAGTCTTTTACATTAGACTCTTGATTAAGACAAACTTCTAATGTAATCTTATGTCGCTCAAGGATTATTTTATGTTCTCATATTTGGCTTAAGGAGAGGTAAGGAACATGACGAGACAAAAATTCCAGATAGCAAGAATCGCAATTCTTGGAATTGTAATGCTGTTTTTGATGATTGGATGTGGCGGGGGTGGAAATCCCACAACCCCACCTGACCAAAATGGCAATGATGACATAAGCATAGTAACCGCACCAGGATACATTTCACTGCCTGAAGGCACACCATATCCTCCTAGTAGCTTGGAAGTTTCCACAGTAATTGGAGGTTCAGTACCAGTTGCTATCGACGGCTCATTCCATGTCAATGCAAATAAAAATGTCCCGTTCTCATTAGTTGTTTCAACGAATACGCAGGGAAGAATGATACTTTCCGGATTGTATGATTCGACTAATGCAACTAGCGGTAATCAAATAATGCTTAACTCACGAACTACTGCCCAGGCAATGCTCTTTTTAACCCCTTTTGTTGCAACTATTGATCCGGATGAAACCCGAACAATCCTATCGCAAATTGAGCTATTACCAGATTTTGAGAGTTTCGTAGCTGTTATAGAGCAGGCAATTAAAAATGGAAATTCTCCATACCAATGCAATGACGCAAATTTCTCAACTTTATTCACTAACCTCTATAAAGAAATATGTGAATTTGCTATAAACAACAGGCGGGGAGATACCATCAGAAATAACCAATGGAAATATAACATTGATCCTAGAGAGCATAATAAGTTTTGGATAGAAGAAATACTTGATAAAAATAATGTTTTAGAAGCATGCAATAACGCCTGGCGCGAGGCTGATCTATATGCTATTCCTTATGATTATCCGCATGGAACTCCTTCGGGTGAACCAGTGAAAAAAGGAATGCTATCATCAGTTAATATAATACCATCTTTGAGTGATTTGATATATTCAGGTTTGACAAATATTCCAGGTTGGCCACAAAATACCTATTCAAATACATTGGAATTCGATTTGGATACTGGTTCCTACGATACATACCTTATCAAAGTATATGGTCCTGGAACAGGAAATATAGATCCCAGTGAACAACATTATTTAGAAGCACCTGAACATAGAACTTTTATTCACTGTATAGCTGCACCGATGTTTCAAATTATAGCAGGTTTTTCTATTTACAAATTAAAATGCTTAGGTGAATCAGAGTTAAAAGTATCTAAAGATATTACTTTGGCATTCGTCGCACTTAAAGATGGTAAGTTTGATAAGTTTTTTGAATGTCTAGCGTCATTTTTATGTACAGCTGCTACAGATTGTGCTGATGATGTAATTGAGGCTGGTGGTGAAGGTATTTTACAGAAGCTTACTTGCGTCAAATTATTGTGGGATATATTAGCTGCAGCCCCTGAAATTTTGTGCACTATGCTCGATTGGCTTCTCTATCCATGTGTCTTGGAAACCTGGATAACTAGAATAAACAATGCTCCGGAATGGATAGATAGTAAAGTAGGCATTCAATCTGCAATCCCTGGTGATCAGAAAATCACGATAACATTCGGGACAGCCACAGACCCTGACGGTGATAATCCTGTTAAGTACACGTTATATTACACTGATAATACATTATTTGGAAATGAAAATCCTTTTGTCTGGTCAAATGTTTCGATTGAGGATGCTACCTCCCCATATGAACTCAAAGGATTGATTAATGACCATAAATACTTTCTTGGTGTCAGGGCAAAGGACTCAAAAGGATTAGAGGAGACAAACACGGTAACGAAATCCGCTACACCAACCGCTGAACAGAATCTTCCACCAGTTTGGGATAGCTCAATCGGTATTCAATCAGCGATTCCTGGTAACCAGACTATTACCGTTTTATTTGGCACTGCCACCGATCCCGATGGCGATAATCCTGTAACCTACAACCTATATTACTGCGATGAAACTGCTACAGGAGATAATAATCCATTAGTATATCCTTATGAGACAGTTAAAAATGTGACATCACTATTCCAGTTAACCGGGCTTGTAAATGGACATAAATACTGGCTTGGAGTGCGAGCACAAGATTCAAAAGGCTTAGAGGAGGAGAATAATGTCATACTTTCTGCAACGCCAAATGATTCTAACCCATTTAATCCTGTCATCGTGAAATCAGTTGATATTCCCGGTGAGGCAAATGGAGTATATGTAACCGGCGGTTACGCGTATGTCGCGGTTGATTATCCAGGAGGACTATGGCCAGGACTTCAGATAATAGACGTTGACCCGCCTGAAAGCGCAAGCATCGTGAAATCAGTTGATACTTCCGGTCATGCATATGAAGTATATGTGACCGGCGGTTACGCGTATGTCGCGGATGAATATTCAGGACTTCAGATAATAGACGTTGAACCCATAGGAAGCGCAAGCATCGTGAAATCAGTTGATACTCCCGATATTGCAAATGGAGTATATGTAACCGGCGGTTACGCCTATGTCGCGGATTATGGTGGCGGACTTCAGATAATAGACGTTGACCCCATAGGAAGCGCAAGCATCGTGAAATCAGTTGATACTCTCGGTGTGGCATATGGAGTATATGTAACCGGCGGTTACGCGTATGTCGCGAAGGAATATTTTGGACTTCAGATAATAGACGTTGAACCCATAGGAAGCGCAAGCATCGTGAAAGCAGTTGATACTCCCGGTTATTCATTGGGAGTATATGTAACCGGCGGTTACGCCTATGTCGCGGATTATTACGGACTTGAGATAATAGACGTTGAACCCATAGGAAGCGCAAGCATCGTGAAATCAGTTGATACTCCCGGTTATGCATATGGAGTATATGCAACCGGCGGTTACGCGTATGTCGCGGATGACTATTATGGACTTCAGATAATAGACGTTGAACCCATAGGAAGCGCAAGCATTGTGAGTTCCGTTGATATTCCCGGTGAGGCATTTGGAGTATATGTAACCGGCGGTTACGCCTATGTCGCGAATTTTAATGGCGGTTTGCAAATAATCAAGCTCTGGTAATCCAACACCACAAAACCTACGGTGGACATGTCCACCTTCGCCAAGCTAAACCAGACAGATATGGTTTTTTATGAAAAGCATTTGAATTAATTGCTACCGACACTATAAACCAGTTCCTGTTTCTAAGTTTTACTAAGCTTAACCCTCACATCCACAACCTTCGAACCTTCGCAAGAGGGATAGCTGAAAATTGGATTGAGATCCATTTCAACGATGCGGGGGAAATCAATTGCGAGCTGGGATATTTTAAGGAGAATATCTACCAGGCTATCAACATCAGCGCCTTTTTTGCCGCGGGTTCCCTCAAGTATCTTATATCCTTTGATGGAGGTAATCATTTCTATCGCATCGTTTTTGGAAAGTGGAGTGAGTCGGAATTGGACATCTTTCATTACTTCAACGAAGATTCCTCCGAGTCCAAACATGATGATAGGTCCGATTCCCTCAGTGTTATTAACTCCTATGATGATTTCTGTAGCTTCAGGCATCATCTCCTGCACGATATATGATGGTTTATGCGATGCGAACTTCTCAGCCAGTTTTTTATAAGTATCAGTTAATTGGGTTTCATCTTTGATATTTAGAACAACTCCTCCCGCATCTGTCTTATGGACAATATCCGGCACATCGACTTTTATCACAACGGGAAAATTCAGTTCTTTCGTCGCGGTTTTTAAATCATTGAGATTCACAACTTTAATCGTTCGAGCAGATGGAATGCCATACGCATTGAGAATCTGGAAAGCCTCGAACTGCGGGATATATCCTGCGGGGAGATTCATCAGGATTTTCTCAACTTTATTTTTATCAACGGTAGTAGTTGGAAATTCCGCATCGGGAGCGTGTTTGATATAACCGTATCTTGTCATGTCGATAATGGCACCCGCCGCAGCTTCGGGAAATTCATAAACCGGCACACCTCCCTGACGAATCGTCTTTATCAATCGATACCACTTATCGATTGTCATAATCACTACAATCAAAGGCTTGGATGATTTATTCCCCCATTCAGCGATTGTCTTGGAGATGCCGTCAAGATCGACGAACTGTGCTGTGATGAAATTTATAAGAATCGAATCGACATTGGGATCTTTCATTAGCGCATCGATAGCGGCGTTGTAATGTTCCGGAGTAGCGGTGGCGAGAACATCAACAGGATTAACCACGCTTGCCTCAGGATAAAGAGTCTCTCGAAGGAATTTCATCGTATCGGGTGATAGTTCCGCGAGTTTGAGTCCCGCATCGATAAGTTCATCAACAGCGAGAATCGCGGGACCGCCTGTATTGGTTGTCATCGCGACTCGATTTCCTTTTGGCACCGGCTGTGATGAAAGAGCGACCGATGCAGCTATCATCTGTTCCTGAGTATCGCATCGCAACACGCCGGCTTTTTTGAAAATGACATCGGTTGTGACATCTTTCTCCATTAACGTTCCAGTGTGAGATGAAACAGCTTTTAAACCTTCTTTTGTTTTTCCGGATTTAACCGCGAGGATCGGTTTCCTTTTCGTTATATTGCGAGCGATATCGAGGAATCCGATTGGATCTTTCAAGGTTTCAATATGCAACAGGATTACTTTCGTACCCTCATCGTTGCCATAATATTCTAAAATTTCGTTCATTGATACGTCGCATTCGTTACCATAGCTGGCGTACATGCGAAATCCGGCGCTGATTTTATCGAGCTGGAGCTGAAGCACCTCACCGACTCCCCCGCTTTGAGCGAGAATCGAGATATTGCCATCGGTCATTGGAGTAAAAGTGAAATTGGCATAGGCTCGAATATCTTTATCAGAGTTTTCGATGCCCTGTGAATTCGGTCCATATATCCTCATCCCGTATTTATGCGCGATTTCAACAATCTGCTTTTCGAGTTTAATGCCCTCTTCGCCAACCTCTTTAAAACCGGCGGTGTGAACAATCGCGAATTTCACTCCCTTCTTCCCGCATTCCTCTATCGCTGATGGTACAAGTGTGTTCTTAATCATGATGTTGACAAGGTCGATTTCATCAGGGACATCAAGCACCGATTTATAAGCTTTGAACGATTTGATAAAAGGAGCTTTCGGATTGATAGGGAATATCGGTCCCTGGAATCCGTGATCGAGCAGATTCTGCATGATGATATAACCGATGCTTAGCGGATTATTCGATGCTCCTATGATTGCGATTGATCTGGGTCGGAATAATGCATCAAGCATTTTCTTCTCCTGAAAATGTTTTTGGAATAGGTGAATAGGATATTACCTTTTCGTTTCTTCTTCCAGTGCAAACAACGCCGCACCGATTGCACCCGTGAGCTGAGGCATCGGGGGAACCTTCATTGCTTTACCGAGCATTCTCTCGAAGATACCGATAATATAGCGATTATATGCGACTACTCCTCCAGTCAGAACGATCTCACCTGTTAAAGGGTCCATCTCGATTATCCGTCGTGCAACTGATTCAAACGCTCCAGCTACAATATCCGGAATCCGATCTCCTTTTTTGAAATTAGTTAAAATTTCGGTTTTCGTGAAAACAGTGCAGAAGCTTCCGAGTTTCACCGGCGCTTCAGATTTCTCCGCCAAACCGTTTAATTCATCAAGTCCTACATTTAAAAGATTAGCAATCTCCTCGAGGAAAGCGCCCGTTCCTGCAGCGCATTTTCGGTTGAACTTGAATCCCGTACGTTTCCCGTGTCCATCAAGATGAATTATTTTGTTATCCTGACCGCCGATATCAGCAATTGTGAAAGGTCCTTTGAAATAATGAAGGCATCCTTTGCTGTGGCACGATATTTCGGTTTTAGAGAAATCCGCGAAGCTGACGGAATCGCGCGCATAGCCAGTTGCGACTGTTCGTGAGATATCGTTTATGTTTATCGTAAGTTTCTTAAGAATGGCATCGCGACATGCCAATGCAACATTCGCGGCTTCTGGACCGCTTCGTTCAACATGATGCGCGGTTAATTCACCAGCACCATCTATCAGAACAACTTTTGTAGTCGATGCCCCAACATCAATGCCGCAATATAATTTTTCTTTTAGCATATTAAAAAAGGTCTCAGACACTTCTGCAAAGGCGCATTTTTCCTCATCTCTCAGACAGCTGTTCAACAAACGCTTCGATGTTGGTTTTCGCCTGCTCTTCAGAATAACATCGCAAATCGTTAAGGTCTCCCGCAATTACTATGTATGGCACTCCGGTTTTTTTCTCCAATCGCTGGGGAAGTCCATAACGATTATTTGAGTTATTCGGACATGTCTTAGCATCATGATAAATAATCCCGTCAATTTTGTATTTTTCGATCATCTGCTGGAAATATTGTTCTTTGTATTCATCAGAGCGAACAATAAATAATTCCGTGTACGCTCGCGCCATGCTTCTGAATGGGTCATCCGGGTTAAACTCATCGAAAATCCAGCTGTTGCAGTAAGTTGATGCCACCACGCACGCTTTCAGTGACGCTAACAGTTCCGAATGAGTTCGAAGCCGTCCCCAGATCGGCATCCCCTCCCAGTACAAGCGGAATTTCTCTTCGGGGATACTTCCGATCTTTTTTAAGATGCAATCGTTAAGTTCCTTAAGAAGCGTGTCGTAATACTCGATACCGCGTTTGCTTCCCCGCATAACGACCGCGGGTCCCATGTGGATTGTGCCATCGAAGAAGTTAATCGGCGATGGTATCGCGGCAGCGGCTTCGAGAACCGCTTTCCATTTGATTGTCAATTGTTTGGATAAGGTAACTATATCTCTTAACTTATCGTAATCGAATCTTTGACCGCCGATTTTACAAAGCGGTTCGACCATCTCCTCCATCTGCTTCGCAGCAACCTCGACATGTGTCCTGGTAACCTCTTTGATTCTCACAGGTGTGTTGATACCGAGCAGGGGAACTCCGTAATGCAGATGATAGTAATACATCCAATCCTGGACATCGCGACATTGATTGGTATTGAAGACCAAGACATCCGGTTTAGGAAACACATATCCCGGCATTTTCGACATGGGAGTTTCGCCCTTGATGAATGAACCGATGTCGCTCGTAAGATATGAGCATATTTCCGGTGAGTATCCGATTGCGTTCGCGACAGGGATAAGGTCTGTGGACATCCGCGATGCGCCGAGCATTGCTCCATGATTCTCGGGAAAATATACAAGGAATCCGCATGCGACAAGCAGCTCGGCTGGCCCTACGCTTGTGCACCATGCGATTTTTGGATGACCGGTTTTCGCTGCTTCGAAAAGCTCAGAGAAATAGGCTCCCATCGCATCGTTCATCGCCTTCGATGACTCAATTTTTCTGACCAGGAATTTCTTCTCATCTGTTTTCGGTTTATCTGCTGGTTTTGTTTCTGATGATTTCTCTGTCATGTATGAATCCTTTTATGGAGGGATACGCATAATTTATTTTTTACGGACTAATGTTACAGCACTAAAGAAGTTGTCTCAAGATTTTTAATCAGAGTATGCTAAAATAATAGTCCTATTAAACCCATGACTTGGATGAGGTGAATACAGCATGAAAATTTCAGCAATCATCGTATCTGTAATATTTATAATACTGTTTGAAGGGTGCTCTTT
>Ga0315277_10003238_pt1 | contig 22126 bp, 16 predicted proteins | sample YL17G05_15_MG_FD_203695 | JGI IMG/M metagenome (GOLD analysis project Ga0315277, IMG submission 203695) | Sediment microbial communities from Yellowstone Lake, YNP, Wyoming, USA - YL17G05_15 | ecosystem: Environmental > Aquatic > Freshwater > Lake > Sediment | place: USA: Wyoming | collected...
CGCCATTCAATCGTGCCCATCCACATCTCTGGATCAGAGCTGTGTTTGAAGTTGAACTCAACAAATCCGAACAGTGTGGTTACCCCGACGACCTTGAACCACGGCGATGAACCGGCGAAAGCATACTTCGCCATTCCGACGTTCAGGCCGAGATACTCACCGCGCTCTATCAATGGAATGTGTCCGATGAGCTGGGCCGAACTGCCGAAGTAGGATCTTCCTGTTTTTCGCGTGGAGATCTGTCCTGTGACTTTCAGCTCGATTGATCCAGTGAATCGTGCCGGCGGGACAACGAACAATGAATGCCACGGTGAGACTTTTCGGGTCATCCCAAACGAGTACAGAAGGGGCGTTGCTTCCCATTCGAATGCGAACGGAATGTCGCCGGGATGCGAAATGACCATCATGCTTGGGATCGCCTGGTACGGAAGCCAGGCGGAAAAGCGGCTTGGCGGCTCGGGCTGCTGTGCGCGAGCTGGCGTTAGGAACCAAGTTGTGATGACAAGTATGAAGATTGTTGAGCGTGCAGGTTTCATATCGGCCGGACAAACACTTTGTCTTGTACTTCGGATGGAGGAAAAAGTATGGATTTCTATCCGAAAAAGAAAATGCCCCGCACGGTTAATGCAGGGCATTGTGAAGGTGAAATGTAAGTTCGTTATCGGACAATCTTTGCTGCGCGGAGCTCACCGGCTAAGCGGTCCGCTTTGTAAATGTTCTCCAGTGCTTCAAGAATGCCGGCGGAGTGAACGCTGACGCAGCGCATTGCCTCCTCGGTGGAAATCAAATCATTGGGAAGGCTTTCAATGTTACCGTCGAACGCGATTCCGACGAGTTCAAGCTTCTTGTTTACTACCGGGCTGCCGGAGTTACCGCCGATGATGTCGTTCGTGGATGAGAAATCCAGCGGTGTACTCATATTGAAACTTGCAGGCGGATTCTGCCAGCGCTCGGGAAGTGTGTAAGGAAATTTCTTGCTGAAAGAGTAATACCGATCGTACATTCCATAGAAGGTTGTGAATGGTGGTGCGATTGTTCCATTGTATTCATAGCCCTTGACAACACCATCGGCGATACGTAACGAGAATGTAGCATCCGGTGGGATGGAGGTTCCGTATACACCAAAGAAGGCTCTTCCCAGCAGTTGCACCTTTCCCTGCTCTTTCGAGGTCAAATCTGCCCACTTTTCACGGACTTCCTTCGCCCGGCTCGCCGTGGTGACGACGAAGGATATGAAAGGATCTGTGGATCGCAAAACATTATCTGGATCGCCATTGAGGAGCCGCATGACTTGGTCCTTGCTGGAAAGGATAGTGGACTTGCCGAGTTCTGCAGCCGCTACGGCAGGCGATCGACCCGCAAGAATCGTGTTCAGCGCGGCGTAGCTTGAGCCCAACCCCGCTTTCATATTGGTGAGGTTGAGCGTCAAGACTTCCTGTTCAAGCTCCGTATTGATCGGCCGGTAGAAACGAGCCTTCAGCGAGTCAAGCATCCCTCCCTTGAACTGGTTATTGCGTTCGCTCTCTGGCATTTTCATCTGGTTGGCAAACGCAACAAGGTTTGATGCGACTATGAAATATTGAGAGACACCGATCGACCGAGGACCGAAGTTGTAGCTTTGGTACTCCCCAAAAATCTTTCCTTTTTCCACCTGGAGAGCGGCAACCTCATCCCAAATGGGTTCATACTGAGTCTTCAGTTGTGGATTGGCGAGAACCGCTTGTTTGAATGTGCGCTCGAAGTCCCACTTCTTTGCTAGCAAGATCGGATCATGTACACCCTTGACTCGTCCGCCAAAAAGTTTCTGGGAGTTGGCCGTATTCAGCAACTGTGTTTGATATCGAAGCCGCTGGTCTGGATGTTTCGCGATGTGGTCTGAAAGTATCCGAACCATATTGTCGAAATTCTTGAAGTTCAAGGGAACGGAGCAATCTCTCAGGAATTCGATCTGTGAGTACGTGTAGAGGCGGTTTGTACGGCCAGGATTTCCAATGACAAAAACAGGTTCGTTCTCTGCAGCGCCTGTAGGGCTCCACTTGAAGTAATTCGGACTTTTCAGTGGCTGGCCATTATCGTCATACACACGAAAGAAAGAAATGTCCAAGGAGTATCTTGGATATGTGAAGTTATCATTGTCGCCGCCAAAGTACTCCATGGCCAACTCAGGCGAGAAAACAAGTCGGACGTCATGATATGTCTTGAAACCATAGAGTGCGAACTTTCCCCCGTTGTAGAAATTCATGACGTTACATGTCAATTTCGTCTGTTCTCGATAGCGCTTCTCGATGTCGGCAATTGCCTTGTCGCGGTTCGCAACACGCTCGTCGTCATTCTTACCACTCTCAAAAGCCTTCTGTACTTCGTCTGTTACGTCTTTGATAAGCACAAGCTGATCGACATAGAGATTTGGAACCTTGCGTTCGTCTGAAAGCGCTGCTGCGAAGAATCCGTCATCTGCCAGGGTTTCACCCGGTCGATTGACGAGATCAAGAGAGCCGCGAGCACAATGATGATTGGTGAAAACCAATCCGTCTTCCGAGACGAAGGAAGCAGTGCAATTGGGAAGACGAAGAGCCCCTAGGCGTGCATGCTCAAACCAAGCCTGATCGGGTGAAAAGTTGTACGTCTTCTTGAAGTAGTCAATGGGCGGATAATCAAAGGTCCACATCCTGCCGGTGTCGAATTGGCCGGCTTTGATGCTCTCAAGAACCTGGGAGGATGAGGTCTCCTGCCGCGTGCCCTGAACGCTCGAACAACCCGAGAGAAGAATGAGCGTGGAGAGGAGAGCCAGGACGGAGATTCTGAAAAATACTCGTCGCATACATACACCTCTTTGAAAGTGAATCGGTTGGTTTAGGTGAAACAGAAATGGTGCACCAAGGTAAGAAGAACTCTCTGCTCACGCAACGAAACAATGCGTTGAACGAAACCCAATTTCTTCCGTGCTCAGAGGGCTTCCGATCTGCTGTAACTAAGGAGCCGGACTCGGCGGGATGGATTGCTGTCTGAATGCGAGTGACAGGAGAGCGCCGGCAATGACATACTCGACCGCTCCGTACACAAACCATAGCAGCGCGAGCGAATAGGGAATCTGCATCAATGCATAGGTGCCGTACGCGTGCGGAAGCACGACCATAAGGGAAACATAGAACCCGTACCGGATTCCTTCCGCCAAACCCTTCCCTTCATACCCTTTGGAGAAGATGTACACGAAAAAGAACGAAAAGAACATGCCAGTGAATGGAAGCATCCACAACTTTGCTTCTGCGATGGGGCGCCACATGTAACTCGAGGAACTATAAAGAGGATCAAGGAGGTAGAAATTGACAATTCCCTCAATGATTTGTGTTGTCATGAAAACGACAACAAAGCCAGTCCAGATTCGTTTGGCCATGGGCTGCTCCTTTTGAAACGTTCAAACGATCAGATGATCAGTGCATCCCTTCTTAGTCATCGATTCTTGGTGATGCTCCCCGGATAATAGAGCCGAAGAAGATGCTGTTCAAGAAGAGTTTGTTGGTGCCGAACCAGAAGGCGCGGAAATTCGGATTATCTGTCATCAAAATGACACGCCCCGAGCGAAGCCCGCTGACAATCACCGAGGCCGAGTTTCTTACTAACGGCTCAACGTCGCGGTGTAGGTAACCGCTCATCAGAGGAGAACCTGTGTAGACGAGCGGCGTCGTGTACGGGTTCTTCGACGGCTCCATGAAAACCATATTCCCTCTGAACACCGGCAGGTGATTGTCGTCGTAGCCGAAGAAGAGAGGATGAGACCGGTCGCCGGCCGCTTCGAAGATGGCACCATCGAGGTTCAGCGCTCCCGAATATTTCTGTTCGTCGCCATACGGTCTGCGCTGCGCAAGGGAATCAGCCCGGGCACGGTCAAACCGCCGGAACTTTGCCGTCGCTAAACGAGTATTCACGGCCCATTCTGCCGCCTGCTCCAGGGCGACCAGTGTGCCGCCGTTCTCGATCCAGCGTCTTAGCGATGCTACCCCGGCCGAGTCCATCGAGACGTACGAGCCGCCGGCCATAACGATGGTTGAATAACGATTCAGGTCGACGCGTCCGATTGATTGTGTTTCGACAAGGCTTACCTCCATCGCGAAACGCTGGTCGAGGAGATGCCAGGCCTCGCCGATGTCGGTCGAAGAAACTCCCTGCCCGACCACAAGCATTACCCGCGGCAGTTGGAGGGGCTCGAAGGATGAGCTCCCGAGATCAACTCCTTCGACATTCAAGCCGGTCGAGAGCGTGACGCTATGGATTCCATCTTCCTGCGCTATCGTCTGGAATGTCTTCGCAATCGAATCAGACTTGTCGCGCTGTATTCCAATGGGAACCATGATCGTTCCGTAATCAAACCACTCCTTGCCGTTGGCTGTTATCCCCTCAAACGGTCTCGTTGCCACCCGGGTCTTGATGCCCGCTTTCTGGAGGCGGTAGAGAGCACGCGGCGCGTAGTAATGTTTCCACTCGAACACATAGGCAACAGGGTTCGCGCACGTGACAACGTCTCCCTTCGGGAAGATCGGATGGTCTATTTTCTTGCCCAGAAGATCGCGCGTGGATGCTTTGAGTTCTGCATACGGCAGATTGAATGCCAGGAGAAGTGTCCACGATGAGATGTCATAGAAGAGACTATCGGTAAACGTTGTGCGTTTTTCGAAGAGCGCATTGATGAGCCGGAATTGTTTTTGGCTCATCGGAACGACATAGGACCAGGCAGGCTCAAATGATTTGCCTCCGGCCTGGACTGGTTTACTGAGTTCATACACGTCGATCTGATGCCGGCGGAGAATATCCAGCAGGTGATAGTTCCTGCCCGGATCTGTCTGGGCGCCAAAGACGTAGCCCTTGATGGCAAAAAGTTCGGCCTCCTTCAGTGCGGAGGTAAAGAAATCGCGCTGATACGTCAAGAGATCCTTGCGGAGTGATTGCGCAGCTTTCAGGACTGAGAGGGAAGTAGTATATTGATTGCGGATGGTTGCCGCAAACGTGAGATCGCCGTTGACGCTTTCCTGGATGCTCCCCCGGGAACTCGCCTGTTCGTAGAGGATGCCGAGAGATCCGGTCACGTCAGGATATGACGAGCCTTTGCCAACATAGAAGTCGTCAAACTGCTCGCGTGTAAAATAGAGCGAGCCGATCTCATCTAGCGCCTTGGCGTGGAAGCGCGCGATGGCCAGCGTGAGTTCTTCGAGTTTTTTGGGTGTATTGGGATTTGACCGTCCCGGAGCGCCCGGCTGAAAGAAGAATGTGGAATTCGTCCCCATTTCGTGATGATCGTTCAGTACATTCGGCAGCCATTCATAGTATTTTACCATGCGTCCCCGGCTCTCGGGATGCTGCAGGGGTATGTAATCGCGATTGAGGTCGAACCAGTAGTGATTAGATCTGCCGCCAGGCCACGCTTCTGCGTGCTCGCGCGTGCCGGGATCCGCCACGAGCGTCTTTCCCCGGTTGGAATTCACCCACTGCGAGAACCGGCCCTGGCCGTCGGGATTGATCATGGGATCAAGGAGGACGATCGTCCTTTTAAGAAGTTCTTCGATCTCGGGTCCCTGTGCGCTTGCCAGATGGTGCGCTACGAGTACGGAGGCATTGCTGCCGCTTGCCTCGTTTCCATGGACGCTGTAACCGAGCCAGACTACCACAGGCATCGATTCGAGATTGAGTGAGCCGGACGTTGCCGGGTCGCTCAGTGAACGGTGCTGTTCCTTCAGGGCCTGCAGATTCTTGTGGTTTTCCGGAGAGGTGATGGTCATAAGAACCAGCGGCCTTTTTTCATACGTTTCACCGTACTGTTCGAGGGAGACACGGTCGGATGTCTGCGCCAACGCTTTCATGTAGTCGACGATCTGGTCGGGCCGAAGGTGCCGGTCGCCCACCGCGAAGCCGAAATACGATTCGGGCGAAGGAATGGATTGCTGAGCCTGGACGAGAGAAACCGCAATCATGAACGCAAAAAGCATGACTCTCATGGGCACTCCGGAAAATGAGTTAGAGGATTGTGTTTGGCAGGGGCAACGCGCAGTTGTTTGGTGTCCGACGACGCGTTGTAGCGAGATCAATATACCAAAAAAGGCACAGGAATCAATTATGGCAATTGTTCCGATCGATCCATCTCCTTGTGGCCTGGAGCATTGCTTTTCAAAGTCGAAATAGATAGTTTTGCCCCGACATGCACTAATACGAAGTGGAGATAGGATGATTACGAAAAGGGATCCTCAGGCGGAATCGACCAAGGAACAAGTGGCGCGCCATTTGCGCGCGGCGGATATCCTCGTCAAAGAAGGAAACCTGGCAGAAGCAATCACTCAGATCGAGCGATCGCTGGAAATTGACCCGAAGAGTTACTACGCCCGCTCATTTCTTGACCGGGTAAGGGTGCTGTTGAGCAAAGTGCCGAAGCCGGCTCCAGTGTTTGATAAATCGAAAACCTCGGTAGAAGATAAGAAGATTGAGCAGATCAGCCTCCTTCTGCGGGCGGCAGATCAATTCATCGTTGCCAAGAACTATAAGCTGGCGCGTCAACAGGTGGAAAAAGTCTTTGCGATCGATCCGCAGAACTACTACGCGAAGACCTATGCAGAGCGGATTGGAAAGATCTCGGAAGGGCAGAAGAAAGCAGATACTTCGACACCGGCGGCGGGGCCTCCTCCGAAGAAGACACAACAGCCTGCTCAAGAACTTGTCGAGCCGCAATGGAGCCCGGGGGAACGGGCCAGCGTGGCAATGTACCGTGAGTTGCTGAAAGAAATGTGGTTTGACGGAAAGATCACGGTGGCAGAAACAAGAGAACTCAAGAAAGTCCGGGACATCTTCAAGATCACCGACGAAGAGCATCACGAACTGGAAAAACAAGTCCACATTGATGCTTATGTCGAAGCCTTGCGCATTGCCTGGAGGGACGGAGCAATTACGCAGAATGAAAACGACGTCCTCGTGATGATGCGGGAAAAATTCAACATCAGCATGGAGGAACACCTGAGCGCGGAAGCAAAAATCCTCTGGGCAAAAAACGCTCCGCGGGCAAAATCAATTCTTCTTGCCGATGACGAACCGACAGTGCTCCTCACGCTCGCTGCGAAACTGAGGCAGCACGGATACGAAGTGGTCACCGCCGAGAGCGTCGAGAAGGCTCTCGAGCTGCTCCAGCACTCCGTACCGGCAATCATCGTTTCTGACCTTCTGTTTGGGGAAGCCCATCTGACAGGAATCGAATTCTACCAGCGCGTCCGCGAGGATGTGACGCTTCAAAACGTACCATTCCTGTTGATGAGCGGCATCAGCGATGAGTTTGTCGTGAGGGCAGGAATGAGACTGGGAGTGGATAGCTTTATTCAGAAACCGTTCGATCTGGAATTGCTGCTGGCGACGATTGAAGGAAAGCTCAAATCATAGACTAGTCGGGTACAACAAATCCAAAATTCGAATGATTCAAACCCAGAAAGTGACGGGGCGTTCCTTCTGGATTTGTCCTCTTATTAGAATTTGTTTCGTAGTTCGTATTTAGCCTGCCCGCCTTAATCGTGCGCAGTACATCCTTCGACTTTGGTCGTCCCGACATGAAACGTCGGAACTCGCTCCCCGCTCGAACGACTACGTCGTTCAGTCGCCGGCCCGCCAATTAAGATCCTCGATGGTCCGGCGGGGGCGGGCGCCCAGGATGTCTGTTTCTTCTTGGAAGTGTAGAAAGCAATTTGAGACACCCTGAGCGAAGATTCTGAGGTCAACGTATGGCCGGAGTCGAAGGGTGAAAAGGGCTGGTTAGCCGGAGCATTGGAGCGTCAGGCGCGATCATCCTTCGATCCATCGACTGCGTCCCGACAAGAAACATCGGGACTTCGCTCAGGATGCCTGTTCCATGATGGCTAACCGCTGAAAGCTAAATCCCCCTCCTTAAGATCTCCTTCATCTTCGCCAGCGCTCTTGCGCGGTGACTTATCTTGTTCTTCTCTTCGGCAGTGAGCTCCGCATAGGTCCGCAAAAACCCGTCCGGGATGAAAACAGGGTCGTAGCCAAAGCCGTTCGTTCCGCGCGGAGATTCCGCCAGCATCCCAGGACAAATTCCCTCTGCGGTCTCTACTGAATTCTTGTGCACGAGCGTGAGCACTGCCCGGAACTGGGCTCGCCGCCTGCGAGGCGGAACCCCAAGCATTTCGACGAGAAGTCTCTTGTTGTTCTTCTCGTCGGTTGTTCCTTCGCCTGCGTAGCGCGCGGAGAGGACGCCGGGTCGGCCGTTCAGATAGAAGACTTCAAGACCAGAATCGTCGGCGAGACAAGGAATCTTCGCAAGATCGAAAACCGCCTTAGCTTTCTGACGTGAGTTTGCCTGGAACGTTGCACCCTCTTCCTTGAGGTCTGGCACAGCCGGAACGTCGTCCAGTGTGAGAAGGGTAATCGCCAGATCGGCCAGAATGGTCTTGATCTCGAGAATCTTGTGTTTGTTGCGTGTGGCAAGGACAATCGTGCTCACCGGATCTCCTCGGATTTCCGTCGCGGGAAGAGTTTGTAGAAGATGTTCAGTGCAACGCCCAAAGTTGTCAGGCAGTTAAGAATCGTGAAAACCGGATCACCGAGGCTAATCGCGTAAAGGGCAAGGCTGAAGCTGCCAAGGGCAGACAGAATGAGGAATGCGAGATTAACCGTGCAGCGCCCCTGTTTGATTGTTTCGATCGACTGCGGGATCCAACAGATCGTCAAGGCGATCAGGCCCACGTAGCCGATCCACTGCGTAACAGGTGGCATCAGTAAAGCACCTTGTTTGTCGTGGCATTCCAATCCCGGAAGACCTCAAGGGCTTCGTCGCGGAGGATCTGCACCATGGGAATTTTACGGGCGGTGTGAGGGACGGCAAACTCATCGTAGATAAAACGGTCATCGAAACCAATAGACGCTGCATCGTCGCGCGTGTTGGCAAAGTAAATTGCCCGTGGTCGTGCCCAGTAAATGGCCCCGAGGCACATCGGGCATGGCTCGCACGATGTGTAGATTTCGCAATTATCGAGCTGGAACGATCCAAGCAGCCCGCACGCTTCCCGGATAGCAACAATCTCGGCATGCGCTGTCGGATCGTTGGTCGCGGTGACACGGTTCGTGCCGCGTGCAAGAACCTTGCCGTCCTTTACCACAATCGCGGCGAACGGTCCGCCTTTTCCTTCCCGAACATTTGCTTTGGAGAGGGTGATCGCTTCGCGCATGAACCTGTCATGAGAAATGTCTGTCACAACCATTAGCCTATCAGATGTTGAATAGCCTCGTTAACACTCTGGACGCCCACGATTTCGATCTGGTCCTGTCCCCTCACTCCCTTGAGATTGTTCTGCGGAATGACAATCCTTTTGAAGCCGAGTTTCGCTGATTCCTGAATCCGCTTCTCAACGTAGCCGATTGTCCGGATTTCTCCGCCGAGACCGATCTCCCCGACCGCAACAGCCGTGGAGTCCACCGGAACATCGCGCAAGCTTGACGTGATCGATGCGGCGATGCCCAGATCCACTGCCGGCTCATCGATCTTGATGCCTCCCGCAATGTTCACAAAGACATCCTGAGTCCCGAGATGAAGCCCAACGCGCTTCTCGAGGACAGCCAACAGCAGCGAAAGCCTCCGGTAATCGAAGCCCGTGGTGTTGCGCTGAGGCATTCCGTAACTCGTCGGTGTCACGAGTGCCTGTACCTCAATGAGAATTGGTCTGGAACCTTCGATGCTTGAGACCACTGTCGATCCGGACGTCCCGTAGCGCCGTTCGGACAGAAAAGCCTCGGAAGGGTTCTTCACTTCCTGCAATCCATCCTCGCGCATCTCGAAAATTCCAATTTCATTGGTCGAGCCGTACCGGTTCTTCAGGGCCCGGAGAATGCGGTACGCATAGTGCGCCTCTCCTTCAAACTGAAGGACGGTGTCGACCATGTGCTCAATGACTCTGGGACCCGCAATCACGCCTTCCTTCGTCACGTGGCCAATGACGAAAATCGGGATACCCTCGATCTTTGCAAAGCGGAGAAGAAGGGCGGTAGATTCACGGACCTGACTCACGCTTCCTGGCGCGCTTTCCAGCCCGGGCCGGTACATGGTTTGAATTGAATCAACAATGATCAAATCGGGCTTGCCCCGTTCAATCACGTCGAGGATGAGGTCAAGGTTGGTCTCGGCCAGAATCAAAATACTCTTTGTCCGCTCGCCGTGAAGTCTCTCGGCTCGCAGCTTGATCTGCTGGGCCGATTCTTCGCCTGTAATATAGAGAACAACCTGACCCTGGAGCTTGAGGGCCACCTGCATCATCAGGGTCGATTTTCCGATTCCCGGATCGCCGCCGAGCAAGATAAGTGACCCCGGCACAAGTCCGCCTCCGAGCACGCGGTCAAACTCCCCGATATTCGTCTTGACGCGAGGGACATCTTCGCTCTCGAGCTCCTCCATTGGAACTGGCTCAATCTTCGAGGCTGCTCCCGCGGGTTTCTTCGAAAGCTTCAGGGGAGAGGAGGCCTCCTCGACAAACGTATTCCACTCGCTGCAATTCGGGCATTTCCCAACCCAGCGAGGTGAAACATAGCCACACGATTGACAAACATATTTGGTTTGTGTTCTTGACACTCGTGATCGTCGATGTTTTTGGGTGTGCTCAATCCTTCATCATTCTACCGTTCACCAACGCAACCCGCCGACTAACTTCTGTCAAATAACTGTGGGATCGCCCGACCGCCCATCTTGGGCCTTACCCTAGTGAGAGAGCATAGTTATTTGAGTTGTTAAGTGAAGATTGCCTTTTCAGCCTTTTGTTACGAAGATCGCATCGGAGATGGTGGTGTATGACTTTCCCTCCCATCTAAATCGTGTTACTCTCCCAGCCGCTCGTTTGGCACCTTTCAAAGAAGATTGAATGCCTTTGACGAGAAGAGGTCGTGCCCTCTTCAGTTTCCAAGAGTTGTGATAGTCTGTCTTATCAATTATCACAAGGAAAAGCCGATTAGAAGCGTCAAAGCGTCTGACGCCTTGATTCTCATAAAACCAAGTCAACAAGCTGTCTGGTTTTCTCTTGAGCGTTTGGACTATGCCCGACCTGAATCTTTTGAGGTTCGCAATGAGCTTCCGCGCATCGGTCGAAGGGTGGTCATCAAGCTTCTTCCAGAGATCCTCGAGCAGCTTGCTGGACGCAAGACTAGAATCATAGTGAACCACTAATCGTCTTGCGGTCTGCTTGAGGAGAGTCAATTCGGATCGCAAACCCTTATTGTTTCTTGCTGTCGCGACGTAACCCTCTGGAAGGTATGTCACTTTGAGATCAAACGGACGATTATCAATGAAGAAGTCAATTTTCTTAACCAGACCGACCGCAGGTAGTACCGTCCTTTGTTCCTTGAAGATATCCTCAATAATGATCGACGTCCAGTGATTGTACCAGGAACATAAAACATAACCTTGAAGGCTCGCATGCAGTTCATTGTCTATCGCTTTGCAGAGAGCGCTGTAACGGCGGATCTTCTTGACATAATTATCGACGATAGTTTTTTCAAGACTATTTTGGTGAAGACCACCCCAATCGAACGTGTGCAGCTTATAAAGTTCATCAACGAGTTTGTTCTCGCTCTTTTTCCTTGTGGCCCTCTCTTCGAGAAACTTTCGTCGAATGAAACGCTCGATTTTCTTTTCATTGATTCGTGAGTCATAGAGTTTTTTCAAGAGATCGTTCGATGGAGTGCGACTGATGTTCAGTCCAACTTCCTCGGCTAATTGCTCAAGCTTGTCGCGCCTCGAGAGCAATCTCAGTTTTAGAAATCGAAGGCCGTCACGGTCTTCGGCCAGTTTCTTGATCTGGTCGTCCTTGAACAGTTTAGATGCTGTCTGGAAGTTCATTCTGTTCTTGTCATACGTTGTTAGTGTGAGGATAGTCAGTCGACCAACCTTTTGTTGACTTGATAGCATCCAGCGAACCGAATCCCTTAGTGAAAATAAGTACAAAATCGTTTTCTAAACCACCTTCTCGGTTGTCCTGAACAACTGAATTTGCGGAATATTTGAGCGGGAGATACCCCGCATAGCTGAGCGTCCGCGTAAGATTGACTTCGTTGAAGTATCTCCAGCTTTCAGCGTCCCGAGCATTATATATCAGTGCGAATACGCCGCCAGGTTTCAGCGTGACGTCCACGAGGTCAAGGAGCTCACTCATTCTCAGATTGTATTCGTCTTTGCCCTTCTTACGCTCAAGTGCATTGGACACCACAATTTCTTTGCTGAAATCCGAGCGAGCACCGAGCAGCATATTCCATATTTCGCTAAGTTCAAGATATGGTATTCTGTCACTGTGTGGCGGGTCGCTTACGATTAAGGAAAGTGAGTCAGATGGTAGAGCCTTCAATGTGGTCAGAGCATCACCCAGCACTACAGAATAGGATGCCTCGCCTTGCACCACTTTCAATGGTTCGTCTGAGGCCGAGTAAATCTTCGAGCGTCTTAGTTGGGACAAGCTTTTAATCAGCTTTGTCACTTTGCCTTCATAGCAATTCCAGACGTTAACTTCAAAGTTGAGTTTCGGTCGCCAGTATCCAATGACCCAAGAACCAACCTCAATCTTTGTCGAGACCTTGCCCGTAGTTTTTCCTCGGCCTGTTATGGCAAAAACCATCCTGCTCATTTGACCGGAAGAGGCGGTGAGACATAGAAGAAAAGTCTCTTTCAGCGGTGACGGGAAGGTCAGCACAACCTCGAGAATGAGTTCGATGTTTCTTAGAGCTCTTCCAGTGAAGAGGTCTCTTGCTTGCAGATGTGAAGCGGCGTTTATTCTCGAATTGCTAAAAAGAACGGGTTGTCTCAAAAGGCGAAGCCTGTAACTGTCAAATGATCTATATAAGTCATAATCACTTTGCTGTGGGGCAAGCTCGACCCTGGATCTGCTCGTAGAGTTCTTTGTCCAAACAGACTCGAGATTGCCTTCTTTCCACAGATAGTGGGAAGCGGTTTTTGAGGGATGCTGAATTGCGTAACTCTCGTTTATTTCAGCTTGAAGTTTGGACTTCAGTTCCAGAAAAGCGCTTTTTACAAGCTCAGCAGATGGTGGATTGATAAGAAATTTTGTGATCTCAACGGCAATCGGATTAAGATCGATTCCAATAGCTCGCCTTGAACGGACCAGAGCTTCTACTGCTACGACTCCAGAACCCACGAAAGGATCACAGACGATGTCGTTTGGACTGGACAGCCTTTCTATGAGGAATCCAATTGTCTCACTTGGTTTTTTTCCCCAGTACTTATGGAATGAGTACAATCCTGAATATCCCTTGGGGTTCAGCGCCAATTCTTCGGAGGTTGAAATCTCGTCAACCTCAAACTGTAGTTGTTCTTGATTCATCATGCAATAGTATACCGAAATGCACCGCGAGAAACCATTTTTCGCGTATCATATGCGAATGTCAAATACTAAACAGTACAATAAAGAATGTCGAGAGTCCTGCGCTCAGTCAATATAGTCACGCGCACGCTGATATTCAATATTACAGCGACATGGCTGGGTCAGATTCATTGCTTCAAGTCACGACTTTTTCTATTTTGAAATGGTCAACCGATTGTTTGTATCGATCTAGTATTCGAGTGAAAGAAATGTGATGAAAGCATCTCTCCGGATCGGCATCGCCAGTGTGGAATAAAGGTGATGAATTTGAAGCCGCCGGACTCAAGGTCAGGCCGGGCCGGTGATCAACGGCGGGCGAGAAAGGCACAAAAAAAACCCTGAGAAATCTCAGGGTTTTTTGTTTACTACAGGGACTTTCAGTTACAAGCGACCCCAGTGTTCTTTTGCTTTTTTCACGTTGTTGTTCGTCGGGTAGTCTTTGACAACCTTCTCGAACATTTCCTTGGCTTTTGCTTTGTCTCCCAGAATTTCAAAGCTCCGACCAAGCATGAAAAGAGCATCACCCTTCTTCTCTGAAGTCTTGTATTGCAGAACGGCCTCGAGTTGTTTCACGGCCTCTCCAAATTCCTTTTTGCCAAAATACGACTCACCGATCCAGTAGTGGCAGTTGTCGGACTGGTCTTCGGCGATGCCGCCGTCGAGGAGTGCCTGGAAGATCTTGATCGCATCATCATATTTTTTCTCGCCAAAGGCCTTCTGTCCGGCCTCATAGGTCACCGTGATTGGAGGTGCAACTGGCTGCGGCGGGGGGATAGCCTTTTCGATTTCCGCCTTCAATTTTGCCTCCACATCGCTCAGGCGCACATTCAGCGTGCTGTTGTCCTGCTCGAACTTCACCAGCTTCTGTTTCAGGGTGACGTTTTCTGTTTCGAGGGAGTCAATTTTGACTTGTTCGCGTGAAGGCTTGGATGGAACCGCCGGCATTGCCTTTTGTTCTGTCCGCGTTGCCTCTTCGCTTGAGCAGCCAATAAGGGTAACGAGAAGGATCAAGAAAGCAGGAAGGGAGATTCGGAAAAGTATCTCCTGAGATCGTGAAAAACTCATAAGGCCTCCAGGCTATGGCGGTGTCTGTCTAGATCTAGATAAGACCACTGCAAATGTATCAAACCCCCCAGTCAAAATCAAGTATCCACATGACAGATATTTGATGAGTTTATCTAAAGGTGAAGTTGAAAGGCGTTCTGAATTTCACCGAAATCTGAATGGGGATTGACGATGAACTGCCCTACAGCGATGTCGGATTTGTCTTCATGGCGGCCGCAAGATTCGCTACGCGTGCAGCAATTGATTCCACGATGTGATCGGGAACGCCGTCAGGATGCTGAGATTTCAGTCGCATATCGCACATCTCGTTGACATAGTCGACCACGACAAACATTCCTGACGAGATATATGCAATTTCGGTCGAGAAAAAATCGAGGCCGCAGACATCGCGGATCGCCAGAGCCAGTTGTCTGAGCAAGTGGAGATTGAACCGTTTTTCGTCCTCGGCTGTTACGTCTTCGTAGAGGTGTGTCTGGTCGTCCCACCAGCAGAGAAGGGTTTCGTTGAATGCAAAGAACACGCGAAACCATGCACGCCGGCCATCCAGTATTGCAGGGACAATCTTTTCCTGCAGCAGGTACTTGTCGTTCTTGTGGTGCTGACGCGTTTCGATGATATCTTTCAACGACTCTGCTCCGAGGACAACACCAATTCCTCCGCCGGTCGTATTGGCCGGCTTGATGATGAAGGGACGGCCAAGCTGTGCGAGCTCCGAAAGCGAAAGTTCGACCTCTCGTTTGTGACTGTAGGGCGAGATGATGATCGTGTAGGGAACGCGAATTCCGTGCGTGAGAAACTCGAGATGCATCGTTGCTTTGTCTGATGCTCTCCGCATCAATTCATACGAGTTGATGACACGTGGGGGCCCGCTTGGGATGCCTGTCGCACTCCTGCGCTGAAGAATTTGAGCCAGCGGATGAAAACGTTCATCTTCGTCGGATGCGCGGTCCAGGACAACATGAAACGAAAGCGTACCGTTGCGCACGCGGTCCAGAGTCTCTGAGAGATTATGAGAGTCGATCAGCCGTGTCGAAAGATGACGTGTCGAGGCAGCGGTTTGGATGAGGCGGAGAAACTCGCGGTCATGTTCCCAGTTCCACGCAACGGCCAGATCATATTCCTCGGGCGGTATTCCCATGCTCCTGCAAGATACTTTCTTTCACGCGCGTCTGCAAGCCGGGAGCACTCCAAACCTTGTTATTCAGAGCCATTATCGATATATTTCATGAAACTCCTATGAGAAATTTCTTCTTTGTTCTTACAGCACTCTGTGTCACGGGCGTGGCGGGATGCAGTTTCAGCAGGGATGTCGCCCGGTCGCAGCGAGCTAAACAGGTGACACAGCAAGTCAACGACCGGATGAAGGACCTCCGGCACGAGCAGGCGCTGGCGCATGTCATCCAGGGTTCTGTCTACGATGCTACCGGTGAGTATGCGAGCGCGATCCTCGAGTACCAGGAGGCCTTGCAGCTTGAGCCGGGTGCCGCAGTTGAGTACGCTCTTTCCAAAGACTACTCCATTCTTGGTAAGCACGCTCTCGCCGCACAGCACGGCCGGGAGGCCGTGCGCGTCGATTCTCTCAAGATCTTGTACCGCCAGAATCTGGCCACCATCTACCTCAACGCATACCAGCCGGAGCTGGCCGCAGCCCAGTATGAGCGCATTGTCAAGATTGACAGCACTAACAGTGAAGGATGGTACAATCTGGCCCGCATCTACCAGCCCACACGTCCTCTGAGGGCGCTGGAAATATACGAGCGTATCCTTGACCGCGAGGGAGACACCTGGGAGATTCTCTATCAGACGGCCGAGATCAATAACGCCCTGGGTCGGTTCAACGAAGCCGCTGAGAAATACAAGAGGATGGTGGATCTCGATCCATCCAACAAGGAGTTACAGCGACATCTTGCCGAAACCTACGCCCGGGGAGGCAAGACCAAGGAGGCGATCAAGATTCTTGAAGGAATTCTTGATGCCGATAACAACAACCCCGAAGCCCTGGCGGCTCTTGCCGACGTGTATCTTGAGCAACAAGATTTTCCGCGGGCTCTGGAGCTTTATCAACGGCTACTGGCCATGGAGCGCACGAATCCCGAGGTGCGTCTACGCGTCGGTGTTGCATACGTTGGCCAGATGCAGCGCGATTCCACGTTCGTCGACAAAGCAAAGCCAATCTTCGAGCAGCTGAACAAGGAGATCCCAAACGACTGGCGGCCGTACTATTATCTCGGCATGATTGCCGGGAGGCAGCAGAAAGATTCCGTGGCGACTGACTATTTCGAGAAGGTGACGAAGCTCGCAGAATGGAACGGCGATGCATGGTGGCTCGTTGGATCTTCGTATTTCGACAAAGGGGAATACCAGAAGCTGGTGGATGCGATGGAACGCGCAAAGAAGGCGATTCCGAAAGACTCGCGCATCCATTTTCTCCTCGGCCTTGCCTATAGCCGCATGGACCGCAATGATGAGGCGATCACCGCACTGCGGCGCTCGCTCGAGTTCAAGCCGGACGACATGAACGCCCTCAGCACGCTCGCGCTGACACTGGACGGGCTTCATCGGTACCAGGAATCCGATTCGTTGTATGAACGCGCACTGCAGATCGATTCAGCATTCCATCTCATTCTCAACAACTACGGGTACAGCCTTGCCGAGCGCAGCCTGCAACTCGACCGAGCTCTCCGGATGTCTCTCCAGGCTGTCTCCGATGAACCGGCAAATTCCGCGTACCTCGATACGGCGGGCTGGGTGTATTTCAGACTCGGCAAGTACAGTGAAGCGCAGGAATACATCGCCAAAGCAATCGCCGCCGGAGGGGCCAGCGCGACAGTCTACGAACACATGGGAGACATTCTCTTCAAGCTCGGGAAGAAACAGGAAGCCGACCAGTACTGGAAACAGGCGTTGCAGAAGAATGCTGGTAATCAGGCGCTGCGCGACAAGATCGCCCGGGGGTCGCTCTAATGTTGCGCATTGCACCAGTCCTCGCCGTGGCACTTCTCATGATCGTTCATGGGTGCGCCCCTTCTCCCGCCGTGAAACTCTCAGCGAGCTCGGTGTCGCCGCGGACGGTGCGGCAGATCGTGAATGCGAATCACGAGCGTGTGCAATCGCTTGGTGGCACAGGAACCATCAGCGTGGAGACTCCCGATATTGCCCAGTCGGGATCCTTTGAGTTGCAGCTCCGCAAACCTGACTCAGTTCTGGTCAACGTTGAGGGGCCGTTTGGCATCAATGTGGGCTCGGTTCTTCTAACGCGGAACAACTTTCTCTTCTATAATAGCCTTGAGAACCAGCTTGTCAGCGGGCCTGTGAACGCTGCCAATCTTCGTCGCATTTTCAAAATGGAGCTGACATTTGATGAGCTCCTCACCCTGTTTACCGGCGGCAGTTTCTTCCGCGAAGATGACGGGGATCCCGAAGCTATCACGACGGAAGATGAGCAGTACGTGATCACGTACCGATCAGAGTCAGGCCGGAGGCGGTATTTTGTGGATCCGGTTTCAATGCTCATAGCGCGGATTCAACATCTCGACGGCAGAGGCAAGCTTTTCCTGGAAGAGCGCTTTGAGAAATTCCGGATGGTGGGTGAAGTCTCGCTTCCACGGTACATCCGGCTTACGCAACAAACCGCGCGGCGGGCCGTGTCTGTCTCTTTTTCTAAGCTCGCTGTCAACGCCAGCCGGGCGCCGTTGATGATTGAAATTCCCTCGAATGCCGAACGAATTCGGTGGAAAGAATGAACCAACGTATTTCCATCCTGGGCTGGCTCGTTGTTCTCTCTCTTGGTCTGGGCGTTTCTCCGTCTTTGTACGGTCAGACTGGCTCAAAGGAAGCAGCAAAAAAAGAGCGTGAACTGTCGAAGGAAATCTCGAAGAGAGAAAAAGAGCTGTCGACCCTTCGTTCCGAGATCCAGGCATATGAGAAGCGATACAAAGAAAGTGAGAAGAAGGAAAAGAGCACCCTTGAGAATATCAGCAATCTGGAGCGCCAGTCGGGCCTCATCCGTAATCTGATCAAGAAGCTCCGCGAGCAGGAACAGCAATTAACGGGTGATATCCAGGAAGCGCGGACCTCCATTCAAGAATTGGAACAACAGCTCGACGCCCTCAAGAATCATTACGCCAAGTACGTCCGGTCTGTCTACAAATATGGTCGCGTCTATGACGTCGAACTCCTCTTCTCCTCCAAGTCTGTCAATCAACTCTACATCCGGATAGAATATCTCAAGCGGTTCTCCGACCAGCGCGCCAAGGATCTTCAAGACGTTGTTCATAAGAAAAGCGATCTCGAGGTCGAGAATGAGCGGCTTGAGGCAAACCTCGAGCATGAACGCAATCTCCTCGTCGAAAAGACATCTGCCGAGTCATCGCTTCAGAAGAAAGTCACTCAGCGTCAACGGGTGCTGGCGGCGATCCGGCAGGACAAGAAAGAGTATCAAAAGGTGCTCAACGAGAAGAAGAAATATGAAGAGGAGATCAAGCGCATAATTGCGAAGCTGAATGAAGAGGATCGCAAACGCAAGGAGCTGGCAGCGGCCGCGGCGCGCGATCGTACTGCACCCTCCCTGAAGCCACCACCGACCCCGGAAACGGCAGTCGGGGCCTTTGCTTCTCAGCAGGGGAGACTCCGCTGGCCGGTCTCCTCAGGAACGATTGCATCGCGATTCGGGAATCAGGTTCACCCCGTGCTGAAAACTGTGCGCGAAAACACCGGGATTGATATCCAAGTAAGAACAGGAACGGGTGTTCTTTCTGTCGCAGATGGCGAAGTTTCCATTCTTACATTCATTCCGGGCTTTGGAAACATTGTCATTCTGAGCCACGGCGATGGTTACAGGACGGTCTATGCTCATCTGTCGGAAATCAACGTCGTGGAGTCGCAAAAAGTGAAAGCGGGAGACGTGATTGCCAAGAGCGGCGATTCAGTGGAGCTGAAAGGCTCGATTCTGCATTTCGAGGTCTGGAAAGGGACGGTCAAGCAGGACCCTGAGCATTGGCTCGCAAAACAACGTTGACGATAGACGGAAATTTCAAAGCATCGAAGAGCTTGATTGTGATCCCTGGGAAGCTCTACCGGACTTAGCCTGCTCTGCCACACAATGACGCACGAGTGCGGCGGTTGTGGGAATGTGCCTCACAGGAAAGATCATTCTCCTGAGAGAAGCCGATGTGCGAGCTTGTTCCTGGAGTACGCTCCCGTCGAGATGCGTCAGCGCGTTCCCCGTCTATTCAACATCTCTTCTGGCTTTCTTCCAACCTCTCTCTCGCTGTGTCTTCCTGCACGCTTCACGCTTGCCGTTTAGCGATTACTCTTGTACTTTGACGAAGGCATGCCGTGGTTGGGATTGCTGCGTCAGCTTGATCCTTGAAACGTAAGGCGCCGGATTCCCACCGTGAGTTCAAACCACAGTGAGAAGGCTCCCTGAAAAATTCCCTCCCCGCCAGGCTGTCCTCTAACCATAACTTCCGAAGATATTATCGATACCATGTCGCTCCTGATCAGGAACGGATCTGTCGTAAGGCCGGGCGATACTGCGATCGCTGATGTGTATGTTGAGGGTGAAACCATTGCGGCGATTGGCCGGAATCTGAACCGTCAGGCCGAGACCGTCTTGGACGCATCCGGGAAATATGTCATTCCCGGCGGCGTTGATGTGCACACGCACCTTGAAGCCCCGGTTGGGGGCACTACCTCAAGCGATGATTTCGAAACGGGAACCCGCGCGGCAGCTTTCGGCGGTACCACCTGCATAGTCGATTTCGCAACACAGTCAAGGGGACAATCACTTCACGCGGCTTACCAGCTCTGGCGTACCAAAGCATCAAAAGCTGTGCTCGACTACGGCCTGCATATGATTGTTGTCGATGTCAGCGACGGCCGGATTGAGGAGCTCCATGAGCTCATGGAAGAAGGTGTAACGAGTTTCAAGCTTTTCACGGCATACCCCGGCACCCTGATGGTCGATGATGCTGCGATTCTGCAGGTCATGCTCCACGTCGGCAAGAGGGGAGGGCTGATTGCCGTGCATGCAGAGAACGGAAGCGTCATAGAGTACCTCGTTCGAAACGCCCTTGCCGAAGGACGCACGGCGCCAATCGAGCATGCGCTGACGCGTCCCACAATCACTGAGGCCGAAGCAGTCCATCGGGTGGCAGCACTTGCGCGTTTGGCAGATGTTCCCGTCTATATCGTGCATGTCACTTGTTCGGAGGCACTCGATGAGATTGCCCGTGCCCGACAGGCTGGAACCGCCATCTTCGGTGAAACATGCCCGCACTATCTCTTGCTCACGAAAGAGGAACTGCGCAGACCAGATTTTGAAGGGGCGAAGTTCGTTCTGACTCCTCCATTGCGTGAACGCGCTGACCAGGAAGCTCTTTGGCGGAGTTTGCGGACTGGCGATCTCCAGGTCGTCTCGACCGACCATTGCCCATTTTCGTTTGAGACACAAAAGCGCGCCGGATTGAACGATTTCGCAAAAATTCCCAATGGTGGCCCCGGCATAGAAAACCGGCTGCAGCTTCTCTACCATTTTGGAGTGAACCAGGAAAAGTTGTCCCTTGGCCGATGGGTAGAGCTGGTGGCAGAGAATCCAGCAAAACTGTTCGGCCTCTATCCGAAGAAAGGGATCCTCCAGGTTGGCAGCGATGCTGACATTGTTATCTGGGATCCCAACCTGTCGCACACGATTTCAGCATCTTCACACCACATGCGCGTTGACTACTCGATGTATGAAAGTGTCACCGTTCAAGGAAATGCGGAAACGGTCATTTCCCGCGGTGACATCATCGTGAACAACAACACCTGGTCCGGAAGGCCGGGGCGCGGCAGGTATCTCAAACGAGCTCCCTTTGCTGCCGCCTGGTCAACCTTACGCTGAACACAACCACTCATGAAAAACTCCATTGCCTTCGTGCTTGATGGAAATGTTGTCGAGATCGGATTCGATCGCTCGTCGAACCTGACACCGACAACAACAGTGTTGAACTACTTGCGCAGCCTTCCGCAGCATCGCGGAGTGAAAGAAGGGTGTGCAGAAGGCGACTGTGGAGCCTGTACTGTGGTTGTTGGTGAATTGAAAGCCGACAAATCCATTGAATATAGAGCTGTCGATTCGTGCCTGATGTTCCTTCCCATGCTCCACGGAAAGCAATTAGTCACCGTGGAAAACCTCAAAAGCCCTTCTGGGCATCTTCACCCAGTCCAGCAAGCGATGGTGGATGCTCACGGGAGCCAGTGCGGATTCTGCACTCCCGGCATCGTGATGACTCTGTTCGCCCTCTATAAGGGCGCGAAAAAGCCGCCGAAAGACGAAATTGCCGATGCCCTTGCAGGCAATCTCTGCCGATGTACGGGCTACGAGCCGATTCTCAAAGCTGCTGCCGATGCATGTCACGGTAATGGAAAAGACCATTTCACGGTTGACGAGACTCGCATTGCAGCGCTGCTGAACTCAATCGCCCGCGACGGCGTCTCGCTTTCGACGGAAAGCCAGCGTTATGATCAACCGGCGACGCTCGATGATGTTCTCACCCTGATCGGGAAATTCCCGGATGCGATTATCATCAATGGGGCAACGGATGTCGCTCTCAGGGTGACGAAGAAGTTCGAGATTCTCCCGCACCTGATTGACTGCTCACGAATCGCAGAGCTAGAAGCCATAT
>Ga0315277_10003239_pt1 | contig 22126 bp, 16 predicted proteins | sample YL17G05_15_MG_FD_203695 | JGI IMG/M metagenome (GOLD analysis project Ga0315277, IMG submission 203695) | Sediment microbial communities from Yellowstone Lake, YNP, Wyoming, USA - YL17G05_15 | ecosystem: Environmental > Aquatic > Freshwater > Lake > Sediment | place: USA: Wyoming | collected...
TTCCGTACCTGCGAGTGCGCCAGGGTGGAAAGGCTTATTACCTGCGGGATAACTCCTCACCCTCCGGATGAAAAGGTGCTCAAAACCTCGATGGGGTCCTGGGAGTTTGTGCCCCACGAGCATTACGACACCGCTGAGGAGGCAATGGCCCGCATGCGCGAAAGAGGCGCTGCAGTAATAGCCCTCGAGACCACTTCGCGAAGCGTGTCGATTTATAAAGCACGTTTTCACAAGCCCCTGTGCCTCCTCCTTGGTAATGAGGCCCAGGGGCTCAAGAGCGATGTGCTCGAGGCCGCGGATGAGATTGTCGAAATCCCGCTTTCAGGCTACAAGAACAGCCTCAATGTCTCGGTATCCCTGGGTATCGCCCTTTTCGAGATCCTGCGCCAGTGGGGAGCTGTCGGCGAGCCGCCGTTATCCGGGGAACCGAGGTAACCGTTTTAAAGACAATTTTACGGCCCGCCAAAATCTGGTGCACTTAAAACTGGCCCCATGATCACCGGGTACGGATTGAGAGTAAACCTGTTTCCCCCGGAATTAATGGTGACACTGCCCTGACGGTCTACATATTTTAAGATAATCGCAGGCGCAAAGATGCTGATCAGTTGTCCCAAGGTATCGGCCGGTAACCGGAAGTTGTTGAATTTTATGGAACCGGTATAGGCGCCGGCAAATTGGATTGAATCGGTGACCAGCATAAATTTATTTACCCATCTATCATGAAGAAAAATCCCGGAACTGGCATACTGCAGATTTCCTCCGAAATAGATTGAACCGGAATCGGAATAATCGTACAACTTCAGTTTAAGGTTATAGGAAAAAGATGCACTGTCTTGATTAGAAGTCGCTGAACCATCAACTATAGCATACCCCCAGTAAGTTCCCAAAATACGCACCGACTCACCAGTTTTTTGAGGGCCTGTAGACAAAGCAGAAGCAGCATTGAAAAATAAAGCGAAAACCTTCTCGTCGATCTTCTGGCAGGCGGAAAGCTTGTTATCTTCTGTTATCACGAGGTTTGGACCATCGCCACCCTTTGTCAGGTAGCTCTCGTTTGATCCGCCTTGTTCATTGGGGCCCAAAGGGTCCTGCCTGCCCTGACTGCAGGCGGTGATAATAACTCCGAGAGCGAGAGTTGCAACCAGATTTATAAATCGGTTCATTTGACTGTCCTCTGGAAACGAATTGTCAGTTACAATAAGAACATTATTTTCCCGCATATCGTCTCTAATTCTCCGAAATCTCGATCGTCATGCCACAATAGAAGAAAGTGCCCATGGCGCCTGATCCCTCCATGTAGCCGTAAATGTTCGGATCGTTGTTGAAAACGTTATTGATTCCTGCATAAGCCTCGACAGACCTGGAAAGCCTCTTTGATCCATACAGGTTCACAAATGTGTATGCATCCGCAGTAAGTTCATTTGATAGTTTCCGGCTGCCGACTGTGATGATCCTGATATTGCCCCTTATACCGTAAAGCGGATCTTCATAACTCAATTTTATATTGTTCAATAAATCAGGCTTGTTGAGAATTCTGTCCTCTGTGGATTTGTCCCTGGTTTTCAGGATAGTGGTCTCATCTGAAAGGACAAAGCCGGCAGGCAGCGTAATAGAGGTGGCAAATTCCCAGCCCTGGGTCATGGCCTGGGCAATGTTTGAAAACTGCAATACAGGCCTGACCCAGTGCATGGGCCTCGACTCCCAAGTGAATTGATTTCTTCTGAATAAAGTATCGACTCCAGTTTGAAGGGGGTTGATCATGTTTTTCAAATCGTTCCTGAAAAACCTCAATTCACCGGAGAAACCCTTATGGCTGCCCTCTAATCCGAACTCATAGGTTCTCGATCTCTCAGCCTTGAGGTAGGGATTGGGGCGGATATGGCTTTCTTTGGTCGAGGATTCAATGAAAAGCTCATAAATATTCGGCGCCCGGATACCTTTGCCATAGGCGCTTTTGAAACGAAAGTTATCAGTTATAGATAAGGTGGCACTCATTTTCGGGCTCAGCTCCTTGCCAAATTCCGAATGGTAGTCGTACCTGCCGCCGAAAACAAGCAATAAGGGGTCGATTACCTGAAATGCATCTTGAAAGAAATAGGCGCTGTTATTTATTCTTTGATCGGTTTGATTGTCATGCCTTTTCTCTCTCCTTGCTTCCGCTCCCACAGTGATCATGTGCCGGGAAAAAAACAGATGGCTCCAGCGGCCTTCAACCTGGCTCAGGTTCTGGACAAGATTGTATGGTTCTTCTGATTGGGTCAAGGGATTGACTATATCGCCCAGGATATCCGCCATTATGTCGATGTCAGTTGCGTAGCGGTACTTATAGGCCCGGAGTAAAATGTTCGACTGTTCACTGAATTTGCCCTGGTACTCAAGATAGAAAGTATTCCGGTGGGTTTTCGACACTCTTGTGCCATCACCCCAGCTATAAGGCCTGATACCTTCCCGGTTGACCTGCCAGGCATCAAATCCACCCTGGAGCCGCTGATTAGGGAACAGATCGAAAAAAAACAGTCCGGAACCGTCGATAACGCCCTTTTTATCTCCATCTGTCCATTTAGTGCCCTTGTATCGGTCATATTGATTTTTCCGGTCGATATTGGCCGAAAGTGAGTACCCGATCCTTCCTATTTTTTCGGACATATAGCCCTTGATAAAGGGGTTTTGCGCCTCCCCGTATTTGTTTTGCCCGTAGCGGAAGTCTATCCCGGAAATTAAATTCTCAGGCGGCTGTTTGGTTATAATATTGATCACCCCGCCGATAGCGTCGCTGCCATAGAGAGCGGAAGAAGGTCCCCTGACGATTTCGATCCGCTGGATCATTGAGGTCGAAAAGTCATCGAGATCTACATTATCGCTTACTCCCGCAGCCACCCTTCTCCCGTCAATCAGAATAAGGGTGTGAGTGCTTCTTAATCCCCTGATACTTGCCGATAAAGCTCTATCTTCATCACCCTGCAGGTAAAGGCTCTGCGATTCAGTCAGCGCATCGGCCACAGTCAAGGCTCCCATATCTTTAATTTCTTCAGCTGTAATAATTTCCACAGCGGATGGAATCTTCTTTTTATCCATTTCGGTCATAGTTGCGGTTACCGCTATTCCGGGCAATGTGTCTGAAACCTCTATCCTTCCAAGTTGAATTACCCTTGTTTTAAGTGTGAAATCAAGCTCGGATGTCTCCTTTCCCACAACGAAAACCCTTTTAGTCTGTCTTTCATAACCGGTCATCCAGATTGTAACCTCCTGCATACCTGCAGGAACATTAGAGATAATGTAAGAACCTCTCTTATCTGTCAGGGAACCCATCTTCAACCCTTTTATGAAAACCTGGGCGCCTTTAATGGTTTCGCCCTTTTCGGATTTGACTATACCCCAGACTTTGCCAATTCCTTCTGCGGCAAAAGCTGCAGTATGGACAGCGAACAACAAGGCACACAATGTACGCAGCATACAGGATCTCCTCTTTAAAAGTTTCCATTTATGAAGCTAGATACCAAGCAGCCCCAGAAATTGAAAAGGTTGTCTTTCAGCAGGAAGATCAATGTCACTTATGTTTGTATTAGCGAAACAATTATTTCTGATTCGAGCGGGATCTGAGAGTGCGCCGATACCAGTTCAAAACTGTCTTCCGCACCACATTCCGAGAGAGATTGAAGAAAAAAGCTAGTAAATTATAATGATTTGAATTAAAATGACTTAGCGGAAAAATTACAGTGTTTTTATTCAATAGCACCATTTTTATCATTATTTCAGGTTCTTACTTACTAAAAAATACACTTTAATTGTTCTTAGAGTTCCGCTTTTTTTATTAAAACCGAAATTTATTTTATGTTTATATGATTATCCCAAGACTGTTTCTCAATTCTTTCATTCTGTTCTTAGTCAGGGGCGGTGGATTAATCTTTCAGAGAAAAAATCAAGATGAATTGGGGTGTCTTTGTATTTTTTTTATATTAAATTATTCTTTGAAAATAAAAGCCGGCTTACTATTAAACCTTCTATCAACCATGGAGAAGCTAAATTGTTCAAGAATATGTTCAATCTTCATACCAGCGCCTATCGGCAAGGAGCAGCCTTATTATCAAGAAGGCTGAAATGTTTGCAGGCTATAATCCTGGTCTTTTCCGCTCTTTTCGCCTGCTCCCCGGATTATTCATCAGGAGCAGGAAATGAGACTCCGGCAGCAAAAAGCAAGGTCCGCCTGGCAACTGTCGACTGCCGCCCCAGCGGCAACAAATCGATAGCCGAGAATATCGAAGAATTCTGTGCCGTGGCCGAGGAAGCGGGACAGAAAGGGGCGGATATTGTCTGCCTCGGGGAGTGGATCACTCTGATCGGTATGGGATCCGACTACCGTGCGCATTCCGAGCCTGTTCCCGGATCATCCACGGACAGACTTGGCGAAGTGGCGCGGAAGTGGAAGATGTATATCGTGGCCTCGGTCGGGGAAAAAGATGGCGAAAAAATATATAATACGGCGGTGCTGATCGACCGCCAGGGGAAGATTGCCGGAAAATACCACAAGGTCAAAGTTCCGGATAACGAGATCAAGGGCGGGGTCACAGCGGGTGACTCTTTTCCGGTATTCGATACTGATTTCGGACGAGTGGGGATGATGATCTGCTGGGACCTGCAGTTCCCGGAACCGGCCAGGGAGCTCGCCGCTCAAGGAGCAAAAGTGATCCTTCTCCCGATCTGGGGCGGGGATTCGACCCTGGCCAGGGTCCGCTCAGCCGAAAACAGGGTTTACCTGGTAAGCTGCGGCTACGACATCCCCAGCACCATTTACGGCCCTGGCGGCGAATTGCTCGCCGTGGCCAGAGAACGGCCCGGGGTGGCCGTAGCCGATGCGGAGATTAAATAATCGCCAGCCGGCGAACAGTGATTGGAGAAGTACCAGTGACAGGCGGTGCGGGGAGTCGGGAAATCAAAGGCCAGTGAGATCTAACACTTTTATTTTCCTGTTTTTTATGCGGAAAAGCTCGACAATGTGCGGGTGGCAGGTAAAATAGAACACCTGGTGGGTGACAGCCATATCCATTATCGCCTCTGCCGCGGCCCTGCTTCTTTCCGGATCGAAATTAACCAGGATGTCATCCATCATGACCGGCAGAGGCTCGCCGTGCCTGGTGAGCTCGCCGATCAGGCCGAAACGGAGCGCAAGGTAAAGCTGTTCTGCTGTTCCGCGGCTCAGCTTCTCCGGGGGCAGGCCGATTTCCTTTTCGCCTATTACTTCGAAGCAGCGCTCCCCGAGAGGAGCGTATATTTTCCTGTACCTGCCTAGAGTCATTTTTTCGAGGAATACCTGAGCGCAGCGGAGCACTTCCGGCTGGCGGTCGCGCTCGTAGCGGGAGGCAGCTTCGCGCAGGGCCTTTAAAGCAAGGGTCAAAGAGGCCCATTCCCGGGCCAGACCGGTAAGCCTCTCCGCTTCGACCGAGCGCTCGAGCCTGAGCTCGCTTCCTCTGGTTTCAGTGCCTAAGTTCTGAAGACTGGTATTAATTCCGCCTAGCTCCTGGTTCGTTATCTTGATTTCTTCCTTGATTTTTGTCCTGCTCGCTTCCAGCCCGGCTATTTCCTCAACCAGAGATTGCTCGGAGATGCATTTCCTCAGTTCTCCAAGGAAATTTTCCAGGTTTTCCTCAGCTCCGGCGGAAAAGCGCAAGCCTGAATGGGCTTTTTCAAACCGGTCGCGAAGCTCCCCGCGCTTTCGGGCAATTTTAGCCTGATACAGAAAACGGGTTTCTGCTTCCGGATCATTCTCGCTATGTGCGCTTACCGCAATAAGCCTTTTTTTCTCCTCCTCAAGCTGCGAAAGATCTCGAGCGGCCCGCTTGCATTCTTCGGAATAAAAGGCAATCCGCTGCTCGAGCTGTTTTTTGTCAGTTTCATAGTCCCGCGCCATGTTCCGCAATTCGAGGAACTGCTTCACCGCACCTACCATTTCCAGCGGGCCGGGCAAAGGCTCATCCAGTGTCGCGAAAAGTCCCGCGATTCTGCGGCTGTTTTCATCAATGCACGAGGTTATCTCTGAAACTCTTTCCTTGAGACTCTCCAGACTGCTCCTGGTCTCTCGAGCTCTTTCCACCAGAGAAAAAACTTCGCTCACTGTCTGGGGGCTTAATTCGGAGTCAAGACCGAGCTCCTTCTTGAAATTCGAAAAATTATCTCTCGCCTGTCTAAGCTCTTCCCCGGCCAACTGCTGGTCATTTTTTCTCTGCTCGATAATTTTTTTCTTACGCTCGAGGTCGTTTTTCAAGTTGTCCAATTTCCTGTTTTCCTCAAGCCAGCTATTGAGCGCTCTTTGCTCCTCAGAAAATTTGGAAACCATTGTTTGAATGGCCACCGGATTCAATTCATCCGGCTCATAGCCAAGGACCTTGCTTAATTCCCTGATTCTCTCTTGTTCTTGTTTGTAAATCTCCTCCTGAGTTGCTGTTTTCTCCCTGATTTCTGCCAGGCAGTTTTCCAGTGAATTCTTACCCACTACCACACCCAGGCTGACTCGAACCACAATCACTTTGATTATCCACCAAAGCAGGCTCAGGAAAAGCCCTAGAGCTATAAAAACAGCTCCCCATAGTGTTTCTGCCTTTGCCAAAAGCCAGGCTCCAAAAAGAAATACAACAGGTGAGATAATTGCCGGTACCTTCATTTTTTTTATCAGGGATAAACCTTTTTCAAGCGAGGCTTTCTTATCAGACAGGCTCTGCAGGTTATCTTGAGCGGTGGAACGAAGGAGCACTGAAAGCTCGCGGGCAGCATCCAGGCGCTTCTCGAGCAGTTCCGGTTCTCCAGTCTCAGGCGGCTTCCGGCCTGAAAACGATTCCTCGGCCCTGATCATTTCCTCCTCAGCCTGGCTCAAGTCCTGTTCGGCAATTTTCAATACCGGCCCGGAGGCCTGAAAAGCTTTATCCGCCCTGTCAATCCTCTCCTTGAGCGCGCGCATCCTGTCCGAGGTGATCAATGAACTATCGAAAGAGAGCAGGTCTTCGACTTTCCATGATGGGTTCAGGTCGCGGAGTTCCCTGTGCAGTTTCTCTTCCAGGGCCTGAAGATCCGACAACCTTAAGGGCAGGTCGCGTATTGCTGATTCAAACTGGTTCAAACCCCGCTCTATATGTGAAAGCTCTTTCTCCAGGCTGATCAGCTTTTCGAATTGCTCATTAGTAATGAGTTTAGTTTTGGCCTGGTCAATCTGGCGGGAGTAATTTTCTCTTTCTTTCTTCTTTTTATCTATCTCTTCGTTAATTCTGCGCAGGGTTTCCTCAGCCTGTGCCGGAAATTCTTCTGGAATTTTTTCCAGATCTCCCAGCTCGATCAAGGCCAGAGAATACTCTTCCCAGTTTTTCCAGGAGCGAAGAAAGCTGCGTTTCAGTTCCATTTTTTCATTCACTTTCTTTTCTTCTTCGCTAAATCCGTTCAGTTTGCGGGAAAGCTCCTCCTTTCGAGCGGTCAGCCGGTCATACTCCTCGATCTGCCCGGTCAGAGCATTAAGCTCGGCCTCGATCCGGGCAAGCCTATCCAGGATTTCGTTTATCGGTTGATTTTTTCCGCTTTTAGTAAAAAGTGATTTACGATCTTTCTCCAGAGCGCCAAGCAGGTCAGGTAACGCAACTGCCCCGGTGCCCGTGCCAGCGCTGTAAATGCGGGCTTGTAACTTATCGCTGTCCAAGGATTCAAAATCAGACAATTCGTAAAGACTGAAGGCGAAGAGATTCTTATAAAGCTGGAGGTCGAGGTGGCTGAGCAGATGGTCAAGAAACCCTGTTTCAAGTACAGCCCCGCTGGCGAGACGGATTTCGAGCTGTCCACCTCCCTTGCCGCTCCGGCGCTCGATAATGACACTTTCCTCGTATTCGCTGACCTTTAATCTCAGCATTCCCCCAAGCTTATCCTCCGGGCGAATGCGGTAGTCTTTCTCATTTGATCTACCATATGGAAAGCCAAAAAGGATATTCAAAAGGAGAGCTAAAAAAGTAGTCTTACCTGCCTCGTTGGGGCCGATTATCAGGTTGAACCCTGGAGAGAAAGGTCCAAGCTTGTGGTTTTTAAAAATACCGAATTGATCTATTTCGACTAGTTCTATTTGCATCAATCTTCCCTGTCGGCAAGAAGGCGGTCGATACAGATATTTTGTGCCCCGGCGATAAGCTCATCCAGAAGCTTTTCATCAGGTTCATCGAGGAATTTTCCGGCGAGCCGGGAGTGATGAAAGAGTTCTTTCAGGGAATCGATTACCTTATCCTTATCCTGGTGCGCTTTTTCGCGCAAAGAATCGAACTCATCGAGCAGCCCGGCGACAAAATCATCTGCACGGCGGCGCTTTTCCAGATCCACAGCCGGTCTTGTCCTGTCCTCAAGCCGCTCGATCCAGACCAGGTGTTCTGTCCCGGCCCACTGCTGGCGAAGGTCTGTTTCGAGATCGGTCAATACTCCCGGCCTCTGGAGCATGGCATGCAGCGGCCCCCTGCCTTCGAGATTGATCCGCAGGCAGAGATGGCGGCCCTCAGATTTTTTTGAATATTCATCGATCCCGGCCTTCAATGTCCCGATCAGCGCATCTAAATCGGCAAGCGGGGAGATATCAATCTCCAGTGTCTCCCAGCGCAGGGTATCTACGGGGATAAAATCGGTTTCTATCTTTCCCGAGCTGTCCACATTGACCAGGATCGCCCCGCGCGGCCCTCTTTCTCCGGGGTGGCGGCCCTGGAGGTTACCCGGATAAACCGCCACGGCTCTGCCGCCCAGGCTATGCAAGGCTCTGGTGTGTACATGGCCGAGCGCCCAGTAGTCGTACTCCTTAGCCGCCAGGTCTCCCAGGGTGCAGGGGGCGTATGGTTCGTGGCCGGTATCGGTACCCAGGTTGGCATGGAGAAGTCCGACAGAGAAAGGCGCTCCTTCCGGATGAGGAAAGCGTGGGACCAGGTTCTCCCTGACCTCGCTAACAGGATAACTTATACCATAGATGCGCGCCGCTTCTTTCCCATCTTTAAAAAACTGAACTTCTTCGACTTTTTCCCCGCCGAAAATCTTTACCCTTTCCGGCCAGGCCAGGCTGGCTGACCAGCCATCCAGAGGATCGTGGTTCCCGTGAACGACAAAAGAACTGATTCCCTTTTCGGATAGCTTTTCCAGGCCGTTGCGGAAACGGAGCTGGGCCAGAAGGCTTTTTTCCCGGCTGTCATAGATATCTCCGGCTACCAGGCAAAAATCGACTTTTTCGCGCAGGGCTGCCTTGACCAGTTCATCAAAGGCGCTGAAAGTAGCAGTCTGAGCTATCCGGGCCACCTCGGCGTTTTTATCGTGCAGCCCGCTGAAAGGGCTGTCGAGATGGAGATCTGCGGCATGGATGAACTTGAGCGGTACCATCTGAAATACCAGTTTCTGATTAAATATCCAACAGCCAGGTTTTTATTGCCCCTGGTCAGTAAATTTTCATTTTTCCTCGGGAGGCATTGCTTCCACTTTCAGGGATTCGTTGAGAACCTTTTCCCCTAGAACCTCAATTTCATAGGAGGTGTTCTGGGCACCCGGCGCCAGGAGCCAGTTAACTGTCTGGCGCCTGCCCCCGGCCTGGTAAACATGGCTCAGGTGGAGGGTGTTCTGGATCTTGGGAGTGACCCGCACCAGGCTATTGGCTGTCACCTGGTTCAAACCGCAGCCTTTCAACTCGATTTTGAGCCGGCATCTTGAGCCATCCAGGCTTCTGTCCCGGATAATGTGGTTGAACCACATCTCGGTGAACTGCTGTTCCGGATTTGGCCGGAAGCGCTCGAGTTCCTGCCAGTCAGCGGTCTCGTTCTCCGAAAGGAAAAGAACGACAGAAGCATCCTCGATCTTACCGCCCGGGAGGGACTGTGCTCCAATGGCCACCCGCAGCTCATCTACAATTCCGCCTGTGCCGGGGGAGAAAGTGAGTATCGCGTTCTTTTGACGGTCGGCAGGTTGGAGCCTGGGAGAATCGCTGCTGGAGAGGATCAGATTTTCCTGTTTCTCTCCGGGCAGTGTCTCCTGGTCAAGCCAGAAACAATCGGCGAGACAGGCGACATGCGGACTGGTGGAAACCTTGATGACATTCTTTCCCGGCACAAGTCTGGGCAGGGCCATGGGAGAAAGCTCGACCCAGGTGGTCAGTTTTAGCCCCTCGAGCCCTGCCTGGCCCGAGCCTCCCCGGTCCACCCATTCGAACTTCACCTTGTAGCCGGACTTCCCCTCGACATACCGGGTGACATCCACCCGGAACGGCACTGCCCCGAGATTCGTGTTCTCCCAGGCGTTTTTCCAGCTTCTTCCCCCGTCAACACTAACCATTATCCTGCTTTCATCCTCCTCCTTGATCCGCCAGAACCAGCCGCTGACAACAGCAGCCTCAGAGTTGTCCTGGAAATTGGTGAGGTCGTTCTCGAGCCCGGCTATCACCCAGGGGGTCAAGACATCGAGCACAATCGAGGCGGGAAGCCCTTTGGCCGAGGCGACCAGCGAAGGTAATTGACCGGCATCGTTCACCTTCACCCTATCCATCTCCGGGTTTTCCAGGAGGAAAGCCTGGCTGCGCAGGTCCGGCTCATACTCGAAAACCCCATTTCCGTAAGCCGCAGGCACTGTATCGGTCCAGGCCAGGGAATTCTGGCGGATCGGGCCATCCACCCAGTAGCTGCGCCACTGGGTACCGAGTTCGTGCGGGAAAGCACGCGGATCGATATAAAACCTGCCCTGCGGCCGGTAGTAGCAGGTGACTGATTCGCTGGTCCGCAGGCCAAGCCGCATGATATGGGCCAGGGAATAAGAATGGTAATCTTTATCGCCCTCGGGATTGATAAAGGCTTCTTTCATCGATTCCGGCGGGTCGAAGGGGAAAAAAGGATCCGGTTTTTTCCCCTGCCGCAGCCAGAGGTCAGGGTTAGCAATGAGTTCATCCACTGAGGCGATTTTCTGGTCTCCTGGCAGGTAAACAAAGCCGAACATGTCGGTATCTATGTAATTCCATTTCCCCTCGAACCAGACCTCAGGAACCACATGACCAACCAGCGACCTTCGCCTGGCTTTCATGCCGGCCAGATTGTAAAGCGCACACATGGCGGCGCTGTTGTTCCCGCAGAGATCGTAGCCATAGACTCCCAGAAGTTTCAAAGCATCGTGCACATAGCGGCCGCCTTCGTAAGGGCCGATAAAATGGATCTGGTGGGCCATGCCGAACCTGTGCAGGGCCAGTGCCTTGTCCCTCTCGTTAGTTATGCCGGCGGTAAGAGCCGCGACTATCTCTTCCAGGCTCCAGCAATTAACCTGGGCGGAAGAGACCAGTTTAACCGAATATATTTCGGCCCGGATGACGCCGGCCAGGCCGAAAATAAAAGCGAAAAGAACGGTCAGTGCCGGCCGTTTCATCGAAAACCTCCGTGAAAAGTTATTATTCTTCTTCATTTTCCCCTAGATAAAGAAGCAAGTGCCAGTTTCTGACCTGCCTCCATGATTGAAACGAGTAAAAAATAGGCTCACTCGCGTTGGTTGGAAAGATAAAAATTCACGTTCTGGTAGCTCTTATCCGATAACCTCTAACAGGATTTTTAACTTGAAAATATGATTCTATAAGTTTAGTTTATACTTTTGTGAAAAAAATAACAGTTTTGGAATAAACCGCGGTTGTTCAAGGAGAAAAAAATGAAAATCCGTAAGGCCGTTGTACCGGCAGCCGGCCTGGGAACCCGTTTTTTGCCTGCCACGAAAGCCCTGCCTAAGGAAATGATCCCGATTGTGGATAAACCGGCGATTCAATATATCATCGAGGAAATAGTGGACAGCGGCATCGAGGATATCCTGGTAATCACCGGGAGGGGGAAGAGAGCGATAGTCGAGCATTTCGACAAATCGATCGAATTGAACGAGACCTTGAAAAGCAAGGGCCAGGAATCAGTGCTGCGGACCCTGGAAAAGATCGAACAGCTTGCCGATATCCATTATTTGCAGCAAAAAGAGGCCCTCGGCACCGGCCACGCAGTGCTCAAGGCTGCAAACCATATCTCCGGAGAACCTTTCGCAGTTCTTTTCGGTGATGATCTGATCATGGGCAAGGAGCCGGCGCTCAAGGAACTGATGCGCACTTATGATAAATACAACAGTACTGTTCTTGGGGTCTCACCGGTACCCCAGGAAAAAATCCCCCAGTACGGCATAATCAAGGGTAGACCGATTAACGGAGAGTTTATAGTGGAAGACCTTATCGAAAAACCATCTATCGATAAGGCGCCAAGTAACTTAGCTCTCTGTGGCCGGATGATTTTCACACCGGACATTTTCGATTACCTGCGTAAAACCAAAATCGATGAGCAACACCACGAAATCCTGCTCACCGATGCCATCCTGGCCATGGCCAAGGAAAAAGTGGTTTATGCCCATGTGCTCAAAGGAAAGTGGCATACAGTGGGGGACAGGCTTTCCTTCATCAAGACAACAATCGAATTTGCATTGGCCCAGAAAGACCTGAGGGAAGGCCTTAAGGAGTTTCTTAGAGAGCTCAAGTTTTGAACCATGGCCCAGGCGGCTGAAATTATTGCGGGAGCAGACAGGAGCCTCACCTTTAAAGCCCCGGCCCAGCTATGTTGGAGACTATCCAGAGAGTTATTCTTAGTGCCACCAGGAGCTCTTTAGAACAGACTCTCCCGGTCTTTGTCCCCCTGCTTGCCTTCGGCTGGCTGATACATTTCTGTTCCAGCCTCCTTGAGAAAAGCGCTGTTAAGCTCCTCGGATTTAAAGCCTATCTTTACTTGATCGGCTGGTCAGGCACCCTGGCCCATGAACTGGGCCACATCCTTTTCTGCCCTCTTTTCGGCCACAAAATAACCGGAGTACGCCTCTTTTCTCTCAACTCCAAGAGCAAGAACACCGGTTTCGTATCCCACAGTTTCAACAGCCGGAACCCTTACCATCTGGCAGGCAATTTCTTTATCAGCATCGGGCCGCTGATCCTGGGCAGCATTCTTATCTACCTCATCCTGCGCTATCTGGCCGGCTTACCTCTGTTTCTGGATGACACTTTCCTCAAAAGCAAATCCGTGGGAGTCTCCAGCGGAGTTTTTACCTGGTCAGGACTTTTTTTCAATTCTTTCAAGTCAATTTTTTTACAGATGTTTCGCAGTATCAACCTTTCCGACTACAAGCTTTATCTGGCTGGTTATCTTGTTTTAAGTATCGGCAGTTCAATGACCTTAAGCCGCGAGGACTTATCCGCAGCATCAGGCGGGCTGGGAGTAATCCTGCTCTTCATTTTTGCCGTCAATCTAGTCCTGGCCGCCTCAGGTATCAGGTCTCCGAGCTTTGATCCCCTTGTACCCTGGGCTGCAGCGGCCTGTGTTCTCTTAATGATTATCTTCTTTCTCTGCGCTCTAGCGGCGCTGTTATTCTGGTGCTTGAGCAAAATAACCGGCCGCTGACTGTCAATGTCCGGGAGGCAATGCCGGCCATGAGCTTTCCCAAAGTGCGCGATATAACCTCCGCTATCCTGAAGACCTGCCATATAACTTGCCCGCCGGTCGATCTCGAGCCGGTCCTCGAGCTTTTTCAGGCTGCTGTAGTCAATTCCGGCAATATTGCGGAAAGCGCTTTGCTGGGTAAAAAGAGCGGCTGGATAATCAAGGTGAATCCAAAATTGCGGCAAGAGCGCCGGATCTTCCGCATCGCCCATGAAATCGGCCACATCTATTGGTCCGACCCTGCCCATCACCTGGGAGACCCTCAGCTCGGGGGCAACCTGGAAAGATACTGCTCAAAATTCGCTTCCCTTCTCCTTTGCCCTTACGAGTGGTTCATAAAAGATGCTCCGGAGGCTAGCTACGACCTGTTCACCCTGAAAAAAATATATTCCAATCTGAGTCACGAAGTGCTGGCCATGCGGGTCTGCTATCTCAAGCCCCTGGTGGTCACTATTTTCGACAACGGCAAACTTTACCGCCGCTTCTCCACTCCAGGGCTGGGATATCCCTCGGCTCCACAAAAACCGGAGCTGGAAGCCAACGAATCAGTGGATCTGTACGGTACATACCGGGAATCTTCGGGGGTAATAAAGTGGAAAGGGATGGAACGAAGAGTAAAGGTGAAAGGATATCCTGTTTTCAGCGAGGGTTATCGGCGGATAATTTTACTGATGAGCGTCATAGAGACAGAAGCCCTGGACAATCTGGCCATAGATGAAGATATGCCTTATCCATTTCCTGAATATTAGCCTGGAAAGTGAAGAGGATGGAAAAAGGCGCCTCAGGGTTTGATATCCACAATCGCTTGGTGGATATTCAATACCTGGCCTGAATTTATGCTGCCATCCTCGGGCAGGCTGGGGTTCCAGCTCTTCAACGCCGCGACCGATATATCATAATTGCGGGCTATGGATATCAGATTATCGCCGGCTTTGACCGTGTACCGTTCCCTTTCGATACGCACAGTGATATTCTTTCTCTTGCCCGAGGGTACGGGCACATTGATCTTCTGCCCGATACGCAGGCCGCGACTGATTAACTGGTTTTCATTCAGGGCTTCGAGCTGCGCGAGGGAAGTGCTTAAAGAAGCGGCTATAGCATAAATTGTGTCGCCTTTTTTGATCAGGTAAGTTCCGGTGGCCGGCATTGCCGGAGGAACTTTTCGGGCCTTGGGCTTTGATTCGGGCTTGTTTTTCTTTTCAGCAGTCGGAACGGATTTCTGGGCCAGAGTCCCTTCAGATGCGGTTTTCTCTTTTTGTTCGGCAGCCGGCGTCGCCTCCCGTGGTTTTTCCGGCTGGGCCAGGACCGTTCTCTGGCTGATAACTTTATAGCCCCGGGGATCCCAGTGCAGTTCCTTGACCATCGTGTTCCCGTCATACAGTCGGCTGGAGACACTGATTTCAAGGATTTTATCTCCATTGATATCCCGTATGGAATCAAGCCTCGTGGAAATGAACTCACGCGGATTGTTCTGGTCATTGACCAGGGGAGTAAGCATCCACTCGCCGCCTTTTCCTTGATAATAGACATCGAAATCAAGCAGGTCTCGCGGACCGAAAACCATGATCACTTCCCGATTGCCGTCACCGTTCAAGTCCGCAAAGCGCACCTCGCGCAGATCGTTCTCTTTCGCCATTCTTCCGGAGATTGCAGCTAGTTCTCCGCGCAGGTCGGCAACTTTTTCAGGTTTCCCGCAAAAAATGAAAAGTAAAAACGTTAAAACCAAGATAAAGGCCAGATTCTTTTTTCTGAACATTTAAGCCCGCTCCCTATCGAGTTTTAAACCTATTTCCGCATTCGGCAAAGTTAGTATTACATCCAGAAATACCAGGAAAAACTAGCTTAAAGAAAGATATAATAAAAGAAATTTTCGGGCAAGAACTCATTGTAAAAGAAAGGGAAAAAATGAGACACGACGTGGATCAGACCGTGGAGATAAAAGCCCGCTGTACTGATATGGACAGGATAAGGAACCTGCTATCAGGACTGGGAGCCAGGCTCATGACTGTCGAGACTCAGACAGACACCTTTTACAATGCCGCGGATGGCCGGCTTAAATTGCGCCGGAGCAGGTCCGGGAATCTCCTGATCGGTTACCACCGCCCTGATCTGGCCGGCCCCAAACATTGCCTTCTCGGCCTTTACGAAACCAGTGATGCCGAGGGATTGGATAAAGCTCTGAGCCGTGCACTGGGGATAAGAGCAGTGGTCAGGAAAGAACGGGAAATTTTTATCCAGGGCAATGTAAAAATCCACCTCGATCAGGTGGAAACCCTCGGCTCTTTTCTCGAGATCGAGGTACTGGGACATCAGGGACTGGACAGCGTGGAATCTTTACGTTCGATCTGTGAAGAGTATATGGAAAGACTGGATGTAAAGCCCGGGGATCTTGTCCAGGCAGCTTATGTAGATCTCTTAGAGAAAAGCCTCGACAAAGGAGATCGATCTTCCTGAGGAAGCTGGCTTTTCTTAAGGCGATTTGCGGTTTCCCTGCGGTTTCTGGCCCGGATCCAGAGAATGGCCAGCCCCAGAAGGCAGGAGTAATTGAGTATTATAAACCATCTCTGCCCCCAGGAGATGCCACTGACCTCGAAATCGCTTAAAGGATAAAGGAATGGTGTCGGGAAAAAATCTTTGGAGTGGGAGGGAATATCGAAGAGAATGTGGATGATCCATGCTGAAAAAGGCACGGCCAGGTCTTTTCTCCGCCACCACAAAAAAGCCCAGATTAATCCGACGATTATCAGGCTGTGCGTGACCGCATATGACGTGTGAACCCAATCTGGTATCGAGTCGATATTGGGTTTGCCTCTGGGCCAGTTGCCATGTATTACCCTGACAGCTATCCACAACCCGAATGCTAAAACATCCGGAGTGACCCCGAATAAAAAGGCAAGCCCGAATTTTTTTCTCCAACCGGCCAGCATCCCGCCCCAGAGTCCATGAGCCAATACATCCATTTTTCCCCCAGCTCTCTTTTAATTAATAACCGACTCAGCGGTATCCCACTGCGCATAAATATATGGCTGTCTCTTCCTTTCCGTCCACCTCGAGCAAGGCATTGACTTCATTGTCGAAAAAGGCGCCGATAAGGCAGCAGGCAAGTCCCAGGGATTCTGCGGCCAGGGCGAGGTTTTCGGCTATGTGTCCTGCGTCGAGATAGATATAACGGTAGGCGCGCTGACGGTATTTCCAGCGTGAACGCTTGACCATCGCCGTCCAGATAAAAGACACGGCGCAGTCGAAAAATACCGGCTGCATGAAAGCAGCCTGCATGAGAGTACGTCTGAGATCTCCCTCTTTGAGCAGCTCCAGCTTGTGCGCGGCTACATTGTAATGATAAAGACCTCCGCCTGCTCCCTCCACATGGTTGAGACATATATAGGTTTCCACAGGATACAAAGCTCCGGCCGAGGGAGCGCTGCGGAACTCGAAACCATCCTTCCTCGCAGTTATCCCCTGGCAGGCCCAGAGAAGCTGGCTCAGCTCTTTCAAGCTCAGCTCTTTATCACTGAATTCACGATATGTCCGGCGACCGGCGATTGCGGACCAGAGCGGCATGCCTCCTGAATTTTCCGGCTCGGGAAGTTCGAGCGTACGTGCCCGGGGATAGGTTTTGTAAAGCGAAACCTGCTCCTCCCAAACCGGAGACCATTTCCTGATCGTTTCCCGGTCATACTTGGTAAGCTGCTGGAAATCATCCCCAACTTTTTCAGACAGCTTTTCATAATGTCTCATCGACACCTCCCCGGTTTTTCCGGTTTGAACCTTAATCCTCGAGCGCCGCCTTTTACTTCGAGATCATCAATATATCTAATACTCAGGGCATAATATTGTCAGCATCTATCCGCATCATTTACACAACAGTATAAAGGTAAACTATTTCTCGCTCCCTTTAGTGACAATTTCCCTGGAAATAAAAACGTTAATTTTCCAGGAGATGTTTCGCTGGAACCGGTGAGATTTCACTCCAACTGCCAATTTAAACTTTTTCCGGTTCGAGTATCTTCAGGGGCAGATTGAAAACCCGGCGCGGATTTTGATAAAGCATATTTGACGCAACTTCCAGCGCGGTCTTCCGGTCATAATCGCCGCGGGCCACTTTCAAGGCCAGGGCGCGGGCTAGGTTATCCCTGGCCTGTTCGAGGTGCCCGTAGACACTTTCGGCAAGGTGCAGGTCACCGCCGAAACCGAAAATCTTGTTATTGGGCACGTAATCCAGCCACTCATCGAGCATCTGTACACTGGTTGCCGGGCTGATTATATGCATCCAGCACAGATCGAGATAGACGTTAGGAAAATTGAGACCCAGGACTCCCCATTCCCGGCAATAAGGGAACCCACCGTGAAAGAGGACAAAGGGCACTTTGCGGTACTCGCGGAAGAGATTTAAAAGATTTGTCGGCCGGCTGTCGGTTATCTCGTTGGTATACCCGGCCTGAAGACCAGTATGCACCTGGTAGGCTAATTTAAACTCTTCGGCGAAACGCACTGATTCGTGCACCAGGAAGTTCTGCAGGGGGAGAAGCTCATCCGGGCTGCGATGATGAGTTTTGATCCATGATCCGGCGTGATGGGCATGCTTGCGGGCAAAGAACATGTTGAAAGCCCGGTCCGCCTCAGCCAGAGTAGTCCGTTCAAAGTAAATCGAGCGATAATAAGCAAGGTTGTTTTTAATAGCTACAGCCTTACGGCTCTTTAAAAGCGTCTCCAGGTAACCCCACATTGCATCCCGCATCTGTGCGGCAGAGTGAATGGAACACCCGCTCAATTTTTCCAGTTCCTCCAGGTCCTCCCGGCTGTCGGCTATGACGAAATATTTGTACTGGCGCAGACTGTAAAAGAAAAAGTCAGGATAATCGACATCATCCTCCACATCGAGAATGACCGCCCTGATATTCAACTTTTTTCTGAGCCAGCTTTCCAGAAAACCCTTGGGCAGCCCGCTTGCTATCTTTTCCGCAAGCTTGTCATAACTTTTCCCATTAAGTTTTTCAATGCCGAAAACATCTTTAACTGTCCGGGAAATTGCCCTGCCGTAACCGGTAGTCCTGGTAAAAGGATAATATTTCAAGAATATTTCCTTTGTTTTTTCCGGCTCGCGGGCATGGTTTTCCGCTGCTGCCGACTCCTCTTCACAGGCCCCGGCGCCGCAGAGATCGCAGCCTACGTAACCCAGATTAAACGGCGTGAACTTTTCCCTTTTCCTGCAGCTTTCGCTCTTCAGGTGGTCGTGGGTATCGATAACCTTTAGCAGGGCGATCTCCAGTCGCAGATCCTTATAGATACTCTCTATCTCCGGCATTTTTCACTCCTTGCATTATGAGTTTAATTTTCTCCCTGGCAAAGGGTTTCTCGAAGATGGGATTAAGATTTATTTTCAGTAAATCCGCTATTCTCATCCAACATGCCCAGACTCCCGACTTGCGCCTGGAAATGAATATTATTATGCTTGTTATATCATGGCCGAAAACTTCTCCTTATTTCAAAATAAATTCTTTTAAAGGGGCGTTGAAAAAAGAAATTTCAACGCCTCCAGATATGAAATTTATCGCTTTTCCGGCTGTCAAGGGCATGTAAATCGGCCTTACGGCCGACCCTTGAGGCGCCTTTTTCCCCAAGTTTTCGAATTTTTCAACAAACTGAAGATAATAAAAATCCGGGATTAGAAAAAGCCTGAAAGGATAATATGAACAGTAGAGATCGCGTTATGACCGCTGTCAACCACCGGGTACCGGACCGGGTACCGATCACTTTCGATGCCCAGCCTGAGGTTTATGACTCTCTTTACCGTCATTTCGGCATCGAATCACGGGCCGAGCTCTGGGATGCCCTGCATGTGGATACCTGGCTTGAAGGCCCGATAATCAAAGATCCCCGCCAGAGAAAATTGCCCGATGGCTTGTTTCAAAACCGCTGGGGTTACCGGACCAAAATGCAGCCTTACCAGGCAGGTGAAAAGTCAGGCTATTACGAAGAGATGGTTTACCATCCTCTGGCCGGAATCCAGACAGCCGCCGAGCTTGAGAAACACGATTGGCCTGATCCGGAGCTGCAGGACTTTTACCACCTGAACGATCTCCGAGTCTCCCAGCCTGACCGGGCAATTATCGCGCACATTACCCACGGCAGCTATTTCAACGCCACTTTCCTCCGGGGAATGGAACAGTTCCTGGTGGACCTGGTCATAAATGAATCCCTGGCTGCCGCGCTTATCGAAAAGGCATCCGTATATCTTTTCGCCTCGCTGGATCGTCTGCTGGAACAGGCTCCCCTGGGCTTCGATATTTTTTACCTGGCCGATGACTACTGTATGGCCAGCGGCCCGCTTTTTTCGCCGGAATTATTCAAACGCCTGATCAAACCTTACCTGCGCCAAGTCGCCGATAATCTTCACAGTCACGATAAGAAATTCCTGCTCCATGTCTGCGGCTCAGTGCGCCTTCTTCTGCCCGAAATAATCGACTCCGGCGTGGATATGCTCGAACCCATACAGTGGCGGGCTGCGGGTATGGATCTCCGCAAACTGAAAAGTGAGTTCGGCAAAGACCTTTGTTTCTATGGCTCGGTCGATCTCCTCCAGACCCTGAACAAGGGCACGGTGGAGGATGTCCGTCAGGAAGTACGCGAAAACATGAAAATACTGGGGGAAGGCGGCGGATTCATTATCGGGCCTGGCCACACCTATATCCAGATCGATTCCCCTTTGGAAAATATCCTGGCCATGTACGAAACCGCCTACCATGAAGGCGGTTATTGAGTCAGGCCGACAAGCAATCCCGAGGTTAGAAAAACTGAATCTTTGCTGTCGATAAAATCAGCAGCTATATCATTCTCAACTGATCACGGAGAACTGATGAGTCAGATAATAGACAGACAGAGTCTTAAAAAAACTGTCATCAAGATCGTGCAGGAAACTCCCATTTTTGACCTGCACACTCATCTTTATGCTCCCTCGTTCGGCAATCTTCTTTTACGGGGCGTGGATGAACTCCTGACTTACCACTACCTGGTCAGCGAATTCTTCCGTTATTCGGAGATGAGAGTGGCCCAGCTCAACGAGCTCTCCAAGCCTCGCCAGGCTGAGCTTATCTGGAAAACTCTCTTTATCGACCATTCCCCTCTCTCGGAGTCCAACCGGGGTGTGCTCACCACCTTGCAGAAATTCGGCCTCGATCTGGGCAGCCGGGATTTGGAAACTTACCGCGCCTTTTTCCATAAGCTCAGCGCGGAAGAGCATGTGGACAAGGTTTTCGAGCTGGCCAATGTGGAAGCTGTGGTCATGACCAACGATCCGTTCGATGACCTGGAAAGGCCGATATGGCTTTCCGGTTATAATGCCTCGGATTCACGCTTCAAGGCCGCCCTGAGGATCGACTCTCTGCTCAACGACTGGAAAAATAGCTCCGGCCGACTTGCCGCCTGGGGTTACAAGACAAGCGCTGAACTGAATGATCTCACTCTGGCTGAGATATGCCGCTTCCTCGAAGACTGGATCGAAAGGATGAAGCCGCTCTATCTGGCGGTGTCTCTTCCGCCCTCTTTCCGCTTTCCTGAACAGAGCGACAGGGGACAGATAATCGAGAAATGCGTTGTCCCGGTGACCCGCAGGGCCAATCTTCCCTTTGCCATGATGATCGGAGTGAAAAAGCTGGTAAACCCGGAGCTCGGGCTTGCCGGTGACGGTGTGGGCAGGGGAGATGTGGCTTCTGTCGAGGTTCTGGCCAGGGACTTCCCGGAAAACAAGTTCATGGTCACTTTCCTCAGCCGGGAAAATCAGCACGAGGCCTGTGTCGCGGCCCGTAAATTCAGAAATATTTTTCTTTTCGGCTGCTGGTGGTTCATGAACAATCCCAGCATTATCCGCGAAATCACCGCCGAAAGGCTGGAGCTTTTAGGCACGAGCTTCGCTCCACAGCATTCCGATGCCCGTGTTCTGGATCAGCTCATTTACAAGTGGATCCATTCCCGGGAAATAATCTCCATGCTTCTCGCTGAAAAATACGAGGATATCATGCGCACCGGCTGGCTGGTTACCGAGGAGGAAGTAGCTCGGGACGTAAAAAACCTTTTTGCAGATAATTTCAAGAGGTTCGTGGGCCTCAAATAAATTAACGATAGCCCAGGTTTTTCTCTGCCTGCCCGCGCCCGATATTTTTCCCAACCCTCTTCAGGATCACAGCGATGACCGGATTTTTATTAGCTGCTATTATCCTTCCGCTTATCTCAGCTTTAACAGTCCCCTCTGCCCTGGCAGATAGCGCAAAACCATTAAGCGGAATCAAACTGATCTGTGTCTGGACACTGGCCGGTGAAAACGAACTGGCTGTGGAAGAGGGAGTAAAACAGGCCAAATCTCTTGGCTTCAACGCTGTGTGCTGGAACAGGCCCGGCCTTGCCGCCGCCTGCCACAAGCTCGGGCTTAAAGCCTATGCAATTGTCTCGCCGCTCGAAAGACGGGAAACCGCGCGGCTTCAGGTACTTAAGAAAGGGGAAGAAAAGCTTGCCGGATTTGATCCCGGCAAAACACCGCCCGAACAGTTCTATCAATACGGAGGCGAGCCTGTGCAGGGAAAACGGGAAATCCTCGACCAGAATCTTGCCTGCCCGAACGATCCCGGAGTTCTGGAACATTCCCTGAAAAAAGTGGCCGAATT
>Ga0315277_10003240_pt1 | contig 22121 bp, 18 predicted proteins | sample YL17G05_15_MG_FD_203695 | JGI IMG/M metagenome (GOLD analysis project Ga0315277, IMG submission 203695) | Sediment microbial communities from Yellowstone Lake, YNP, Wyoming, USA - YL17G05_15 | ecosystem: Environmental > Aquatic > Freshwater > Lake > Sediment | place: USA: Wyoming | collected...
GCCCCTGGGCCACCAACCCCGGCACATCATTGCTCGCGGCAGGATAACCGCCCTAGTCCAATGGCTCGATCGGAATGAGCAAATAGAACTCGTCCAGACGTCGGACAGTTTTCCTTCGCCGTGACTGCGGGCAGGCAACGACACGCATTCTGGCGATTCAAGCCCGGCACACGACCGGACAGGAGACACCACGCAACGTGACTATGCCGAAGGATCCCAGCTCTTGCTTTGCCTTGCTTTGGAGCCGCTGGCGCCGCTACAGTCTGTCCCGTCGTAGCCGTAGTGACCTGAACCGCATCCGATCCCATGAAACCCCGGCTCCGTTTTGCTCCCAGCCCGACGGGTTTCCTGCACATTGGCGGCGCCCGCACGGCGCTGTTCAACTGGCTTTACGCCCGCCATACCGGTGGCACGTTCATTCTCCGCATCGAGGACACCGACACCGCCCGCAACACGCAGGAAGCCGTGGACGTCATCCTCAACGGCCTCCGCTGGCTTGGGCTGCATTGGGACGAAGGTCCGCTCACCAGCGACGCCACCGGACCGTGCAAGGGCGACCGCGGTCCGTATTTCCAAAGCCAGCGCCAGGAGAACTACCAGCACCGCGTCGAGGCGCTGCTCTCGCATGGCCTCGCCTACGAGTACGAAGGCGCGATCAAGTTCAAGATGACCCGCGAGCCGATCACGATTCCCGACATCGTCGTCGGCGACGTCGTCCGCCCGCTCACCGACCGCGAGGAACAGGATCCGGATTTTGTCATCCAACGTTCCGACGGCCAGCCGGTCTTTCACCTCACGAACGTGGTGGACGACTTGGAGATGGGGGTCACGCATGTCATCCGCGGGGAGGATCACCTGAGCAACACGGCCAAGCACATCGCGCTCTTCCGCGCGTTCGGTGTGCAGCCGCCGCACTACGGCCACATCCCGCTCATCTTGAACGCCGACGGCACGAAGATGAGCAAGCGCGACCAGGGCGCCTCGATGACCTACTACCAGCAGGGCGGATTCCTGCCCGAAGCCGTGAACAACTACCTCTGCCTCCTCGGCTGGTCGCCCAAGGACAACCGCGAGAAACTCCCGTTGACCGAAGTCGTCGAGCGTTTCGATCTGCCGCAGATTCTCCGGCACAACGCGCGCTTCGATCACGACAAGCTGATCTGGCTGCAAGGCGAATACACCCGCGAACTCAGCGACGACCGCTTCTACGAACTCGCCGTCCACGCGCTCGCCAAGGCCGGCCTGGACACGAACGCGCTCCCGCTTGCCTATGTGAAGGCTGCGCTGGACACGTGCAAAGGCAAGTTCAAGCTCTTCAGCGAGCTGCCGGCCTACGGTGGGTTCTACTTCAAGGACCAGTTCGAGTACGACGCCGAAGCCGCGAAGAAATCCTTCGTGCCGGAGAACAAGCCGCGCGTGACGAAGCTCCGCGACGCCTTCGCCAAAACCGACCCGTTCAACGCCGCGACCCTCGAAGCCGCGCTGAAAGCCACTGCCGCCGAACTGGGCGTGAAAGCCGGCGTGCTCGTGCATCCCGTCCGCCTCGCCTGCACCGGCAACACCTCCGGCCCGAGCCTGTATCACTTGCTCGAAGTCCTCGGCAAAGAAAAGACGCTGGCGAGGATTGAGAGGGCGCTTGGCAACGCGGGGTTTGGTGGATAGATAATTCTGATGTGCTATGACACGAGTTCGCGTAAACGTTAAACGAAAGTTTCTCCCACACATTTTACTTCAGAGATCGGTGTGGCATCATCTCGCGACGGCAGAAAAGAACCAATCTGGCTGCTATTACGAATGGTTTGCAGCTATCTTGTCATCGGCGCTATGCGTTGAAGCCATCGGCAACACTTACGGAAAAGTCCTAATTCCAAAATGGAAAGAGGTGATTGCTGATTTGATTAAGAAAAGAGAGGGCGCAAGCCCAGTAAAGAAATTGCAACTCGTTGCAGGGAGATGTGGCATAGCTCCAGATTTTGCAAATGATCCGTGGTCCACTGCTCGGAAGCTTGCGCGCTTCCGCGATCTGATCTGTCACGCCAAGCGCGAACCTTTCGAATTCGAAGAATATCGCGACCTGCACAACTACGGTGAGGCTTTGGGCACGAAGCTTGAAGCTGATGTTGAGAAAACGATCACGAAAGATTTTGCAAAGCAAAGTTGTAAGGCTGTCGATCAGATTATTTCTCTGTTCAATAAGACGCTGACTGATGCCGAACGATACGAGTTGGTCTTGGACGGACACGAGTTTACCGCAACTGCACTGAATGATTAACGGCGAAAGGAACGCCCGTCTTCCTGCGTTTTCCCGGAGCGCAGTTCTGTGAGCCGCAGCCCGCCGCCTGCAAACAAAACCGCTGGGGATCACAGACCCGCGCTCCGTCATCTGCCCAGCCCCGCAAGGGCGATCTACAAACGCCGCACGGCATTGTAGCTGCGCGGGAATCCGATCCGTGGTTTGCTCATGCCGAAATGAATCAGAAGCCGACAATGTTCGTGTCGAATTCCTTGCGCGCTGTTCGCCATGTCAGTGCCAACGGGTGGGGAACCGTCGCACACCGCCATCGGCAAGGGACAGGTATTCGGGCGTCCCGATTGGAAGTCAACCGGGACGATTTCTGCCGTCCGGTGGTGGTGTCCAGACCTGGCTTTCAACGGCAGCGCATTCCTGCTTGCCAGCGGACGGCGATGGGCCTTTACTTCGGGAAAGCAACGGAGTGAAGCGTTATGGACACCTTGATTTACGGCATCTGTCTGGTCGTCGGGCTTTTGTTTGCCGTCATCAGCGCGGTGGCGGGCCACCTCTTCGGTGGACATGATGGCGGTGACGTTGGCACTGGTGGCCATGCAGAGGCGGGATTCGATAACACCGGCCTGCCCGGTATTTCGTTCTTTAGCCCCACAGTGTTGGCGGCGTTTGTCACGGCGTTTGGTGCGTTTGGTTTGATCTTCACCAAGATTCCGGCAACGCGCAGCGTCTGGACCAGCGCGCCACTCGCGACGGTTTCCGGCGCCGGCATCGCCGCCGTCACGTTCTGGTTCTTCAACACGATGTTCCAGAAGACGCAAAGCTCGAGCGAATCCCAATTGGCGACGGTCGTCGGGATGACGGCGTCGGTGGTCTCGCCGATTCCGGCGAACGGCATGGGCGAAATCGCTTATGTGCAGGCCAGCACACGGTACACGGCGCCGGCGCGCGCCGAGGGCAACGTGCCCATCGCCGCGGGGCAACCCGTAAAGATCACTCGCGTCGTAGGAACCCAGTTTTACGTCGAACTTGCCAAGTAATCTCAACCCTCAACTCCAAACACACCTATGCAAATTACACCTCTCCTCGCAGCTGCGGACCTTCCGTGGGTCACCGTGATTGGCGGCGTCGTCGCCATCCTGATCGTTTTTTTCATCTTCATCGGCATCTGGGCCAGCCGTTACACGAAGGTCGGCCCGAACGAGGTGCTCGTCATCTCGGGCCGCAAGCGACGGGTCATGGACCCGGACGGCACGGCGCGCGAGGTCGGCTTCCGCGTCGTCAAAGGCGGCGGCGTGTTCGTGTGGCCGGTGTTCGAGAAAGTGGACATCCTTTCGTTGGAGTTGCTCACCATCGAGGTGGAGCAGCAGCAGGATGTTTACACCGTGAAAGGAGTCCCAGTGCGTGTTGATGGCGTGGCACAAATCAAGGTCAAAGGCGACGACGTCTCCATCGCCACCGCAGCCGAGCAGTTCCTTAGCAAGTCCAAAGACGAGATCAAGCGGGTCGCTACACAGACCCTCGAAGGCCATTTGCGAGCGATTCTCGGCACGATGACCGTCGAGGACATTTACCAGAACCGTGATGCCTTTGCCTCGAAGGTGCAGGAAGTGGCCGCCGGTGACATGGCGAACATGGGTCTCGGCATCGTCAGCTTTACGATTAAGGACATCCGCGACACGCAGGACTACCTCGTCTCGCTCGGCAAGCCGCGCATCGCGCAGGTGAAACGCGACGCGCAGATCGCCCAGGCCGAAGCCGACCGCGACGCGATGATCAAGAGTTCGCAGGCCCAGCAGTCGGGGCAGGAAGCCAAGTTTGTCGCCGACACCAAGATTGCCGAGGCGCAACGCGACTACCAGATGAACGTCGCGAATTACCAGGCCAGCGTGAATCAACAAAAGGCCCAAGCCGACCTCGCCTACGATTTGCAGAAATACAAGACCGGCCAGTTGGTGAAGGCCGAGGAAGTCCAGGTCAACATCATCGAGAAGCAAAAGCAGATCGAGCTGCAGCAACAGGAAATTCTCCGCAAGCAGCGGGAACTCGAAGCCACCGTGCAGAAACCGGCCGACGCCGAGCGCTACAAGGTCGAGACGCTGGCCAACGCGAAGAAATTCCAGTTGGAAACGGAAGCCGCGGGTACCGCAGCCGCCGCCAAGGCGACGGGCTTTGCCAATGCCGACGTGAACAAGGCCACCGGCATCGCCGAAGCCGAAGCCAACAAGGCCAAAGGTCTGGCGCAAGCCGCCATCATCGAGGCGCAAGGAAAGGCCACCGCCGAAGCCACGCGGCTCAAGGCGGAAGCATTCCAAAAGTACAACGAAGCGGCCGTCATCGAACTGCTCGTCAAAGTCATGCCGGAAATCGCGGCCAGGATCAGCGAGCCGCTGTCCAAGATGGAGAAGATGATCATTATCAATTCCGGCAGCGGCCCCGGCGGCGGCGCGAGCAAGCTTACCGGCGACATCACACAGATCATCGCCCAGCTCCCGCCCGTGCTGGAGAGTCTGACCGGCGTGAAGTTTGACAAGCTGCTGGAGCAGGTCCCCGCGCTGAAAAAGGCGATGGGGAAAGGTGATGAACCGAAGGGCTAAGTATGGGTTGGGGCCGAATGCTATTGCTGGGCAATGTCGGGCAGCAGCTCGACATCGGCGATCTCGGCAACGAGATCGCCGGGATGCAGAATGCCTTCGCGAACAACCAGGACTTGGACCGCGAGCAAGGCCGGACGATCCAGCAACTGCAACAGGAGCACCATGAGTTGAAGCTCTACCTGGCCACACTCCTCCGCCTGTTGGTCGCGAAGGGCGTCCTGAAACCGGATGAAGTCGAAACGATCGTTCGCGCAATCGAAAAATGAGAGAAAGGAAGCAATATGTTAGCAGTGCTTGAAGCTGGATTGGCAATTCTTCCGTTGATGCTGATCTTCCTGGTCGCCTTGCCGCTCGCCTTGGCGTTCTTCGCGTTTTGGATCTGGATGCTGGTCCACGCGATTCAGAACAAGGGGCTGACGGACGGCGAGAAAGTCGGCTGGGTGCTGGCGATCGCGCTGATACATTTCATCGGCGCGCTCCTGTATTGCATTATTGGCCGGCCGAAGGCTAGGCAGCCCTTGTCGCCGCCAAAAGTTGCCGGCGCGCCGCTTTCGCATGCTTGAACATGAAACGCTCGACCCGGAACGCGATGATCGCCGGAGTCTGCAGCGGGTTGGCGCATGAACTGGGTTGGCCGGTGGGCAGGACGCGCGTCGCCTACGTCGTGCTGTCGGTGTTGAGCGCAGCGTTTCCAGGTCTTTTGGTGTACGTGCTGTTGTGGTTTGTGGTGCCGAAGACCCACGAATGGTGAGCTGCCAAATGAGCGACAAAGCCAAGAAGGACGGTTGGGAGATATTCCAGGTAATCACGAATTTCCTCGGTGTCGTGGTGCTTGGGGGTGTCGGTTTGTTTGTTAGTTCCGCAATTCAATCACGCGATGCCAACGCCAAACTCGTCGAGACGGCTGTCGGGGTTTTGAGAGCGAAGCCTGATGAATCAAACAAGGGATTGCGGGTTTGGGCGATGGCCGTTGTGAACAAATACTCGCAGGTTCCGCTCTCTTTGCAGGCCCAAGAGGAACTAAGAACTAACGCGCTTCCGGCAGGCAACTATCTTACTGATGAGTTTGGCAATGTACTGACGGATGAGCATGGAAACAGACTGATTACGAATTAGCCGTGGAAAGGACCTTCGGTATGCGCCTCTTTGAAGCCATTCTGGAAGCCAACAACCGCGCGGTTGCGGGCGACGCCAACGCCGGCCTGCGCCCCGCGGATTTCGCCAACGAACTGCCCGTCGCCGCGCTGACCTGCATTGACACGCGGCTCAACCGGCTTTTCCCGAACGTGCTTGGCCTGCCGGAGGACCAGTTCATCTGGCTGCGCAACGCCGGCAACATCATCACCGGTCCCCTGTCGAGCACAGTGCGCTCGCTGTCGCTGGCCTGCGCGGTCAAGGGCGCGGAGGAGGTTTGCATCATCGGCCATACGGATTGCCAGGTGTGCAAGACGACGACGATGCAACTGCTCGAGCGCCTGAAGAACCTCGGCATCGAGCGCCAGGTGCTGCCGGACAACGTCAACGAATACTTCGGCCTGTTCAGCAGCGAGCGGCAAAACGTCATCAAGGCGTGCGACATCGTCCGGCACAGCCCGTTGATTGGCGCGAAGATTCCCGTGCACGGCTTGGTCGTGGACATCGAATCCGGCAAGCTGGAGTGGATCGTCAACGGCTACCAAACGTTCGCGACGATGAGTGACAAGTGGACCGAAGTCGTGAAGTCGGCCGGCGAAACCGTGGACAAGTTGAAGTCGCTGGCCGATTTCAAAATCGGCGAAATGAAATTCCCGGAGACGAAGATTGGCGAGACAGTGACGCAGGCGACAGACTGGCTGTCACAGAAGATAGGTGAACTGGAAACGAAGGCGCCGGAGGCTTCTGCTTCCACGCCCGGGGCTGCGCCGACAGCGCTTAACGTGGCCGAGGAAGTGATTCAGTTTGCTCAGAAGCACTGGCCGAAACCCGCTGGAACCACCTCCAAACCGCCTGCGGCACCCTCCGCGCCGCCGCCGCTGTCCCATCGGATTCCGCTGCCGCCCCGCATCGTGCCGCGGCCGGGCCAGCGCCGCCGCTAGTTGGCGCCGGGCGCCGCGAGGATGGATTTGGCGGAAATCCCGCGCAGTTCGAAGAGCCGGCGGATCACATCCTCGATCAGGTTGTTCGGACAGGACGCCCCGGCGGTGATGCCGATGGTGACTTCACCCTCGCGCATCCAATTTTGCGTTTCGATCTCGCGCTTGACGTGCTGGTCGTAATGCTGGATGAGCCGGTCGGAAACCATCTTCGCGGCGTTTTTGATGAAGAAGGTCCGCAGCTTTGCCTCGCCCATTTCAGCGAGATGCGACGTATTCGATGAGTTGTAGCCGCCTACAACGAGGAGCAGGTCGAGCGGCTCGCGCAAAAGTTTTTCGAGCGCGTCCTGCCGGTCCTGGGTGGCGCCGCAGATGGTGTCGAAGAACCGGAAGTGCCGGGCCAGGTTGGCTTCGCCGAACTTCCGGGCCATGGCCGCGCGCAGCCGGCACTGCACCTCCTCCGTTTCACCGCGCAGCATGGTGGTTTGGTTCGCCACGCCGATGGCGACGAGGTGCTGGTCGGGATCGAAGCCGTGCGAATACGCGCCGTCGAATTTTTTCAGGAAGGCCGACTTGTCGCCGCCGCGCGTGATGTAGTCGCAGACGTAATCGGTTTCGTCCAGGTTGTAAACCACGAGGTAATGGCCGTGTCCGTAAGCGGTGGCCTGCGAGCTGGTGGCCTTGGTTTCCTCGTGCCAGGCCTTGCCATGAATAATGCTGGTGACCGTGTCCGACGAATACTGGCGCACCCGTTTCCAAACGCTCATCACGTCGCCGCAGGTCGTGTCCACGAGGTTGCACCCACTGGCTTCGAGTTTCTGGCGCGTGGCCACCTCGGTGCCGAACGCCGGGATCAACACCACATCGTCTGGCGTCAGATTCAGGTCGGCCAGTTCGCGGTCGGAGGGCGCGGGTCGAAGGCTGACGATCCCCATCTCGCGGATCTGATCGTTGACCTCGGGGTTGTGAATGATTTCGCCGAGCAGGAAGATGCGGGTGGGCGGCGGAAAGCGTTTGCGCGCGGCGTAGGCGAGGTCAATGGCGCGCTCGACGCCGTAGCAGAAGCCGAATTCCTTGGCCAGCTTGATGGTGAGCTTGCCCGGAACGGTGAGCACGCCGCCGTTCGCGCGGATGCGATCCACCAGCTCGCTGCGATAATGCTGCACGACGAGCGCCTGCACCGCCTCCATGATGTCGGGGCGGCGCAGGTTGATCTTCTTCGGCGCGACGGGCGCTGGGTTCGGCATACGGCGAAGCTTAGCATCGGGCAGGGCGTCGTCGAGCCGAAAGCCTGGTTGGGAAAAGCCTTGCATGAGCGTCTCCGGGTGCGATGATGGCGGCGGTCGTCGGAGCGTAGCTCAGCTTGGTAGAGCACCAGCTTTGGGAGCTGGCTGTCGCAGGTTCAAATCCTGTCGCTCCGACCATTTTCTTCTTCGGAGGACAGGCACGAAAGGTCCGCCAAACGGGCGTTTCCTTGCGGTTTGACGCCTGCCACGGCTTCCAGTCATTCCACGGGGCTTTTGCCACTTCCACGCAGCCTCTCCAGCACTGAACAGCACTCCCCATGAAAACGAACTACGCCCCCCCAAGGAAGCCGTTGGCGCATCAGCTACTGCCAAGTCCACGGGAAACAGCCTCGCAAATTCTTCGCCACGAAGACCGACGCGCAAGAATTCTGTGCGGCTCGCGGCGAAGACGTGCAGCAATCCGGTGTGCCGTGGGGGACGCTTACCGCGTTGCAACGGGCGGAAATCCAAGTTCAGCTTGAACGCCTGAAGCGCGCCGGAAGGACGCTTCGCAGGATTGCTGGACGAGGGCGAAGACGGTTTGCTGATGTTCAACGGTTGATTCCAACGGGGAACGCGGGTCAGGGCGGAGGCAGTCGCGGCGCGACCCAAGAGAGAATTTCCTTTCCCCAGCCTCGCGGGCGGGGCAATCCGGGCTGGCTCTCTCAATCCACCGCTCGCTTCGTGGTGTGCCCTCGCAATTCTTCTTGGATTTTGGGAACAGACCCCTTTCAGCATCCGCGCTTGACTGCGTTGAGCAGCACGGCATAAGCTCACCAGTGCATCCAGCATGCCGTGTTGATGTGGGAAATTGGAAACCGTGCTAAATTACTTTCGCAAACCAACCGTTTCGTCCGTATGAGAAATCGCTTACGCTTGTCTCCGCGCCTGCAGCGACGCGGCTTCACGTTGATCGAACTGCTGGTGGTCATTGCCATCATCGCGATCCTAGCCGGGATGCTCCTCCCAGCCTTGAGTAAAGCAAAAGCCAAGGGGCAGGGCATCTACTGCATGAACAACCAACGGCAGGCGGCTTTGGCTGTGTTGATGTATGCCGAGGACAATCGGGATGTGTTCCCACCCAACAGCAGTGGCGACCCTCCCCCGAGCTGGGTGGAAGGCCGTATGGATTGGGACATGAACCGTGACAACACCAATATTCTGTTACTTCTCAACGCAAAGCTCGGCCCCTACACGCGCAACCCTCAACTGTACCATTGCCCCGCCGACAACTTCCCGGTACGCGTGACCCCCAGCTATTGGGCGCAACGCGTCCGCAGCATCGCCATGAATGGGTATATCGAGGGCAATGCCGGAAAGTATTCCTATTCCGGCGCCGGATCTTCTTTCTTTCAGGATGGAAAATGTTGTCGGTATGACAAGACCTCGGATGTGGTGAGGCCCACGCCCACCGACCTTTGGGTGCTGGTGGATGAACATCCGGACAGCATCAACGACGGCTTTCTGATCAACTACATCCTGGATGACAGCACTTGGGCTGATCTGCCGGCCAGTTATCACAACGGCGCTTGCGGTTTCAGCTTCGCCGACGGCCATAGCGAGATTAAGAAATGGAAGGAGGCCAGCACGTTCGTGCCCATTAAGCGGATTCAATACAATGGCTTCTCCGCGCCCAAGAGTCGCGACATCGCGTGGAGGAATCTACATAGTTCCGTCCCCCGCTGACGGCGGAAACCCAGTTGCCTCATTCATCACAACGCCCCGCCGCGTGCGCCGCTGGTTCGCTGCGAGTGCGGGGTAACCATCGAATGCACGGCAAGATGCCGGGATGCTGTAATACGCTGCGCGTACAAACGATTCAATCCAAGTCAGACTTGGACGGGAGCGCGCTGTGGACTGGAAGCAGTTATTGCAGCGCACTGGCTTGAATGAGCAAGAGTTGATTCGCGAGGCCATGGACTCCCGGTTTCTGGGAGCGACGGGGGCCTGCCACCGACTGTAGCCCGCTGGGCTGGCAAGGAGAAAAGCAGGGGTATGACGGCCACCAACGACGCCCTGGCGCGTGCCCTGAGCCGATGAAATAATCGCTGGACACCGGCCCGCCGGTCGCTGTGCTCGACAAGAAACGAGTCGCCCGATTGCTCACGGGCACGGCGTCAAATCCAAGAAATTGTAACGTTCCGGTTGGCTCGCCCTATATTGCTTCAAACAGCCAAAAATGACGGCAAAGCCATCCATCGCTAACGGCCCGGCGGAAGACACCCAGCTTGTTGCTGCGGTCCAGACCGGCGACATCCAGGCGTTCGAACCGTTGGTCGAGCGGCATTTGGAGGCGATTCACGCCTTTGTCGCGCTCAAACTGCCCGTGCCCCATCTCGTGGACGAGCTCACGCATGAAACCTTTGTCTTCGCGTTCAATCGCATCATGGCGTTCACCCCTGGCACCGGCTTCCGCGGATGGCTCCGAGCGATCGCGGCGAACAAAGTCCGTGCCGAGATCGAGCGCTACAGCCGCGAGGAGCGCAACCGCCTCGCCTAGCCGAGCGCCGCGCCCTCGAGGAAGCGCTGGGGGAGGCCAGCGCATCAGAATCCCGTGAAGTGGAAGCTCTGCACGAGTGCCTGGAGTCTGTCCCCGATTCTCTTCGCACGCTCTTGCACCTCAAGTATCACGACGAGCGTTCGTCCGAGGAAATTGCCGGGCGACTCGAGCGCAGCCTGGCCTGGGTCCGCACCACCCTCTGCCGCGTCCGGCAGCAACTGCGGGATTGCATCGAGCGAAAAGTGAAAGCCCAGCCGTCATGATTTCCCAGGATCAACTCGCTTCCTTCCTGGATGGAGCGCTCGCTGCCGGACCGCGTGCCGGGATCGAGGCTGAGCTGGAGAGGGACGCGGAAGCGCTCCGGTTCGTCATCGAGCAGCGCAAAATGGATCGCGCGCTCCGTTCCCTGCTCCGCAGTTCCGCCCATAGGCAACGGCTCAAGGACTCCATTCTCGCCGCGGTAGCCGCGCCATCCACTAGGCAACTTCAGGCGCAAGTGCTGGCCGACACCTCGGGGCGCGTGGTTCGACCTGCCGAGAATGATTACTCGACGGTTGACTGGCTGCATCCCATCGGAACTTGGATCGGTGCAATCCTCCAGTCTTTCCGTTCGCCCAAGGTGGCTCGGTTCGCGTTCGCTTCGGTCATGGTCCTGCTCGCGGTTGGGGCGTGGGTCTTCTTCCGGCCTGTTCCCTCGACGCGCATCATCGTCGGCCAATTCGCGGCGGTCGTCGGCCAGCCGACCTTGCAGCATGGGGGCCAGAATCCAACTCCCAATCTTCTGCCCTCAACTCCAATCCATTTGGGCGACCGTCTCGAAACCGGCGACACCGACAAAGCGGAAATTGTTTTCAAGGACGGCACCACTTTGCGGTTGGGTTTCAATACATCTGTCGAACTTCCGAATCTCAACGCTCAACGCTCAACCCTCAACTCTCTTCTGTCTCGTCCTCCCGAGATCAACCTCCTCCGCGGCCTGGTCTGGACCAAGGTGCAGAAGATGACGAACGCGCCGCAGTATGCCATCCGCACGGCCGTGGCCACCGCCGTTGCCCGGGGGACCGAGTTCGGGGTAAGGCTGGAGCAGCCTAGGTCCGGCACCTCCTCAACCCTCAAACCTCAAACCTCAACTCCCACGGCTGTGCTCACGGTCAAAGAAGGGGTGGTGGGTTTCTCCAACGCGTTGGGTTCGGTTCAAGCCACCGCCATGACCGAATCTACCGCCCGTGCCGATGCGCCGCCCACCGAGCCGAAGCGGCTGCAAACGCTGCAGGTCGTGCGGCTGGATGATTCCAGCACGTGGTCGCTCATGACATCGCCGCTCGACTGGTCTGAAGCGGCGGAGAAACTGACTGGCGGCGGCGGCGGTTCGGTGGGGTGGCAACTGCGCGATTTGCCGAACGCCGCCGTCACCCCTGAAGCGAGCCTTCGCTCCAACCGCCAAGAAGTCTGTGTGAGTCAGCTCCGGCGTTCATCTCCCGCCGCCCAGGCTGGCCTGCAGCTTGGCGACATTCTCCTGGCCCTCGATGGCCAGAGCATCACCAACGCCAGCCAGGCGGAGCGCGCGATTCTGCTGCGCCCGAACGCGACCGTAACCCCGCGCGTGCGTCGCGAAACCGAGGAAAAGCTCGTGCGGTTGGCGGTGATGCCGAGCACGAACCTGCTGCGCGGGCCAATGCTCTCCGTGGAATCGGCGGGGCGGCTCACCGCACTGCTCCAGCAATGGGTCGCAACCCCTGCGTCCGGTAACGGTCCGGTTGAGCGGCGGCGTCACGAGGAAGCGGGGCGCATCTCAGGTGCCAGCGACGTGCGTGCGGCGGCTTTCAACAACTTGGGCGTTCTCTTCGAACTGGAGGATGCGCTTGGTCCCGGCATCCGCGCCTATGGGCGGGCCGTTTACCTCGCGCCGCAGGTGCCGCTCTACCACTTCAATCTCGGTCTGGCGCTGCGCAAGATCGGCAGCTTCGAGCGGGCATTGGAGGAATTTGAAAGCGCCGCGCGGCTTCAGTCTGACTCCATTCTGGCGCAAAAGCGCCTGGCGGAAATTCACTCGCTGCTCGGTCGCGACCGCGAAGCGCTGGCCTTGACCGAAGCCCTGCTGCAAGCTGCTCCCCAGGACCACGGCGCATGGGAACTCAAAGCGCAACTGTTCCTGAAGACCAAACGCCCCGCCGAAGCGCGGGAAGCCGCCCGCCGGGCCATAGAACTCGATGCGGATTGCCCGGTGGCGCACTCCTATCTGGCGGAGGCTCTTCACGCGGCGGGCCAACTGGCCGAAGCGGAAGCCGCCCGCACGGAAACGCTCGAGCGCGCACCTTTCGAGGCGGTGTTCCACCAAAATCTCGGCGCGCTTCAGCGCGATCTCAATCAGGATGGTCTTGCGGAGCGAAGTTTTCGTCGGGCCATCGAACTGCGCCCGGACTTTGCTCTGGCCTGGCTCAATCTGGGTGACCTGCTCCTGGACCGGCGCGACTTCGCGTCCGCGGAAGCCGCGCTGCGCAAGGCGGTGGAACTGGATTCTGGAAACGCTCAGCCTCGACGCAGCCTCGGCAACCTCGCCATGAAGCGACGCGAGTTCGCCGCCGCAGAGGCCGCGTTCCAACAGGCGGTGGAGCTTTCCCCAAGCGACCCGGAAGCCTTCTATGGATTGGGCGAAACCCACCGTCTGCGCCACCGCCCTGGTGAAGCGGAGCGCGCCTACCGGAAAGCCATCGAACTCAAAGCCGGTTACGCCGCCGCGCACACGGGACTCGGTATCGTGTTGCAGGAGCGCGGACAATTCGATGAAGCGGAGAAGCTCTACCGCAAGGCCATCGAGTTGGACTCAAAGGAATCCGCGCCCTACAACAATCTCGGCAACGTTTACCGTGAAGCGCGCCGAAACCTGGACGAAGCGGAGCGGTTTTACCGCAAGGCGCTCGAACTCGCGCCGAACGACGCCGAACCGCAGAGCGGACTGGGCCTCATCGCGGCGGAACGCGGCGATCTGGCTGAAGCCGAGCGGCTCCTGCGCCGGGCTGTGGAGCTGGCGCCCGATTCGCCCGGCATCAACAACAACATGGGAGAAATCCTGCGGCGTCGGGGCCGGCTGGACGAAGCGGAGCCGTTCTACAAAAAAGCGCTGGGGCTGGATCCGGAGAACGTGGCCGCCTACGGGAATCTCGGGATTATCCACGCCATGCGCCGCCAGTTCGATGAAGCGGAAAAGATGTTCCGCGCGCTGCTGCAGCACAGCTCGGGAAACGACCGCCTGCCTGCGCTCGTCAACCTGGCGACGATTTGCGGCGAGCAGGGCAAACTCGACGAGGCGGAAGGTTTCTTCCGGCAGGCGCTGACTCTCAGCCCGGATCACCCGCGCGTCGGCAACAGCCTGGCGTCCTTCCTCGCCGATCATCAGCTCAAACTGGATGAAGCGTTGGCGCTGGCGACCCGTGCCGTTCGCGCCGAACCGAATAGCCCCGAGTACCTCGACACCCTCGGCTGGGTGCAATGCCAGCGCGGTGAACTCGCCGAGGCGGAGACGACCCTCAAGAAAGCCCTCGGGCTCGCCGGGCAGGAGCCACCCGCACCCGAGATTCGCGACCACCTGAAGAAGGTGCGGGAGAAGAAAGGGGCGGCCCCGAAATGAAAGCTCTCCAAAACAGATCACGGCCTGGGCCGTTCGTCTTTATAGCGCCGACTTTCCAGTCGGCGCGTATCGCCGGTTCGAAAACCGGCGTTACGCAAAATGCTTCAAACCTTCGTGCCGGCAGCGGATTGGGCATTCGCGCGAGCGTCTTGGAGTGCGGTGCGGCTGCACCGCTTTGGGATGGTCGTGGGTGGCCGGGATGCTCGCGAGAATTGGCCGGTCAAGCGGCCACTTCATCCGTCCTGGAAAGCGCCGGAGGACCAGCGCACTCCAAAAGCTGGCGCACCTTCACGCGCCCCGGATCGCGCCGGACGTTTCGACACCGTGCGCCTCTCCAACAAGTGAAAAATCAATTCAACAGAGCGACAACAACCGTGCACCAATACAAACCATGAACACGTCCAAACTATCGCCATTCAAACCCCTGACAGCCGGCCTCGCCGCCTTGCTAGCCGGAACCATTGCCTCCCGCGCCCAAGTCTTCACCGAACCGCTGGTTCTCAACCAAGCCACTGCCGATGATCTGCTAGTCAGCCCATTCGCCTCCGGCGGATTGCTCTTGGCCGCCCGCACGACTGACTTGGGCCGAGCGGTGCTGGCGACCGACCTCACTGCAAGCCCTCCTGTCGTCACGCCTTTGGACACGCAAATCGGCGACTCTCCCTATGGCCGCCGGCTTGGATTTGCGTCCGCTTCTGGAGCGCTTTTCTCGGTTGGCAGCGTTAACGGCGCAAGCGGGATAGCGTGGCACGTCCGACGCAGTCTCGATGGGGGCTCTTCATGGATAACCGTGGACCCCGGTTGGCAACTGGCGAGCGGCGCCGCCGCCAGCGCTTCCGGTTGTGCCGCAGATGCGAACGGCAACGTGTTCGTTTCAGGATGGGCCTACGACAAAGCCACGAGCCCAAAACAAAAAATCTTCTGGATCGTGCGCGTCAGTTCGGATCTGGGAAGCACCTGGTCCACGTTGAAGTTCGGAAGTGGCCCCTCCGACACTGCCGCCGCGATTCACTTCGTGCCCGTCCCGCCGGACCAACGCCATTTGGGCGGTGTGTTCGCCGTCGGTCGGATTGGGTTTGCCGCCACTGTCATGCGCACCCGTAATGGCGGCACCAATTGGAGCACCGTGGGTTCGTGGAGTTTCCGCGCCGACGCGATCGCCACGGCGGTCACGAGTGATGCGTCGGGCAACTTCTATGTCGGTGGCATCGCGCAGAGCAAGTCCGGCGGGCCCTACAACTGGTTTGTGCGACGGAGCACCAACGGCGGAGATACTTGGGCCGACATGGGCAACCCGCTCGCCGCAGGAACGGACAACCGCCTGAACGCCTTGGCGGTGGACGGTGCGGGCAACCTCTGGGTAGTGGGCGCGCAAGCCTACAACACTTCCTCCCAAGCGTGGGTCATGCAGCGCTGGAACGCCTCGACCGGCTGGAGTCAGTCGCCCTATTACCCTTACGGACTCCCAGGCACGCAGCCCGTCTCGACCGCGAATGGCGCGTCGCTTGATCCGATTTCAGCCAGCGTGCATGTCACCGGGACCGTGAAGAACGCACTCGGCCAATCTTACGCCACAGTTTTGCAACTCAGCAATTGAGTAAGCCCCACTGGCCAAAAGCATTGACATCCGTTCTGCCTATGAAAGTGACGCCTGCTCCCGCCGACTGTAACGCCGGTTTTCCAACCGGCGATTACGGCTGCCGAGACCTGCCGACAGGAATGTCGGCATTACCAAAGGCCCGCCATTCCAGACGTGTTTGGCGTTTGCTGGTGCTCGCCTTGTCCTTGTCCTTTTCGGCGTTCAGCCGTGCCGAAGAACCTTACGTCCTCTGGGCGACGACTGCGGGCACAGCCACGAGCGGCGGAATGGCTCTCTCTCCAACCGGCGAATTAATTGTCAACTCGTGGCAGGGTAAAATCTTGAAATTCGACCAGCGTGGCAGCCTGACTTTCAGCAACGCCGTGTTGGGGATATACCTCGGTAGTCTGACGGTAGATTCTTCCGGAGCGACTTTCCTGACTGGACTGATCGGGACGAATGGTTTTTTCGACTTTCCGACGGTACAGGGATTCTTTACCGCGAAATTGAACACTAGCAACACGCTGCTATGGGTGAGAAGTCGAGAGTTTCTGGGTCAACCTGAAGATCCACCGTTTTATGACACCCGAGGGACGGCCATTGCGCTCGACTTGCAGGGAAATGTGATTGTCGGGGGCAGTGCAACGGGTCCCATCACGATGGGGTCTCCTCAGTTCGGCCAAGGCCCAGGGATAGTGCTCTGCAAATACGACCGGGACGGCAATCTACTTTGGGCGCGCGTGATTGACCACTCTCCCTCGGGCAGCTTCGGTGCAGGTATCAACAGTCTGGCCGTGGACCAATCCGGAAACATCATTCTCACCGGGTTTCTTTCAGATGGGGCGACCGATTTTGGCGGCACTACGGTTTATCCCGGCTCATCCGGGCATAGTAACGGCGGCGACTGGTATGTTGCGCGATTCAAGCCAAACGGCGATCTCCATTGGGTTCAACTCGGCTATGCGAACTTTTTGACCGTGGACAGGCATGGAGACATCTATTTCAGTTTCGATTGGGCAAACCCATATTCGAAAGGTATCGGGAAAATCAATTCCGATGGCGTTTTGCTCTGGTCCAAACCGTTACCCAATGATGTGTATCCAAGTGGTCTTGCGGTTGACGCACAGGACCAACCCGTCTTTACCGGCTATTTCACCGCCACCGTGACCCTCGACGGCCACACGCTTAACAAGCAAAACATCGGCTGGGACTTTTTCGCTGCGAAGGCAAATGCCGATGGGGACATCCAATGGGCCATCTCTGGTGGAGGACCTGGGGACGATTCTGCTGGGTCCGTGATTTGCGACTCGCTGGGTAACGAGTTCCTCAAAGGATCGCTTGGGAAGTATGCAGGCAGCTTTGATGGCATCCCCATGGTTCCGCAATCTGGTGCGGACTACACCATGTTTGTGACGAAGTTGGCACAGAAGCCTCCATTGAAAATCGCGCGCTCCGCCCAAAACGCTTTCCTTTCCTGGCCCGTCAAGGCGACGAACTATGTCCTCGAAGCCGCCACCTCGCTGCCGGCGATCACTTGGAATCCGGTCACCAACACTCCCACCGTCGGCGCGACCGAGCGCAGCGTGCAACTGCCCATCACCGGCGCCGCCAAATTCTTCCGCCTGCGCCGCCCGTGAGCAAAACGGCACCGTGACGCCGGTTTTCCAACCGGCGAATTGCCGACGCGAAAGTCGGCGTTACCGAGGCGCGTCCGAATTTCCGCCAGGTTTTGGACTGCGCCGGCAGAGCGCCCGTCCTCCGTAGCAGCACTGCGGAGGGTGGACAGCGACGACGGCGCTTTCCCTTCGCCCACCCCAACACCTTTGAACACTCTTGAAAGTTCGCATTCAAAGCGGCGTGGCGCTTCGCTTCCCGCCGCATCTCCAAGACGCTGTCGCGACCTCCACTTGCTTCCAAAATTCCGACCGGTCGCGGAGTGCGTCCGCTCCTGCGGATCTTTTCACGAATCTGTCGCACTTTCCGTGAAAGATTTTTGCCTGACCCGCGATTACATCTCCATGCCTGAAACCAGCACCTACGAACGCGATCACCTGACCCAACCAAAGCTGGCTATTGTTATGAAACGCACCATCAAATCCGCACTCCTCACTGCGCTCTCAACACCAACTCTGCTTGCCGCCATTGCGCTCACCACCCAGGCCCAGACCTGGCAAACCATCCTGGACCTTGGTCCAGGGACGGACGGCTACGATGTTCTCGTGAACCAGTTCCCCAACAGCCCACTACCACCCGGCGTATTTGTCGCCGCAGACACAAACGGGCCGGATAACGAAATCGCGTTTTTTGACACGGCCCAGCCGCAAAGCGCCTCCAACCCGTCGGTTGTCGTTCCCTTGCCTGGGCTCATCAATCGGCTCGGATGGGATCCCTTCCTTGGCGCGCTCTACTCCGTTGGCTACGTCAGAAAGGCGGACAGCTCACTCTCTTGGGATGTGCGCCGGAGCCTGGATGGCGGGTTCTCGTGGGCGGCGCTGGACTCTGGCTGGCAACTCAGCCCAGGCGGGAGCGCTCGGGCGATGGGGTTCGCGGCGGACCAGACCGGGATTCTTTTTGTCTGTGGGAATGCAACCGACAGTAAGGGAAAGGGTAGCCTGATCCTTCGCAGATCCAGCGATCACGGTACGACTTGGCAAACCCAGACCATTGGCGTTGCTGTGGCGCTTCACTTTTTGCCGGCAAACTCACAGAACCAGGGAGGGCTGTTTGCTGTCGGTCGCCTAGGTTCGAATGCCTGGGGCGTCCAACGCAGCCGTGACGCGGGCCGAACCTGGACCACGGTAGATTCTTGGACGGTATCCAAGACCGGCGACGCAGTTGCCACAGCAAGCACCAGCGACCCACAAGGAAACCTTTACGTGGCTGGTCACGGAAAAGCTGGGAAGACTCCATACGGCTGGTATGTCAGGAGAAGTTCGGACGGCGGAAACACTTGGCAGACCCTCCTGGCGAATTTTTCTGCCGGCGGCGATTCAGTCGTGGATGATGTGGCGGTGGACGCCGCGGGGAATCTCTGGGTGATTGGCGCGGCTAACGGCGCCAACAGCACCACGGAGATATGGGCGATGCAGCGCTGGAATCCGCTGAGCGGGTGGACCGGTCCACTTTATCCGTATGGGAACAACCCTCCCCGCTCACATGCCAGAGGCGCGACGGCGGATCCAGCTGGCCGGGTGTACGTGACCGGATGGGTTTTCGACCCAACCGGTTACTCTCACGCCACGGTGCTGGAGGTGAACAATTGAAGGCCGAAGTCCGCCTAGGCGAATTCCCCTCGCCTCCGGTCGTGAAACCAACGCTTAAGCTCACTCTCCGCTGCCGAATCGGCGGGCGTAGAAGAGAACTCGCGTTCGGATTGGCGCTCGCTGGGGCGTTAATCGCGGTTAGCATCGAAGCGAGAGCCGAGGATCCCTGCGTGCTATGGGCGAGAACGGCCGGTAAATTCACGAGCGGAGGTGTGGCCTTGTCCCCCGCTGGCGACTTCCTGGTAGCAGAAGAAGTCTATCCGTATCCCAACGCTTTTGTGCTTAAGTTCAACTCCGAAGGGAGCCTGGTTGCGAGCAATGCGTTTTTCGGAGCTGATGTGAATGCGTTAGCCGTGGATCAGGCGGGAGCGATTTACCTGACGGGCTGGATTGGGACCAACGGCTCGTTCAACTATCCGACGGAACAGGGTTTGTTCGTAGCCAAGTATGATCAGGACTTCAATCGCATCTGGGTGTCCACGGAAAGCCCCCAGCCGCCCGGGACCATTCACAGATCGTATGCGAACCGCCTCGTTCGCGATGTTCAAGGCAATGTGTACGTGGGCGGAGTTTCGCAGGGGCCGACGACACTCGGATCAACTGTGTTCGGTGATTCCACCGGGACACGTCCGCTGTTCTGCAAGTACGACAGTTCGGGTCAACTTCTGTGGGCAAGGCGGATTGAATTCACGCCCAGCGGCACACTTGATGGGGGTGAAGTGTATGATATCGCCGTGGACTCGTCCGGGAATGTGATCGTCTCGGGTTTCTTGCGGGAAGGCACTGCGGATTTCGGCGGCATGATTCTGTACCCGGGGTCGAGCGGTCACAGTTTCGGTGGAGATTCGTACATCGCGAAATACAACCCGAACGGAGAGCTTCTCTGGGTGCAATTGGCTTATGGCCTCGGCGCCGTAAGTACTTCGGGCGAGATATATGTAAATTTCAGCTGGGTTGATGTTGGTTACTCGGGCATAGCCAAGCTCGACCCGGAGGGCGGGTTGGTCTGGTCGAAGCAATGGCCGGCAAACCTGTATCCGCCGAGCGGCATGACTCTTGATCCAGCCGGTCAACTCGTCTTCGCCGGAACATTCGTGGATACGGTGACCGTGGACGGGATTACGCTCCGCTCGCGAAGCGTTGGGTGGGAAGATTTCTACGTTGCGAAAGCGAACACGCAAGGAACTTTTCAATGGGCCATTTCCGGCGGAGGAACGGAGTATGACTCCGGAGGCGCGGTCGTCTGTGATCCTCACGGGAATGTGTACTTCGAAGGAGGACTCCGGAAGGACCCAGGGAGCTTTGGAGGTTTTCCGCTTACCCCTGCGCCGGGAGCTGCAAGTTGGGACATGACACTCGTGCTAGCGAAGATCGCGCCATCGCCTCCGCTGAAGATAGCTTCGCAAGCGGGCGGGGCTAGGATCTCGTGGCCGGTTGGCGCTACGAACTACGTCCTCGAAGCCGCCACCTCGCTGCCGGCGGTTTCGTGGAATCCGGTCACCAACAATCCCATTGTCGGCCCGACCGAGCGCAGCGTGCAACTGCCCGTCACCGGCGCCGCCAAATTCTTCCGCCTGCGCCGCCCGTGAGCAAAACGGCAGCGTAACGCCGGTTTTATTAGCGGCGATTCAAACTGCCGACCCGGGCCGACACGAATGTCGGCGTTACGTAACGCCGGTTTTCCAACCGGCCCGTTGCCGACTCGAAAGTCGGCGTTACAGGATGCCCCCACTTTCCGTGAAAGATTTTCGCGCCGCTTGCGATTGCATCTCCGTGCCCGAAAAACGCACCAACGAAACCGATCGTCGAACTCAGCCAAAAGCATTTGATTCCATGAAACAAAGAAGCTCGCTAACAAAGCCCGCGCTGATTGCGGCCACTGTTCTCGCCATTGCAGCTCTAAACGCACATGCCCAAATCATTCAGCAGATTCTCGACCTCGGCCCCGGCACGTCAGCGTCGGATGTCTGTGTCAATCCATTCCCAAACGACCCGTGGGCGGCGGGGTTGTTTGTCGCCGCCTACACGCCCGACCTCGGCTACGGCGTATTATCGGCGGACCTCTCACGGAATCCGCCCGAGTTCGGCGGGATCGTTGATGCGTTCGCGATGCGGAATCGCAAGCTGGTCAGCGCGGCTGGTGCTCTGTTTGAAGTGGGTGAAACCATGCCCGATGGCAACACCGCCTGGCATGTGCGACGCAGCTTGGATCACGGAGCGACCTGGCAGTCGCTAGGGACAGACTGGCGGTTGGCGGCCGGCAAGAGCGCCGGCGCCAAGGGTGCAACGGTGGACGCTGCCGGCTGGATCTTTGTCTGCGGGCGGGCTGCCGACAGTCGTGGCAATTTTCACCCCGTCATTCGCCGCAGCGTGGACAATGGCACAAGCTGGACCTTGGCGTTGGACGCCAGCAAGGGAGCAAACTTCGACACCGCCGCTGACATCCAGTTCGTGGCTCCCGTCGGCTCGAAGCCAGGCGGCATCTTCGCGGTCGGTCGCGTAGGAAACTATTGGACGGTCTGGCGCAGTCGCGACGGAGGCGTCACCTGGCTGGTCGTTCACTCCTGGGTGCCGTCGAAAGGGATCGCAGAAGCCACGGCCATCACCAGCGATGCCAATGGCAACATCTACGTTGGCGGAATGGGCAACCGGGTCAACTACCCCCGCAACTGGTATGTGTGGAGGAGTCTCAACAGTGGCGACACCTGGCAGGATCTCGGCAACACGCTCCCGGCCGCCACGGACAATACCATCAACGACCTTGAGGTTGATGCGTCGGGGAGCAACCTTTGGGTCGTCGGGCGGAGCTTATCGGTGGCTGGCTCGTCGCAGCAGGCCGACTGGACCATGCAGCGCTGGAGTCCGGCGGGCGGGTGGAGCGCGCCCCTCTTCCCCTACGCGAACTTGAGTGCCGACTCCCGCGCGCAAGCAGTGGCCATTGATGCTACGAC
>Ga0315277_10003241_pt1 | contig 22118 bp, 20 predicted proteins | sample YL17G05_15_MG_FD_203695 | JGI IMG/M metagenome (GOLD analysis project Ga0315277, IMG submission 203695) | Sediment microbial communities from Yellowstone Lake, YNP, Wyoming, USA - YL17G05_15 | ecosystem: Environmental > Aquatic > Freshwater > Lake > Sediment | place: USA: Wyoming | collected...
TTCAGGGGGTCGTCGGACAGTTCTTCTCCTCGTTATCGATGACGCTGGCCTCGGCCGTCCTCCTTTCTCTCGCTTATGCCCTGCTGTTCATTCCCATCCTGGCCCGCCGGGCCGTCTCTCGGCAGCGGGCCGCGGCACCCGAAACGAGCCGCCCGACGGCCTCGCAGGGAAAGCTCGCCGCGGCGTACCGGAGCCTTCTCCAAGGCGCTCTTCGCCGGCCCAAGCTCGTCCTGGCCGTCACGATCGCCGTCGCGTCGCTCGGCGTTCTCCTCTACTTCGGACTGAAAAGCGGGTTCCTGCCCGAGATGGACGAGGGCGGATTCGTCGTGGATTATTGGACGCCGGCCGGCACGTCGCTTCCCGAAACCGACCGCATGCTGCGCCGCGTCGAGGAGGTCATCAAGGCGACGCCCGAAGTGGCCAGCTTCTCCCGGCGGACGGGAAGCGAGCTCGGTCTTTTCGCCACAGAACAGAATACCGGAGACATCGTCGTCCGGCTCAAGCCGCGCCGCGACCGGTCGCGGACGGCCGAGGAGGTCATTTCGGCCCTGCGCGGGCACTTCGACAAGGAGATGCCCGGGATGACCATCGAGTTCGTTCAGCTGCTTCAGGACATGCTCGGGGACCTCGAGGGCAATCCCGAGCCGGTCGAGGTCAAGCTCTTCGGGGACGATGTGCCGACCCTCATGACCCTCGCCGATCAGGTCCAGGAAAGGATCGGCAAGATCCGCGGGTTAGTGGACATGGTCGGTCCCTTGAGAAGCAACCCGGAGATGGACGTCCGCATCGATCCGACCGGGGCGGCCAAGGCCGGGTTGACGGTCGAACAGATCTCCTCCCAGCTCGCCGGAGGCCTCCTCGGCAAAGTGGCCACGGAATTCCGCAGCGGCGACCGCCTGATCGGCATTCGGGTCCGCTTCCCGGACAAGATCCGCTTCGATCCCGGCTGGGTTCGGGAGTTCCCCCTGACGACTCCGTCGGGCGGGACCGTCCCGCTCTCGGCGACGGCCCGGATCGAGGTCGCCGAAGGCGAGAACGAGCTCCACCGCGAGGACCTGAAGCAGATGGTCCCGGTGACTGCCCGACTCGAGAACCGCGATCTCGGGAGCGGGATCGCCGAGGTCAAAAAAACCCTGGACGGGATGGCCTTCCCCCTGGGCACGTCCTATCAGATCGGCGGCTTGTACGAGAGCCAGCGCGACTCCTTCCAGCGCATGATCCTCGTCCTGTCCATCGCCATTCTCCTCGTTTTCGGCGTCCTGGTCGCCCAGTTCAAGAGCTTCACCTCCGCCCTGGTCATCCTCTCCGCGGCGCCGCTCTCGCTCGTCGGCGCTTTCGGGCTGCTCTTCATCACGGGGACCCCGCTCAACGTTTCCTCGTTCATGGGACTCATCCTGCTCGTCGGGCTGATCGTGAAAAACGGCATCATCCTCGTCGATTACACCCATAAAATCGAGGCGGAGTGCGGCGATCTCGGCCGGGCCCTTGTCGAGGCCGGAGCGATCCGGCTCCGTCCGATCCTGATGACCACGCTGTGCACGCTGTTCGGCCTCCTTCCCCTGGCCCTTGGGCTGGGCTCGGGCGCCGAGCTCCAGAAGCCGCTCGCCATCGCGGTCATCGGCGGGCTCTCGATCTCGACGGCGATCACGCTTCTGTTCGTTCCGACCCTGCTTCTCGTTCTTGAAAAACGGAAATCCCGGAATCTCACCGCCGCGGCGGATCGACAGGGGGCGGCGAACCGATGAGGACGGCGGCAGGCCTTATCCTCTGCCAATTGATATCGGCGCTTGTCCTTCCCGGCGTCCAGAACGCCCCCGCGGACGGGATCGCCCTCGTCCGGCAGGGCCGCTTTCGCGAAGCGAAGCCGATCCTCGAGCAAGCGGTCAAAGCCGATCCGAAGAACGCCGCCGCCCAGTACGGCCTCGGCCTCGTCTACCTGAACTCCGGCCAGGATCTGGAGAAGGCCGCCGCGGTCCTCGAAAAGGCCGCCGCCCTCGACGCGAAGAACGCCGAAGCCCATTATCAGCTCGGCGTCGCCTACGGCCGGATCGCCCTCACGGCCGGCAAGCTGCGCCAGGTCGGGCTGGCGGCCAAAGCGAAGCGCCAGGGACTCCGGACGATCGAGCTCGATCCCCGGCACATCGAAGCCCGCAACGGCCTGATCCAATTCTATCTCGCCGCCCCCGGAATCTTGGGCGGGAGCAAAGAGAAGGCCCGCGAACAGGCCGCCGAGGTCGGCCGGATCGATCCCTACCAGGGAGAGCTGAGCTGGGCCCTCATCGCCTCGACCGAACACAACAACGCGGAGCTCGAAAAGCGCTACGAAGCCGCCCTGGCCCTGAATCCCGACGGCTGGCAGGCGCTGCAATCCTACGGATCTTTCTGCCTCCGCCGGAACCGGCCCGATGAGGCTCTGGCGATGCTCACCCGGCTGGCCGAAGTCCGCCCGGACGATCCGCGCTCCCATGAATCCCTGGGCGACGCCCTGGCCGCGAAGGGCCGCGACGCGGAGGCCCTCCGAAGCTACGATACCGCGCTCGCCTTGCGTCCGGATTTCGATCCGGTTGTCTACAAGCTCGCCCGGTTCTACGAGCGAAAAGGGGACGCGGCCCGCGCCTCGGCCATGTACGCCCGGTATCTCGACCTCGTCAAGACCGGACGAAGGGCCGACCAGGCTCGGGCCAAGCTGAAACAGTGGGGAAAAAAATCTTGAACGGCCGGACGATTTGTGGCGTATAATAATCCGAATTCATATTTCGGAAGGATTTTCATGAACCGCCGTTCCTTCATCCTCATCGCTTTATCTCCCCTCCTCATCCTTGCGTTGGCCGCTTGCGCTCCCAAGCTCATCCCGGATGGATGGATCCAGCTGGCCCAGGCGGAGGTCGGTTTCAGCACGACTCGGATCGTCCTCCCGATCCCGCCGAACGCCCCGCCGGTCAAGCGCCTGATCGTGGTCGCCCTGGTGAACGACCTCGATTTCACCAACATCCGCGTCGTGTTCGAAAACGGCACCTCGTTCGAGCATCCGAAGCGGGCCATCCTCTCGCCTAACCGGGACTCCCTCGTCCTCGACCTGCCCGGCGAGCGCCGCAAGGTCCGCGAGATCGTCGTCCAGTACCAGAATGTCCGGCAGACGGCCCGCAGGGCCGCGGTCTCGATCTGGGGCGATCCGCGCTGAATCCGGTCTTCTCGCGGGGGCGAAAGGAATGCCTCCCGGCTCTTTACTGAAAGCCCGAAAAGGTTTAGCGTATCCGCACATGGCCTTTGAGAAGGGGATGAAGAAGCGGACCGTCCCACGCCTGATCGCGCTCATCGCGCTCGGAAGCGGGATCGTCAATCTCCTGTCAGTCATCAATCCCAGTCTGCCGGCGCGCGGGGCGCTCCTGCGGGGGATCTTTCCGCTCGAATTCATCCATTATACGCGGTTTCTGGCCCTGCTGACCGGTTTCGCCCTCCTCGTGTCTTCGTTCAACATCCTCCGCCGGAAGCGCCGCGCTTATCAGTTCGTGCTCGGGCTCGCCGTCCTCTCCGTCCTGTCCCACCTGGCCAAAGGCTTGGACTTCGAGGAGGCCGCCCTGTCGCTCCTCCTGGCCGCGGCCCTGATCGCCGGCCGGAAGCACTTCACGGTCAAGAGCGTCCGGCCCGACCTGCGGACGAGCCTCGTCCGGGCCGGGCTCGGCGTCGTCATCGTCTTCGCCTACGGCATCGTCGGATTCTGGCTCCTGGACAAACGGCATTTCGGCCTGGATTTCTCGATGGCGGCGGCCGTCCGCTCGACGTTCCAGGTCCTGACCTTCAGCGTCCAGGCGGGGTTCCGGCCGCTCACCCGGTACGGGGTCTGGTTCCTCGATTCCCTCGATGTGCTGATGATGGCGGCCATGGTCTACGTCCCGATCGTCCTGTTCCGGCCGGTCTACTTCGTCTTTCGCGCCCAGGCCGAGGAGCGCGAAGCGGCCGAAGCGATCCTCAAATCCTTCGGCCACGACTCGATGGACCATTTCAAGGTCACCCCGGACAAGACCTTCCTCTTCTCGGAATCCGGGAAGGCGTTCCTCGCCTACGGCCACGCCCGGGGATTCGCCCTCGCCCTGGCCGATCCCGTCGGTCCGGACGGGGAGATCGGCGGGCTCATCGGGATCTTCCGCGACATGTGCGCAGGGAACGGCTGGCGTTGCGCTTTCCATCAGGCGCGGGCCGACCACCTGGCCGTCTACGCCCGCGAAGGGTTCAAGAAGCTCAAGATCGGCGACGACGCGATCGTCGACCTGGCCGGGTTCAGCCTCGACGGGAAGCGGATGAAGCACCTTCGCCACGCGGTCAATCAGCTCGAGACGGGAGGGCATGCCGCTCGGTACGTCGATCCGCCGCTCCCCGACGCCCTTCTGGAGAAGATCCGGAGCGTCTCCGACGACTGGCTCCGCATCCCCGGCCGCCGGGAGCGCGGCTTCACCCAGGGGACGTTCGTTCCCGCGGAGATCCGGAAGACGCCGGTCTTCCTCGTCGAGAGGAGCGACGGCGGCATCGAGGCCTTCGCCAACATCGTCCCGTCTTATTTCCCCGGAGAAACGACGATCGACCTGATGCGCCACCGGGCCGACGTGCCGGACGGGGTGATGGATTTTCTCTTCATCCGCCTCTTCGCCCGCCAGAAGGACGTCGGCTTCACCCGTTTCAGCCTGGGAATGGCCCCCATGTCGGGATTCCGGGAGCAGGAGGAATCCTCGCTCGAAGAGCGGGCGATCCACGATTTCTTCCGCCGGCAGGATTTCCTCTTCAGCTATTCCGGCCTCTTTCAATACAAGAAGAAGTTCGCCACGTCCTGGGAGCCGCGCTACGCCGTTTACCGCAACGTCCTCGACCTCCCGGCGATGGCCCTAGCCTTGAACAGGCTGGCGATCAACCATGGCCGAGCGGACGAAGACTGAGCGCCGGACTGCGGCGGTCCGGTTCCTGAAGCGGGCCGCCGGATTCGTCGTCGCCGCGGCGCTTCTCGCCTGGGTGCTCCACGACGTCAAGGTCGACTTGATCTTCGCCAACGTCCGGATCATGGACGGCGGCTTGATCGCGGCCGGGCTCGGACTCGACATCCTGGCCTATGTCGTCCGCGTTTTCCGCTGGCAGGTCCTCTTCCGGCCGCTCGGACGGGTTTCCTTCCTACGGACCTTCGAAGCGACCTATGCCGGGCTGTTCCTCAACGAGATCCTCCCGGTGAGGGTCGGAGAGGCCGCCCGGGCGGTCCTCGTCTCCCGTCGGCTCGGCGTCGGGCTGCCCAGGATCGTTCCGTCCATGGTCCTCGAGCGGGTCATCGAGGGGATCTGGCTGGCGCTCGGCGTCGGGATCGTGGCGATCTTCGTCCCCCTTCCCGGGCATCTCGCCCGGGGCGCCGATATCCTGGGCGCGGGCATTCTTCTGGCGACGGCGGCGTTTATCATCGTCGCGACCCGGACTCCGAAGCCGCGGCCGGATAACGGCGGGGCGGCGGCGAGGGGCCCGCTCTCCCGGAAGCTGCGTTCCCTCTTCGCCACCCTGGGCGAAGGATTCCGGGAGATCGGGCTCGACCGGAAGGTCGGGGCCTCCTTCGCTTTGACGCTTCCCTATTTTTTGCTTCAGGCCCTGGCGTTCTGGTCGCTCCTCGAAGCCTATCACATCCACCTTTCCGTTTGGACCGGAGGAGCCGTCTTCCTGATCGTCCACCTCGGGACCTCAGTTCCCGGGACTCCGGCCAACGTCGGGGCGTACCAGTTCTTCTGCGTCGTCGGGCTGACGCTGTTCGGGATCGACAAGACGACGGCCACGGGTTTTTCGATCATCGGTTTCCTTCTCCTTACGGCTTCGATTCTCGCGATCGGCCTCGTCGCCTTCCTCCGGAGCGGCTTGAGTTTGGCCTCGCTGCGGGAGCGGCCACCCGATCTGTTATAATGGCCCCGCCCGGCGGATGAGGAGGAGCGCCAACGTGCGGCCGGATCGGATCGAGATCAACGAGCAGTTCGGCCGCGCCCTCGACCTCCTCGAGAACACGGACAAGAACGTCTTCATCACCGGAAAGGCCGGCACCGGCAAATCCACCCTCCTCGAGCACTTTCGCGAGACGACGCGGAAGCGGATCGCCGTCCTCGCCCCGACCGGCGTCGCCGCCCTCAACGTCCGCGGACAGACCATCCATTCGTTCTGCGGATTCAAGCCCGACGTCACCCTGGACAAGGTCCGCAAGGTCCCCAAGCGCTTCGCCGACAAGGCCGCCCTGGTCAAACATCTTCAGACCGTCGTCATCGACGAGGTCTCGATGGTCCGGGCCGACCTCCTCGACTGCTTCGAGAAGTTCCTCCGCCTGAACGGGCCGCGTCCGCGCAAGCGCTTCGGCGGCGTCCAGGTCGCCCTCATCGGCGATCTCTACCAGCTCCCGCCCGTGGTCACGTCGGCCGAGCGGGAGCTCTTCACTTCGCACTATGAATCGCCCTATTTCTTCTCGGCGCATGTCTTCGCCGACGCCGTACTGGCCCTGGAGTTCGTCGAGCTCGAGAAGATCTATCGCCAGACCGATTCCGGTTTCATCGGCCTGCTCAATGCCATCCGTAACCGCTCGGCGAGCGACGAGGACCTCGCCCGCCTGAACGCCCGGGTGGACCCCCGGTATGTCCCGCGCGGGGACGATCTCACCATCACCCTGACCAGCACGAACGACCTGGCCGCGGCCCGCAACCGCGAGAAGCTCGACGAGCTGCCGGGCCGGGCCCGCTCCTACGCCGGGATCGTCGACGGCGAGTTCGACCGCTCGGCCTTCCCCACGGACGAGCGGCTCGAGCTCAAGCCCGGGGCACAGGTCATGCTCCTGACAAACGATCCCAACGGCCGCTGGGTGAACGGGACGATCGGCAAGGTGACCCGGATCGTCAAGCGGAAGGGCGAGGACGACACGATCGCCGTCGAGCTCGGCGGCGGGCTCGAGGTCGAGCTCAAGCCCAACGTCTGGGAGCTCTTCCGCTTCGTCTATGACGAGGAGTCGAGGGCCATCGCCAGCGAGCCGGTCGGCGCCTTCACCCAGTATCCGCTCAAGCTGGCCTGGGCGGTCACGATCCACAAGAGCCAGGGCAAGACCTTCGACAAGGTCGTCATCGACATCGGCCGGGGGACGTTCGCCCACGGACAGGTCTATGTCGCGCTCAGCCGCTGCACGACGTTCGAAGGCATCGTCCTGCGGAAGCCGATCGCCCGCCATCACATCCGCATGGATTGGCGCGTGGTCAGGTTCCTGACCCGCTTCCAGTACGATCGGGCCGAGGAGCGCCTGGCCTACGGGGAGAAGGTCAGGATGATCGAGGAAGCGGTCAGCGAAGGCCGCGACCTCCGGATCGTCTATCTCAAGCCCGACGACACGAAATCGAGGCGCCGGATCCGGCCGGAATCCATCGAGATGCTGGAGTACGGCGGCAAGCGCTTCGAGGGGCTGGTGGCCTATTGCTACGAGCGCGAGGACCTCCGGCATTTCCGCATCGACCGGATGCTGGAGGTTGAGGTATTATAGCCGCAAGGGACTTATGAGACGGGATACGAGTTGTGCGTCTCGCAATTTTCTTTGTTTACTGGCAGCCGAAAGTGACGCACAACATCCGGGGGAGTTTGAGGGGGAATGGATTGATTCCCCCTCAGGGGGTCAGCGAAGCGCCGAGGGGGGAGCTTGACTCCCCCCTGGAAGTGTCCCGTCTCCGTGGTAGAATGAGGCAAAGGAAACTATGAGACGGGACACTGGGAGGACATCATGAAGCGAAGACGATTCCTGACGGGATGCGCGGCCTGCGCCGGAGCAGCCGGGATCGCGAAAACGCCGGCCTGGCTCGGCGCGGCCCAGAGCGTGAACGCGCCGGGAAAGGGTGCGGGCAAGCTCAAGATCCGCGTTCTCTATGCCCTCCACAAGGAAAAACAGGACCAGCCGGATTGGCCCAACGTGGGCTACGATTTCCGGCCGGTGATGGACCGGATCGACAAGGAGCTCGCCGCCCGCCTTCCGAACTTCGAGTTCACCCGGTCGCTCTCGAACGGACCGGACCAAACGAAGAAGATCGTCGCGGACGACAAAGGGATCGACGGGTATCTCGTTTATCAGATGAACTGCTGGAACCAGGTCGCCCAAACGGCTGCGGCGACAGGCAAGCCCGTCCTTTACGCCGACCATCAATACGCGGGAAGCGGCGGATTTCTCGTCTACTCGGCCGGATTCATCCGCTCCGGGGCCAAGAACGTCGGATTCGTCGCCTCCGAGCGGATCGAGGACCTCGTCGACGCGGCCCGCTGCTTCGAGCAGGCCAAGGCGGCGGGGGCAGGGTTCGACTTCGCCGCGGCCACGGCCGCGGTGCGCAGAAGCCGGACGGCGGGGCGGGGCGACCTCTCCGTTAACGCGGACAAGCTGATGCCGCTCAGCGCGGCCGAAACCGTCCGCCGGATGAAGGCCTCGAAGATTCTCGCTTTCCGCGGCGCCGACGCGGCGCCGGCCTCGACGATGATGGAGATCCCGGTCCAGCCGGTCGTCTTCGGCGAGCTCAACGCCGCCTGGGCGGCGGCAGACAAGGACAAGGCCCGGGCGGTCGCCGACCGCTGGATCAAGAACGCCGCGGTCGTCGAGGGAGTCAGCCGGGCCGAGATCGAGAACTCGGCGGCGATGTACCTGGCCGAGAAGGCCGTCCTCGAAAAATACGGAGCCAACGCGATCACCATCAACTGCCTGGGCGGATTCTACAGCGGCCAGATCCACGCCTATCCCTGCCTCGGTTTCTTCGAGCTTCTGAACGAGGGACTCGTCGGGGCGTGCGAGTGTGACGTCCGCTCGACCGCGACCATGGTGGCGCTGAGCGCCATGAGCGGCGGACGGCCGGGCTACATTTCCGACCCGGTCATGGAAACGTCCAAGCGGCGGATCATCTACGCTCACTGCGTGGCCTCGAACAAGGTGTTCGGACCGAAAGGCCCGGCCAATCCCTACGAGATCCTGACCCACTCCGAGGACCGCCAGGGCGCTTCGCTGCGCTCGCGCGTCCCCGCCGGCTATATGACGACGACGGTCGAGATCCTGCCCGACGCCAAGGAGATCCTCCTCCACCTGGCCAAGGCCGTGGGCAACGATCCCGACGACCGGGCCTGCCGGACCAAGCTCGTCGCCGAGCCCGTCGGTGATTTCGAGAAGCTTTTCCGGGAATGGGACCGCTGGGGCTGGCACCGGGTGACGTACTACGGCGACCTCAAGAAGCCGGTCACCGAGCTGGCCGGCGCGATCGGCTGGAAGGTCACCGAGGAGGCGTGACGGTTACTTCGTCTTCAACGCGACGTTGTCGCGGATCCAATGCTCATCCCACCATTCCACCGGGTTGACGAAGACTCCCTGGACGATCATGGCGAAGTGGAGATGGTCGCCGCCGGCCATGCCGGTCGAACCGGTCAGGCCGATCGCGGCGCCCCGGGTCACGTCTTGTCCCGCCGCGACGTCGATCCGGCTAAGGTGGCCGTATAAGCTGAAAACGCCCAGCCCGTGGTCGAGAATGACCGCCTCGCCGTAGATGCCGAGCGAGCCGGTGAAAGCGACACGACCCGCGTTAGCGGCCGGAACCCGGCTTTGGGCCAGGGAGGCCAAGTCGACGCCCAGATGAGTTTGTCTGTCGATCTCCTTGCCGTCGTGGAAATAGGTCCGCTCGTCGCCGAATCCGGCCATCGGCTTGGAGTTCGGCAGACGAAGGAAGGCGCCCGACCATAGCATCCTCGGCGCTGTTTCGCGGCAGATCGCCCGGATCCGATCGGCATCTCGAACCCGCTGATCGCGGTTGAGGGTCAGGAAGACCTCGAGATCGCTCCCCTGAAGCTTCGCGTCCCGATCCTTGAAATACGGCAGAACATCGGCCAGGAACTTATCGGTGATCTCGATCTTGTCCCTTTTGAAGGCCTTCCTTTTCACGTTCGGCCGGAAGGCCAGGCTCGCCCGGTTTCCTGCGGCGTCGGCTGCGACGGCTTGGAAGGAGACGTCCGCCGGCACGCCGGATCCCAAGGCGAAGAAGGTCAGGATGCGGCCCGATTCCACGGGAAAACCGGCGAACTCGGCGTCGCCGACCCGGATCCCGCTCGAGGCCGGAGCTTCATCCGAGGCAAAGGCGACGCATCCCGTCCCGCCTTGGTTGACGTAATGCGGACCGCCCAGGACGGTCAGCCGCGGCGGTTTGGTGTCGACGATCATCTTCTTCTCGAGGACCGTGACATTGCCACCGTTCCACGACCTGTCCTCGGCCGTGATCCTGATGAGGACCTCACCGTCCGATAGACCGGCGGGGAGCGGACGGAGAGAGATCTTTTGCTCGGTTTCACGGGTCGAAGGCGGGAGCGATCCGGACCAGAGCTCGGAGGACTTTCCGGCCTGGACGGCCTCGACGCGAAGCCTGTCGAGGCCGCTCTTCGAGTCCCCGGCCTGGAAAACGAGCTCGGGGCCCAGCGCCGCCGTGTCCCCCGAAATCCGGACCCAGGGCTTTCCGGACTCGAACTTGGTCAGCTTCAGTCCGACGCCCCCGCCGATCAGGACGAGGAGGACGGGGACTGCAATCGTAATGGCTCTTTTCATGAATCCAACCTTCGCGGAAGTGCGGCCTCAGGCTTCCTTTCCTATCGCTCTCTTGTTGGAAGCGATCGAGGAGAAGGGGTCAGGGTATCATAGCCGAGGCCGGACGGACAAGGCGTCCCCGCGCGTAAGAGACGAACTCCTCGGCGACGCGGGCCACGGCAGTGTCGCCGCGGTGGATATAGAGGCGATAGCGGAGGGTCACGGACTTCCCCGCCTCAACCGTCGCTGATTTGAGCCCCGGCCAGGACGGATTCAGGATCCCCGCGTAGCTATTCCGAACGAGCCACGGGATGGGATAGCCCGGGTGGTCGGGCGGGACGAAGACGGCGACCCCGCCCTTGGGAATCGAGACGTCGGCCCACTTGAAAGCGGTGTTCACGGCGTCCTCTTTTTGCGGCCCTTTGTCCGTCGTCAGAGCGGCGCCTTTGAACTGAGGCGCGCCGCGGAAACAGAGCCCCCCATAGCCTTTGCCGGCGTCCTGCGAGCCCTGGAACTCGAGCGATCCGCCGACAGGCTCGATCGTCAGGGCGACGTCGATGAATCGGCCGAGCTCGAAGCCGGGGTGGACGACGAAGCGGACGCGCTCGCGGGCGACGATTTCCTTCTCGTCAAGCTTCCAGACGCTCTCGATGCCCAGGGCGGCCTGCCCGTCGCGGATCTCCTTCTCGGTCCAACGGACGAAATGCTGGCGAAGCGTCGGCGTCGCGGGCTCCCACGTCCCGGTTTTGACGCCGCGCGTCCGGATGATCGGCCACGTCCAGAACAGCCCGTGGTGGTGGAGGTGGTCGGCCGGGGAATCGTCGGTCAGGACCTCGCCGTCCAGCCCGAAGAGCGGATGGATGTAGCCCGAGCGGATTTGCTTCGGATCGACGCCCGGTTTGAGCTGATCGCCATAGCAAAAGGTCAGGACGCCGCGCGACCCGTCCAGGATGGTCATCGTTTTCCGGGCCGGATCGTTTTCGAAGGAAAAGGAAGACGGTAGCCGGGGCGGGGCCCCCGGGCCTTGCCCGGGGTCATGATCCCCGGAACTCGCCTGTGCGTAAAATCCACAGGCGAGTACCAGGGCGGCCGATCCGGCCGCGAGCGTTTTCGAAATTTTCATCTCAGCTTCTCCCCGCCGCTTCGCTTCATCAGCTCGACGACCTTGTCCTCGTCCACCTCGATCCCCAGCCCCGGCCCGACGGGGACGTCGGCGATCCCGTTCGAGATCCGGAGGGGCTTTTTCAGGACATCGAACGCCAGGAACTGCGGGCCGTTGAGGGCGGCCGGCCGGGCCAGGCCGTAAGCCCCGTAGAGGACGAGCGAGGCCGCGAGGGAGATCCCGGGATCGGTCAATCCGCTGCCCAGCCACAGGAGGCCGCGGGAGATACAGGCTTCGATCTGGCGGCGGCAAGCGGACGGCCCGCCGCAGCGGGCCGGCTTCATGGCCACGCCGTCCATCATCCCGAGGCGCGCGAACTCCTCGAGCTCGACGGCCGAAACGACCCCCTCGTCCATGAGGATGGGCAGGGCGCCCTGCTTCTTGAGGGCCTGGTATCCGGCGATCCGGTTCGGACGGAGCGGAGATTCGAGGACCTCGACTCCGGCCGCGGCGAGACGCGGCGCGGCGAGGAGCGCGGTTCCGGGATCGTATCCTCCATTCGCATCGGCCCAGAGGAACCCCTTGGGGGCTTGCCGCCTTACCTCTCGGGCGAGGGCTTCGTCGAAGGCCGGGTCGGGCCCGACCTTGATGTTGAAGTTGCGGTAGCCTCGCTTGAGCCCGGATTCGACGACGGGACCGGTCTCATCGAGCTTCGCGACGTTCACGGTCCAGGACAGGGTGAGCCGGCCGCCGGGGCGTTTCCCCCACAGCTCGGAGACGGACTTGCGGGCGAGCTTGCCGGCCAGGTCGTGAAGAGCGATGTCGAGGCCGGCGCGGCTGATGGGCATCCCGGTCGAAAAGCCGGGGGCGACGGCGGCGTCGAGCGCGGCGTTCGCTCGTTCGATGTCCGAAGGGTCGCGGCCGAGAAGCGCGGGGATGAAGGAGTTTTTCAGGACGGCGGCCGTCGTCTCCCAGGTTTCATAGCTCCATTTCGGTAGTGGGAGCGACTCGCCCCAGCCGGTTGTTCCGTTGGTTGCGGTGATTTTTATAATAGCCGAAGGCCGGCCGGAGCGGCCGCCGGGGAGCTCGAGGAACTTGAAATATCCCGCGGACGGGTAGATAACCGGGAAGAGCTCTATCCGCGCAATCTTTGCGGGAGGGGCGGCGACGGCCAAACCCGCCCTCGGATTGAAGGCGCGGTCGAGAACGACGGGAAATGACCCCCGGGCAAAGCCCGGGGCCCCCGCCGCGGCAAGAGATCCAATAAACTCTCTCCTTTTCAATAACTTACCGGCTCAACACGCCGTCCACATATTGTCGATATCGTTCCGCGACGCGTCCGGTCGTCACATCCCCGGAATGGACGAGAACGCCGACGCGCTGCTTGACCGACATTCCCTTGACCAGGAGGAACGGCTTTCCGCTCACGGCGTCCGGCCGGCGCGGGCCGAAGCATCCGTACTCCCGGGTCAGCCATTTGTGGTCCTGTCCATCGGGCCACTGGAAAACGGCCACGCCTTCGGGCTTGCCGTCGAGGGCGTTCGAATAATCGATCCAGCGGGCAACCTTGAGGTTCGTTTCCTTCTCGCCGCGGGCGCCGGTGTCGGCGGCGAGGATGCCGCCGTTCAAACCGCTGAACTTCGTGTTGAGGCGGAGGAACGGCCAGGCATAGTGGACCTCGTCGCTCACGACCGAGACGTCGCCGTAATTCGAGACGAGCGCCTCGGTGATGTCGAGCAGGTATTCTCCGTTGCCGAGGGAATGGACGACCGTGCGGCGGACTTCGTCGAGGACGGGAATGGAGTGGTCCATCTCCCAGACGAGCCGCTCGTCGATCCAAGCCGTCTCCCCTTTCGCTTCGCAGCGGTCGAAGGCGACGTGGCGGATGCGGTCCTTGAACGGAGGCTCGTAGACCGTGTCGCTCTTCTTGACGCCGGTATAGAAGCCGTTATAGACGCTGACGTCGCGGCCGCCGTCGAGCTTGACCGTGTCGGCCCACCAGAACGAGCGATGGTGGGGATATGGCTCGGTCTGCTGGACGAGGAGGTCGCGCCCCGAAGGCGTGTTGAGCGGCCAGATGTGGGGCAGGTCGAGAGAGGTTCCGTAGCGGTAGACGAACGCCTCGCGCCCGGCGATGAGGACTGTCAGGATCCCGGACGCATCATCGCGCTTGAGCGTGACGGACTCCGACGAGACCGCCGCTGAGAGCGTGAGCGACGCGAAGGCCGAGAAGATGATGGCTAGGAAGGCGATGCGCCCCAGGGACCGGAATTTCCTTTTCCACATGGCCCCGCTCATCGGTCCGGCACCGCAATGATGGCCCATCCTTCTCTCGCCAGCCAGCATAGATTCCCGCTGGAACGTTGTCAAGGACCGCCCGAAGATGTTTTCATCCAGCCCGGCATCGTCCGACCGCGCCCTCCGGGCTCGGAAACGATCAGGGGCTATCCCCAAACGCGCCAGGAAGGGAATCAGGGACGGAGCGCTGGATGCGCAAGCATGAGTCTCTATCGGTCGTCAAGCGCCGTTGGCAAGGGTTCGGCGTCGGGCTTCGCCCTATGTGAAGTTACCAGAGGTTCTTGACATCTCTTGGAATGGAATCTATCCTGGCCGGCGTGGGCAATAAGGGAAGACAACGCGCGGTCGTGTTCTTCGCCGGAGCTGAACGAAAAAGGAAATTCCTATTTCATACGTGGAGATTCGCCAGAGCCGCAAGGCCGGCTATCCGATGCTTTATACGTTCCTGCGGTCTGATCAGAGCCGGTGCGGTTCCCGAGCCCCTATGCTGAGACACTCGGCTTGGTCGCGGGCGCGGAGTATGGCCCCGACGAGGTATGAAGAATATCACGGAGTTCGACCCGAATGCGGCGATCTCGAAAGAGGACTTGATCAGGGCGTTCGGGTTGAGGAAGAAGGGCCGGGCACGCTTATCTTGGGCAACTCTCACTGTCCCGGCTAGGAAAATGGCAATGTCCCCTGACGCGGAAGGGGGGGCTTGCAGATAACGAGGTTATGACCTGCAACGTTCCCATTGAGGGGTAGCAGGTCATCTCCGTCAAAAGTATATAGAGCATCCGCCCGGTAATGAATAGCTGTCGCCAAATGGGTGGTATCGGGTACAGAAAGCTTTTTCCCACTCTGTCTATAAAACATCCTTATTTCTTGCGCCAACGCTGCGATTCTGTGATCAACGCTCACTTGCTCAAGGCCTCTTCGTTGACCTAAAGTCCTTTCCAGAATAGCCCTCTTGTCTGGTGCGATCTCGCCTTCGCAGATTTCAATTTGAGTATTTACGGAGGTGATCGCTTTAATCTCTCCAGATTCAACCCTGTCCATGCAATATTCCACGCCATCCAATTCATTATTAGGTCGGTTTTCGTTCTTAATCCAAGCAAGTAAAACGCTGGTATCCAGATATATCAGGTCACGATGCTTGGGCATTACGTATTTTTCTGACGAACTGTTCCGCCGTCATGCTCCCTATAATGTTAGGCACAAGACCGCGAAGATCGTGCAGCGAAGGAAGAGTATCGTCCCCGGGCAGAGCATTAATTTCCTCAACGGCGATTTCGTGAGGGTCTTGCGACACCGACTTGTATTTCAACTCGCCCTTTACTTCGACGTATTTTCCCACTGAGGCTATCGCTGCACTTACCAGCTTGTCGGAGAAATGGCAGGATATTTTAACGGGGCCTATGTCTGGGTATATCCTGAACACATTCTTGCCCTGGTGGATATTGATGTATTCGAGCATTCCACGAACAAATCCCTTGGAAAATTCCTCCGGGGCAAGGGCCTGGGACATTATTCTCTTGAACTCATTGTCAACTATTACATCGTTTCCATTGAAGGCGATCGTAACTGATTTTACGGCGGTGCCAATCTGGCTCGTAAGCTCTATTACATCCTCGATCAGGCTGTATTCGATTCTGGATTTGCTTGGTAGTCCTTCCCTGAAGTAACGGTAGGCTGAGTAAGCCTTATTGAATGCAGGCTCTCGGTAGTCAAATTCCGTTTCCCACGGGACTGCATCAAGGAGCACGGTGGCGGGGCTTTTATAAGATAGGTCGGAGATTCTCAGATAAAAAGACGACCTCTTGCCCGACACTATCCGGTCGGACTTTTTTATACTATTGAGTATTGTGTTTAAGCTGTTGGTAAATCCGCTGGCTCTTACAAGCCCGTTATCCTCAGGTAATCCCTCAATTACCAGCCGCACTTGGGCTTTTGCCATTGTCCCTAATCGTTATATAGACCAGTCGATTGAGAAAAGTCAACTTCATAGTCAGACCCGAGGACGATTTTGGCTAGTAAGGGGGAAGCTCTCTAGAGCCTGATAATGCCATTAAAAAAGTAACTGTGGTTTTCTAAGAAGAGATGTATTTCAGTTACGCCGGTTGGCTTATCCAGTAGGGCGGAGAACTCTTGGATGGCATCTTCGGCTTTTTATTTGGAATGTTGTCGCATTAAAGGATCATCGGGAACGTCTTCAGGACTCCGCGCACGTTCAAAAACAGGCGGATGATCGTGATCGATAATGATCTTTTTGTCCATAGTTCTTACTTATCCTTTGGCTCCGTTCGTTTAGCCCCCCTATTTGTAGCATCGTTCAAATTAACTTCGATGATCTCCGGACGTTTACTCCTAAAGATGTTGATGATTGCTACCGGCCAGTCTGAAGGCTCTTGCTGATTCCCGCCGTCAAGCAGTTGGACTTCCCGCGCACCAAACACATAGAAGCCGGCTTGTTCAAGTTCCTGTATGGTTTGTGTCATGTCGAATTCATTGCGAATCCACTCGCGTGGTTCGAGTTCGTCCTTGATCAGTTGTATGTCTTCAAGAGTTTGGAAAAAGTCCCCAACCAGAATTGCTTCCTCCGGTGACCTCAACTCATCGTTGTTCATATAGAACGCGTAACAATTGCATATAAGGTCCAAGACCTGCTTTCCAGTTGTTAATCTAAATAAAAAAGAGGGGATATTCTTTTTGATTCGCCGGAAGTTCAGCGGTGCAGGAGGTTTAAAGGTCAGTTTCTCTGAAACCCAAACCTCATGATTCGATTTGACCTGCCTAAGTATTTCAGTAGTAAAAGTGGCGTCTTGATCGTCTATCGTTTTGTGATGGATTCGGCAGAGAAGGATCAGATTGTCATAGGAATCAAGTTGATCTTGTGGGTAAGATGAATCGTACCGTGGGCCGTTTTTGCGGGATGATCTTATGTGGCATTCGTCTCCGACTACTGCCTCACCGTCTTTTTCGGTAGCAATAACTATGAGGGCATGTTTACAAAACGCACAGCGGTTTCCGGACCGACCCCATAGAAGCTTACGGGCTTTATCAGTTATTCCCATCTTACGATCTATTCCATTGTGTGGCTCAGGTGTCAACTACGTTGACCTGCCCCCCTCATAGGGATACAGCCCGTGAGATAACTTTCTGCTGGATCGAGGGAGGTAGATGTGGCCAGGAAACGGTTTTCTCCGGAGCAGATCATCAATGGATTGGAATTTCCTTTTCCGCGTGGCCTCGCTCATCGGTCCGGCGTCGTAATGAGATTTCGACATTCCCTCTCGGCCAGCATAGAATCCAGTCAAGACGTTGTCAAGGATCGCCGGAGGTAGAGCGTCGTGAAGGGCATGGAGCTATTTCTGCCACTCCGTAGAATATCGTTTCAGGATCATATCGCCTTCTTCATCCTCGACGACAGCGTAAATCTTGCCGCCGCACACTCGATAGATCGTCCCGCCCTCGCCGAATCGGGCGACATAACGGCCGTCGGAATCAAAGATGTCCGTGATGTAGCTCTTCCCATCCGAAGCTCTCTCGTTGGTCTGGACAAATAGCCATCCCCTCTCGTCCGCGACTATCCGACGGAAAGCCGGGAACCGCTTGGAGAAGCGGGGCTTTCCCGTTGCGGCCGCGACTTCGGGAGGAACGGTTTTTAGATATTCTTCCTCGTCGCGGGCCGTGACGGGAACAGGATCATACTCCCGCGAGATCTGCCGGATGATCTTCCCGGCTGCATCATGGATTTTGATTTCGTACCTCTCCGGCAAGCCCTCCGCGACGATCCCGTCGGGACGCAGATCCCATGCCAGTCGGGGCATGAAGGGATCGGGAGCGTTCAGGTCAGGGAGCGGTGCTTTGGCGAGGATCATGGGCGGCGATCCGCCTCCGCCCGTCTTAACCAGCTGATAGGAGCCCATCGGCCCGCTTGTATCCATGATCGTGCCGGCAAGGCCGCCTTGCTCGTCCGACCGGACCGTCAGCATGGCGGACGGATAGATCGTGTTCTCCTTGAATTTGCCTTCCAAGTCGAATACGACCCCTTTCCGCGAACCGTCGACGAAGACTTCCCGCCGCATATTTCTGACCGAGATTTGGACGGGAGATGAGAATTCCCCGGGGCCTTGGCCTCTCTTTCCAAAAGCGAATAGAAATTTCCCGTTAGAGTCAAAGGCCAGGACTTTGCCTTGCTTGATTTCGGCGACGTAGATGCGCCCGTCAGCGGCGACGGCGACGTCCCGAATGATTCCGAATGCGGCTTCAGGCGGGAGAGATCCCCCACTGATGGAGATCTCCTCCTTGAATCGAAAGCTTGCCGCAGGGATCATCGGATTCTTTGGATTCTTGACCACAACCATGTCGCCCTGCTTGACGATCGTCCCTTTCCAAGTTTGGGCGCCAAGATCGGGATAAATCGCAAACGAGCAAACGATCATCAGCCCCATCCAGTTCATTCGCGCCCTCCTTTAAGGATAGCAATATCCTCCTTCGCTTGGCCCAGGTCGTGGGTCTGGAGCCGCGATGATAGCCCATCGTCTCCGCCGGTCAGCATAACCATCGTCAGGTCTTGATATTTACCGTAACGGCGACATTTCCCTTTTTGTGACCCATCTCCACATATCTATGCGCTTCGACAATTTGCTCAAACCGATAGACCCTATCGTTCACGGGTTTGATGACCCCCGATTCAACTAATTCCGTTATTTTATTCAATCGATCTGATTGTAATAATAAGGCGCCATCGTCTATAGAAACATATTTGCCGTTCCTTGTGAGTGCATTCACACAAGCTTTTTTCAATTCGGAAGTTTTTCTTTTCCCAACCGTGTCAATGACCAGATCGTATTTTTCCAAATGATCAATAGATCCATCCTTCATATAATCCAAGACTTTGTCCGCTCCCAGAGATCTTACGAATTCCATATTCGACGGGCCGCAGACACCCGTCACCGCAGCTCCCAGATATTTTGCATACTGTATCGCGATCGTCCCGGAAGTCCCGGAGGCTCCATAGATCAGGACGTTATAACCTCGCGCGATATTCCCTTTTTCCAAATATTGAAGCGCCAGCAATCCTCCATAGGCGGCCGAAGTTGCTTCTTCGAAGCCGATATTTCTCGGCATGACCGCCAAGCAACCCCGCTTGGAGTCGATCTCTTTCATACACTTGTAATCCGCATATGCTCCGAGAGAATAGCCGGTGAGACCATAGACTCGATCACCGGCTTTGAATCGCTTTGTCTCAGGTCCGGCATATTCGATCTCGCCCGAAAAAACCTCGCCGATGATCGGATTTCGCGGCCTTTTTATCCCGATCATCAATCGCATAGGGATCATGAACATCAGTGGAATATTCGAGCTTCGGATGAAGATATCGCTGTTCGTGACCGATGTTGCATATATTTTGATCAAGACCTCATCTTTTCCCGGGATCGGTTTTTGACGTTGCTGGATTTGAAGGACTTCGGGCGGACCGTATTCCGTGCATATGATCGCTTTCATGGTCTCCATATTATTGCGCTCCTCGAAATCCGGTCTGACCCTCACCGGCCAGCATAGATTCCCCTCCGAATGGTGTCAAGGCCGCCGACGGATATGTTCGTCCATACCGGCATCGTCCGAAAATGTCAACTTAAAGCGGCCGATGATCGGATCGGCCGTCCTTCGTCACACCGTCCACGGGGCCCGGTGCGGGTAGTCGAGCCACTTATTCGCCTCGTCGTCGCCGATGAACTTCTCGGCTTTGGGGTCCCAGCGGAGCTTACGGCCGAGCTTCATGGCGATGTGGGTGATGCAGCAGACCGTGTTCGAGCGATGGCCGACCTCGACGTGGGCGATGGGCTCTTTGCGGTCCCGGACGCACTCGAGGAAGTTGCGCATGTGGTTGGGGCTCACGTAAAGTTTGATCTCGCCGGGGCCGGGTTTCTGGCGCAGAAAGGCCGGGTCGGAGGCTTCGATCTTCTCCCGGCTGCAGAAGACCCAGCCCCGGTCGCCCTCGAAACGGACGCCGGCCGGATCGCCCGTCTGCTGGATGAGCCGGACGCCGTTGGCGTAGAGGCCTTCGGACGAATAGACCGTGTGGACGTCGAAGAGCCCGCGGTCGGGAAACTCGGCCTTGGCCGAGATCTCGACCGGGCCGGTGTCGTCCGAGCCATTCCCCCACTGGGCGATGTCGTTCATGTGCGAGCCCCAGCCGGTGATCATGCCCCGGCAATAGCGCTCGATCTGGAGCCAGCCCGGCCGGCCGAGACCGACCTGGGGATGGACGCGGTCCTGGGTGAAGGGCATCTCGGCGGTCGGGCCCATCCAGTGGTCGTAGTTCAGGTATTTCGGGACGGGCTGAGGGGTCGGGTCGCCGGTCCCCGAGTCCACCGGATTCCAGACGCGGATCGTCTCGAGCTTGCCGAGGCGCTTGTTGCGGGTCATCTCGCAGGCGATCCGGAAATAGGATTGGGAGCGCTGCTGCGAGCCGACCTGGAGGATGCGCTTGTTGCGGCAGACGACCTCGACCAGGGCGCGGCCTTCGGCGATCGAGTAGGTCATCGGCTTTTCGAGGTAGATGTCCTTGCCCGCGTTGGCCGCTGCGATGGCATGGAAGGCATGCCAGTAATCGGGCGTCACGATGAGGACGCCGTCGATGTCGGGCCGGGCGAGAAGCTCGCGGAAGTCGCGGAAGACGGCGATCCCGGGTGTTTTGTCCAGGCCGAGCTCTTTTCCATAGACGCGCTCGGCCAGCCATTGGGCATCCTCGGCGCGATGGGCGTCGATATCGCAGACGGCGACGACGCGCGCTCCCGCCTGGAGACCGCGGTAAATGAGCTCCTGCATGTCGCCCTGGCCCTGGCGGCCGACGCCGATGCAGCCGAAGGCGAGGGTGTCGCTCGGCGCGGGGCGCTGGAAGACGCGGGCCGAGACGATCGTGGGCGCGGCAAGGGCGGAGGCGGTTGCGGTAGCGGCGGTGGCCGCGGTCTTGAGGAAATCGCGGCGAGAGAGCGCGGCGCGTTTAGGCTTTGTCATGGCGTACCTCACAATTTCAGGACTTTTTTCAGGGTCGAGCTGGCCCGGGAAGGAAGGCCGGCGTCGGGGACGCGCTTCAGGATCTTATATATGACGCCGAGGCGTTCGCACAGGGCGCGTTTCTCCTCGGTGTGGCCGTCTTCATTGACGATGAGAAAGTCAGGCTTGAGGCGGCGCAGGTCGGGTTCGAAATCGAGCATGCCGGCGCCCGAGCCGATGAAGGCGTCCTCGACATAGCGGATGGCTTTGACGATGTACAGGCGCTCGGCCTCGGAGAAGACGGGGCCCTTGCCTTTGAGGAGCTCGATGTTCCGGTCCGAGCCGACGCTGACATAGAGCTTGCCGTAGGAGGCCGCCTCGCGGAAAAAGGCGATGTGGCCGGCGTGGAGAAGGTCGTAACAGCCGCTGACGAGGACGGTCGGCATATGAGCGAATTCCCCCGTCAATTTACGCCACTTCCCGCTCCGCGGTCAACAAAAGTTAACGGGAAAATAGGGGGACGAGACACTCATTCCCCAATTTTGAATGACGATTTTTGTTATACGTAATCGTCAATAGGCGGACGAGGCCATCGTTACATTTAATCGATCCAAGTGATAAAACGACACTTCCGTCTATTATTTATTTCTTATACCCGCTCTTCTCGTCGATTGAGTGCTACGAGTGCGTCGTCCCCCCAAACCGAGTGACGGTTTTTGTTATACATAATCGGGGAATGAGTGTCTCGTCCCCCTATTAACCCAATTATTTGGTAGAATACCGGCGTGGAAATGAAAAATCGCGCGATCGGAGCGGCGCTCGTCTGGGGCTCGGCCTGGGGCCTCTGGGAGGCGACCGCCGGGCACCTCGTCCATTTGGCCAAAGTCCCGAACCTCCCCGGCCTGGTCATGGTTCCCGCGGCCCTCTTCTTCATGAGCCGGGCGTTCCTCCGCAGCGGAAGGACGGAAACGATCTTCTTCGCCGGCTGCGTCGCGGCATCGCTCAAGTTTGCGACCATTCTTCTCCCGGGCTTCACCCCGCGGGCGGCGATCAACCCGACGCTCGCGATCCTCGCCGAAGCCCTGGCCGTGACCGGGCTTCAAATTGGGGTCGCGGGGAAAAAATTTAAAAAAAATTAAAAATTTTGTAGCGGGCCCCATA
>Ga0315277_10003242_pt1 | contig 22118 bp, 19 predicted proteins | sample YL17G05_15_MG_FD_203695 | JGI IMG/M metagenome (GOLD analysis project Ga0315277, IMG submission 203695) | Sediment microbial communities from Yellowstone Lake, YNP, Wyoming, USA - YL17G05_15 | ecosystem: Environmental > Aquatic > Freshwater > Lake > Sediment | place: USA: Wyoming | collected...
ACATAGGCGTGGCCAACAGCAAAGCGTTACAGTTAGCTGGAATAACAAAAGAAACGGTAATTCAAGGCGGAGAACCAGAACTGGACACGAAAACAGGTGAACCAAATGGAGTACTGTGCGAGAACGCCCTAGGGCTAGTTTGGAAGGCTATTCGAAAACCAGATCGGAAAGAGCTTGAAGAGGCTTGCATCCTAGCCTGCAAAAAAGCTGTCGAAGCCGGACTCACATGTGTCCACTGGATCGTAGGATCTCCAAAGGAAATAGGAATCATTCATAAGCTCTACTCTAACGGAAAACTCCCCTTGAGAGTCTACTTGGGAATCCCCATAGAATTTCTCGACTCGTTGACAAGCTTGGGATTGCCAACGGGCTTCGGAAACGACATGGTCAAAATAGGCTTTGTCAAGATCTTGGCCGACGGTTCTCTCGGAGGACACACAGCAGCCATGAAAAAGCCATACTCTGACAAGCCTGAAACGCACGGCATTGTGTTGTACACGCAAGAAAAACTCGATCAACTCGTACTCAAGGCTCACACTGCTGGCTTACAATTGGCCATTCATGCCATAGGCGACCGTGCTGTAGAAACCGTGCTGAATGCTTATGAAAAAGCTCTGAAGGAACACCCGTCGAAAAACCATAGACACAGAATTGAACATTGCTCCGTCCTCAACCCCAAACTGATTGAAAAGATGAAAAAGCTGGGATTAGTGGCTTCGGTTCAACCGCATTTTGTGGTTTCCGACTTTTGGGTCGTCGACCGTGTGGGAAAGACTCGTGCACGCTGGGTCTACCCATTCAAGACGCTTATTAACAAAGGCCTTACAGTCGTATCTGGCTCAGACTGCCCAGTAGAGTCAATAAGCCCCATTCTGGGCATTTGGGCAGCCGTCGCAAGGAGAAATCCCCCAGAAGAAGGCTTAACGGTTGAAGAAGCTTTGAGAACGTACAGTCTGAACGCTGCTTATGCTTCCTTTGACGAGCACAAGAGAGGAACGATCGAAGCTGGCAAACTCGCTGATTTGACGGTACTGTCAGGCGATCTGTCGAGCGTTCAATCAGATGACATAAAGTTCGTCAAAGTAGAGATGACCCTTGTTAACGGCAAGGTAGTCTATGTTAGGAGCCACTTGAACAAGAAGCCTTAGCCTTTTTGACCTCAGCGTTCCTGAAGAACATAAAGTACAATGAGCTGGCCATGAAATAGGTCACAGTTGTGAAAAGAAAGGGAGTGAAGAAGTCGCTTTTCGTCATCATTGCACCTGAGACTGACACAGTTATACCTCTCGGAATGTTGTCTGCCATAACCATCAGACCATTCGTCGTAGCACGCTCCGCGGGAGTCACTAGCTCCATCTGCAACGTCGTTCCTATTGGACCCGCCATGTTCATCAGAGCGTTTCGGGCAATAAATGCGGTAGCTGCCCACGTCAAGTTTGGAGAAAGGGTTGTAAGCATTATGAAGGGCATGGAAAGATACTCGCATAGCGCCACGCTTCTAGCCTTTGTCAGCCTTCTGGATAAGGCTGGCGCCACAAGCGTACCTATGCCCAGGGTTATGCTGCTCAAGGAGGACATGATGCCTATCTGCTCATCCGTTGCCTGAAACTTGGTGTTATCTCTGAAAAACACGTTGAATAGTGGCACTATGAACCCTGCCCCGAAGCCTATTATTGCGGTTGGTATCATGAATTTGATTATCGTTCTGGGACTTTTTATGTTTCGAAGGTTCAAAAGGTCAGCCATCTTTTGTTTCTGCAGATTTTTGCCTTCTCTTATGAGTAGAATGGGTAAGACAGCGGTGAAGGACAAAGCGATGGATATTGACAGAGCTACTCGATATCCGGTGGCCGAACCTTTGACCCCTGTGGGCAGTCCAAGCATTGTGTTGAACAAAGTAGGCATGACACCGCCGACGTAGCTACCTGCAACGCCCATAATTATCATCAGTGCCCAAGCAAAACTAAACAGATAAGTACGTTCCTCAGGCCTACTATTTTCTGCCATAAAAGGTGCTGACGCCACCCATGACAATGTGCCAATCAAGCCTGAAGCAGAACTCGCGATCAGAAGGGTTGTTGGCTGCAGGACCCAAATCTGAGCAACATTGACCAGATTAGCCATGAGTCCAATCAGAATAGTCCTTTTGGGACCGATGCGCTCACAGAGTAACCCTGCAAGTAACGCGATAGAGCCAGTTGCGATGATGCTTGCTGTGGACATGATACCTATGAAGTCTGACTGAAAGTTCACTTGACGTAGGTACAAGTTGAAAATCACTCCCCAGATCCCGGAACCAAGACCTGTCAAAACTGTGGCCACCAAATACAGCTTGGCATTGCGGCTAAGCATACTCAAATTTTGAAAGTAACGTGTAACCCTGGACGAAGGATGCAAAGCTTTTTCACCAAGGAGATTCGTTACCATAAACCGTTTAGACATAAATATCTTCTCACGATCGAAGGAATTTATTTCTGTGTCCGCACAAGTGTATCCATGGTTGAGTCTGGCTTGAGCGAAAGAGCTGCACTGAAAGAAATCATTGAAACACTGCTTTGCTTACCTGAACCCACAAATAATGAGCTCAGTCGCATCAAGATTCGCGTTGCGAAGAAATATCAGTTGGCAAGAATGCCCTCGAACTCTGAAATAATAAGCATACTTCAAGCCAAAGAAAAAGTCAAGCTTCTGCCAATCCTAAGAAGGAAAGCTACGCGGACAATCTCAGGAGTCACAATAATAGCCACGATGACGAAGCCCTATCCATGCCCACAAACTGAGCCATGCGCTTACTGCCCAGGAGGACCAACATTCGGCGTCCCTCAGAGCTACACTGGTTTTGAACCAGCAGCGATGCGCGGCATACAAAACAAGTTCGACCCATACTTGCAAGTTAAGCATCGCATTGAGCAGCTGAAGGCCATAGGACACAACGTTGACAAAATCGAACTAATCATCATGGGCGGAACTTTTCCAGCCACCCCAATTGACTATCAAACATGGTTCATTCAACGCTGCTTGGACGCGATCACAGACAAGAAATCCTCGAGTCTTGAAGACGCAAAAAAGAACGCGGAGGCATCTTGTATCCGAAATGTCGGCATAACCGTTGAAACAAGGCCTGATTGGGCCAAGGAAGCTCACGTTGATCAGATGCTCAGCATGGGCGTCACACGCGTGGAACTCGGTGTACAAAATCCAGACGACAAAATCTACCGCTTAGTAGGCAGAAAACACACTGTAAAAGATGTTGTTGAAGCCACGCGTATTATGAAGGATTCAGGGCTGAAGATAGTCTATCATCTGATGCCCGGAATGCCTGGCTCAAACGAGGAAAAGGATCTAGAAGCCTTCAAGACCATTTTCTCGAATCCAGACTTCAAGCCAGACATGATCAAGATCTATCCTTGCCTAGTCTTGAAAGGCACAAGGGCTTACGAGTGGTATTCTGAGCACAGGTATAAACCATACACGACCATGCAAGCGGCCAGACTGATTGCAGAGATCAAGAAAACCGTCCCCCCATGGGTGCGCATAATGCGTGTTCAAAGGGATATTCCAGCGAAACTGATTATCGCTGGAGTCAAGCGCAGCGACCTACGCGAAGTGGTCCGCAAGCAACTGCAGAAACAAAACCTAAGGTGCAAATGCATACGTTGCAGAGAAGTAGGGCACAGCATGTTCACAACTGAAGCGAAGACAAAAACAGACGACATCAAGATCATAAGCACTGAATACGAAGCGTCCAAGGGGGAAGAAATCTTCATTTCAGCAGAAGACTCAACAAATGACCTATTGATTGGTTACCTGAGACTGCGCATCCCGTCTGAGAAAGCTCACAGACCGGAAGTGAGAGCAAAGCCATGCTCCATAGTGCGCGAACTCCACGTCTACGGGCCGCTGGTTCCCGTGGGGAAGCACTTGAACGAGGCCTGGCAGCATAAAGGCTACGGGAGTTCACTGCTGGCCGAAGCGGAGCGTGTAACGAAGGAGGATTACAATTTAAAGAAGATCCTAGTCATAAGTGCTCTCGGGACGAAACCGTATTACATGCGGTTCGGTTATCAATATGATGGCGTTTACATGTCCAAAACCCTGGGGAATTGAAGATGAGCAGGAAAGATGAGAGTTCTGGTTACAGTGGAGAAGCGTTGGAAATTCTGAGAAAAGCCGAAGCTGAGATAGGTGACAAGATACGAGTGTCGAAAAAAGGGAAAGCCCACGAAGGAATACTGATTCCTCGATCTGAATACGGTGACGAAAGGCATGTTGTCATAAAACTGAAAAGCGGCTACAACATCGGGATACGCATAACTGCAGATACACACATTGAAAAGATAGGCGTAGGAACCAAACCAGCATTTGCTCCACCCCCACTCCCAAACCAGAATCCGAAGCTGCCTCAAGTGACCATAATAAGCACCGGCGGAACCATAGCCAGCCGCGTGGACTACAGAACAGGAGCCGTGCGGCCTGCCCTTTCAGCCAGCGACCTGTACAGCGTTGTTCCAGAACTGGCCGACATAGCGCGTATAGACACCCAGATACTTTTCAGCCTTTTCAGCGAAAACATAACCCCCAGACATTGGACAGAACTCGCTGGAGCAGTTGCCCGGCAAATAGATAGAGGCGTTGACGGCGTTGTAATCGCACATGGAACAGACACCTTGGGCTACACGGCTGCTGCCCTAAGCTTCGCTTTGCAAAACTTGCCAGTTCCAGTCGTGCTTGTAGGCTCACAACGCTCAGCAGATCGGCCTAGCTCAGATGCCGCAACAAACCTGATAGGTGCAGTGACAGCAGCAACCAAAGCTCCCTTTGCTGAGGTGACAGTTGCTTTTCATGAGACACCATCAGACACCACAATAGTGCTTCATAAGGGAACAAAAGTCAGAAAGTGCCACACGAGCAGAAGAGATACCTTCAAGTCGGTGAACGCGCCGCCTCTGGCTAGAATAGCGAACCAGAAAATAACCATGCTGACCAGGGACTACAAGAAACGTGATCCAGCCAAAAGGCTCGTCTTGAAGCCGGAATTCAGCGAAAAAGTTGCCTTGCTGAAATTTCACCCTGGCATGAGCCCAGCCTTGCTCGACTGGCACGTTGAGAAAGGGTTCAAGGGCATAGTCCTTGAGGGAACCGGACTGGGGCACGTCAGCAGATATCTCTTTGAAGCCATACAGAACGCTGTAAAACATAGTGTAATAGTTGCCATGACATCGCAGTGCATCTGGGGACGCGTGAACATGAACGTCTACAACACAGGGCGGGACCTACTTGCTCTGGGCGTGATCTCCCTAGAGGATATGCTTCCCGAGACAGCTCTTGTCAAGCTCATGTGGATTTTAGGGCAAACTCAGGACGTGGAAGAGGCAAAGAAACTCCTTACGGCAAGCGTTGCAGGCGAGTTCTCGCCACGAACTCTTCTTGACAGAATAGGCAATGAATAAGGAGGTTAAGACAATGGCACAGATCAACTATGAAGAAATAGGATTAAAAGTCGGGTTGGAAATTCACCAGCAGCTAGATACGTCTGCAAAGCTCTTCTGCAACTGCAAGCCGGAACTCTCTAAAGAAGAACCGGAAATCACTTTCCTGCGCGGGCTTAGACCTACACAGAGCGAATTGGGCCAGATAGATTCTGCGGCATATTTTGAATTTCAAAAAGGAGTGAAAATCCGCTATGAGGCGAACTCTGAAAACTCGTGTCTAGTCGAGATGGACGAGGAGCCCCCTCATCCCCTCAACGTGGAGGCCGTCGAAGCCGTCTTGACAGCGGCTCTCATGATCGAATCCGAACCTGTCGATGAAATCCACGTAATGCGCAAGACGGTCATTGACGGTTCGAACACGACTGGCTTCCAGAGAACCTCTGTAATAGCACTGAATGGCAAGATACAAGTGGGGCAGAAGACGGTTCCAATTGAACACGTAAGCCTGGAAGAAGATGCAGCGAGGAAAACTGGGGATGAAGAAGGCAACATCGTACATTACCGAATAGACCGTTTGGGTGTGCCCTTGATAGAAATTGCAACCGCACCCGTCATAAAATCGCCTAGAGAAGCAGGAGAAGTTGCTCTTGCCATTGGAAGAATTTTGAGAGCTACTGGAAAAGCTAAGCGCGGGTTGGGGACAATTCGCCAAGACCTAAACATATCAATACCGAAAGGCACCCTGATAGAGATTAAGGGAGTTCAGGAACTTGAGCTTGTTCCCCTAGCAGTGGAGTACGAGGTTCAACGCCAGCTGAATCTGATCAAGATAAGCGAAGAGCTGAAGAAGACTGCATTGAAAGAAGATGAGATGAAAGAAGAGTTCTTCGACGTGACGGACGCTTTCAAGAAGACGGGCTGCAAAGTCATCAGAAAGGCCCTTGACAAGGAGCAGCAAGTATTGGCTTTGAGGCTCCCAAAATTCAAGGGATTCCTTAAACAGGAATTGCTTCCTAATTTTCGACTTGGAACAGAAATGGCAGATCGAGCGCGATTCTGGGGAAGAGTCGGCGGGATTTTCCATACGGATGAAATGCCTGCGTACGGCGTGACGGCGGAGGAAATCGAAGAGATTAGACGCATCGTTAAGGCTGAAGAGCCAGATGCCGTAGTGTTCGTGGCGGACAAGCCAGATAACGCTGAAGATGCCCTGAAGGCAGTTGTAGAGAGGGCAAGAGAGGCATTGCAGGGTGTACCGGCAGAAACCCGAGCAGCGAACCCTGATGGCACGACGAGGTACATGAGGCCCCGACCTGGAGCCGCACGGATGTACCCGGAGACAGACATTCCGCCGATACAGGTGACCGGAGAGCACTTGAAAGAGATTAGTTCGCGCCTGCCGGAGCTTCCGGGGCAGAAACTCGAAAGGATAGCAAAAGAATATGGACTAAATCAAAAATTGGCTAGGCAGATTCTCGATTCCGAGCACGGTGAGTTGTTTGAAACGATAGTCAAAGAAAGTAATGTTTCGCCGACTATGGTCGCCGTGTTCTTGACTGAAACGCTGAAGGCTTTGAAGCGTGACGCCGTTCAAGTAGACGTGGTTTCAACGGATCATATGCGAAAGATCTTCGAACTCATAGGCTCTGGGAATCTGATGAAAGAGTCGCTCTCAGACGTGATTGTTTGGCTGTCAAGAAATGAAGGCAAGAGCGTGCAGGAAGCCATTGGCGGTCTCGGTTTGAAGACGATTTCTACAGACGAGTTGGAGACGATGATCGAGAACGTAGTCGCGGACAACAGGAAACTGATTCAAGAGCGAGGCGAAGCAAGCTTCGGTGTTCTTATGGGCATTATTATGAAGGATTTGAGGGGCAAGATAGACCCGAGTCAAGCAAGCAAGATGCTGAGAGAGAAATTAGGGGGAGCTTGAGGGGCTTTTGTGGTTCATCTTTATCTGTAGCTTTTGATCGTGAAGACAGGAGCCTCCTGCGGCTTAATGCTTTCGCCGCAGTATGGGCACATGTTGAACTCTGGCATCAAAGACTTGCCGCACGCAGGGCAGACTTTCGAGAATATGACATTTTCCTGAATTCTCTTGAAATCTCTCCTTAAGCCGCCAAGATCTGCCTTCATGTTATCGATGCTTTCCCTCAACGGTTGAATTTCCCTAGCTTCTGTCCTCACGTTGCAGATTAGATCCTTAACCTGTGCCAGAGTCTCACTGCTAGCCTCTATGGTGTCAAACATTGCATCGAGAACCTCGCTCTTGCTCTCCATCAACTGCGTTTCAACGGTACTATGTACCTTGGCGTCCGACAGTATCTTGTTCAGGAACGTCTCTACAGGATTTTCGAAAGCTATTCCGCATGTGATCCCCCAGAAAATCAAGGTGGCGAGAATGGTCACCCAAAAGTACGTGGATGGTGCTATGGACTGTAGTTCCGCGCCAACGAAGGGATATAGTTGAAGAAGTTTGATTGGATTGTTGAAGAATAATGCAGAGATAGCATCAAGCAGGTGTAACAGGGCTATGAAAGTCATAGAACTGAAGAGCCATACTGATAATCCCTTGCGAGCCAAATACACTCCTCTTGTTGCGCAAGATCATGACGCAATACGACAATAGTGTATCGTAATATTTAATATGGTATTCCGAATTCGGAATATGTCGAAACCTGTATCACACAACACCCTTGAAAGCTCCTGACATTCGTTTCGGATCACTGAGCCACTGTAGCACGCATTGTTTGATCTTCGAATAAGGCATCTTGAGAGAACGGACGGCATGCAAGCAACGTACGAGATGTCAAACCACATACGTAAATCCTAAAAAGAAAAGCCTCTCTTCTATAACGATGGGATACTGTTGCAAAACAAAACAATGAGGAAAATGCAAAGCAGCTTCGCCCTGAGAGTCAAGATGGGCGAATACGAAGTGGAAATCAGCGGAGTCCGCGGAGAAGTCATGAAAACCGTAGAAGAACTCCCAAGCCTTATCGTTAACGTCGGCAAAGCCTTTGAAAACGCCAGACCCAAAAAAGTAGCCACTCTAACCGTGAAGACAGAAGCTTCCAAGCAAGAGATGCACAATCAGAATTATCCAAAGATTCCGCCAACTGAAGACTGTGAAGAAGCTATCATAAAGATCCTGCAGACTGACTGGGGAAAATGGCGACCTCGCACAATTGACGAGCTGAGAGGCGCATTAGAAACCAATGGACAGAGTCATGCAGCACGTGCCTTGGCCACAGCCCTTAACGGACTTGCCAAGAAAGGAAAGATCAGACGTTGGAACACGGACTCAGGGTTCGTCTATATTCTTGTCGAAAAAGAAGCCTTAGGCACGAGAGGAGAAGTGGAATGAAGAAAGTTGAAGCCAGAATAAAAACCTCATTCGGCGAAATAGTACTTGAAGGCGAAAATCCCCAAGAGATTCTGGACATGATGTCCACGTTCCCACAAGATTTCATCGAAAAAATCTCGAATTTCGTTTCAAGTCGTGTCATCCCGTCCGGAGCCCAACTCAAAGGCATCATCGAATCAACCACCGAAGGCCCCGTCATCGTAACTCGAGAGAACCTCACACATTATGAGGCAATAGGCCTGACGCTTTACGCTTCACAAGAGAAGAAGAGCACCGCAGCGCAGATTACGAGGCTTTTAGAATCAAGCGGAATAAAATGCATGGTGCCAGCTCGCTTGAACGAAATGACCAAGCGAGGACACGTGTTTAAGCCGGACCCCAACAGGCCGGAGTTCAAGTTGACAATGCAAGGTGAACGATGGATAGAGGACGATGTTCTAGCCAGACTTAGAGGTAAAATGGCTTGAACAGCGAAGCCAATGCTTTAACAGTCCAGATCAAATACAAAGACGTTGAGAAAACTTTCTCCGGCAGCATTGAAGAAGTCTGGCTTTCTGTCAACAAGTTCTTTCTCGAGTTCATCCCCTCTTTTGAGATTGCGAACAAACTGATGTTGAGAATTGATCTGCAAAAGCTCGCAAAAGACTGCGAAGGTATAATCGCCTTCTCACAAGAAGGCCCAACCATACTAGTTTCGAGAGATAGGCTGACAGACAATGAGACGCTGTCTTTGTGGCTCCTGGCAAATTACGTGGGCTGTCAACTGGGAATGCTGAAAAGTGACGGTGTTTCAAAAGAAGAACTTCAAGCCAAGCTTGGAAAGAACGCAAAAATAACAAGCACACGATTAGGTGAACTCATCAAGAACGAAACAGCCACGAGGACCTCTGACGAAAAATACAGAATCACAATTTTCGGCATTGCCCAGACTCAAAAAGAGACGCTTCCGAAGGTTAAGACAAAGATGGGCAACTAGGTTCCTTTCTTGAAGACACTTCCAAGCAAGAATGCTGCTTAGTTAGAGCAATTATTGGACGATTTTTCCAGTGCCATGATTGCTTTCTTAACCATTGTAAGGGAAGTGACAGTCTTGTCTGGTGTTATCTGTTCTAGTCTTAGGTTGCCCAAGTTTCTTGAAAGGGACACAAGCGAAGTAGGGTCAGATTCTGCTATCTTGTCTCGGCCTGCGTCGCTTGAAAGATATATCGCCCTGAAACCCGCGTTTCTGGCGCCCCACACGTCACTCTTCAAATTGTCACCTACGTGAACAACCTCGTTTGGTTTTGCATCCAATCCGCGAGCAGCCAAAAGGAATATTCTCCTGTCTGGTTTGCGAATGCATTCCTCATCTGAAAAAACCGTTAAATCAAAACATTCTGCCACTCCATCATTGGAGAGAAATCTCCGCAGCTCAGTTCCAGGTGTCAAGCCAGTATTGCATATGATCCCGATAAGCTTGTTCTCGCTCTTCAGCCACCGCAGCACTTCAAGGGCGTCTGGGTTCAAGTAAGGCGGAACCTCGAAAATAGGCGAAGTGTAGGCCATACTCAGCTCCTTGATCCATTTTTCCTTCAAAACAAGCTTACCTCCTGATGCAAATTTGAAAATAAGCCGAATCTGGTCAAGATGTGTAACATCCTTGTTCCTGTCCCAGACTCTCATAAGTGAAGAAATGGTTTCGTCTAGAGCAACTTCCATCTGCCCCACGGAGACTTCTAGGCCGAGTCTGTTGAACGTTTGAGCGAGATTTCTACATCGAACAGCCATCCTCTGCGAGTTGGCGCCATCTCTCTCAAACAACAGAGTTTCCCAAATGTCAAATGTAACAGCTTTGATGATTGATTTTGGCGTCTTCAAGGTAACCACGGTGAATGACACATCCATCGCTTCTGATGAATCTGTAGAACGTCACGGCGGCCTTTTTTGCGCGTATTGATATCTGCGCGGTTTTCCCTCTCTAGTCAGTATTCCCTCTTTGACCAAGTCTATCAGAGCGTGAGCCACGGCGGTTCGATCGTAGTGAAATCCTCGCCTTGCTAGCTCGCTGTGAACCTGGCTTAAGCCTTTGGCAATCGAGAACCAACCTTCGCCCCAAAGTTTCTGGATTACGCCCTTGCACGTTTCAGCTCTGGGCAGTGATGGAGTCCTTTCAGTCATCATCTGTGTTTCTTTGAGCTTTTCGGTTACTGCTGAGAGGATCTTGTCCACCGTGGCTTGCAGCTGGTCTTCTTGGCATTCTATTTCGAATTCTACCTCTCCTATTTTCATTTTCACTCGGATAGGCGGCTTGATTTCTTTCTCAGTCAACGTTCCACCTTGTTGCTATTGTGTTGCGCATCTTGGTCATGCACAACATTTAAATATTCCCTGCTTCAAATGTTGGCTATTGGTGAATCATGGTGATTGAACAATACACTATTGCAACAACACCGAAATATAACTTTCCACAGCCTAGCATAGACACAACATTGCCCCAACGCTTCATAGAACAAAGCATACGCTCCCTAAAACATGTGCAAAACCAGTCCTTTCAACTAAATCAACAGGCATTTCAACAAGCCGACAACATAGAATTGCACGCACACACGTTCCATCTCAAAATGCAGCCAATAATCCTAAGATCAAACCATGAAGAAACCCCAATCGCAGCATGCGACACATCAACCATCAAGGTCGGGGAAACAAGCAGGGGCATGTTGATAGCAGTCAGAGGCGCAAATGTCTGGAAACACCGCAAGAACTACAAATATACAAGGCTGGGGCCTTTCATCTTCCATATCACAGAAGAAAACAAAAGGGAAGTCTATGAAACACTAGAAAAAGCATACTTTCTGTCCGCACACAAGCAGGATCAAAACTCTGTTAATCTTTTCCAAAACCCTACACGGATTGCAAGTCTGCTGGAAAGATGGTTGCAGGCCACTCTTTCAGGAACAATGCATGACGGACTTGTCCTTTTTGACGGCTCATTAACCGCCGGAACGGCCGACACACCAGCTGGGCGTTTGAAGCAGATTTTGACGAATGCAAGGGAATGCAGAAACATTGTATTGGCTTTCTCGAAGATGACGAACCTTCGGGTTAACGGGTACTTGATAACTGATGTATCGCTTCAGCAGAGAGACCCGCTTTTGCTTGAAACGGCTGGCTTGAGGCCTAAGCCTCCGATCATTTTGCTTGGGGAGGTCTACGTCGCCAGGCTATGTCATGGGAATTACGCCTTCAGGATGGACATAGACAAGGAGAATTCCACCGAGCGGAGAATTGAAGGTGTTGAGAAACTTCTGGGAAATGATATTCTCACACAGGGTTATCCTGAAACTCTCAGGTTGGCACACATTCTATGCACTTTCACGGCAAACGAAGTCATAGCTATGCAGTATTTCATTGCTCGAAAATATGGCCTCAGGATCATCAATAGGCCAGACATGCACAAGCTTTTGTTCGGCCCATATGGCAGAGGTGAATCCTATTCATGAAGCTGTATAAGAAAGAGGGCAACATTTTGCAGGTTTTGAGTTTTCCGAATGAAACAGTAGAGAAGGGTGATTATCTGCTTGTTGATGATGTCGAAGCAGGAAAGGCACTGATCGCACAAATAATCGATGTGCAGTTCGCCAGCATCCCAGGGGTTCTCGAAGAGCTACTCCGTAGCCTTCCAGACGGTGGGGAAATAATGCAAGGGGAGGATTTTGACCCGTTGCAAATCGCTCCGTACATCACTTACATTCAAGATGCAAGCCTGCTCGTCTGCAAAATCCGTGCTACGGTGGAAAAAGACAGCCTAAGCCCAAGCAGTGCATGGCTCCCCTCGCGGTCTCAGTCAATAATAAAAAAGCTTCCCATCCCAACTTTGTTTAAGCTCGCGAAGATCGATGGAAAACTGCCGATAGTCATAGGTGGAACGAAGGATTCCTCTCTGCTAACGATTGATGCCTCACACCTAGACGGTAAGCTTAACATAATCACTGGCAAAAAAGAGACGGGCAAATCCCATTTGTCCAAGCTTCTGATGATAAACCTCGTTGGGTACAGAGCAACTGTTGTTGTTTTTGATTTGAACGGCGAATACATAAGCCTTGGAATGACAAGCGACGGAAAAAGGAACGCCCACTATGATAAGATACACGTTTTGACGCCGGGCCAAAACTTCAAAACCGCCCTGAGACAGCTGAACCTTCACGTCTTGTTGGGAATTCTCATTCACGCACTGCATTTGCCCGGCACTTCTGCGCGGGAGTTCAGGCGTATCTGGCAATCTTTGAGGGACAGAGACATGCTCAATCTGCATGAGTTAGGCGAAGCGATTCGCAACTGGAACTGTAATCAGCACGTTCGCGACGCATTGTCTTCCCGTTATCATGCATTGATCAACACTGGCTTCTTCACTGACAACGCTGCCGAAGCCACGCTATTGGAGGATTGTCTCTACAAGGCCAAAGAGCATGGCGGCGCGGTAATAATAAATCTGCGGAACACTTCGACGATTGACCGTCAAATAGTCGTTGAATACGTTCTTGGAAAACTCGTTGAGCAATTGACCAGCTGGAAGCTCAAGGCAACGTTTCTGTTCGCCGAGGAGGCTCATCTGTATTTGCGCGAAACCTACTGGGATGATATCGTGACACGCATGAGGCATTTCGGAATTTTCACTACGTTTATAACTAATCAGCCGGACACGATCAAAGAGAACATCTATCGCCAGGCGGACAACATTTTCCTCTTCAACTTCACAAACGAGCATGACTTGGATGTCGTTTCGCGAGCCGCGCGTGTTGACGCAGAAACAGTCAAATTGATCGCCAGAGACCTACCACCGCACCATTGTTTAACGCTTGGAAAAGTCGTAAAGGATTTCCCAATGGTCGTCAAGATCAAAGCCCTAGATGTCAGAACGATGGGAGAAACGAGGCTCTTCTTCACGGACACGAGCTAAATGCTTCGAGTCTTTCTTTGTTCCTTTGGAAAAATGCTCTGAAGGTTTTTGTCAAGTCATATTCTTCAACTTGGTCAAATGCAACCCATCTTAGCTCTTCCGCGTCACTCGAGGCCTTCAGCGTGCCGCCTTTGAGTTTTACAAAGTAATCTATTATGACGAAGTGGTATTTTATATCGCCATTTTCATCTTTGGTTATACTGTCAACAACGTCTATGTGCTCAGGTTCTTCAACATGGAGGCCAGTTTCCTCTTCAACTTCTCTGATGACCGTTTGCTCGGCGTTTTCGCCTAGCTCGACAAGTCCACCTGGAATGCTCCATTTTCCTTTTCCAGGGTCATTCTTTCTTTTTTCTAGCAATATCTTTCCGGCGCAGATCAGCACGGCTCCAACGCCTACGAGTGGCTGTTTGGGGTATAGTCTCCTCAAAACCAGATCCCCATTGATGAAAAAGGTACTACTCGTATCTTAAAGCTTCTACTGGTTTGAGCTTTGAAGCCCGCCAAGCCGGATAGAGAGCAAAGATTGCGCTGACCCCTACGCCGAAGACTAAGGCCAGTATGGTCACTGTTGGAGTCAAAAGGGGAGTTATTGTCATTCCGCCTGTGGATGCGGCTTGATTTCCCATGAATGTGCCTCCTCCTCCGCGAAATACTACTGCAACCACGTTTGCTAAAACCCAACCTGAAGCTATGCCAACCGCTGCACCCATCAGGCCAATTATCACTGATTCACACAAGAAGATCAGAAGCACTGTTCGACTTTTCATGCCCAACGCCTTCAGTATACCTATCTCTCTTGTACGCTCCATCAAAGAAACAATCATAATGTTCATTATGCCTATCCCCGCAACTAGAAGCGAGATAGCGGCAATTCCAGCTAAGAAGAGTTGTATTATGGAGAAAACACTTGAAAGAATGTTAAGCACTGCTGTCGCAGACGTCACTGAGACTTGGTCGCTGAAAGCGTCCTTTATCGCTTTAGAAACGCTATCAATCGTTGCTTTATCATCGCTTGTTAATTTCACAATTATCGTATTGCATTCATCAGTTCCAAAGAAAGTCTGAGCCTGAGAAATAGGAATGTAAACACTAGAATCCGAAGGCCCACCGACGCCGAAGCCTCCGATCTCTTTGAGAACAGCCGCAACATTACCAGTGTAAGTCTCATTCTTCGACGGAAGCGTAGTTGCATTAGTCCATATGATCTCAACGTTATCATTAACATTGCAGAAGAATGTCTCATTTTTCCACGGGTCACTTATGCGTTTTCCAACCACAATCATTTGGTTTTCCGGATTCAGTGGTATTTCCCCGCTTTCATTCACGAAGGTGCTGCTGTAAATGCGTGCGTATTTCGCGAAATCCACACCCGCTATGGTAGTGGTCAGGTTTGTTGTACCATTTCCAACCCAGCATGCCCTTTGAATTATCGCCATCGACATCTCAACGTTTGCCATATCGTTGATTTTGTCTGTATAATTGACCAACAGTTTGAAACCAGAATTGGCTGTACCTCTGCCTTCTGCGCCAGCACCGAAGCCTCCTCCAAAGCCTGGCCCGGTGGAGACAATCAGTGTATCAGTTGCAAATCCTGTTTGAAGCTGCCTAGTTATAGTAGCTTGCAGACCCTGAGTAATTGAAAGCAAGGCAACGATGGCTGCAATGCCGATTACTACTCCTAAGGTCGTTAGGCCTGCGCGAAGTTTTCTCAGCTTTATTGCACCAAAGGAATAAGACAAGACGTCTTGGGCTTTCAAGTCAATTCACTACCTCTTGGACTATTGAGCCATCAAACATCTGCACAATCTTCTTCGATTGACTTGCTAGACGTTGGTCATGAGTGACCATTATTACGGTAACGCCTTTCTCTTCGTTGAGTCTCTTTATCAGGCTGATTATCTCGCTCGCAGCTTTGGAGTCTATGTTTCCCGTAGGTTCATCCATCAGAAGGAACTTTGGATTGTTCGCCAAAGCCCTCGCAATGGCCACACGTTGTTGCTCACCACCGCTCAATTCGGCGGGTTTATGATTCACTCTTTCCTTGAGTCCCACTGTTCCCAAAAGATCCTCAGCACGCTTTCTTCTGTCTGCTTTGCTCAGTCCGGCTATAGCCATTGATAATTCAACATTTTCTCTTGCCGTAAACCGTGGAATTAAGTTGAAGAACTGAAATACGAAGCCGATTCTGCGTCTAAGGTCGGCTAACTGACTGTCATTGAGCGTGGAGACGTCAACGCTCTCAATCAGCATCTTCCCTTCTGTTGGCTTGTCCAATGCTCCAATCAAATTCAGTAATGTTGATTTGCCGCTTCCAGAGGGCCCCAGAACGGCAAGGAAATCACCACTCTCAACCTTTAAGTTAACGCCACGTAGTGCATTGACTGGGACTTTTCCAAGTACGTAGGTTTTCTTCAGGTCGACCGCTTCAACGATGGTCCTCACACGTGTCATCTCCGCTTTTTCGTTCATCTGTGCTTGCTTACTTGCTTAGGAATCTCCATGAGAGCACTATGCCTATCGTTGCGACTACTACTGCGAATATTCCAACGTACGTAAAGTCCATCGCAACCTGCGTGAAGTCAGTCGTGCTGAATATCAAAAGCTGTCTCACTGCATCTGTAGTGTATGTCATCGGGTTGAACTTTGCCACTGTCTGGAGCCAGGAAGGCATGATATTAGTCGGGAAGAAGGCATTGCTAGCAAACATCAGCGGCAGAGTTATCAGGTTCATGACAGCCATTGGAGTCTCTATTCTTGTCGATCTTATGGTGATTGCGATGAAGAGCGAAGACAAGCCCACGCATATCAGGAACATGATCGCGAACACACCCAATATGTAGAGTGGGTTGAAGCTAGCCCCAAACTGGAGACCGAATGCGATAGCGATGACTATTATTATGCCCGCTTGGAACATTGATCGCAAAGTTGCAGAAAGGACTTTGGAGAATATTATGACCGCTCTGGATACAGGCGTGCTGAGAGCCTTATTCAGGAAGCCTAAGCGTCTGTCCCAAACCACTGACATGCCACTGAAGGCCGTTGTAAAGAGGGCTGTGAAGGCAATCATACCGACAGCCATGAAGGAAAAGTAATCAGTCGTATTGAACGCATTTTGCATGATGCTCGTCTGCAGACCTTGAAAGAATCCACCTAGTTGTTGAGATTGCGTTAGGGTTAGCGGTGGGGTCAGAACTAGCTTGCTCATTAATTGCTCGAATGAGCCGCTTGAGAAAATAGCACTAATGTTCATAGCTTTTCCGAGCAGACCCATCCAAATAATCGGCTGAATTATGGAAAGCATGAATATTACAGGGGCTTTGTACCATTTCTTAAGCTCCCTGTTTGTCAGGGCCCAGAGTCCGTGTAATTTGCTTTTGGAATTGCCGTTCGTTTCGCTCATTGCCGAGCCCTCCTCATAGCCATCCTTTGCGCAGCAAAAGCCTCCCTGGACTCTTCTGCATCACGCATAGACTTGCCCGTGTATTCCAGGTAGACCTCGTTCAGCGTTGGTTCCGTAAGCGAGAGTTTCGTCACGGTGTACGCTTTCTTCCTCAGGGCCTCAATAATTAAAGGCGCCGTTACTTCTCCATACTCGGCTTTGATTCGATATGAGCCATTTTCCTTCTTGATGTCTTTCACATGCTCAACCTTCGCGACGAGATCAGCCACGTCAGCATCCTCCTTAATGCCTATGGTTATAATGTCGCCGCCTAAGCTGTGCTTTAGATCCTCAGGCGTGCCGACCACGATTATTTTTCCATGATCAATTATGGCAACACGGTCACAAAGTGAATCAGCTTCTTCAAGATAGTGCGTAGTCATGAAAAGTGTCATGCCATACTCTTCCTTCAGCTTCCTTATGTAGCTCCAAGTTGCGGTCCTCGTTTGAACATCCAACCCTAGGGTAGGCTCATCTAGGAAAAGTATTTTTGGCCTGTTGATTAGCCCACATGCAAGCTCAAGTCTGCGCCGCATCCCACCAGAAAAGGTTTGAACCCTCTTATCCTTAAAATCGGTCAGCTCAACAAGCTTTAGCAGTTCTTCCGCACGCTCTTTTGCAACACGGCGTGGAATTCCGTACATATCAGAACACAAAAGTATATTCTCTAAACCGGTCAGGTCTTCATCAGCAGTGTATTCTTGCGGCACGACGCCGATCACGTTTCTAACGTCGACGCTCTGTTTTGCAATGTCGAATCCCAAGACAGAAGCTTTGCCTTCCGTAGGCTTCAAGATAGTTATCAACATGTTGATTGTTGTGGTTTTTCCCGCACCATTAGGTCCTAAGAAACCGTATATTTCCCCTCTCTTGACCTCGAAGTTTACGTGATCGACTGCGACCAAATGCTTGTTAAAAATCTTCGTGAGCCCTTGAGCCTTAATGATCTCTTCACTCATTTTTCGCACCTTTCAGTTTATGATTTATCTCCTCAAGCTTTTCAGCGGTACTATTTAAGAGTTTCAGCGCTTCATCAAAAGCTTCCTCGGACGCATGCTCCTCTATGCTGCGTCCTAACTCGAAGAAGGCAGTCACAAGTTTGCGCATCGTCTTTCTTGCCTCAATTAGCTTCTCTTCCGGCAAACCAGCCAACAACGCGCCCATAAACGGTGGGCCGAAGAATCTTTCTCTCCTAAATCCCATATGGTTCTTCGCATATTCTTTCAGCCTCTTCCTCTGTTCCACCATTATCTTCTTCTGCTCCTCAAGGAGAGCCCTACCACTTTCAGTGAGTTCGTATCGTTTCATCCCGGTTTGTTCAGCTGGCATCTCTCTGATGTGATCATTGTCCTGGAGCCATGCCAAGAGCGGATAAATTGAACCTGGGCTCGGCTTCCATCGGCCGTTTGTCCTACTTTCTATCTCATTTATTATTTCAGAACCTGACATGGGTTTTCCTCCAAGGGACTCGAGAACTTGATAACGTATGAAGCCCTTTGGAACCATGGCAGTGTGCCTCATCCAATGTTCTCTGTGCATACCATATCACCATTGATATCGCCAACGATATCAATAGCGATATTTAAACCTATCGTTGCTCACTGTGAAATTCAAACTAGCTGATCAGAGTTCCACTGCATTTGCCTTCAACAGCCAGCAATACGTTTTCAGGCTTGAAGCCGTTCACAACGGCGACCTTCGCTTGAAAACGCATGAGAATTTTGACGGCTTCTGGATCGATTATCTGGTGGATTCCAGCCTTGTGTTTGTCTTCAGAAAGCACCCTTGACAGATCTTGGAACCTTAGGCATTCAAGTTTAACCGCATCCGCACACTTTCTAGGATCTTTATTGTAGATGCCGTCTTGATCCGTGGCCTTCACCAGCAAGTCAGCCTTCACTGCTTCAGCGACTAATGCAGCAACAGCGTCAGTGGTCATACCAGGTTTCAAACCGCCCATAACGACTATCTTCCCCTTTTGCAGGCACTTTCCAGCATCTTCAATCGTCACTGGGACGGTTCCGCATGCTGTCGACCTGAGCCTTTTGACAAACAGCAAGGCGAAAAGCCTTGAAACTGATATTGCAACCTCATCCTGCGACTCCTCAGCCAACCCTAACTGCTTTGCAACCCGAATGAACTCCCTTGCCAAGTTGCCACCACCAACGACAACAGCCACATCATGTCCTTTTGCCCTTAAGTCATTCAACAATTCAGCATACTTTGCAATTAGGTCCGGGTCAATCGGTGAGGCAAAGACCGAACCGCCTATTCTTAGCACAACTCGCATGGACTTTGCATCCTCTGTGGCGTATATTCGAGTTGAAGGTTAAATGCTTTCTAAAGAAAGAGGATTAAATTCGTCCGATTTCTTTTGCTCAATTTCGATTTTCATGGTTCAATCCTAGAACAAGTCATTGGAGAAAGCCGAATATAAACGTCCTTCCGCGAATAAACCATGATTTAGTCACGAAAAAAGTCGATTTCTAAGCTCGATTTAAAGCAAGCGCGCGTTTCAGGTTAGTTGCTACTTTCACTTTTGCATGTCTCCTTTCTTCAGAAGTAGCTCGTCATCCAGGTATTTCTGATTGCTCATCCTCTTGATCCTTAGGAACTGCTCTGCTCCTTTCTCGTAGATGTTAATCTCTCCATCAAACAGTCCGAGAATGGCGTGAAGCTCCTCTGGAGGGTGCATTTTTGGATCTATTACGGCTAGAGTTGTGAAGTCTTCTGATTTCAGTTTTGTAATAAGCGCGGTTAGCCATCTTCTGGTTTCAACTGCGTGATGCTGCAGCAGAACATCTGAGGTCAGACCAATGCAGATTCTTCTAGGACCCTTCAGCGAAGGGTCCAGTTGCCGGATTGCTGAGGTCAAAGCGATGCTGATGTCGGTGAGGTTTTCCACTCCCTTCAACGCGTGCACGTTGGGTGAGCTTTTGATGATTGCGTCTGCCTCAGGGTTGCAAACGAAAAGCTGCAAGTTTAACATGGATTCTTCTGCAAGAGCCTTTGCTGCACTGGCATCAATGGTAACATAGAATATGACTTCACCTTTCTTTGCCCCAGTCTCAAGGAAACTCTTGACCAGCATGTCTCTCTCGTCGCATGGAGGGGCGGTCAGAGCAATTGAATACGCTTCAGGTATCCCACCGCCTAGCAGCCTGTCAAGGTCTTGGTGCCCAGTACTAACCCGGGCTGAAGCGGGTTCATGCTTGATCACCTGATACGCAGACCCTTCGAGATTCATTCTTGACCTTGTCTTCTCTGTCCTTTTAATCGCGCCAGTCTTTTGGTATATGTCAAGTGCTTGGTTCAAGAGTGAATAGGCCCTTTCTTTGTCACCTTCTTTGTTTCTGTCTAAGTACATTGAGCCGTATTCGTACAGGAGGTCAGTGCAATAGGGCACGTACCATTTTTGTGCGTTTAGCTCTCTATATGCTTGAAGGCTTTTTTCGAAATGCTGTACAGATTGCTCCCAGTTTTTCTGCTCCCTGAAAAGCATTCCCTCCAACATTTCAGCATTTGCAATGAGGAACCTATTTTTTGACGTTGAAGCGAATTCATAGGTTTTTTCAACTAATTCTTTGGCTTTTTCTATCTCTCCCTTTTTTAGATATAATCTTGAAAGGGCAGGAAATGTCACTGCAAGTTGACTCCCAATATCTCTTGCTTTTTCACAGACGCTGTAGCTTTCGTCGAAGTATTTTCTGGCTTCCTCATAGTCTTCCATTTCCATGAACAATTCTCCAAGCCACTGATTCGCGTCGACAGAAGGCCCATACTCTTCAGTTTTCTTTGCCATTTCAACGGCTTCAGTCAAATACTGAAGACTCTTGTCCCATTCTCCTCGCCACAGGTAACATTGCCCAATGCCACAGAGTACATTTGCCATGTAAGACACATTTGTGGTTCTCTTAACCAGTGCCAAATCATCCTCATACATAGAAAGGGCTTTCTGCACCTCACCCATAGCCCAATAAGTATAAGCCAGACATCCATCAAGCCAGACTAGTAAATTTAAGTCACCAGCTTTTCTCGCAAGTTCCGACCCTTTTTGAGCGGTTTCGAACGCCTTTTGAGGTTCTCCTGTCCACCAATAGAGATTGTTAAGGTTGCAATACAAGCGGAGAGCAGCTTCCAGGCTATTGCTTTCGAGAGCTTTTTTCAATCCTTGCTCCCAGTATCTTGGTATCTTTTCGAGTTCTCCAGAATTCCAACTTAACGCTCCTAAGTCGTTATAACACTCCGCAAGCACTCTAGAGTCGCCCATCTTTTCTGCTAGGTCAAGTGCTTTCTGTAGCCAGGACAGAGCTTCGGTCTCTCCACTTCGCCAAAGCCTGTGCCCAATATCCTCATATAGGTAGGCTAATTCAGCATTTTCTGATTCTTTCTCAAGTATTTCCAGAGCCATCTGATGATGCTCAGAAGCTCTCTTCTTGTCACCCGCAACCGTCCAAGATTCATGCGCTATTTTGACATGAAGCCTTGCAACGCTTTTCTTATCTCCTAGCTGAGTCCACATCGCTATCGCGCTATCCCAGTACTTCGCACCTGCATCGAATTGTCCAGTCCAAGCTTTGATGTCACCAAGTCTTTCTGTTACATGAACCTTTTCTTCAACACTGCCATCCTTCTCTTCCAGAAGCTTAAGAACGTGACCAAAATAGGAAAAAGCTTGATCATAAGCGTACATCTTCTGCGATTTTTCACCAGCCTTCATAAAGTAGTCAAGCGCCTTGTCCTTATCACCGCCCTCTAGAAAATGATGTGCGAGTTCTCCGAGATGTTCATCAATCGTCTTAGCGTAGACTCTCTCCAAGGCCCTTCCCACAACTCCGTGGAGCTCCTTTCGGGTTAAAGGACTGACTTCTTCATAGACGACATCTCTGACTATTATGTCTGCAAAAGAGCAAATTCCTTCTCCACGGATAACCCGTTCTT
>Ga0315277_10003243_pt1 | contig 22117 bp, 19 predicted proteins | sample YL17G05_15_MG_FD_203695 | JGI IMG/M metagenome (GOLD analysis project Ga0315277, IMG submission 203695) | Sediment microbial communities from Yellowstone Lake, YNP, Wyoming, USA - YL17G05_15 | ecosystem: Environmental > Aquatic > Freshwater > Lake > Sediment | place: USA: Wyoming | collected...
GGCCGCGTCCTGGGCTCTGAGCGAGAGGATCACCGGGGTCGCGGCGGCGGTAATGGTCAGCAAGCCGGGGTTGAAGGTGATCGCGTAGTCGGCGCTGGTCAGGCCGCCGGCCGTAATCGGATAGGTGCCAACACCTTCGCCCGGGGCACGGGTCAAAGTGAGCGTGCCACCGAGCACGGCGGGGGATTCGCCATTCACGAAGCCGGCGAAGCTCGCCGTTAACGGGGGGATCCGGTGTGCCAAAGCTCTTTGTCTTGGCATCAGCCGTGACGGCAAGGGTCGCCGGCGTGACCGTCAGTGTGTTGCCCGTGAAGTTGATCGTGTAGTTGCCGTTGGCCGCCAGCGTGCCCTGCGTGATCGCGTACGGACTGCCCGCCACGCTCTCGCCCGCCGCCCGCGCCAAGGCGCCGGTCAACACCGACTCCTGCGTGTCCGTGAACTGCAACCCGCTGGCCAGGTAGGTCAGCGCCGGGTCGGTCGCTCCGTAAGTCTTGGTCTTGGCGTCGGCAGTGATGGTGAGTGCCGCTGGCGTGACGGTGATGTTGAAGGAGTTCGCTGCCGTCAGGCTCGGAGTGCCGCTGTCGGTGGCACTCACGGTGACAGCAAACACGCCCGCCTGAGTCGGCGTGCCGGAGAAGGTTCGTGTCGCGGCGTTGAAGGTGAGGCCCGGCGGCAACCCCGATGCCGAATAAGTCAGCGAGTCGCCGTCTGGGTCAGTGAACGTGTTGGCTGGGAACGGGAAATTGAACGCCGCTCCGTAGGTCACGGGCGCGGGATCGCTGATCGGGTTCGCCACCACCGGCTTCAAGTTGGACACCGTGACTTTGGCGGAGGTTGCGTCATAGCTGACCTGCATGCCGAGGTCGTTCGACGGATAGTTGAACGTCGCAAACGCACCGATGCGGCTGCCCGCGGTCAGGAAGGTGAACGTCGCGCCATTGGTGGGGGAGAACCCGTTGGTCAACGTGACGTTCAGCGTGCCGCCGAGCGTGGCATTGCCTCCCGCGCCCCCCGCCGCGACCGTGACCAGGTCAAAACTCGTCCCGGGCAAATACCCGCCCAACTCGATGTTCAGCGCGCCGAAAGCCGTCTGCTGATAATTCCCCGCGATGTCCAACTCGCCCAATGGCAGGCCTGGACTGAGCGACGCGGAGTTGATCACATTCTCGGTGTTCGCCAAGGTGACAAGCCCCGTGCCCACGAGGCTTCCGCCCAGCAATTGGATCGGCTGGGCTTGCGCGTCCAGCCCGCCGCCGTCAAGAAGAGTCAGGCCGGCCGTTTGCTGATTGATGACGTAGCGCAAAGTGCTGATCTGCACTTCGACGGTGCCAGTGTTGATGAACTGGAAATCAATGGCGGTTTTTCCAAGCGGCGGGGTTCCACCCGTTTTCTGAAAAAGCCCGGCGTTGGCGAAAGTCGGCGTGGCGCCGGCGCCGGCAGAAAAGTTGCCATCGAACGTGTTGTTGAAAGTGGCGCCGAACAGATTGCTGAAAACCGCGCCGTTGGCCCCGGTGAAACTGCCTGCGCTCCAGATGGCATTCGCGGGGTTGATCAATTTTCCGCCGTTGGCCGAGACCAGCGCGTTCGTGATCGTGCCGCCACCCAAAGTCAAAGGTCCGGTGACCGTTACCGGGCTGGTCTCGCCCAGTGTGCCGCCGGTGAGATTAACCATCGCGACGGTACTGGCGCTGTTGAAGTTGAGGACGCCGCCGCTGATGCTCAGTGTCGTGCCGGTGACGTTGCAGCCGGCCGCCAAAGTGGCGGCACCGGCGGTGAGGTTGAACCGGGAGCCGGTCACATCAAAAGTGCCGCTGGCGGTGAGTGTGGTCGCGCCACCGCTGACGCTCATAATGCCCGGCCCAGTGACAAACGATCCGACGGACAGAACGTGGCTGCCGCCGCCGAAAGTCAGTGTGGCGCCCAAAGCGCTGCTGAACGTGCCCGCGTGTATGCCCCCGCCATCGAGGCTCAGAACGGCAGCCTGCACCTCCACCGAACCGGTGTTGTTGAAGGGGGGGTTGATGTTGGCGGTGGCCGTCCCGCCGAGCTTGCGAAAGGTTCCGGCGTTGTTGAAAGTCGCCGGAGCCGTGGCCACGCTGAGGCGGCCGTCAAAGGTGAGGTCGAAGGTGCCGCCGGCCTGATTGTTGATTACGGCGCCGCTCCCGGCGGTAAAGTTGCCGGAGGCCCACGTCGCGTGGCCGGTGTTGTTCAACGTCCGTCCGGTGAGCGTCACCCCGCCATTGATGGTCAACGCGCCGCCGCTGCCGATGCTGGTCGCGCCCGCGCCACTCATGGTTCCGCTGGCCCAGTTCAACGTGCCGTTCACGGTGAGCCCGCCCGCGCCGGTCAACGTGCTGTTGCCCATGGTTAGCACGAGCTGGCCGTTTGGGTTGACGACGCTCGCGGCGGTGAGGGTCAGGATGGAGCGGCCGAGCGACAAGGTTTGCGCGCCGCTGGCACCGCCCACCGCGAGGCTGTTGACGGTGGGATTCACCGAGTCCGGAACCGTCACGGTGTAGGTGCCGCTGTTGGTGATGAACGCATTGTCCCCCGCGCCGGGCACCTGAGCCGGGCTCCAGTTGCCCGCGACATTCCAGTTGCCGGTGCCGCCAATCTAAACGAGGTCGGCGGCGTTTGTTGTTATCGCAGCCAGCAGAGTTGCGCCGGCAATTGCCTACCACTTCAGAGAAAGTGTTTTGATGAGCCTGTTGTCTTTCATCGTCATAGAAACGCCGCCCGATTTCGAGCACGCTTCATCCATGAGAGGGTCCAGCACGGCTTTGGTTCCAGACGATTTGGCCCGGGCTTCCAGAGCTTCTCCGTTGCACCGTCCGCCCCGCGCCGCTAGCTTTCCGCCATGGGCTCGCTCGACCGCGGCAACACGGGGCGTTCTGTTGAACAACCCCAAGCTCGGACTCTGGCGAGGCTTCGCCGGCGGGGCAGCGGATTCACTTTGATCGAACTTCTGGTGGTCATCGCCATCATCGCCATCCTCGCGGGGCTGCTCCTGCCGGCGTTGGGAAAGGCGAAGGAAAAGGCGCAAGGCATTATGTGCCTGAGCAATACGCGGCAACTGACGCTCGCCTGGATTAACTACGCCCACGACAGCGAAGACCGGCTGATTCTCAACCAGCCCGTGTTCGCGACGGACTCGAACAGTTGGTGCGGCAGCGTGATGAGCTGGAGCGCGGACCCGCAGAACACCAACGCAGCGCTGATTGCGAACGCCAAACTCGGACCCTACATCGGTCGCAACGTCGGCATCTTCAAGTGCCCGGCGGATCAATTCCTATGTCCGCTCGGGCCGCGGGTGCGAAGCGTTTCCATGAATGCGTTTGTCGGCCCGCAGGACAGGCAGGGCACGCCCATCAACAGCGCCTGGCGGCAGTTCCTGAAGCTGTCGGACTTCCGCATGCCCGCCGGCATCTTCGTGCTTTTGGACGAACACCCCGACAGCATCAACGACGGCTGGTATGTGTTTTGCACGGCGGCTGATCCTTCTGAACGCACCGCCTGGAGCGATTTGCCCGCTTCCTTCCACAGCGGCGCAGCGGGGTTCTCCTTCGCCGACGGTCATTCCGAAATCAAACACTGGCGGAACGGGAGTACGAAACGGCTGGTGCGCCGGGATGGTGCCGGATTCCCGGTCCCGGTCGCCGCCAATGCTCGCGAGGATATCCAGTGGGTGGCGGAACGAACGACGGTTCGCAGATGAGACTTCCGCGCTCTCACGAGCGCGGCTACGGGCGGAGCAGCGCTTTGCAGGCGGCGCGCAGCCGGCGCAAGTGGCCGGCGGATTTCGCTTCGAGGTAGCAACGAAAGAGCGGCTCGGTGCCGCTGGCGCGGAACGCCACCCATTCGTCTCCCGGCAGGAGGAACTTGTAGCCGTCGGTCGTGATGAACTTCTGCACCTTGAACGGCCCGATGGCTTCGAGTCCAGCGGCAAGCTTGGCCAGCAGGGCATCCTTCTGCTCCGGCACAATGCGAAGATTCAAGCGGTCGGTGTAAAACTCACCAGTCTGTTTCGCCAGCTCGCACAAAACTTTGCCCAGCGATTTCCGCTCGGTGGCGACCAGCTCTGCCATGAGCAGGCAGGCGAGGATGCCGTCTTTTTCCGGCACGTGGCCCTTCACGCTCAACCCGCCGGATTCCTCGCCGCCGACGATGACCGGCTCGCTCTCCATGAGCGCGCCGATGTATTTGAAGCCTACCGGCGTCTCGTGAACTTTCACGCCGAGCAACGCCGCCACCGCGTCCACTTGATGGCTCGTCGGCACGGTGCGCACCACGCTGCCCGTCCAACCGCGGTTCTTCTTCAAGTGGTAGAGTGTCAGCGCGAGGATTTGATTTGGCGTCAGCCAAGTACCGTCGGCGTCCACAATGCCGAAGCGGTCCGCGTCGCCGTCCACGCCCACGCCAAGCTGCGCCTTGCCCGCGCGGACGAACGCGCTCGCTTCCGCCATGCCCGCCGCGTCCGGCTCGGGATGATGTCCGCCGAAAAGCGGGTCGGGATTCGCGTGGAAGACCGTGACCTTCGCGCCGGCGTCTTCGAGGAGTTTGTCAAGATACCCGCGCCCCGTGCCATGACGGATTTCGACAGCGACCTTCAGCTTCGCCTTGCGGATAGTTTCAAAATTCACGAGCTGGCGAATCTTCGCGAAGTACGCAGGCTGCGGATCAAACGTCTTGCACGGAAAAGTGCCGACGACCGCCGCCTTGAACCTCCAGCCCTCTGCCTGCCGCCGCGCGATGTTCGCCTCGATTTGCTTCGTGACCTCCGGTCGTGCGGGCGCGCCGTCGCACGTGGAGAACTTGAGACCCTGGTAATCGGATGGATTGTGGCTTGCGGTCAGGTTGATGCCCCCGATGGCCTTGCGCGCGCGGATGGTGTGCGCAACGACCGGCGTGGGGGTGTCGCGATTGCAAAGCAGCGGCTCAAGACCGTTTGCCGCAAGCACCTCGGCGACGGAGAGTGCAAACTCGCGTCCGAGAAACCGGGTGTCGTAAGCGAGGATGACGACGGGCTTCCGGTCTCGGATTTCGGAGTTTGGATTTTGGCGTTCGGCCGTCAGGTAATCGGCAATGCCTTGCGTCGCAAGCCGAACGTTGTCGAACGTGAAATCGCGCGCGATGAGGCCGCGCCAGCCGCTGGTGCCGAATTTGATCATCATGTCGGATACTGGATACTCGATGCTGGATGCTGGATGAAGCCTTGAGTTGGCCTGGGTCGCTTGCCAGCCAGCATCTGGCATCCCGCGACCCGAATCGGCTCAGGACTTCCAATCAAACGCCCGCTTCTTCACGGCGTAAAGGTAACCGACGAACAGGATGCCGAGAAACGAAACCATCGAGCCGAGGATGAGATTGGCGTGCTCGCGCAGCATGTCCTTGTAAACCGCCGCCCACGGGTAGAGAAACACGACCTCGATGTCGAACAGGATGAAGAGCATCGCCACGAGGAAGAACTTCACCGAGAACCGAGCCGAGCCGGCGCCCTGCGGAATCATGCCGCATTCGTAAGCCGTGTCCTTGACAGGCGGACGGGCGCCGCGCTTCCCCAGGAGCATGGAGAACACGATCATGCCGCCCGTGGCCGCGACCGCGAGCGCGAACAACATCAACACCGCGAGGTATTGCGCGAACTGCGAATCTTCCATGGCGCGAACTTAGAAACGCCGGCGCGGTTTGACAAGCCAATTGCCGCGCGGAAACATGCGCGGAAATAAACTTGTTGCCCACGGTGCGAATTCATACAAAACCCGCCGCCCTTGCGGCGATCCGACATCCCGCGCGGGCATTTAAAAATGAACGACTCTTTGCGACACACATTTCGGACGGCAGCGATCACGGGCCAGGTTTTGGCGCTCGCCAGCACACTGGCCGCCGTTGACTTCAGTCCGCCCGTGGACGAGGCACCCACGCTCATGACTCCCGTGACCGTTTATGGCGGCGATTACCGAGTGCTGCCGGGCGCGGCGTCGCTGAACATCACGACCAACGAACCGGTGCAAGGCGGCGCGCTCGCCAGCACGCGCGATCTCACAGCGCTCGCGCCGAACTTCGCGGTGCTCGATGGCAACAACAACCGCATGCCGCGCTTCTCCGTCCGCGGTCTGCGCGAAAACAACTTTGTTACCGGCGATCCTGCCGTGGGCTTGTACCTCGACGACGTGCCGTGCGCCGACTTGTATTCGCGCAACCTGGCGCTCCACGACGTCGAAAGCATCGAGTTTATTCGCGGCCCGCAAGGCACGCTTTACGGCGCGAGCGGCCCGGGCGGCGTTTTGAACATCACCAGCCACCCACCCGGCGACGTCGCGCACGGCGCGGCTGGTTTCACTTATGGCAGCTTCAACCAGTGGGCGGGCGATGCCATGCTCTCCGGGCCGATCGTCGCCCAACGTCTCGCGGCGGGCGTGTCCGGCCTTTACTCGACGCGCGACGGCTTCGTGCGAAACACCGTTGACGGCGCACGTCCCGACGACCAGGAGACGTTCGCGGGCCGCGTGCAACTGCGCTGGACGCCGGCGGACGCGTGGGACATCTCCGTGCTTGCCTCCGGCCAGCGGTTCAGGGACGGCCTTGTGCCGACGTTCAACCCGGCATCCGACCCGGACCTCTTCCACATCGCGCGCGATTTCAACGGCCACGTGAACACCGAAACGTGGAACGTCGCGCTCAGAGCCGCGTGGAGTGGGGAGCAGGTAAAAGCCACGTCGGTCACGTCGTTCCGCCGCTGGCGGCAGGACCTCGCGCAGGATTTTGATTTCGGCACCAACGCCGTCGGCGCGACGGTGGGCCTGTTCCACCCGGATGTTGAGCAATGGACCGAGGAACTGCGGCTGCGCTCGCTCAGCGACGGCGCGTTTAAATGGAACGCCGGAGTTTATTTCACCGCCGCTGACAAGGACACTGCTTCCGGTCGGACTGTGGACATTTACCCGCCCCTCTATGTGGACAGTTCCATGACACACTCGAAACTGGAAGCGCGCACCTATGCCGCGTTCTACGAGGCGACTTACACGGTGCGGGAGAAGCTGGATTTCATCGCCGGGCTGCGCCTCAATTACGACGAACGGGAAATGCAGCGCAGCCGGAGCGGCGTGGATATCATCGGCGGCACGGGCCCATTTCAGCTAGGGCCGTTCACCGTGGATGATTCCTTCATCGCCGCGCAGCCCAAGTTTGGACTCGCCTACCACTTCCAGCCCGAGTGCGTAATGTATGCCACCGTTTCCGCCAGCTACCAAAGCGGCGGCTTCAACGCCTCGAACGATGACCCGGCGCAAGGCCACTTCGATCCGGCGCGCTCGTGGCACTACGAAGTCGGCGTACGCACGCTCTGGTTCGACCGCAGGCTGGAGTTTAACACCGCGCTGTTCTTCACCGACACGCACGACTACCAGGTCTATCGCCTCAGCGCGCTCGACCCGGCGCAGGCGTGGTTGCTCAACGCCGACCGCGCCACCGCGTGGGGGGCGGAGGCGGAACTCGTCGCGCATCCGGTGGAGAATCTCACGCTGTCACTGCTCGCCGGCTACACGCACGCCGAGTTCAACAGCTTCCGCGATCCCTACAACGGCGCCGTGTTCGACGCCAACACGATAAACTTCGTCCCCGAGTTCACGGCGACGTTTGCCGCGGAATATCGCTTCGCGAAAGGATTCTACGCCCGGGCTGAAGTCATCGGCGTCGGGAAATTCTACCTCGACGAAGCGAATACGGCGTCTCAGGACGCCTACGCCCTGGTCAATGCCCGGCTGGGTTACGCGCACAAGAACTTCGAAGTCTTCGTGTTTGGGCGCAACCTGCTCGACAAGGAATACGCCAGCAATGGCCTCGATTTCCGTCCGTTCTCCGGCCTGATCCGGCAACCAGGCGACCCGTTGTGCCTCGGTGTCGCTTTCACCGCGAAGTTCTGACTTTGCGCCGTAGCCCCGTCTCGTGAATGCGGGGAAGTAGCCCCGAACCTAAGACGAACAGGTGGAACCGCGAAAGACCCGAAACACGCGAAAGAGCGAGATGATCGGACGCTAAAGCCCCGCCCCGCCCAGCGGGTGAAGTCATCTCCAAAGCCCAACGCCTCTCTTTTCCGCATATCCTGTGTATTCCGCGGTTTGACCTCAGCCATTCGCGTCATTCGCGTGACTCGCGGGAGACCCTATCCGCAATCTGACGATGTGCGGCTACCGTCTGTAGCCCGGTCTCGTAAGAGCGGGGAAACAAAAACGCCGCCGGATGATTTCCGGCGGCAATTGCTTCAGGACTCCGCAGTTGGGTTTATCCACAGATTCTCATGCTTTCAGAAACGAATCTGGGTTCATCTGCGTGCATCTGCGGTTTTTAGGCTTGTTTGTATCTTACTGCCCGCCCGGCTGCTGCCCGTTGTTCTTCTTGACCTTGGGCGAATCGTTGACCTCGAAGCCGAAGTCCCCGAGGCGCTTCATCTCGTTGCGATAGACGCCGGAAAGGACATCGCGCGACTGGCGGACGAAATCGCCCAGGCCGTTCGGGCCTTCGATCAAGTTCTTGCGCCGTTGGGTGAGCTTTTCCAACTCGCGATTCAGGCTGCCGATTCGGTCATCCAGTTCGTCGGCCTCGGTGATGAGGGGTTCGACCTCGTCCCATTTGAGGATGGTCAGGGGCGAACCCGCGGCCTGGGTCTTGTGGGCGGCGGCGATCTTGACGCTGAGGTCAATGAGTTCGCCGGGGTTGATGGGGATTTCTACACGTGACTTTGCCATACGTTTCCTTTCGGTTGTTTGTTTTGATGTTGTGAATTTCCGTTCCTAGCAGACGCGGCGTGCATAGCCAGCAACGTGCCAGCCGCCCTGCCATGGGCCTGGAACGGGCTGACAAAATCCAACAAACCTGCCAGACGACCCCACCAGAGCGCGCAGGAAACCCAATTCTGTAAAGCGGAAACCGGGTCCAGCAATTAGGAAGCAGTCTCCGCCTTCAAGAAACTCGAATGCGTCATTGAGAAGATGCAAAAGGCCGGAAGTGAAGCTGAAAGTTGGATTTCGATTCTCAAAACGGGACACGGAGGCCACACCACCGACAAAACCAAACACTCAAGCGCAGTTGGGAACGTGAATTTCAGGCCAGGCGAAGCCGTTGAAACCACAGATGGACACAAGTGAACTCAGATGAGAATCAATTGCACACGGGAAGCCCCAAAGGCCAGGACTTGGAGACTGACGTCCCGATGCGGCGAACGGATGGACCGGTTGGAACCTTGAAACACACGAAACAACCCGAATCCGGAAGAAATTGCCTCAATCAAACGCGTCATGCAGGTGCGACATCGCGGCTGGCCGCCGGCAATTGTGCCGGTTCGTTCCCAGTTGGACCATTTCAACTTTCAACTTTCTGCTTTCAGCTTTTCGCGCAGCCTTCGTTCCCTTCACGTCCTTCTGTTGAAGCGTTGCGTTGTGCCACCTCCCGGTCCGAGCATAAAAAGTTGGTGTTCATGATGCACGAGTGTTGCACATTGCCCTCTTATGGTGAGAAAAAGTTTGACAGGGGGGGGGGTGCTCGGTCTTAATATGGTCGGAGCATTGATTCGGAGCATCATGCGAACGCCTGACTGCACAGATTGCGGTTTGAGTGAAGGCCTGAGAAGGAAAGGAGCGCCGGATTTCGTCCTGGCACAGACACCGTCGCCTCGCCACGCCAGCTTGGACCATCTGCCGCGCCTGCAAGCCACACCCGCCAACGAAATCTTCCAGAAAAGAGACGAATTTCTGAAAGATCGCCCGTTTTCATGCGTATCTAGGAGAAAGCAGTGTTTGAATGGACCACGAGATCATGAGCCACGGATGCACACGGATGGACACGGATTCGAGGCTGCGCATCTCGCCCGCCTGCGAGGGGAAGCCGAGGCGCATGCCGAAGGGGCTTGGTATCTGCGTCCACCGGCGTCCATCTGCGGTTGAACTGTGGCTTGCAGCCAGGAATTCAGGGCGAAAACCATGAACCGCTTGGAACTTATCACCGACTGGCTGAAACGTGCGCAAGAGGCAGGCTGGGGCGTCAAGACGCTGGCAGAGAATTGCGGTGTCTCCAGGCGGACTTTGGAGAGACATTTCCTCAAAGCCATCCACAAGACCCCGCATGCCTGGATGAAGGCGGAGCGGAACAAACAGGCCCGCGCAGAACTTCAGGCTGGCACGGACGTGAAGCAAGCGGCCCAAAAACTGGGTTACAAGAACCAGCACCATTTTGCGCGCGAATTCAAGAAATGCAGTGGTTGCTGCCCCAGCGAGTACAGAAAGGGCGGCCGAGCAGCCCGGAGCGGCTGAAATGTCGCGCTTGGACACAAGATGTCGCGTTTAGACACATGTTTTCGCTTCACGGCGGCGCTATGTCCTGCTCTAATCGGCGCGGCTGGAGCGGTTGCTGAGGCAGACCGGTCAAAGAAGTGCGGTGGACAGGTGCAATGCATGAAGAACCCGCGGACCGAGATTGAACTTGCGGTGGACGCCGTGTACGCTCACATCCGGCGCGCGTCGCTTCTGATCGTGAACAAATCGTGTGCCCCGTCCGGAACAGGCAACACCAGTAGAGAGTTGCTGATACTGGGGACTGCCCCCTTCCTCGCGAAGGTTTACTCGCTGTGTCCCTTGTGTGAGTTTGGTAAGCTCTGGTGTGGCGCTCTTTTCTTGCGGCGATTGGTACTCCATTGCAGTCTCCTTTGGTGTAGTTCCACTTCGCTCGGAGGGGTGGACGACTTGCTGAAAGGTGAGCGACCGATCATCCAAGAGATGCTATTCTCGAGTGAGAAACCACCTATACACGATGGCGGGACAAATCGTGAACCGTCGCGATGGTATCTAGCCCGCTGGGAATCACCCCATAGATTCTTTGTCGCCGAGGCGCTAACTTTGGATGACGTGAGCAGGACTGATGGCAATTATCCCGCTTCCATGCGCTGGTACTGTGCGGACAAAGATCGGTGGTGGTATCTTGAAAGGCTGGGGCAGAAATTCATTGCACACGTTTGGAATACGTCCACTCCGCAGGAAGGGTGCTGTAACGGGGTATTCAAGACAGTCGAAGATATCAGACGCACGGAACTTGACACGGTAATCGGCGCTGGCATTTCATACGCCTCTAATGCAAAGGTGACGTGGACGGACGACACATATCAGTTCACCAACGAATGGGAAAAGGTAAGTGCTTCAGGTTTGTTTAAACGCGATGAATCGGGTCGCGCCAAGTCAGCGCTGCACACCTTCGAGAAAGAAATCGTCGCTAACGGCAAGCCAGAAAGGAAGGTGTTTCGGCACCGAGTCGAATATGAATATGAGAAAGAGGCGGCAAGTGTGCTGCCCGACGGTTTTCCATCAGTGATCAACTTGTTCGCATTAAGAGAGCCACTTCTACCATTCTTCATCAAAAGGGTGAGAATTCAGTCGCTCACACTCTCCAAAGAGCCCTTGCTTGCACACCACTTGGGATTCGAATCCATCGTGAATTCGTCAAAAGGGATGGCGTTGTTAGTGTACTACACTTCGAATCGAACGGAATATGCCTTCAATGGCAAGGCCTGGATGCCGCTGCTCAGCCCTGACGCACGTATTCTGGCAAGTGAAAAGCGAGGTAGCAAGGGTACTCGTACCGTTTTGCTTGTGGTGATGTTGCTCACCTCAGGCACTTTTGTGACCGTGTGGCTCACAAGAACACGCAGTAACGCAACAGAATGAAAGAAACTTCCTACCTATGAATAAAAAGCTGAAAGTCCTCATTGCCCTCGTCGTTGCGGGCATGTTTCATTGCAGTTGCTACAGTGCGACATGTTACGGTCTGACGAATGCCGCTTGTACCACTCTCACAAACGGCGCATCGTGTAGCTTCACATGTCCCAATGGGGATGGCACCCACAGCGCAACGGTGTCCGACCGCGGGTCGAAAGATGCGTGTTATGATGTAGGATCTGGTAAGAGCGGTAAGACCGGCTGCGATAGTAATTCCACTATCTGTTCTTACACGTGTGGGGCGGCGACATGCCCACTTACGGGTTTGCCTATAAGCGGTACGGTTGCGGTTAGCAGTGGCAGGAAACTTTCTGGAAACGACTGTGTTGGCAGCTCGTAGTCAGAAATTAAAGGGATCAATCCCCAGCTAGTCACCGGTTGAATCCGCTATGGCTTCGTGGGCGTCGCAGATGAGTAGTGAAAGAGCAAGTCAGCCTGATGCAATTGCAGTAAGCATTGACGGGGGAAGCGCCCTGAGTTGGTTCGTTCCGAGCGCCGGAGTGGTTCTCGCCCTCACGGGAATTGCGAAGGTCTGGAGCACATTCGGGAGCGTGAAGCTGCTGGCGGTGGCGGATCCCATCGCCGGCATCCTGTTCCGTTGGCTGCTGCTTGCGGTGGGCGTAATTGAGTTGGTCATTGCGGGCGTGTGTTTCTTCCGCAGGAACAAGCGGCTGGCCACGCTGCTCGTGGCGTGGCTGGCCACGAACTTCGTGGTCTATCGTATTGGCCTGTGGTGGATTGGCTGGCATCGTCCGTGTGGGTGCATGGGCAGTCTCACGACCGCGCTGCATATTTCCGAGCAAGCTGCGGACAACATCATGAAAGTTGTTCTGGCCTATTTGCTCATCGGCAGTTATGGGTTGCTAATCCGAGACTGGTGGCAACGGCATCGTTGCGCGATGTCCATAGGTGAGACAAGCCTAGATGCCAGTTTTCCGCCAACGGCATCATCCGCTGCGTCAAAATGCACTCACGATTTCTGAGATTTGTCGACACGTCGTTGCTACTCGCGGCTGGTTTCACGGTGTCTGGGGTTCCTACGGCGTTTGCTCAGGTGTACGAGGTGGAGGGTAGCCTGAAGTACTCAGTTGGCGAAGCCCATATCCCACGGTTCACACGACAATTTATCCTAACTGTCAGCAACTGCGCGTGGGCAATCCGGCTCAGTTCCGAAGACTTTGACGGAGCCAAGTACTACCATGTTGTGCATGCGGCAGACTCGATATTCTACTATACGCGTTTTGGGAGGCTGCCGCCTGGGGCGAACTTTGTAAACAATGGAACCGCCGTGATCGAGAAAGGAGATGCCCCGGTCGAGAACGGCACATTTGCGAATTATGTGTGGGCAGGTCTGGCCTCTGCGTGCTACTTTGGCCAACGCACAAATGCCGAGGTGCGCCCATTATGGCTGGTCTCCGACAAGTCATCTACAGTGAGGTGCAGCGTCGAATTTCTCGACGCCTATCCGTTCTTGCCTAAGCGCGTTACGTATTTTCAAAACGCGGGCCTTTTGCCTGCTCCATTCGACGGGGGTTGGAGAGCAGCGGTCATTCAGGTTGGGGCAACGACGAACATGGGAGATGTGACAGTTCCATTGAAGTTCACGTACGACCAGCACAAGCCAATGGCCAATGCACGAACTTCAGACGACGTTGAAAGCCAGATGCAAGTGACCGTCGAGGTAGGGAGTGTCACCCTCACGCCGAGGAATTCGACGACCCCACCGCATGCCGATGGAATCACACTCATTGAGGAACGAAGACTTGGCGTCGATGGAGTCACCTACGCCTTCAGCAATGCGGTGCTGCCCAGCGTTCCAGAAAAGATCGCCTTGGACCGTGCAAAGGCTTTGAAGGCCGCCTCCGGTGCCGCGGCAACAACCGTGCCGCGGCGCGCTGCGCTTGTAGTATTCTTCGTAGTGTCGCTTGGCGTTCTCTTGCTAAGCATGTTCCGAAAACGTAAACCCAGTGAATGAATAGAAAGGCATGTTATGAAGAAATCGATCGCACTGCTGTTCCTTACCGCTAGCACACTAACCTTGATGGCGTGTTTTGGATTTATCGTTAGCGTCACAACGTGGGATTATTGTATCCAGTCCCCTTGCTACGTCAATGAGTACAATCCGGCTTTCCAGTTTTGCGGCATCGCGGAGTCCCGGACTGGCAAGACTTGCCTTGAGGGGCCTGACAAATATGGAATCTTCAGCAAAGTCTATTCCGGTGGCACTTGTGTGCAGGGCCATTGTCAGTCAGCGGTGTATGATCATAGCGATTGGGCTACAAACAATCTGCCGCATCTCTCGAATTGCGGGAGCTGATGTTATATTATTGAGCAATGAACGCATTGGCCGCTCCGTAAATGGAGACAGAGCGTGATGATGTCAGTCGGCTCACTTCGTGACGCTAGCGTGATCGGGCAGGCGAATTGTCCAAGGTGGAGGGGCCGAGAAACCAACCACGGCGTTGGTGGACTCGTTCGGCCATTCGTGCCTTGGGTTCCGCTCAAAGCGTAATCCACAGCATCTGCTCGTCGAATCTGCAATCCGCAGGCCCGGTTTCACGTTTCGTGTCTTTATGCCCCGCCGCTGAGTTTGTCGGTTCCGGACGTGACCGCTGGGTTTCTTCCTGGCTACTACTGCGATATACCGGCAGTTTGCAGCTGTTGCACTTACTCGGATAACCACTCCGTGAACTTGCCACGTTCAACCAACAATGACCCTTTCTTGGTGGTGGCACTAACGTTCGGATTTCTTGCGTTACTATGTTGGCGTCTTCCGTCAGGAGGTGCGTTTCCGTTGTACAGCGACGAGGCGTGCGAACTGCTCAAGGGCTTCATGTGCAGCAATGGTTTCTCGCTTTACAGCGACATGTGGAATGATCAGCCGCCATTGCATACGATCCTTCTAAGCACGCTCTTCAAGCTGTTTGGACCGGCGTTGCTTATCGCACGACTGCTGGCCGTAGGGTTTGGCGGTTTGCTCCTTTTCAGTTTTTGCAGCTTGGTTTCCTCAAGTTCTGGCCGCGGCGCGGTGATTGCGGCAGCACTGTTTCTATTGGTCTCGCCCCTGTTTGTGCCGTTGTGCTTTTCAGCCATGTTGGAGGTGCCGGCATTGACCACGGCGCTGGTAGCGGCGTGGCTTCTGCGCGCTTGGCAGGGCAGGGGACTAAAGCACTGGCTCGGGATCTCCGGCCTCCTCATGGGTTGTGCGTTGCAGACCAAATTGACCGCAGCCCTCGTTGTTCCAGCGATGGCAGCGGAAATTCTGTTGGCGACGCCATTCCACATGACGAGGGATGAGGTCTGGTCAGTTTTCAAGAATCTCGCTGTTTGGGTTGGCTGCGCCTGTTTGAGCTTCTTCGCGATCGCAATCGTCTATGGCGGGGAAACTGTCTCGCTGTTGTGGAGTTCTCATTTCTCCCTGAGACCAAGCGACGTAATGGGGGATCCCAACGCCCTGCATTTTGCATTCGCCGATTTGTACAATCATTTCGAGGGGCTGGTTGGTGTCGGTTTCGGGGTGGTTGTGATCCTGTTGCGGCATCATTGGCGCCAACTGGCGTTTCCGCTCGCCTTCTTGGCCACGGTTCTCGTCGTTCATTCATTCCACAGGCCGTACTGGTACTACTATTACCTGCACTTCGCGTTGCCGATGGCGTGGATAGCAGGCTATGGCGTCTCGGAGGGTTTCAAGGAGTTGCGCACAGCCTTCAAACCTGGCTTGCTGAAATGTCCGCTTGCCAGTGTCTGGTGTGGCGCCATGGCGGTCTGCGTGTCGCTCACCCTGTTTCTGGAGGGCTGCCCCCGGCTCTATCAAGAATTCAATGTTCTCAGGCAACTCCCACGGGTTCAGGACGATCCATTGCTCAAGGAAATTGTCAAATACCGCGAAGCCACAACGTGGATTTACTCCGACGAATACATTTACCCCTTCCTGGCGAGAATCCAGGTCCCGCCGGAGATTGTCGTGTTGCCGCTCAAGCGATATTGGTCTGGGCAAATTGATCATGAGAAGGTGATGGCCTATGTGGAGAAATATCAACCCGAGCAAGTCCTCTTGGGAACGTTCCCCAAGATCAGTTCTGAGTGGGAGACCAGGGCTGGGACAAACTACGTGAAAATATACGACGATGGCGGCCATCGGCTGTTTGTCCTTAAGGCGCTCGTCGCTGCCGGTAATCGCTCGGGCGGCCGTGTCTCGCCAACACCACCTTGAGGAGATACATCCGCCGAGCAATGTGAGCCGCCCGGTGGTAATTCTCGTACGCGGGTTCGCTGGGAGTCCTGGCACGGGGCCACTCGGCGTGAACCCATGCCGGCAGGTACACGCTCGCAACACAAAGGAGGATCACGAAGACCTTTGTTAGCTCGGCATGGGCGTCCCAATCGCTAAACGCCCACCCGGGCGCACTCACGAGGCAGCTCGCAAGGAATTGCTGGTCTTGCCGGCCATGTCCCGCCACCGCTGATGTGCCCACGCTGGTAAGTATAGCGCCACCATGCAGATCAAGATTGCCACAACGCGGGTCCATTCAGCCTGCCCTTCCCATGTGCCAAACAAGCCCCGCAACGCATAAACGCAGACAATGTTGAAGCTAAACACCTGCAACGAACTCCTCCCGAGGTATGCAAGTCCCCTCACCCACGGCGCGCCCGTCGGCCAAAGGACTCTTTGCCCAACCAAGAAAGCCAAGGCGGCAAAGTCAGCGACCCTCAGCGGCCCCAGTTCGGTCTTGTCTGCCATCGGCCATAACGCCGCGCTCCCCCCTGTGAAAAGTAGATCATGGCGAAGCGCGAAAAAAACCACCACCGCCACGCATGCCAAGACCGAAACCCAAGCATTCGTACACCCTGGCGCATCCTCGCCGTCGCACCTCCTGAACCCGAACAAGATACCGAAAACGAACAGGGCCTGCCAGCCAAAAACGTCGAAAGCGCCCAGATTGATCGGCAGACCGCCAGAGATTAACCAGGCCAAGGCAGCCCTCAGCCCCAATTGGGAACCCACCCATGCAACGGAACTCAATGCCAACACCACCGCAAATTGCCCCCGCATAAACCTTCCGACAACCAAGGGCGTAAGCAGAATGAAGACGCAGTACATCGGCAGAATGTCCAGAAACGTTGGCTGGTACGTCAAAGCTGTGCCAAGCAGGAGCGCCACCCACGGTTTCTCGTAGAAGAGCGGAACCCATCCCTCGAAGAACTCGCGTCTCAGCAAACCCAGCGCAACCGCGGCCAACAAGCAAATGAACACCGCCATGTGGTACCCGTAGATCTGCACCGCCCTTCGCGAGGCCCGCCGCCAGAGGGCCTCCTGACCGGCTCGCAGGCGCACTCGCCCATAAACCATTCCGGCCACGTAACCCGATAGAAAAACGAACCCCTCAGCAGTTGAAGTGAACCCGAACGGGTTATACGCGAGTGCCCCCAAGTGCTCCAGTCCGATAACAACCAACATCAGTCCCCTCAACGCGTCCAGCCTTGCATCCCTCCCGCTCCCACTCAAGCCCCGCACCCCGGGTGATACCTTCACCGCCTCTCCCGCGGCCGAACCGCCAGCATTCAAAGTTGGTGATTCAGTGCTCATTCCTCAACCGTCCTCGTCTCATAATCAATCCGCTCGCTCTTCGTTACGCTCCAGTTCAGTTCTGAGACGTCGAACATTCCCTTCCATTCCCTTCTCTTCCAACACCCGGCACACCGCCTCAAAAACCTCTTCCACCGTTATCGCCTTCATGCACACGTTATTTCGGCAGGGCGACTGCCGATTGTTGTAGGCATTCACGCATGGGCTGCACGGGAGTTTTGCCCAAAGCACCGTGTTGCGCGGTGTTTGGGCCGCAAATAGCTCGGGCGTCTCCGGCCCAAACAGCGTCACAACACGCACCGGTGTCAGGGTTGCGAAATGCGCTGGCCCACTGTCGTTCGTCACCAGTACGTCAGCCAGCGTGTAGAGGACAAGCAACTGCCGCAATGTCGTCTTGCCGGCCAACGAAATGCAACGGATGGGGTCAATTTGCCGCACGAATTCGACGGTTGTCCCCGCTTCGCTTGGAGCTCCCGTCAAAACCACAACAGCATCCTGATACTTTGCCAATAACCGGCACGCAAGCTCTACGTAGCGCTCGATGGGCCAGCGCCTCAGCGGCAGCAGATCACTGCTGTTCGGGTTAAGCAGGATGAGTGGTCGTCGGTCACGGGCTTGCTCACCCAACATCTCCCGGACCTGCGCAATTTCGGCAAGCTCGGGCACGAATTGAGGTGGATCAGATTCAGTTCGCGCCATCGGCGCCGGGATGTTGAATGTTGGTAGGACTCCAGGATCGCAAAGCACGGCCTCGACAAGCGTCAGGAACGTCTGGGTGGTGTGAAGGTGGGGATTGTAAAGGAGGCGATGGGTCATCAAGTTGCCTCGATACGGGCCAGCACCGAAGAAGGCGTGAAATCCGATCCGCCGCTGCGCGCCAGCCAAGTACGTCAGCGCCGCGGAGCCGCGTGAAAAGAATTCCAAATCCACAGCCGCATCGAGTTTCAAGCGCCGGAGGCGGTGGATGGCCGCGAACATTGTTGAGAGAAAACCGGCAAGATTTTCGGTTGATACCGTGAGGACATTTTGAGGCGGAACGACATCCAGGACATCAAGGATGAAGCGGTTGTCTTCGAAAGTGATGAAATATGCGTTCTCGCGACCTACAATCTCGACCGCGCGTTTCAATGCCCGATACGCCAGCACGGTCGAACCTTGCTCGGCCAGCTTGATGAACAGAAGGCTGCGCGGTGGCTCCGGGCGCACGGCCCGGAACACCCCGAAAAGGCTGCGGACAATCGTCAGTAGGAAGCACAGTGGAATGCCGAGCCAACGATCAGCCCTTTGCAGCGCCTTGATGTTCATAACCGCGTTCTCAAGCTGCCTCGTATTCCGAGTTTCGGTTGATGATCGCGCTTCCGTTTCGTGGTCGCGCATTGTAAACTGAGCTGTGTCGCGAATCAATCTTTTCCACGCTGCGCCCCCGCAGCCAACCTGCGCCCAGCAATGTCCAGAAGGGCGATCGTGATTTGATTGAACGCGTCCGAGAGCCGCAGTTTCGGCTCGAAAAAACGGACGAGAAAACCGATATGAGGCGGAAAATCAGATTCGCCGTATTCGTGCTTCTTTTCGCGTATCTGATGGGCACGGATTACGCGCGATTTGCTCCCATCCAATGGGGATGGTTGCAGCAATGTCGTGACGAGGCAGTTTCGGCGTGCAACTCGCGAGATGTGCAGCAGGCGGAATTGATTTGCCTCACCCTCTACTTGGTGGCCTTTGTGGTCCGCTTGGGCCACTTGCGGCGTGTGGCGTTGCCCTCCCGGGCTGCGACATCGCTTTGGAATGCCGAGAACCTCAGAATGGCGTGTCTGGTCAGCTTTTGTGGCGCTGCGCTCCTTTCGTTCTTCGTTGGCCCGGCAAGCATGCTCGGATCCACTGACCCCGTTGTCCTTTTCTGGGGTCTGGCTGTGGGCAAAGGCTTGCGGCTGCTGAAAATGGGACAGAAGAACCGCGAAAACGCGCGCCAAGTCCATGAGGACATTCTGAACGCGCTGCTGGTTGTCCTGACGTTTTCAGTGCTGCTTCAAGCCGACTGGCTGCCGCAGTTCCAATATCATGGACGGATTCGCTGGCAAGGGCCGTGGTGGAATCCGAACACGTTTGGACTGCTGATGGCGGTTGGGCTGGTTTTGGTATTGGGTCTGGCATGGCACGAATTCACAGTGAAGCCCACGAGTGAAAGGGGACGGCGCTTGAATGGGGGCTTTTTCTGGTTGGCGTTTTATGTCGTCGCACTTGGCTTGATGGTTATTGGTTTGGTGAACAGTTACAGTCGGGGAGCTTGGCTTGGGGCGGCCATCGGTTTGGCATATCTGGCGTGGCAGTTCCTGCGAAGGCAGAAGGAAGAATGCAGAAGGCAGAAGGGGGAAGACAGTGCAGGAGAATCGGAATTCGGAAATCGGAAATCGGAGATTTCAACTGGTTCGTGTCATTCGCGTGGTTCGCGGGGAATCCTCTGGCTCCGCCGCAACTGGATGCCTCTCGCTGTTATTCTCGCGTCATTAGCAGTTTTGGCCTTTTGGAGTTTTCGGCACATGGATGCAATTATCGCTCGGCGGGCGTTCTCGGTGGCCAATGTAAACGATCTGTCCTGGCGGAACCGCCTGGTGGCTTATGAAGGCGGCTTGCAAATGATGGCAACCAGTCCTTGGTGCGGTTTCGGTTGGGACCAGCCGAAGCCAGTCTATGAGGAGTTTTACATGCCAACCCAGTTGATTGACAGCAGAGTTTTCGACCTTAACGACTATTTCAACACAGGGCTTGCTTTGGGTTTGCCGGCTTTGGCCTGTTTTCTCACCTACATTTGGCTTTCTCTGCACCGACATCCAGCATCCAATATCGTGCATCCAGAATGCTCGTCACCCGCCACCCGCCACTTGTCACTGCGCGCAAGCTGCCGTGCAGGCCTGGTCATCTTACTGGTCGGCTTTTGGCTCCAGCAGGGGCTGTTCTGGCTGGCACTGGGGGTCCCTTTTTGGGCATTATTGGAACTGGGCGATAATACAGAGGACTATTCTACAAGATGGTTCCAGCAGTATGGGTCGGCAGGGTCTGCCTCAACCGCTTTGCCGCATGTGCAAAACAAAGCCTGACGCGGCAGGTTGCGAATCAAGGCGCTCGAAAAGCGTTACGTTGCCGGTTTTCATCACTAATCGCCCACAGATTCAGCGGCGAGGTCGTACCCCCGTATTTGACAAAGCGTATACTCCCGTCCACGAACGTGAAATTGCTCCCACCGGCCCGACCACCATGGCCACCGTGCTCGACACGATCGGCGTCGTCGCCGAGTCTGGTGGCTCCGGAACTGTCGTACATGTCCATATAATAATCGTAGGCTCCATGCTTTTTCTGGCCAAACATGACAGTTTCCGAAGGCTTACGGACGGCCGTTTCCTTTAGGCTCGCCTGCGGCTGCGTACCAGCTAAATATAGCCGGAAACCAGACGGGCCCAGAGTTTCAAAGAAAACGTCATTCCAGCCATTGATGATATAGGTCCGCGGCGCATCGTCGGGGGCAGCCTCATTGGGAGGCCACGTGGTGGTTTTCGGGGGCCCGAGCCGCCGGTCAGTAGGGCAGACTAGAAGGTTCGTATTCTGGTAGCCATGCAGCAGTTGCGTTGGCCAGCGATATTGATTGGTGCGCGGCGGGAAAGACCCTTCATTATCCGCCACATGGAGTTGGAGAGCCGTTTCAATCTGCCTAAGGTTGTTGACACAGGCCGTGCGATTAGCCGCCTCTTTGGCGCGGGCCAGCGCGGGGAGGAGCAGCGCAGCCAGGATACCGATAATAGCGATTACGACCAACAACTCAATGAGAGTGAAAGCAGCTTCCTTAAACGAGGGCGATCTCCCGGAAGAATAGCTCTCGCTGCACAGTTTCCGATGTCCTTGCATGCGCAGATTTCCACGCGCCTGCCGGCACTCTTGGCAAGCGTAACGCCTTTCACAGGCCTTGCCCAAGCATGCTGGAACGCCGATCGGATTGCAAGGCAAATGTTGCAACAAATGCTGCAAAAAACACTGCCAATTTGCACTTGCTGCGCCAACGCTATTGGCTGACGATGACAAACCAGATGAAGTCTCGAGCACCAAGAATCTACTTCTTCCTGATTGGTCTGGCAGCCGCCCTGCTCACTGCCCTGATGCTCGCCCACTACCTAGCTTCACCGCACAAAACTCGTCTGAAAGTTAACAGTCGCCAAATTGACCAGTATCTCAACGAAATCGGCCCGGCCATTCTCACGTTTGGTCCCATTGCGCCTCGTCAAGGTGAGGTCTATTACATCCACAGGGGCGCCAACAGAGCGGAACTCCGCGCACAGAGCTTGGTAACCGGCCAAACCACATGTCTCGCGCTTCCGCAGAGTGCGCAGCAGCTATTCCCGTGGTCACCGGATGGGAGGTACTTGCCGATCAAAACCGAAGGCGACACCTACGAGTCAACCTCCGGGGGACCGTACGCCAAGCGCGAGCGGCTTTGGGTGTACGACCGAGACGCCGGGCATTTCATTCCAATCACCACGCGAAAGATGGTCATCGGTAATCAGGCCGTGTGGCTTGACAAGAGCTCATTCCTTTACAGCGCCACATTGCTCGCGGATCCCAAGCCCGTGCCGAAAGCGTTTCTGGCGCGCCTCGACAATGGCGTGCTGCATCATCAGGAATTCGATCTCCCGGCGGACGCACTGGAGGCCCTCTCGGCACGAGGCAAAATTGTTGCCAGTTGCGCCCCAAGCCTCCTTGCGTTCTGCCATGCGGACACGGTACA
>Ga0315277_10003244_pt1 | contig 22114 bp, 22 predicted proteins | sample YL17G05_15_MG_FD_203695 | JGI IMG/M metagenome (GOLD analysis project Ga0315277, IMG submission 203695) | Sediment microbial communities from Yellowstone Lake, YNP, Wyoming, USA - YL17G05_15 | ecosystem: Environmental > Aquatic > Freshwater > Lake > Sediment | place: USA: Wyoming | collected...
GAATCTGATCAAGCCATCACTTACGTAAATCGATCTATTCGTTTCCAGATTTCGGCAGATTTGGGTCAATTCCTAAAAGTCAATCTTACGACAAATATACGGCGTGATGCGCTTCACAATATTACCACGACTTCTTTCCTTAGAGTGCTCCATAACTCCCCAAATATTACCATCACGCTACCGAACGCCACTAGAGCCTATTACTATACAATTCCCGTTTCATTCACCGTTGTAACCCTGAATTTAACTAATTATGGAAATGTAGCATTGACGATGAATATGCCTTCCGATATTAAAATCAATGGTACAGGGAATTATTACACTGGGACAATCACATTAAACCCTGGCGAATCAATGGTGCGTAATGCCATTATAACAACCAATCCACCAGTAGATGGAACAACTCTGGACATTTATGTAAAAGCGTGGTACGGCTCTAATTACGTGACGGATCTACTCATAATTCAGGTTTATAAAGGCAGTTAATCAAATTAACTAATTTTTTCTTTTTGGTACAATTTTTTCTTTTGAATTTGTTGATGAGCCCCTCTTCTGTGTTAATTTTATCTTATTTAACTTTCAATCCTTTTGATTGAAAGACTCCCCCCGATACACGAACTATTAATAAAATTTACTAGATACTAAATGTTTTTCGAAAATTTTGCTTGCCCGTTACACGTACTGATTTGTGCGGTGATTCTTTGAGCAACCTTTTCAAGGATTGCATCAGCAGTCTTTTGATTATTTGAAATTACCTCAATGTGATATTTTGGAGAACCTATTAAGGCAATGTCGATTTCGGATTCATCATCTTCAACTGCCGTCAATCCCGTTTGAAGAGCATCTCGAATTTTGGTAATTCCATCCGAACTATAGCACTGAATTTCTAAGGTTCCAGTCACTTTATAATGGGATACCTCTACATGCGATTTCGCAATTTCGGCTATAATTTGTGCCCAGTCTGGACTTATTCCTTTTTCTAGAAGGAGATCTACACCTTTCTGCATTATTTCTTCGAAACCTGTTAAAATATCACCAAAGGCGTCTTCCATTTTCCAGCCTACTTCATTATAAATACCGTCAAGGGTCATATTATCATTTTTAGTATCATTGTGTTTCTTTAAGGCTATTTCTAGTAAATTCTCTGCCTTTTCATTGCGCTTCCATTGCTTTACTTTATCCTTCTTTGCTTGACTTGTTACTCGTTTTAAGGATAGGTCGATGTGACCTTTCTTTGGGTTTACATTGAGCACCTTTGCTACAATTTTTTGTCGTTCCCGGACGAAATTGCGGATATTCCGAACCCAACTAGCGGCGACTTCGCTAATATGAATCATCCCTTCATTATCATTATATTCATCTAAAATCGCATAAGCGCCGTGGCTCTCCACGCGAGAAATAGTTCCCACCACATAGTCGCCAATCTCCGGCCATGCACGACGTCTTTTGACCATTCTGATATCTTCCAATTTTTTTTGAAATTTAGTTATCCTAGAACAGCTAAAATTTTTGTTTTTACTTCAGCTTTGCTTCCCTTTGGGACAGCAAGTAGTTTTGAACAAATTAAACATTTTACCTGGGTTGAGGCACACCCAAAGATGATTTGCTCATTCCCACAGTCCAGGCATTTCACTTTTAAAAATCTACTTTTCGGTAAAGGAATAAGATCTTCTTGATTCATTCAGTTCACTCCTAAACTATATCTACTTTTTTTAATCTGATACCTTTCGTTTGCAACGTATAGTTACACTCCTTACAGCGTAAACGAAACATCGCTTTCTTAGTTACCTTTGAAAAACGTTTTTGTATGGGTTTCGGCTGGCTTCCATAGCCTTTCTTTTTCCGCCTGTATCGGCGCGTGCCTTGTGCCATCTTGTCATCCTTGCCTTTCTTATACAGACTAACCATATGCACCGTATAGGTTTTACAGCGAGGACAAAACTTTCGCATTTCTTTTTTAATTTTCATGTCCTTTCGTCTCGTTTTAGATTAAGCTATTTTGGTTTCAAAACTTATAACCTATCTTAGATTATAAATTTTTTTCAACAAAATAATTTATAATGAAAAATATTGACGAAGTATAATTTTGTCCTTTTAAGAATCTTCTCTCAAAGAAATCTTTGTAGCTTATTCTTAAAGGTCAGAAAGGTTTTGTTAGGAATTCTCGAGGCAAATGCCGGTTATATTCCTTTAAGTTTAAATATTTTTAACAAAAAAATTATTTAAGTGATATGATAGTTATAAATATTCAATTCACTCACCTATTAAAAAAAGATTATGAAGGTTAAAGAAAAAAGGAAGGATAGAATGATGTTTAAAGCCTCATTTGATTCTGCTGGGAATTTTATTAAAATAGTGGATGCATTAGCCACGATGATTGATGTTGCTACGTTTAAAGTTGCTCCTACTGGCTTATCATTGAAAGCGATGGACCCCTCCCATGTGGCAATGGTGGATTTGCAATTATCGAAGGGAGCTTTCTCTGATTTCAAATGTGATAAGGAACTGCCAATTCGAATCAATCTCACGGATTTAAATCGGTTTATGAAAAGAGGAGCTGCTAATGATAGTTTAGAATTATCCCTAGACCAGCAGACGAATAAGTTAAAGATAAAATTTGAAAAAGGGAAATCCCATAGAACTTTCAGTTTAGGACTTATCACCGAGGACGAAGAAGAAGAATCACCAACGCCTAATATTGAATTTAATGCAAAATTCAGTCTGGGTACCGATGAACTTCAAAGGGCAATTAAAGATGCGCAAATAATTGGCGATTATATTACTTTTTCGATCTCAGAAGAAGTTCTAACGCTGGAGGCAAGTGGTGATAGTGGTGATGTCACAATAAATTTTGAGGAATTAAAAGATAAGCAAATCAAAAAGGGGAAACAGAGCGCCATTTACTCTTTGGAATACCTTGCAGATATAATAAAAGCAGGTTCTGTTTCTGATAGTGTCGAAATTGAATTTTCCAGCGAAATGCCGATCCAGTTCTCATTCCCTATACAAAATGAGATGGGAAAAATCAAGTATTTCTTGGCACCCCGGGTCGAAGAAGAAGAAGAGGAAGCCGAAAAAGAGGGCGAAGCTGAAGAAGAAAAAGAAGAAAAAGAAGATCGTCGCTTAAAAAAGGAAGAAGAACCTGAAGAGTCAGAATCAGAAGAAGTGTCAGAATCGGATGAAGAGTCAGGTTCAGATGAAGAATAGCGTTATTGCTTCTCGAATCGCTTTATGGGTCATTTTCATTGGAAAATATTTTTATTAATTTTTTTCCTTTCTCAAAAGAAGCAGCCGAGCATTTAAAAGACCGAGAAGTCGACATAAAAACCTTGCCAACGGACTTTCCTGCGGTGTTTAAAGAATCTTTTGAGCGTCTTAAAAATTTAATCGAGAGTAACACCCTCCCTGAAGAGGTAAATACTTCCCTTACATCTTCAGAACTTTTAATTTATGCTATTATGCGAGTTTTTATTGAATATCTTGACGAAGATATCTTAAGAAATCGATTTGGGGTTGCCTTTTCAGTAAGAACGGAAAAAAAACTTCTTGATAAATTTTCTCAGGATAATAATTTTTTATCAAAATTGGCATTACACACGTTTAATTGGCAAATCAAAGAAGAAGCATCTGATGGAATGAGTACCAATAGATGGCGGATGCAATTCAACAATTTTTTAGAGGTCGCTCCAAGTTTTATAGCGAATGATTGGAAGTTAATCAACCAGGAAATGCACGATGGCTGGGTATCATTAACAAAGGAAAAATTGATTCGCCTTCTAGCGGAAAAAACGAAGATATACATTGCTCAACGGAAAATCTCCCATGAAGCAATGCCAGAAGTTCCAGAAAGCTATAATTCTTATTTAAGCGAATTAAAATCTAAAATTGGAGTATTACGGAAAAACTTCCAGAATCAAGAGGTTTATAGCGATGAGATTATGCAAAGTGCATATCCACCCTGCATAAAATTCGTTCTTGATAAAACTGAGAAAGGGGAAAATTTAGCTCACAGCGAAAGACTATTTCTAACATTTTTCCTATTAAATATTGGAACGTCAATTGATAATGTGATGAAGATTTTTACCTCACAGCCCGACTTTAAAGAAGAGATGACTCGCTATCAAGTCGAATTTGCGGCAGGAAAAAGGGGAAGCGGGACAAAATATACCTCATTTGGATGTGCTAAACTACTTTCTTATAATCTATGCAAAAAAGAATTGGATCAAACCGATTTCTGCATATATGGAAAAGTATTTAATAGAGTACTCAAAAACCCGCTCCAATATTATAAAGCCAGAATCTATACTTTAGTAAGGAACCAAAAAACCAATTGAAGGAAGCCTGTTCTTCTTCATTTTAGCTCGGTAAATTAGCCAACCCCTTCGCTAATAGAAAAATCGCCGCATTCATATTCAATTCCACTTTTGCATCTTTTAGGGGGCCAATAGTCTCATTCCCGATTCTGAATTGGGGGGCTTCCTTCACGAGAACTTGCTGGGTCCCGTTAAAAACCTGTGCATGAGAGAAAGGATCGAATTGTTCTAATTCACTAAACGTTAACTTTTTGACGAGGAAACCCGTTTTTCCGTGGAGACTGCCTGGAAGCCGGATTAATCGATGGATATCGATTGTCACTGGTTGATCTATTTTCCCACCGTATTTATTGACAGCAGTTTGAATGAGCTTATTCCAGGTTATTTCACCAATATTTTTAAAACTCCAGGAGGGATTTGTGGAGTTCAATTGTGCGATAATTTCATTTCGGGCCATTTCGGTCTCTATGCTCCCTACGAAAATTTTCTTCAAATCCGCAGCTGAAGCCTCAGTTAAAAACTTCAATACCCAGCGAGCTATTCTGCCCCTCCAGCCGTTTTGAGAAATATTCGGTTTGCTTTGGGCTGAAGGAATAAATCCGTGGTAAGATGGGACAAGACCCTTCCCCATAATATAATCAACAATCTCCCTCCGTGCATTGGTATCCAAATTGCGGATGGCTTCTTTTTCGACATGAATATGATAGCCTCTTCGACCTGAGAACACGATATATAATTCCGTTTTTGGGTTAATGCCAAAATCTCTAGCTAGGAATTCCTCGATGATAGATATTATTGAAGATTTAGCTATTTCCATACATTGCTCACATTCCCACGTGTTTTCTTGAAAAGATTTTGAATCACACGTGTTTGAAGGACAACTTTCGGGAGCGCTGCCTTTGCCTGCAGTTCCACATTTTTTACAGATCCATTGATCATGCTGATCTTTACAGGGTGTGGGGATATGATCAACATCGAAATCGAAAATCAAATCACAATCAATATAAAATTTCAATTTCATGTTTGAAGCACCTGGAACCTCATAACGGGTCGCGGAACAATAGACATGTTGAGGGACTTTCGTAATAACATGATTGCGCAGGGTATTGAAATCGGGAAATCCCAAATGTCTGATAAATTTATTTGGATCCCAATAGAAAAAACCAAATTCACGAAATTGAACACTCGAGGGGCAATAAATCTCATTGAATTTTGCATTATAGTAGTTTTTAAACGATAGTGCTAAAAATTTGTCCCGTTTTGAGTTACTTTCACTCAAACAACTCACTTTCCAAATTCTTAAAATTAAATAGAGAATCTATTAACTAGAATTTCATGTTTAGTTATTTATATCCCAATATTTCTGATTTTATGTATACTTGAAAAATATTAAAATTAGAAATTAATAAAGGATTACAGAAAGATGGTTTAAGCAATAAAAAATTATGAAGAAGACCGGTTAGGATAGGGCGTGAGTTCGTATATATTCTAAAATATATGAATTGTGGAAAAGGGAAATAAATTCTGATGAATTAACGAAAATTGAGAACGAATTTTTAAAGCAAAGTGGAGAATATTTAAAAAAGATGCAGCAGAATCAGAAGGCAATAAAGAATAAGTTAAATTTAATGCTGATTGAGCAGAAATTGAAGAATATATCATATATGATCAAGGAAATTTATAAAATTCGGTTTAAAAAGGGTCTGAATCTGATTATGAGCGACAAACCACTTCAAAAGGACCTGTTAGATGTAGAAGAAGTAAAGGTTTTCAATACCATAGGACAGACGCTGGCTGCTCATTTAAAAAATATAGATTCAACTTTGAGAGGGGAATCGACTCAAAAATTGGCTGATAATCAATTAAGCGGGGATTATTTTGTGATTAGATTTTTAAAGAGCGTTCCGGAAATTTATGGGACTGATTTAAAGCGTTATGGTCCGTTTGAAATTGATGATATTGCTGTTCTTCCGAAAAAAAATGTGGAATTGTTACTTGAACATCAAGCAGTTATGATTGTTTATGCAGGTTAGTCAATAAGAGAAATCACGTATATTGTTCAATCAAGGCTTGTTTTCTGAAAAGTACTTTACTGTATAGCAACCCACCAAGAACCCCACCGGCAATACAAATGAGAATAGCAGCTGCACTATTGACTAGCATCATAAAAATAATTAATACATAGCCAATTTCCAAAATCCCTAATTGCGCATCACCTAATATTGCGATTCTCGATGCAATGACCACAAAAACCCAAACAATTAAGCTGCAGAGCAGTCCGCTGAAAAACCCATCTTCCCATCGCTTGCAAAAAAACCCCATAACAAACCCTGTACTGAACCAAGTTAAAATTGCGGGTAAAATTGCACTCTGAATTGCTGTGGCAATCTCGGGTCCAATGGCACCAAAGATATCCATAAAGAAGGGAGATGCTGCATTTAAGCTATATAATCCGGATCCTAAAACATACGCTAATGGGGGATTGATGCCAATATACGTTTCCGCTACGTTAATTAAGGTATCAAAATAAAATGGCCAACTAGGAACTAATGCCATGAATAATAGAATTCCCAATCCAATAGCTAGAAAAAAGCCAAATAAAACTGCAATTAAAACTCTTTTGAATCGTTTTGGATTAATCTGTTCGTAGGCATCCATATTTCTTCCTCCATTTTAATATAACTATCGTAGAATATATTAATTCTTTACTTTTACTTTAATCTCTATACGCGTTAAAAAATCTATCTTTTAGATTAATAACACAAATTAGTAAAATTACGATAAATTCAATTGATTCAAGATTCTTTTTGAGTATCCGTAATCTCCGGCTGAGCAGTATTATCCTCCTTTGCGCCAGTTTCTTTCGCTTTTTCAGCAGCTTCTTTCTTTTTTTGAGCTGCCTCTTTCTTTTTTTGATACTTTTTCTGAATATCCTCATGATTGACCCAATTGATGCAGCTGGTGAAAGGTCGGCTCCCGTAGATTTTAATGGTAACCATTGGATATGATTTATTGTATTTCTCTTGACAGTAGGGGCATATTTTTTCGGGCATTGGATTAATTTTCCCACGTTGTGAGATTGGAAAAGAATTCTGACAATTAGGATAATTGGTACAACCTATAAACCGTTTTTTTGTGGCTTTGGAGCGAATTATTTTTAAATAGCCATCTGCGCATTTATCGCATTTCCCAATGAAACTTTGCTTTTCCCAAGTTTTTTTGATTGATATAACTAGATCGTTCCCAATGATTCGTTCCTCATCTTTGATCGTCATTAAAATCGGTTCCAACGAATCTCTAACATCTTTCATTACTTGGGCTTTACTGAGGAGGCTACTTTCAATATTTTCCATCTTTTTTTCTAATTCTCTCGTCATTTCAATAGAAAGTACTTTGGGACAATGCTGAGCTAGAACCTCACTGACCGCAGCTCCGATATCTGAGATACGAATACTTTTTTCAAACAAATATCCGCGATCATACAATTTATCAATGATACTTGCTCGGGTAGCCTTCGTTCCGATTTCTTCATCTTCCATGAACTTTCTTAAGGAGTTTTGGTTAAATCTAGGCGGAGGGGAATTGAATTTATCCGCTATTTCCATAATAATTTTCATTTTCTGACCGATTTTAATCTCAGGAAGAATAACTTCCTTCGTTCTTGCATAAAGATAGTAATCCATCCATCCTGGTGTTTTTATTCTCCGCCCTCTTAGGTAAAATTCATGTTTATCTAATTCCAAGACCACCTTAATAGAGGTGACAAGGGCAGGCTCTCCAAATACTGCAAAAAATCTGCGAACGATTAAATCGTAAATATTTTCTTCAAGATTCGATAATTTCTTTTTAGGGACCTCACCGGTTGGTAAAATGGGTGGGTGCGCAGGGTCCGTCTTTTTCCCTTTAGTTGGGATTAATTCCGATTTTCCCAATAATTCCTCAGCTATTTTTGTGTAGTCATTCAGTGATTTTAATTGTGTTAAAATATCTGTAATATTTATAGTATCCGGAATAATCTCATTTGAGGTCCTCGGATAGCTAATGTAGGCGCCAAGATACAGTCGCTCAGCGATATCAAGGGTTTGGGTGGGGGTATATCCAAAGTACCGAAAACTCTCTGATTGTAAGCTGCTTAAATTGAGAGGAACAGGGGGCATATTCTTCGAATCTTTTAAATTAATATCTTTGACTACACCCTCTTTGTCCTTACAATCTTGCAGAATTTGTTCTGCCTCTTTTCTATATTTAATTCTTAAATTTGAATATTCAACAGCAAATTGTTTTCCATCCAATTCAGTAGAAGCTTTCATTTGCCAATAGGGTATTGGCACAAACGCGCTAATTTTCTTTTCACGTTCAAAAACGGTGGCTAAGGTGGGACCCTGAACTCGACCTACACTCAATAAATAATAGCGAACATCTTTGGTTGTTTTAGCAGCTAAGGTTAGAGCATGTGTTAAATTGATTCCATAAATATAATCGACTTCGTGCCTGCAAAGTCCTGCATCTATTGAACTAAAATCTAACGAAGTAAGCAGGTTATTATATGAATCCAGGATATCCTTTTTCGTCAAAGTCGAATATTTCATTCTTTTTGCTTGTTTGGTTGCATTAGGGCTGCAACAGAAATCCAACACATTATATCCTATTGTCGATCCTTCTAAATCATAATCACAGGCATTGATGAATTGGTCACATTTAGAGGAGAGATCCTTTATTACCTGTATTAATTTATCAATATCTTCGGCTCTTTTCTTTTGTTTTTTACTTTTAGTTCTCTTTAAAACTTCACTGGCGGGCACCCATACCATATCAAAGACAGGATAACGCCAACCTTTCTGATCTGCCTCTTTCTTTTCTTCTACCGTGAATAAATGCCCCAAAGCCGAAACAATTATCAAGTCCGTCTGATTGCGTTTCGCCAGATAGTAAGAAGCCCCCTCCCTTTGATTTTTCTTCGGTTTCCCATTTTCATCTAGAATTTCTGCAATCTTCTTCATCGCCGTGGGTTTCTCGGTAATTATCAATGTCGCCATGCTTGTAGTCATACGAATCATTTTAAATTAATAATCAACGAATTAAAGGATATACATGTTTAAGAAACCAAATACTAAAAACTTATTATAGCTTTTTATAACTAATTTGCCTAAAAAGAGGGCGTATAATGCAATATAGGACGTTGAGCAATGCTTATGAGAAATTGGCATTAACCGCGAAACGTTTAGAAATAACGGACATTCTAGTTGAATTATTTAGGAATACTTCGACCGAAATAATTGATAAAGTGATTTTCTTAACCCAAGGCAAACTGCATCCAAGTTGGTTTGAACTCCCCGAAACAGGAATTGCAGAAAAATCTGCAATTAAAGCAGTGTCGATTACTACCGGAAGCAACACTAATGAAATTGAAGAGAAAGTCAAAGAATTAGGGGATTTAGGAACAGTTTTTGAAAAGGGACTCATGAAAAAGAAGCAAAAAACGCTTACCTCCAGTTCATTAACAGTAGATAAAGTCTATTCTTCTCTTGATAAAATTGCACAGGCCTCAGGTGCCGGTTCAGCAGATTTTAAAGTACGGAATTTAGCTGGATTATTAGCAAATGTTGATGGGACGGACGGAAAATGGATATTGAGGACGGTATTAGGTAAATTAAGGATAGGAGTTGCGGATCAAACAATAATGGACGCGTTAGCAATTACCTTTACGGAAGATAAAAATAATAAACAGTATATTGAATATGGCTATAATATCCATCCCGATTTAGGAGAAATTGCGAGGAAATTAGTAAATGAAGGATTAGATTCCATAAAAAAAATGAAAGTTGAATATTTCACGCCAGTTAGAATGATGTTAGCTCAAAGATTACCCTCTTTCGAAGAAATTCTGGAGAAATTCGGGGGAAAATGCGCTTGTGAATTTAAATACGACGGCGAACGACTTCAAATTCACGTGTCAGGGAATAAAATAATGTTATATACGAGGAACTTAGAGAATGTCACATCACAACATCCAGAATTGATTACTTTAATTCGTACCTTAAAATCTAAAAAATTTATTATCGAAGGTGAGGTAGTAGCTATAAATGAGGAATCTGGTGAGCTTCTTCCCTTCCAGGAACTCATGCACCGCCGCCGCAAATACTCTATTCAAGAGGCCATTGAAAAATATCCTACATGTGTGTTTCTCTTCGATATCCTCAAACTAAATGAGGAAGATCTTCTTGATAAACCCTATACAGACCGGCGAAAATTACTGGAGGGGATAGTCAAAGAATCAGACCACCTTAAATTAGCAACTGCAATAGTTACAGATAATGCTACGGACATGGAAAAATTCTTTAATTATTCAATCGAATCCGGGTGTGAGGGGATAATGGCGAAATCCGTGCAACTGGATTCCGTCTATCAAGCCGGTGCACGAGGCTGGATATGGATTAAATTTAAGCGATCGTACCAAAAAATGAGAGATTCAATCGATGTTGTGGTGGTCGGTGCCTATATGGGGCATGGCAGACGTGCCATGACCTATGGCGCTTTATTATGTGCCGTCCTAAACAGGAACGAAGGAACCTATGAAACAATCTGTAAATTAGGTTCGGGCTTCACTGATGATAATTTGAAAGATTTTATATCGAAATTTGAGGAGATAAAGCGAGAAACGAAACCAATACAAATCAAAACTCTAATTAAACCGGAGCCTGACATCTGGTTCGAACCGAAATTTATTGCCGAGCTTATTGGGGATGAGATTACGCTATCGGGAGTGCATCCCGCTGGATTCGGGGTGATAAGAGCAAACTCGGGGTTAGCCATTCGCTTTCCAAGGTTTATTCGTTGGCGAGAAGATAAATCTCTGGAAGATATAACAACTACAGAAGAAATTATCGATATGTATAAACGGCAAATAAAACAGGTTTAATTTCAGATTATTCAATGATTCTTTGCCCGATAGGATATTTCTTTTCTAATTCTGTATTAATAATTTGCAGAAGTTGCCGCATAGAAATACCAGTGCTTTTTGAGAGCCGTTCGAGATCATCAGATTCTGGTTTGGTTTGAATAATAAGATTGTTTGAATCCCAAGAAATTTTGACTGAGATCTTTTGAGGTTGGTTTAATACTTCAATAGGTAGTGAGACAATTTTTCGATTTAGTGTATAACGCATTGTAGGAAAGAATCTAACTCCTAAGGTTCCCAATTCATGGATTAAAAGATCGGTAATCGGCACTAAATGTTCATAAGTTGTCAGAATTTGAATAAGGTAACCTGGTCGTTTTCTGGAACTTACCGAGATGATCGAAATATCTTTAACAAAACCGGTTTCTAGGATTTTATTGGCGGTATTACCCAATAATTCGCCTGAAACATCATCCACATTGGTTTCTATGGTGATGATCTGTTCAAAATTGTAGGCGGGTTTATTGGTATTTATCCCTTGAACAATTCTTAAGACATTCGGGATCGTTGAAAAATCCTTGGTTCCAGCGCCGTAGCCGATTGCCTTAACGGAAAATAGGGGATAAAATTGATATGTTCTTTCAACCATATTTACCAGAATAGAGGCACCCGTAGGTGTTGTTAATTCCGAATCAACAGGGCCTCCTATTATCTCCAAGTTAGGTTTTTTTAAAATTTCTAGAGTTGCAGGAGCAGGGTTGGACACTTGGCCATGAGAAAATTTCAAGGATCCCCCTCCCACGGCAATAGGTGTGGAAATCCAAGAGCAATTTTCAAGTAAATTTAAATCTTTACATGCTGTAATGAATCCTATGATATCCATTAAGGTGTCAATAGAACCCGCCTCATGAAGATGAACATCTTTTTCTGATGTTCCATGAATTTTCGCTTCTGCCTTCATAAGGGTAGTTAAAATATTTCTCGCAAGAGTTCTTTCTGAATTATTCCAATTCAAATTTGTAAGGATGGCGTTCATCGAATCTTGTAGGTCCTCTCCATGGGTGTGGTGTGAGTCTTCATCAAATGAAAAAAGGATTTGGGTTGCTGTTATTCCATTCTTCAGTACCTTTTTGTGATTCACATTGAAGTTCTTAACATCCGAAACTATTTTTGAAGCTGAAATTAAAATCGCTCTAACTTTTTGAAAATCTGCTCCGAGATCTATAAGACCTGCTAAAAGCATATCTCCGGATAGGCCTGCTATCTGACAATCAATCAAAATAATATTGTCTTTGAAGTTAATCAGCGAAGTTTTCCCTCAAAGAAAGCTATGGTTTACTTTCTGACGTTTCTTTAAGTCTAGCATCCCGTTCAGCTTCTAAAAAGGCTGCTAATGCCTTTGCTTTTGCTGTATATTCATTGACCTTCACTTTATCTTCTAGTTCTTCAGATTTTTTTGCAGCTGCATTATACCACTCGACAGCCTCCGAAAAATCGACTCGCTTTAAGGCCCTCAGGGCATTGTCAACATATTCTTTTCGGTCCTTCTGTAAAATGGGAATTTTTTTCAACTTTTCAGCTTTTTCAGAATATTGTTGCATTAAGGCAGTTTCATCAACCTCTAGCAATAGTTTCGATGCCGTTTCATAGTAAGTACCTGCAATGACATGTTTTTTTTCGTTTAAAGCTGTTTCAGCTAATTTAAGGGAGTCTGCGATTTGTTGAGGAACGCTTCTTGCTTTTGAAATCAGAATTTGTGCTTTTTGAATTTCACCGGTATCTAATAATTGCTTAGAACGATTAATTAGCTTGGCAGATAATTGTTCTGGATTAAAAGAAGTTACAATTTGGGTGGCGGTCTTCTGAATATAGAGATTTTTCAGAAGTTCAGATAAATATGTAGCGTCAATATCCTTTCTAAGATTTTTTTCAATATCTTCCAGAATTTTGAAAAAATCTTTCGGATTTTCCTCAGGCTTTAGGAGGAAAATGAATATAACGCGTCGCATTATTCCTTTCTCTTCGAACTGACTGAATCGAGAAGCTATGTTTGCATTCCCAAATTGCAACGCCAATTGAGTTTCAACCGGTTCTTGAGCCGTATGAGTCATAAAAATCTTCATTGGAAGGTCCGGATCAATGTTAATTTCCGGATACTTAGCCTTTACAACAGGTCCTTTTATCCTATCCCAATCGAGGAGAATAATTGCACGTGGCATTATTTAACCTTCTGACTTACTTTTTGATATAGATTAAGAGCTAAATAATGAAAAATGTTTTCGGTATTCTGTCCAGTTTTTGCAGAAGTTTCGAAATACGGAAACCCCATTTTTTCAGATAAGGTTTTTCCCCAGTCTTCTAAAATAACGCGGTCTTTTGCTAAATCAAGTTTATTTCCAATTAAAACGCCAATTTTTTTGTTATTTAAAGATGAGAAATCTCTATACCAATTGGATGAATTAATGAAAGTTTGTTTGTCAGTAATATCAAAAACGATGATCACGGCATCTGCTCCCTCATAGAACAATCGCCGAATGTTCGAAAACTTTTGTTGACCAGCAATGTCCCAGATGTTCAATGAACACGAAAAACCTTCAATTTTTACGTTCTTAATGGATACTTGAACACCTACTGTCGGAATGTATAATTCTCTAAATGTTTTTTGGGTATATCTTAGCATTAAACTAGTTTTCCCTACCGCGGGGTCTCCAATGACTACAATTTTCCATTTGAAATCTGCAAAATCTTCCATAGCAATCTTTTGCCGTTTTTCTCTTAATTTGAAATTTGAGCTCATTCATTCTTATTTTTTTTCAGACAAATGAATAAGGTAAAAACTCTAAAAATTCATTTGGAATTCATTATATAAATAATTAATATCTTAGGATTGATTTTGCTTTATAATCGGATCTAAATAAGTTAAGGAATGGAAAGTTAATGGAGAAGACACGGGAAATTTTGAAAAATCTTCTGGCCGGGATAATTTCGCTGGAAGAAGCAGAAAATGAATTGAAAGCGAATCGGGTAGAGATAATTGATGAATTCGTTAGAATTGACTTCCAGCGAGAGATAAGAACTGGAATTCCAGAGATGATATTTGCAGAAGGTAAGAATCCGAAAGATATTGCAGTAATTTCAATGAATATGGCAGAAAAAAATGGTTTTTCGATTGTAACAAGGCTTAATAATGAACCGTTGGTTCAAGTCAAAAAATTGATCGATGATAGATTTGAATTCGAATATAATGAGCGAGCTAGAATATTAGTTGTGAAAAAGAAAGGTTATACGTTTGAAAAAACCGATGGACTCATCGGAATTATAACTGCAGGGACTAGTGACATTCCAGTCGCTGAAGAAGCAAGAATTATTGCGGAAGCCATGGGTTGTACTGTAGTAAAGGCTTATGATGTAGGAGTGGCAGGATTGCATAGAGTATTTCCACCATTGAGTGAAATGCAGAGAAAGGATGCCGATTGTATAATTGTGGTAGCAGGAATGGAAGGAACACTAGCGGGTATTGTGGCATCTTTGGTAGATATTCCTGTAATTGGAGTCCCGCGATCTATTGGTTATGGGTTTGGCGAGAAAGGAATAAGTGCACTTTCGACTATGCTCAATTCCTGTTCGCCATTGGTAACTGTGAATATAGATAATGGGTTCGGAGCAGGTGTTATTGCGAGTAAAATCGCAAATAGGGTGTCCAAATTTCGAAAACAGAAATAAATTTGGTGAAATTTCTTTATGAATGAAAAATATCAAAGATTCAGCGTTTCATTACCTAAGGATCTCTTAGAGGAATTCGATTCTGTACTTAATTTAGTTGGAATGTCTCGTTCTGATGCAATAAGAAAGGCAATGCGAGACTATATTACAGATCTTCGATGGTTATTAACTCCCAAAGAAGGAATTGTTGTAGGATCCGTTACCCTAATTTTAGATCATGAACAAAGGCAAGGAATCATGGATGAATTAAATGAACTGGAGCATCATTATCTCAATATCATTACAGCTTCGTTACATATTCATCTGGATGAGCGAAACTGCATGTTAGTATTAACTGTACGTGGTAATGCTGAAGAAATCCAAAATCTAAATTTAGAATTACAAAAAAAGCCTGAAATTAAAGAAACAAAATTAACATTAATTTCCACGGGAAAAAAGGTTGGATAATAAGAATATATAGATGTTAAAAACTTAGAAACCCTTCTAAATTTTCCTCAATCCAAAAAATCTTGTAAAACCTATTGATTTTGCTATTTTAAATAGCGAAATAGGAATTAATAACGAAATCCTGCTTTTTTTAGAATGTGTGGGTCTTTTAAGCATTTTTTAGAGATTAATTTTCACAACCATTTAATCAATCTAATTTAAAATTAAAAAGTTGGATCGAAAAAAATAGCAGGAGGTAAATGAATATTCAAACCATAATATACTGGACAACAATTTGCCAATTTCTAATAAATATCGGAATTTTTGCTTTATCTTTCTATGTATTATTCCGTAAATGGCACCAAGCTTCTACCAGATATATCTCGGATCTTCCCTTTATTCTGGCTTTAAGTTATGTTTTCTTAATAGCAGATCGATTAGACAGTGTACTAGGGTTAAGTGGGATTATGCCAATTACTCAAATAAGCCAACTAATCAATATATTCGGATTTGTCGTAGTTCTTGGAATGAATTTAATAATTATGCTGACTATTTGGATTCCCAAACGGAAGAGGGTACGATTATTTTTCATGATTGCTTGGCTTATTTTATGGATTTTCATGATAATCATCTTAATATCGTCGCCTGATACTATTCACTCAATATTATTCCTCATGTCACTTCCAACCTTGATATTAATGGCGATTACTTGGTATTTCTGTTATTTTCAGAAACGGCTGTCCATCATCAATCCATTACTCGTAGGAATTGGAACTACTGGCATCATCTTCGCAACATTATTGAAGGCTGTTTTCATAATGATTGGAACCCCTATCGGTTACGTTTTTACAGATCTACATTGGATAGCACTTTGCGTAGACATTCTCAGTTATTCCATAATGCTTGTTGGATTTTCAAAAAAGATGTCGTATTAAAAAAGTGAATTTCCTATCTCTTTTTAATAAGAGAGAGTCAAATCTTTTATTTTTTCTTTTTTTAAAATTATTTTGTCATTAAAACGCCAATAGGAAGGCTCGCTTTACGCCATTCGGCGACTTTCCCTGTGTAGCTCGTTTCGATTTGGATTCGGCCATGAGTCCCTAAAATAAACATAACCGAATTCTTCTTCAATTGTTTAAACATCCCGGTCAACCATTTTGAAGTTCTCAGAATAAGTCTAGAAATTAGTTCCTCAGGCGGACTCTTTTGAAATTGCATAGATCGCTTATACAGATTTTCAAAGTCAAGAAAGTGAAGGGAAAGAAAATTAACACGATTTAGCATTTTAGATCCTTGAACCCACGTATTCATGTCATTTGCCGTTGGAATTTTTTCAGCAGATACTGAAAATCGCTGGAGATCACTTTCTTGACCTATCATTGTCACGGTTTTCCCCTGGTCTTGGAGGAATTTGATCAAATGAAAGCTCTGATTTTCGGACCCCCCTAGAATGAGGGCATTCAGCATATCAAGGGTATAAGGATGTGCGGTTTCAAATAGCAACAGATACTGCGATTCACGAATTACAAATTCTGGTTTGTACATGGTTATTTCAAACAAACCAAAATTATCTAGGATTACCAGAACCACCTGCTCGACAGAGGCGATCGAAATGCCTTCAATTGGCGAGGGAATGGTAGGGGGTGGAGTTAATCCAATTAATTTTAGGAGTGTGGAGGGAATTTGTTCTGCGGTTCCAGTGAACGTAGGCAGTTCATCAGTGCTCATTTTCAGACTCATCTCTGAATTGTTAGTTATAAAATTTGAGCTGAACTTTAAGAATTATTTGGCTGCATAATTTTGAAATTTAAAATATTAAAAAGAATTGGTTTTATCTGAAAATAAAAATAATGAAATCATTCGGAATTCGTTGAGATAAATTCTGCTATAAAAATCAATTCAAAGTCCTGAATTTCCTTTACTATTAAGCCCCCAGCGGGGATCGAACCCGCGACCTGCTGATTACCAATCAGCTGCTCCACCTACTGAGCTATAGGGGCATTCTTAATAAATTTTCGAGCTTTAACGAACTTATTCGTATATGAATGTAAAAAGTTCGGTCCTTTTATAAAATTTTTCACCTTGAAGTTACGAAACATGCTTGTTATCCACCGTGTATAGAAGATATAAAGGTAATTTGATCGCCATCAGATAAAGATGTTTTTAAATTTTGTAATGTTTGAGCTTCTGAGTTATTAATAAAAATTAAGATTTCAGATCTAATGTCTTGAGTTTTCTTGTTTATTATCATGTCCTTGAAATTGTTTCCCATATCATCTGCTAATTTTATGATTAAGTCTTCTAAAGTGAAATCTGATTCAGTTAGTGTTAAACTTAGTTCTTCCTTTCCAATGTATGCTTTTAACGAAGATAAAAAGCGAATCTGGAGATGAATTTAATGCTCAACTCTTTATATTTATTATTTTACCGAAATTTATTAAATAATTTATAGTTATTTGCATTAAATTTTTCTAAAACATAAGAAAAGCAAATTTTGAAGATTAGGGATTGAACCCTTTATTGTCATCCATTTGTTCTTTGTTACGCTCTATAACAGCTAATCTAGTTATATAGCCCGCAATTTTATTTCTAAAGTGTTTAGAGGTACTTCTTGCAATTTTCCCTAATATTAGTTTATTATGATTAAAATCCTTGTCAAAGTGATTCCCGAATTGATGGTAGATATCATGTGCTAACCTTTTAATGGTTTCTGTCCGAACTTTGCCACACATACCAGTATCACACAAAAATTTCAGTTGCAATTATTATTCATATTTAATTAAAAAAATTTTCGTAACTATTAAAGAATTATTTAAGCATTAAAATTGTTAAAAATTTATTCTTCGTTCATTAATAAATTCCTCAAACCAAATTAAAGATATTGTAAAGTCATATTTTTAAATAATCTATGTTATAAATCTCCTTTTCTTTAACCTAACGGTTCTAACTCCGCTTTGTTTCGTTATAGAATTTTCTAAAACCGATTTTGTGGAGTTTATTAATCTATTTTTCAAAATTAAAAAGTAAATAATTAGGAGACGCGAAAAGTGAAACCTGAAGTTTTATTATTCCATCCTCCAAACATTTTAGACCCAAAAGCATTGAAAAAAGCTGTTATGTATCCTTTAATGTACGGTTACGGATTGTTACATATAGCAGCCTATATAAAAAAGCTTCATTATAACATTGAATGTTGGAATATTCCTTTAGCATACTATTACGGTCTCAATAACGATAATATCGAAGAAAAAATCAAAGGTTATAACCCAATCCTTATAGCCATTGAATTAAATTGGCTCCATTTAAGTAAAGGCGCTTTAGATTTAATAGATTACTTGAAAAAATTATTTCCAAATAGTCTTATTGTAGTAGGCGGCGTTCATGCCACCATTTTTGCTGAAGAGATAATGCGATCTAATAATATGATAGATATCGTCGTAAAAGGTGAAGCCGAGCAAATAATGCAAGAAATTCTTGAAAAGCTGAATAATAATCGTAATATTAACGAAATTCCCGGAACTATCTCACGATCTAATGGAAAAATAGTTAATAATGAAGGCAAAAATATTATTGAAGATATTAATAAGATTCCTCCCTATTCAATTGATTATCTTAGACCAAAGAAAAACGATTTATTATCGAGAAAGAATGATATGAACTCAAAAGGTAAAATTTTAAACCCTGACGAACTAGCGATGGTAAATACTTGCCGTGGGCCATGTGTTTATAATTGCACGCATTGTGTGGGGAGTCATATTTACTATTCACTTTCATCGCGTTCAAAAATAACATTTCATTCCTGCTCCTGGGTAATTGACCAAATTCAAAAACTTATAGAACTCGGTTTTAAGCGAATAGGAATTCAGGATTATTGTTACAGCAATCCGCAGTTCATTAATGAATTAGCAAAGGCAATTCAAAAAGAAAAATTATCTGATTCCTTAGAATTCTTTAATTTTGCCCTTGTTCCGACAGAGCAAATAAATTACGAGATATTAAATAATTTAGCAAAGGCAGGGGTTGATAATATTGATGTTGGAATAGAATCTGGCTCTGATCGTATTCTTTCTCTCTTAAGGAGGCCCTATAATACCCAACAGGCGTCTGCTTTCATCAAGAATGCGGTTAAGAGTGGAATTATTACAAAGACTTTTTGGATGATAACTGGATTCGAGAATCAAGATGATTTAGCGGCTAATCAAAACTTTTTAAAATCCACAATCGAAATGGGTGGAATTCCGAAATGGGTTACGTCATTATGTATTTTACCTCAAACACAGCTTTTTAAAAACTCAGAAAAATATCAACTTAAAATGAGATTTTCCTCCTTTAACGACTATCTAAAATTCTCTACCGAGCAATGTAATCGTAATGCGTATTATCCTAACTTAATGACCCATGAAACCAATTCAATGAATGTATTTGATATACTGAAGGCAGTTAATGATTTTAAATCTGCCATAATACATAACAAGGGTTTAATTATCGAAAAACAAAAAGAAATAATGAAATACCTCTCGCCTGTTCATCCAAAATTGGATGAAAATCAATTGATTCAACGAATTGAAGCGGGTTTGGAATCACTTCGTGGAACATTTTTTTAATTTTAAACTTTGTATTTTGTCTCATAGGTCAGAAGCGAAGAGAAGGTTTTAATCGATTTAATCCATATTCCTTTTTAGCGAACATATTTAAAAAACTCATTTAAAGAAATATTTTATGAAAAAAATCAAGGCTGTTGTATTTGACTTAGATGGGACTCTAACATATTTTACCATAGATTATATGGCTGCAAGACGAGAAGTCATTGAAAAATTGATTTTAGCAGGAGTACCTGATTCGCTTGTGACTGAAAACCAAAGACTTATGGATATTATTAAGGTAACTGAAAAATTTTTTAATGAAAAGAGTGAAACCCGAGAGAAAATACCAACTATTAAAAAACAAATCGATTTTATAATCACAAATTATGAAATGGATGGTGCCCGTAAAACAGATTTAATCCCAGGTGTTAAGGAATTATTAGCCTTTTTAAAACAGAGTAAATACAAAATAGGATTATTTACACTAGAAAATAAAAAAGTAACGAATTATGTTTTAAATAAGTTTTCAATCGGATTATATTTTGATTCGATTATAACTCGTGATGATGTTCATAATCCGAAACCTCATCCGGAACATCTAAGAATGGTACTTAATCAATTGAATGTTTCAGCAGATGAAATAATTGTTGTTGGTGATCATCCGATAGATTTTGAATGTGCAAAACAATTAAATGCTTTCACCATCGGACTGATTAGTGATCGTCACACGAAGGATGAATTATTAGAGTCCGGAGCAAATCATACTGTTATAAATTTATTAGATATCCTTAAAATATTAAAAAAGCTTGAAAAATAGCCTTAGGAATACGCTCTTATTATTGAATTACAGATCTTTAATTGATTTCTTTAGATTTTATTCACCGATTATTGTTAAATAAAGGATTCTTTCTCTACTTTGAGTATCAAACTCATAAAATACTAATTGTTGCCATGTTCCGTGGATCAGCTTTCCGTTTTTGAATGGAACTGTCAAAGAGGGTCCAATTAAAGAGGCTCTGACATGGGAATGTCCATTGTCGTCTCGCCACGTCATATGATGTGCATAATTAATATTCTTCGGCGCTATTCTCTCTAACATGGCAGGGAAATCTTGTTTAAGCCCTGGTTCAAATTCAATTGCAATTATTCCTCCAGTCGCTCCGGCTATAAAGATATTACAAATACCATTTATAAAGCCTGAGTCCTTGATTTGGGTTTCAACTTCTGGAGTTATATTCACCATATCGTTTTCGCCTTTGTCCAAAAATTCAATTGTAGAAGTAATTACCGCCATTTTTAATCTCCATCTTTTATTACTATATTCAAAAATGGTTTAAAATATTTATTAAAATTATTTAATAATGTGAATAGTAATTAATGAGCTACTCTCATAGTAAAAAAATCAAAGATCTGGTGTTCAGTTTCGATGGAAACTATCATTGAGCTTCTCAATGTGTCAAAAACCTATTTTCTAGGAGAAATTGAAGTTTACGCACTACGTAAAATTAATTTGAAGATTTATCGAGGTGAAATGCTGGGAATAATGGGGCCGTCTGGAAGTGGGAAAACCACTTTACTTAACCTTATTGGAACGCTAGACAAGCCCGATGCAGGTAAAATATTCATTGATGGAATAGATGTAAATTCGTTACATGAAGGTGAATTAGTCAATTTAAGACGAAGGTCCATCGGATATATTTTTCAATTTTATAATTTAATTCCTATCTTAACGGCGTTGGATAATGTTGGGTTACCAATGCTTTTAGCTGGTGTTAGTAAGGAAAAGCGTGAAAAAAGAGCTATTGAGTTATTAGAATTGGTGGGATTGAAAAATCGAATATATCATAAGCCCGATGAATTAAGCGGTGGAGAACAACAAAGGGTTGCCATTGCGCGGGCGTTATCCAACAATCCAGCAATAATTCTAGCTGATGAACCGACAGGCGATTTGGATGAAGAAACGGGTATTGAAATAGTTAAACAGATGCGGGCAATAATTGAGAAAGAGAAAAAAACCCTAATTATTGTCACTCATGATCCAGTCATATCAACCTATACAACACGTATAGTAAATTTAAGAGATGGTCAAATAGTTAAAAAAGAATTAAGATGAAAGAAGTTAAGGTTTATTTCATTAATAATTTACTGAAATCCTTTAACAAATCTATTCC
>Ga0315277_10003248_pt1 | contig 22105 bp, 21 predicted proteins | sample YL17G05_15_MG_FD_203695 | JGI IMG/M metagenome (GOLD analysis project Ga0315277, IMG submission 203695) | Sediment microbial communities from Yellowstone Lake, YNP, Wyoming, USA - YL17G05_15 | ecosystem: Environmental > Aquatic > Freshwater > Lake > Sediment | place: USA: Wyoming | collected...
GTTGATTGCACTGATGACATCATCAAAATCCTTGTTCGGCTCGAGATTGAACACTATCCCAACATATTCACCGGGATTGACGCCGTTTGGCTGGACCGGCGAATCTGAATCTGCTGAAAAGCCAGAGGTTGTCTCAAACGGCGGCGACAGGTTTTGTCCACCACACAAATTTTTTGGAGTCGCGAACTGAAAGAACGAAACGCCGGTGGGATTGTCAATTGCCGCGATTCCGAGTAGTGCACCATCATCAAAATACACATCGCAAATGGAACTGTAAATAGGGACAGCTACGTCATAAAGGGAACCGGCTGGACCATCGTTGTAGAAACGAAAAAGCACCTGATTCGTCCCGTAAGAACTAACATCAACACAAAGCTGCGCCCCAACAGAAGTTGACGTGTTGTTTGTAATCTGGGCGAAGCTATACAAATCAGCTTCTGTTGGTGCAGCGATTAGACACACAATTAAAATTAAAATCAGTTTACGCATTTATCATCCTCCCCCCACTTACTAAGCTAATTTACGCAACTTCAGGCCAGCAACACAGAAGCCGAGAATGCCAAGAAGGACCGCAGCCGGAACGGGGACGGGGTTGCCCACATAGAGGTGGTCCATCGTGGCGAAGTAGCTACTCTGGATCGACATGCTTGTAATCGGAGAATCGGAAATGAAACCCGTAAACGCGTCCCAATTCGATGTGTCCGAGTACGTATAGCTTCCGCCGCTCATCAGATTGATCGTGACGGTGCCACCATTCACAAAGTTTCCGTAAAGGTCGGTCACCCAGAATATCCCGCCAACCGCACTCGGCTTCGGTCCAGTGAAGGTGACAGTGACGGCTTGCCCTTGATAATAGTTTGCCACTGCGCCACCAGGACCATCGGGTGGTGGTATTGGTTGGCCGGAGAGACCGCTAGGAGAAGATATATCGTACGCCCAGCCCAGCCCGCCGGAGAACGACTGAGGACTGGAAATGGCAGGGTCTACAATAGTCGTCCACGGCGCGTAGTTCCAATTTTCCAGGTAGTATCCCGGCTGGAGCATCGCTGTGAAAGTAGCCTCGTTGGTGTATACCGTCATGTCCGCTAATGCCGGCGCAGCTACAAACGCACACATTACTGCAATAAATATTATTCTTTTAATCATGATTTATAACCTCCAACCACTGATTAACGAATGAATCTGAAGTTAATTTGTTGACCCCGCACCAGTAGGCATTCGAGGAACCGGAAGCTTGGATATTGCCGATAGTTGAGCAATGCTTTATGCCAGACCTCGGTCCCTGCCTAAGCACGGGGAAAAATTCATTTCATTAGGCAGTTTCGGGAGGTCCGCGGGCTGCGAGTATAGTTGGTATGAATTGCGACTTTCGCAAAAGGGACGCAATTGTCCCCTTGTAGTATTCCTGTGAAATATCTTCGGCTGTGCAGTCAGGCTGAACGAAACAACAAACCTGTGCAGAGCAGAGGGATTCTGGCCCTATAGCATGGCTGTGCCCAATCTGGAAAGGACCACCATCGTGATACCATTCCGGGATACAGCCGAAGGACAACTTCTTCACAAATGGAGCAGACTTACACAGGCCCAGGCCGATCAGGGCATACAAACATAGACTGAAGCTGCCCGCCCCATCTGTGAGGATTAGCAAAGGTTGAGTTTCAGAGGCCGGTGCAGTATCCGCACGTGCCTGTGGTAAAAACTCTATAGATAACTGGGCAAAATCCGCAACGACAGGGTAACTTGATTGGGCGAGACAATTCGTGTGCCCCGGATTAATTGGGACGCGCACATGCTGTGATTGTGGACATCCGGCGTCCGGAGCAAAAGTTGGAGTCATATCGGCATAAGCGGTCGCTGTGACAGCCAAACCGACAAGAATTGAAAGACCCATCCTTACCAGATGAATTATCATATATCACCCTTACATCCTTAATATTTAATTCATTCTACCAGAAATTTTCGCGCAATGTCAACAAGAAATCCTTAAATAACACGTTTTGCTGTTAAAATAGGTAAAAATACTTATTATCGACTATAACTATTGTTTTTACAATAACTTACAATCGAACATCAACGAAAACTCTCAGTTTCTACCGGAGTATTGTCGCGATTATGTCAGGTTATTCCCCCTTCTCGTTGATGAAAAATATTGTAAAGCTTTTCTGCGAAACAAACGTTGAACAGGGCGCCAGTATTGCTGTACCGGCATTCAGAGGCCTTTTTTGTTCATGTTCGAGAAGATGTCATCTTTGTACGCATACTGGGTTTGGCTTGCGCGCTTGCCGGCCCTTGCCGGGGACCGGAATCGGGCACAACCACTCTATCCATCAGCCAAATCTCGCCGAACAGCAGTAGCACAGCGACAGGCATCATGACAAAGCCGGCGAAATCGTGGAAGAACTTCTGTGCCGTCTCCACGCTGATGTACAGCATGAGCATCGCCGTGGCGAAGATCCGGACCATGTTGCAGACGACCGCCACCGGGATACTCGACGCGAGCAGGACGGCCTTCTGCCACCGAGGACGCTTCACCATGTACGCGATGAACGCCGCGACAATCACGAACGCCATCAGCATTCGAAGGCCGCTGCAGGCCTCTGCCACCGCCAGAGGGGTATTGCCGTTCAGCATTACGACATTTCCCTGCTGGCCAACCCGCACACCAAACACCTCTAAAAAGAAGACCGAGCCTGTAGTGGCAATTCTCTGCAAGGGCCCGCTGATCAGGTTATGAACGCATTCCGGAAAAGGAACCATGAGAAACAGCAAGAGTAGTATCCACAAGATGCGCCGAAACACCTGCCACCCGGCGACCATAAGAACTATCCCTGTCACGGTCAGCACCAGCGCGTATCGTTCCGCCGAGCCACGTGCGAGAAGCAGACCGCAGATTCGGCCAGTGTGCGCCAACAGAATCAGGACGATCCCTCCCCACCAGCATGGCACAAGCAGACACTGCCTGAGCATGTTCCTCTCACGCCAGACCAGAAACAGGGCAACCAGTGGAACAAGCTGACCTGCAGAATAGTCGTCGTCGGTCTGCCATGTATTGAAAAGGTCCGTCATTGTCGGCCAATACGACCACGTGGTAATGGCTATCAGCATTAATACTAACGCAATGAGTTTCAAGCGGTAATCGCTCGCTTGATCCCTTCCGGACATTCCCAGAGAATGTCGGCGGCTAATAAGGTTTTTGACCACACTCCCTCTCATACTATTTCCCTTCGAGTAACTCGTGGGATTGACTTGAGCTCCGGTCCTTTTCGAGATCCACAAACAGCATGGTTATCGACGAGGCTGAATCAGCGGCAAAGGCGCAGGCCAGCCGTGTGGCTGCGTCGGAAGTCGCGGTCTCTGCTGATGAAGCAGCGATCTGTACTTGGGCGACACAATGAACCATACTGGGGCCGCGTCGAACTTTTGACCGAAGCGCCGAACGGTCGCCGTAACACTGCCCGTCGGCCATGTAGTAGTAAAGAACCGTCTTTTTCTCAGGGTCCAGCGCGCCCCCACGGGAGAATTGAAGAATCCTGCATGGCAGCATCGTCCCGTCGTCTAACGGCAACTCCATGGATTGGTCATCCGTAAGCGTAGAGCCAGCCACGACGTTGCATATCTCCGGGGGGTGGCCTACTAGCATACGCGTGACGCCGGTGGCAGCGATAAACAGAGAAACGGAGCCGATACCACTCCTGTGGGAATATCGACGGTTGATATAGGCATCGGCGCCTATCTGGCGAGGAATGGTTTCATCCAGAGGTAAATCCTGGCCCGTCCAATCGCCAATCTGCATTGGGAATCCCTCCAACGCGTTAGTGTCTATTGGACTGTTGCTCGTGGGAGTCAATAGTCGTGCTGCTAGAACTCGATACGTCAAACCAAGGATGAGTATCATAAAACTGGCTGTGATCGCAGCAGCAACAACCGATCTTCGATTTAGATTTTCACTTGTCATTAGCACTACAGCGCAAACTAAGCTCAAGAATTCACGCAGCCTGTGTCGATAAGTTCTTATAAGTGCGGTACTTATAAGGAGAACGGACATGGATGCGAAAACTATTAAGAACACGGGACGTAAACTGAGGACATTTCTGGCTGAATTCAACGATTGTTTCAGCCGCAGCGACCAGCGGGCGCACCTGCAAACTTACCTCAACGGACAACTGTCCGACCTCGAACGTAAGAGCATCGAGCCTATTGCATTGGCGGCAAACATCCCGCCGAGGACTTTGCAGTACTTTCTCTCTACAGCGCCCCGGGATGGACCTCGCCTGCGGGATCGACTTGAGTGGATGGTTGCTCGTGACCACAGTCATCCGCAAGCCATAGTTATCATTGATGAGAGCGGGAACCCCAAGAAGGGCAAACATACTTGTGGGGTGCAGCGGCAGTGGTGTGGAAACACCGGCAAGCGTGAACTGGGGGCGGTTAATCTCTTCCGGAAATGGGCTATATCTGTCATAAGTGCGCAGACCTGCTTCAACATGTCCAACGGGTATTTTTTGGTAAAGGCTGGCTAAACCGGCTACCATTGCTGTTGTGGTATCGCCTTGAAGTAAAACAATATCGGGCTTAATATTAACAATAACTTTTGTCAATCTTCCCACAACTTTTTCTGTTAGAGAAGCTAAAGTCTGGTTTCTCTCCATAAGGTCAAGGTCAATTTGTGGCTCGATTTCAAAAAGGGAAAGGACCTGGTCTAACATTTCACGATGTTGTGCCGTTACGCATACAATGGATTCGATTAAGTTGCTATGTTTCTCCAGCTCCTTAACCACTGGTGCCATTTTGATAGCTTCCGGTCGTGTGCCGAAGATTGAAGGGATTCGCATTAGTTATGCGCCCCTTATTTTTTTAGCGATACACCACGTACCGCAGAAGACATCCCTGGTCCGAAATCCGCCGACCTTTCGATATTATCCCAATTCTCTTTAAACCATTGCACAGTATTCTTTACACCTTCCTCAAAAGATGTTTTTGGTTCATATCCTATACACTTCTTGGCCCTTTCGTATGAGCCAAGCAGGCGTGGTTTAGTGTCCCATTTTCTTCGCTGCAAAAACGTAATCGGAGCTTTATTCCCTGTATACTTGTTTATCATATTGACCAGGTCGATGACTTTTGTCTCTTTTCCGGATGCAAAGTTAAACGCTTCTCCGACGGCATCTTCGAAGTATCCTGACCTGAGTAAACCATCCACAATATCACCGACATAGGTAAAATCCCTGCTTTCTTCGCCAGTTCCTGTGATAGGAAGTGATAAACCCTTCATAGCCCAGTAAACAAAATTGGGAATGACGTTTCTATATTGTCCGGGAACTTCTCCAGGGCCAAACGAGTTAAAGAAGCGCGCCTTAACAACCTTAAGACCATACTGTTTATGGAAGTAATTGCAGTATAACTCTCCCAGCATCTTTGTGACTTGGTAAGGCGTTGATAAAGTTAGAGAAATGTCATCCTCTTTTAACGGAAAATTTGTACTCTCTCCATATATGGAGCAGCCCGAGGACGAGTAAACAAATCTCTCAACACGGCCGTAGATCGCAGAATACTCCAGCATCTTGAGCATGCCAAACCCATTTGTTCTCAGGTCTTTTTCCGGGTAGTCTATTGAGTTTTGATTGGCAAAGAACGCTGCAAGATGAAAAATCACAGCGGGTTTCTCGTTGAATACTCTCTTTATATCGACGTCGTTGGCTACATCCCCCTTGACGAACAAAACGTTGTTCGAGCTTGGAATATTCCACTCGTACGCTGAAGAGAGGTCATCAAGCACAATCACCATAGCTCCAAGTTCGAGGAGAGCTTTGGTAAGCCTGCTGCCAATTGCACCGGCCCCACCTGTTACCAAAATGATTTTGTCTTTGTAGCTATCCAAATATTCAGTCATTTTATCATCCTTCTAATAATTCTCTAAAAATTTTTTCGTAGATATTAACAGCATACTCTAGGGAAAAATAGTTGTGGGCGAACTCTAAGCCACTTTTGCCCATGTCCATTCTAAGCCGGTTGTCACTCTCCAATGTTAGAATTGCGTCGGCAATACCGTCCTCATCGTCGGGCAACAGAGAAAAACCGCATTTAGCCCGCTTGACAATGTCATGCCCATCGCTTTCCCTGTTCAGAACAGCAACAACTGGCAAACTACCCGCCATATACCCCATAAGTTTACCTGGAACTACAGGTGTTTTGTTGTGCTTACTTAAGCACACTAGACCGACATCAGCTTGTTCCAATAAAAAGGGGTAGTCCTCTCTGCAAACGAAGGGCTGAAAAGAGACATTTGAAAGCTTTAGCTTTTGCGCTTTATTCTTCAGATTCTTCTTTGCAGTCCCATCGCCGACGAAAAGAAAATGTGCATTGCTCCTATTGTGAAGTTTTTCGGCTACATTAATAATCACATCAAGCCCCTGGGCCGGACCAAGTATCCCGGCAAATAATATTGTGAATTTAGAATCAACGTTGTGTAACTGCCTACAATTATTTCTTGTATCCCCAGTTTTATAGCAATGTATCCAGTTGTAAATAACCACCACCTGATCAGGCAGCAAGTGTTTCCTTTGGATCAGAAATTCTTTATTTCCGCCAGAGTGAACAGTAATTCTATCGACTCTTTTATATATCCACCTCTCTATGCTTTCAAAGAACTTGATTGCCAAGCGATTATTCATAATATCTAAATCGATTGCATTTTGAGGGAAAATGTCCTGAATATTTAAGATAAGTTTGCAAGAAAAACGCTTTTTTGTCCATATCCCAGCAGCACCTAAAGTCAAAGGTGGCGAATACACTACTATCAGATCCGGCCTGTTTAACACGAACTGTCTTACCGATCGATAAAAGACATAAGGTAGAATTAAATGGGCCAATCCTCTTCTCAAATATCCAACATTGTGAATGCGAGGACCTTTCGTCCGAATTACAGTAATCCCATCCTCATCCGCAATATCCTGGGGCGGGATCGAAGCGTATTCTTCCGTCAAATTGTAGCGGGGCATTGTGGTTACTACAGTGACCTTGTGTCCTCTATCTTTCAACGCGTTAGCAAACTCATGCATAAGGTGCGATGCTGAGCGTATTTCCGGTGGATAGGAATCGGTTAGAAGGAGAATTCTCATATTTTGGTTGTCCCTCATAATATTGGCAAAGGATATCTATATTGCTTAACTTGCGGAGTCAAACGAGAATGATCCGTTTCTTGATCGGAGATAAGGTGTCTCGGAAGAAACCCCTTATGGGAATCACTATATCTTCGAATCCAAGTTTGTTGATCTTTCTTTTTACATAATTGTAAGAAGTAGATGTGAACGTCTTATGTGACGCCTTGGTCAAACCTGCTTGCCTTTCTTTTTCTAATTCAGTAGGGTCAAATCCTTGAAACGAATCACATGCATAAATTATCTTACCGACATCTTTTGCTCGCAAATAGTTGGCCATCAATGATACTAGTACCACATCGCGAGCTTCCACATTCAATAATTTTGCCTTTTACCCTGAGAACCATTCCTAACAATTTCAGAAGCTCATCAATGCCATGATTTGGTTGCAGATTTGTCTCGTAGTTGACCAGTTTGGTTCGATAGAGGAAAGGAAACGTTAAAAGAAAGTTATTCAATACAGAGGGTGGAATTGCGCGTTTGACCTTAAGTTTCAATGTCATTTATGATGTCCTCCAGAAGTGGACGTGGAAAGAAGATTGTTAACAAAAAGAATTCACACAGACCTTTCACAATTACGGTCTGGATTTTGAGTTTCCGTTGGTTATGTCGGCAGGTCCTTTTGCCGCTGGCGAAGTTTCTTGACCTTGCAGCATATCTCGAATTCACTAATAGCGCGCAGCGTGCAATATGTCAACCCGGGCCTGCCATCTAGGAATCCAGCTCGCAGAAGATACATGTAAATAAATACAAGAAGAGGGCGACACGGCATTCTGAAAGAGAGACGCTTCAGGGCATTTCTCCTTCTTACCGGGTCAGGGCTAATCAATCCTAACCAATCGATTCGACCATGCTGAAGTTCTTTCATTGTTTCTTCTGCTTCATATGTGCTTGTCTTGTTCATCTTTCCAAACCAAGCCTCAAAGCCCTTACTTAATGTATAGTGTAAAAAGTCGCATTTCAAGAATCCTGTTGCCCCATCTATTATTGCAACCGGATTAGCTCCTCTCTCCCAGCGTATTTTGTTGGGCTTCCAAAGCCTTGCAAACCAGCAATTATATACATTTCCATGTTTGAGCCATTTACCCATGAATATATTTTTGCGCCTTACTAAATATGCCACCTCAGGCCGTGAAGTGTCTGAGGTTAACTGAATAATCTCATGCGCTAATTCAGGCAAGGTGACTTCGTCAGCATCTACATACCACACCCAAGGATGTTTGAAATCAATGTTCTCAACCGCCCAGTTCTGGTTGTTAGCTCGGCCGTCATATTTACGTTGGTAAAACCGAGCACCTGCAGCGCGGGCAATCTCTTCAGTACGGTCTGTACTATATGAATCCAGGACGACAATATCATCCGACCATGAAACAGACTCCAAGCAACGCGGCAGATTGTCTTCTTCATTTAACGTCTGAATGAATACGGAGACAGACATAATCGTATCCTCGAATCTAGTAACTTTTGCATCTGTTGTCAGCGATTTCAAATCTGCTGTTCGACGAATTGTGTGTTAATGTCAGACCCAGAATGAACCACGAATACGCGTCCAGAGGAGTCCCAAAAGACAGCAGCCAATTCTCACTGATCGATTGTACGATCCCGAACGCCAAGAGGGATAGGCCTAGAACTGCGTAGGGATCCTTTCGCTTCAGAAAGGTGCCGCCAACTGATACCAGGAAGATAATGAACAGTATGCCTCCGGGCCACCCATAAGACTGAAATACAGACAAGAAAGCATTATGCAGGTTAAGTTCCCGATCATATGTGCTACTTTTGGTGGATAATTCCCCTCCAAACTTTGCCAGGGGGCCTTCGCCAAATATATTTGCGATGGAAAGTCTGCCTGTGCCTTTCCGCCAGTATTCTAATCTATTTCCAAGAATATCCTCATAGTCACCGGTTACCCTTAGATGCTCCGTGGCGCGACCAGTGTCTATTCCTGGCCGAGTTAGCCAGATGGAGGAGATGACCAGAATCAGAACAAGAAGCCCAAGAATTACTCGTGCCCTACGCCGAGGTATAGCGGTCGTACTACTGCACATGGCAGCAAATAGACAGGCGATTATCCCAATCACAGTCCCGAAAACATCGGTTCTTGTCCGTGTTAACACAAGGCATAATATCGCAATTGAAAGTAACGCCCAATATCCCCAGACTTTTTTAGATCGTGTGTGCAAAATACTCCAAAACAGCAGTAGACAAGTCAAGCCAAACATCTGGCCGGCAATGATAGAATCGCTATAGGCCCCCTTGAATCTTGTGGAGATCCCCTGATAACTTGCCCAAGAAGAACCAGACTTAAGCAAAGCCACGCTACCAACAGCCAGAAAGCCTAAAGGTACCAGTGCGATGTTTATACAACGCTCCTTGGAAATACCTCTCATTAAGTCGGCACCGCTCACACATAACAAATACACCATGCCTGCAAACACCATAAGAAATGCAAGATTGCCCAACCAGTTTTCCTGGGCAACGCATGATGTGATGCCCACAGACAGCAAACCGGCCAGACATGCCTTTACGCGTAAGGGTAACTCACTGCCGTGCTGGCATGTCCGTCGCTGGGAACGTTTCCAGACACTAAAGAGGACACCTACAATCACTGCGGCAGTGACCACCGCTATTTGCACTCGCCAAACGTACCCAGTCAAGAAAAATAGGTGCGATTTCCCGACCAGCCCGGAGAAAAGCAGACAATATATGAGCACCGTACCGAACGTCAGCCCGCGCCTGCCCGGAGATGCAACATTATTGGCCTTGTTCGCGACGGCAATTTTGGCGTTATCTCGAAACGCAACTGTTAGCATACCAATATCTGTTTTTCTTTTACTGATCGTGTCATGCAGCATCTCAGTGTCGATGTTCAAAGAACAAGGTAAGGTCGATCTGAAACACTACATGCTAACGCCGTGTGCAAGTTTCAAATTCAACACTGATATAAAAAATGCCCTCTGGTCGATGGAATTAACAGACAAAAACAAAAACGATTCCATTGGCCAACGAGGGCATAAAAATGAACCTTAACGATTTTATCGTAAATGTCTTCTGCGAAACTGATGATTTTATGAAAAAATATTTCCCGGACAGAACTCTTAGAACCAGAGGCCCAAAGCCACAACTGGCTGATAGCGAAGTACTTACGATGGAAATTGTCGGCGAATTTCTCGGTCTCGATACCGATAAGGCCATCTTCAGTTTCTTCAAAAGATTTTACCGCCATTTCTTCCATAAGCTCACCTGCCGTGAAACGTTCCTGCGACAGGCAACGAACCTCTGGAAAGTCAAACACAGATTTTTTGAGCACATAACGTCTCGCTTTAGAGACAATGTTGTCGTCATCGACAGCATTCCGATGCCTGTTTGTAGATTCGCCAGAGCCCGTCGCAGCAGAGTATTCAGGGGGCTGGCCGCCTACGGCAAGGAGCTTGGCTCGCAAACCTTCTATGGGTTGAGACTTCATTTGAAGATTAACTCGATTGGAATGGTTGAGTCCTTTGAGTTTACGCCAGCCAACACCCACGACATCAAAATGGTCGAAGAACTCGCAGAAGGCAACAGAGGTCTTTTGCTGGGTGATAGGGGATATCTTTCCGAGCCGCTTAAGAAGCAACTGCTGGAAGAACAAGCACTTGAGCTTTCCGTGCCGACCAAGTATGGAAAGACGACCGAGCTTAAACCCACACAACTTCGCGTTCGCAAACGCATTAGACGTCTGATTGAAACGGTGGGCAGCCAGCTGGTCGGCCGGCTTGGCATAAAGAAAGTTCATGCCCGTGACATCTGGCACCTTACCAATAGAATTTGCCGCAAGATACTTGCGCATACTTTATGTGTGCTTATGTGTATAAGGCAAAATCTAAAACCTTTAAACTTTGATAAACTGGTTACTGTTTGAAAACTCGTACATGGCGTTACATGCTATGTTCTTTAACTTTTTATGCATATGGAATTGTATAGGGCGAGAGTTTGTTTACTAATCACTTCAATAGAAAAGTGGGTACGCATTTTTGCGCTGGCAGCATCACCAAGGGCATGAGCTATATGCGGATTATCCATAAGATGCTCAAGATATGACCGAAATAGTTTCTTATCTCCAACTGCGGTAATATACCCGGTCCTGCCGTGGTCAATTATCTCACGAATTGCACCCGCATCATGCGCCACTACGGGCAGTCCTGTTGACATCATCTCTAAGACGGCTTTGGGCATCATTTCTGAGAGGGTTGGAAAAACACCTATGTCGCATCTTGCATATAATTCCGGAAGTTCCTTCCAGGGCACCCTTCCCAGTTGTTTCACATAATCGGTAAGCCCCAATGACTTGACTTTACTCCTGACGCTTTCTTCCAAGGGGCCATAACCCGGAAGTAACAACTCAAATCGCCTGCCGGCGATAGCTAATTCTTGACAGAAATCAAGGAAAGCACTATGGCCTTTCCATGATGTGAAATATGCAGGGTATATGAGCCGTATGATATGATTGTTAGAGTTGCAAGGTCTTGCAACATAACGAAATATGTTCGTATTGACTCCATTTGGTATGAAAGCCGTTCTGTCGGCTATCCACGGTATTCGCCTGAGCATGTCGTAGTGTGACTGTGAAAGAGCAATAATCCAGGGTTTTTCCCACAGTATAAGCGCAATACGTTTCATTGTGCCAAAACCTGTCCATCCGCCGGAGTTCCTGTCTGTCATAACGATATGGTGTTTTTGCCTGTTAATTCTACAGGCCCGTGTAACATCATATAGTTCTCGAAAACCTTGACAGTGTATAACGTCCACTGAATTCACAGACAACCAGCTTGCCAAGGACTGTTTTGCATTTTTGAAGTTATTCGAACGGTCGAAGAATTCAGGCAATTCGACAATGTTGAGACCATAATCTTTCGCTTCCTGTATTGTGCCGGGGTCATATTCTCGTCCGGACGTTGCCAGATATACGCAGGCGCCGGCCTTATGTAGTCCGTATGCATACTGCAAAAACGCAGGGTGTATTCCACGCCCAGTCCATTCGCACATATAAAGGACTTTTATGGCGCCCTCCCGGATTGAATTAGTTACATTCATAATACAACCTCCACTGACGGCAAAGAGATACATTAGCATCTCGACGTTGTTGTGTTACAGGAAACGCATAAATTAAAAAAGGTGACAACAAAAAATTGATGTATCCCAACAAAATCATCAATGTCAAAAACGCTGTTGTCCTCATTTATCAAGACCGGAATACCATCGACAAATGGATAGCAAATTTTGTTTTCCCCGCCGGGGCTCTCCAGATACTCGTCTCTTAACAGCAGTGTTTTCCCTGTGACGGGTCACCGCAGTTTATTTTGCAGGTCTTTGGACAATTTTATTTTCGCCATTTTAAAGTTCCCCAGGCTTCGTTGTTTTGGTTATTGTTCTCAGGAACTTTTTCGTGGACCCCACTACTGCGCTAAAAATAAACTTTTCGCGTTTGCCGTCCACCAAGGTTATGTCTCCAAGAGCGCTTAAGGTGTGAAGACCGTTGGGATAGGGCCCGTGTCTGTCCGGCTCGACAGCGGCCACCGTTTTTTCCTCGAAGTCGCCGGGCGAGAGAGCTACGATTTCGTTAATCATTACTCGCCTGCCATAAACCTGGGAACAGTCCTGGGCCGGACGATAGAGTTTCCCATTGTGGACAAAGGGCGTTCCGCCCGGTCTGGATGACGCAATGTCAATCTTAACCGGTTGTCTGGCGTGAGGAAGCCAGGGACCGAGAAGGGAGTCGGCATAAGAAACATAAAGACTTGCCGAGCCGGTGCGTAGGTCGCCGTAAAAAAGCCACCAGCGTCCGTTAAAGTGAACGATTGAAGGGTCTATCGCGGGGACGTTGTTGAGAAGAACCGCTTCTTTGAAAAGCGTCACTTCGCTGGCGAGGCATGTTTCAGGAACGCAAAACACGTCGCCTTCATACGTGAATAGAAACGGATAGGAAATGTGAAAAGGTGCTGTGATGGCGTCCTTCAAGCCGCCGACAACGGTTGCGTCTTTGATCTCGGCGCCGAGTATTCGGCCTTTGCCTTCTCTGTAATCGAAATACTCGCACAAAAGATACTGTTTGCCGGCCAGTTCGATCCCAAAAGGATCGGCGATGAAAATTCCCGGCCTCGGTCTTTCTGGGAGCCAATGAATCTCAGGTTTCCGCTTCGGGTTAAGAAGAGAATGAATGGGAGCGCGAATCACTCCGACATTAAACAGCTCTCTCTTGAAAACCTTGTGATACAGGAAACGCGGGCATCGAAGAATAGCTTTCATAAGACAACCGCCCCGAAGTGGGCCGATTGGCCTCCTTGAAATAGGTTTGTCATTACCCATTTCATCGGCAGGCCATTTTTGTTTTTACAGTTTTTCATGATTACCAAAAAGTGCGAAAGCACTTACAAAAAGGATTTGCTTTCAACCGAGGTAGAATTTATGCCATAAGGCTAAGTTAAGCAGCTTGTACAGCAAGAGAGCATTATCCCGCAGCCCGTGAACATGTTCGTCTATGCACTTTTCCAGGGCTTTGCGGTCAAAAACGCCCCATCTTAACGTATCGGGGTCCAGAAGCACAGACCGCATGTAATCAGAAAGAGGTTCACGCAGCCAGTAGCTACGAGGGACACCAAAACCGGTTTTTCTGGCATCCAGGAAGGTATCTGGTACGATCCCACGAAGAGCTTGTCGAAGAATCCACTTCTTGTGGCCCCTCTTGACTTTATAGAACGAAGGCAGTCCCATCGCGTAAGTGGTAAGGTCTGCATCGAGAAATGGGACCCGGCTCTCTATGCCATGCGCCATCGTTGCTTTATCCACCTTTTCGAGAAAAGTATCAGGCAGAAGGATCACACTATCGGTATATAGCATTTGCTGAACAGGATCAAAATCTTTCACTTTCTCGTATATCTCTCTGTATCGCGCAAAGGGGTCGAAACGGGAGAGGCTCTTGCGGATTTCAGCGGTGAATACACGTGTTGGCGAACGGTTACAGCTTTCCGACGTTAAGAGCAACGCCATCCGCATCGCACGGTCAGACTGACGCATCGCGCTGAAGAAACGCATCCTTCGATAGTAACTTTGGCTGCGTGGCACCACCCAAGCAAGATATGGTGCCATACGCGAAAAGCACCGCCAGAACCGCTCGCAGGACAGTACATTGTATCGACGGTATCCGGCAAATATCTCGTCACCGCCATCGCCCTGAAGAACAACCTTAATACTCCCCTCCAGTTGCTGACAGAGCAGATACAACGGAATATTGCCAGCGTCGCTAAAAGGCTGATCGTGAGAGCGTACCAGCCGTTCAATAATGTCCGAGATTTTGCTTCCCTGAATATGCAATTCCTCGTGCTCCGTCCCAAAATGTTCTGCCACCTGTCGCGCCTTGGGCAGTTCGTTAACACCAGCGTCGAAGTCAAAACCAGCTGAGAACGTCTTGATTTTCCCGCAGTAGTGCCTTGCAGCAAATGCCGTGACCGCAGAGGAGTCAACGCCCCCGCTCAAGAATATCCCTACCGGAACGTCGCTGACCAAATGACTTTTTACCGCATCCTCCAACCTATCACGAACCGTGCTGGTAGCCTCTTCAAAACTATCCGAAATAGGTTTTATGTCGGATACGGACCAATATGAAGATACGTCAATTCCCTTCTGTTCAACGGTTAAGTAGTGTCCTGGCAACAAGTTAGCAACTTTGTCAAAAAGAGTGTGTGATCCCAGTGCATTCTGATAATACAAAAACTCGTGTAGCCCCTGCCAATCCACCTCCAGCCTCACCCGCTTTGAAGGAATCAGTGACTTGATCTCCGATCCGAAAACTAATCCGGACTTGAACGGATAGTAGTATAGGGGCTTAATCCCGAACCGGTCTCGCGCCATGTGCAGTCGCTGGGCAGTTTTGTCCCACACCGCCAAAGCAAACATTCCTTTGAACATCGAAAAAGAATTCGTCCCCCAACGGATGTATGCCTTAAGCACGACCTCCGTGTCCGACCTACTTCGAAATACCACCCCATCTTCTTCCAGACGCCGCCGAAGCTCCTGAAAGTTGTATAGTTCACCGTTATACACCAAAACAAAATTACCGTCCTCCGACAGCATGGGCTGATGGCCGGCTGAAGTAAGGTCGATGATACTCAAGCGCCTATGCCCCAATCCCACATACTCGAAAAGCTCAACACCACTGTCATCGGGGCCTCGATGCTTTAGCGTTTCCGTCATTTGCCACAATGTATCTCCCTCAATCGAGAAACCTGAATAATCGACTATACCACAAATCCCACACATAATGGTGCCCTTTTCTCTGTCTGCGCAAAGGTACGCTAATACCGCGATTCCCGCCCCTACTGTTGTCTCAGAATTTCCACTTGCCTTCTATCATCTGAGATTTCCCATATACACGCCCTTGACTATCATCAATTATGAAATCCATCTTAGAATTGCAGGTATTTCCTGTCGTTTCCGCGGGCTTTTGCTGCCACAATCTGCCTTTCCCCCTCAACCCAAATACCTTAACTGATGGCATTACTGCTGCCGGCAGATAGTCTCGATGAATTCCAGTAGCCTTGTCCCATGCCCACGAAAATCAAAGTTCTCTCTCGCTGTCTCTCGCCCTTTCTCCCCAACCTTTGCAGCTATTTCTGGGCTCTCCAGAACAAATTGAATCTTACCTGCAAAGTCTCTCATGTCACCTGGCTTGGCGACAAAGGCATTATGGCCATCTTGAAGGTAACAGCCTATATCGCCTACTGCAGTGGTGATGACAGGCCGGGCCGACGAAAGATATTCTCCGATCTTTGTGGGGAACCTCGAGCACGATCTCTCATCATCCGGGAGCGGAATCAGCAGTGCCGCCGCTTTTGAAAAAAGTCGTTTAAGCTCGTCCCAACTGACATAACCCGGGAAACGGATGCCCTCAGCACATCCCAGGCGTTTTGCCTCTGCGCGGAGGATTTTAACTTCGGTTCTGCGTTGGTCGAGCCCGACGAAAACAAGATCGCATTGATGCCCCGCCTGCCTGACGATGTGATAACTGCGCAATACCATCAACATTAGGTTCAGGTAACCAGGGCCACTGCAGAACAGCACGTAATTCCCCGGTTCACCTTTGGCGACATCGGCATCCTCCACATCCGTCAGAATCGGCACCAGCAAATGGGGAATTCGTCGTCCCGTCCGCCGATTGTAATCTGCAACTTTCTCGGCAAGGTAATTCGAAATCGGCAACACGGCATCAATGAAACGAAAACCGTGATTACAGAACAATCGATAACGAGCTTGCGCAATCCAGTTTCCTTTAGGGTAAAAGATCGGCCACTCGGTACTATCAAGGACGGAGCAAACACCAAGCCATCTGCATATGAGCCCTGCTATCCAGGCAATAGCCACGTCTTCGCTACATATAATCAGCGTCTCCAGTTTACCCTCGCGCTTAAGTCGCCAAAGCGCTGTGAACAGCTTCAGTGCTTGCCAGGGATTAAATCTTATCAAGAACGAAATCGCCTTCGATCTATCGCCATGCGACAAAAGTGGTGCACTGGATAGATATTCATATCGAAACCCAGAGTAAACCCCACTGGAAACAAAGCGGTTCCTTCCTTTTGTTCTTGGAGCGGAGAGGAGTACGATGACATCTGCGCCAGCTTCCACCAAAGCGCGAGCAATCAAGCGTACACGGCTCGAGTAGGCTGCGCCAAATGGAAAATCTGCCCATCGAGCATAAATCGCAATCTTAGGAACTGCCATGGGAAATCGGTCTTTCGTTGATCCGGTAGAAAACTAGCATCCACCTACATAAGTAATCCAGTGTTAACTTTAAACACAATTCGCAGCTATTTCACTGGATTTTCAGGCTGCCTGTGGCAGCGTAGCAATATTCTTGACATGGGCGTCTTAATTACTTGCTTTTGAACTTTCCATAGGTAATATAATACATGAGAATGCCTGGAATTATCGCTCCTATGAATAGAGTTCTATTAATGAACCCAGTTAAGGATTTTAACTGTTTCCTGATTGAAAAACCAATCAACAGACCATTTCTTATCAGGCTAATATATGACTTGGCGACTTCCTTAAAAGCCATTGATGAGAACATATAGCCCAAATTGTTATTTAAGTGCCAGGCTGTGTAATGACAAACTACTCCTGAAGACTTGATTGGATTTTTTCTGTGTTGTGAAAGTACAGAGTTACCGGTATCAGTAAAGTAATACCTGAGGGCATCGTTCACACACAATACTTTGTACCCCTTTTTAGCTAACGAAAACCAGATGTAACTTTCGGGATAGTACCCACATTTAGTTGCAATTTCTGGCAAAGGAAACTCTCTTAATACTTCGGTTCTTATCATCCCCCACTTTTCACCCTTTACTTTTACTCTAAAGCATAGTTCGAGATTATCACTAACAAACGGATCATTTGGAAAAGGAGTACCTATTATTTTCCCTGTATCAACCTCTTTGCATAAAACATTTATTCCACTGTATGCACCTTGCTCTTGCTCAGGAATACTGTTCCAATTCATATAAAATTTTTCCAAAGTTTCGGAATCAAAAGAATCATCTGCATCAGCTGGTACAAAGAATTTACCCTGCGCTTCATTGATAGCATAATTCCAGGCAAAGTGTTTTCCCTTATTGTGTTCATGATAATGCACCTTCATTGAGAAATGCGCTTCCCTCTGATAACTTTCGATTAGAGGTTTTACATTATCAGTTGAAGCATCATCAACAACAATCCATTCAAAATCAGTATATGTTTGTGCATTAAGACTTTCCCAAACACGATGAAGCGTATCTTTTCTGTTAAAAACAGGGGTAAAGATAGTAAATGTGTATTTATAATTCATTTTAATTGTTCTTTCTTTTTGTTTGATTACTTTACACGGTCTGCCAACTGCAATAACATTTTTTGCCATAGTTGTGTTTCCTTTCATTGGGCAGATGTAAACAAAGAAGGATCTGTTCAAAAACACCCCGGGGCCCCCTGAAAAAACAATTCCCCTAGCACTCCCAAATTTGTCTTCCAGCCCAAACTGTTTTTGAACAAACTTGTTTCAATTTAATCTACCTGTGCGCAATATACTATGGCAGCCATTATAACAACCCCGACCCGCGCCCACCCTTCGTAGGGCCACATCTAGGCCCCAGGCCCTCAAGAACCTCTTGATAGCAAGGATTCTTTTTAAACTATCTCTTCCTTACTTTCCCGCTTCTGCCAAACCACGAGCCATCAAGCGCATCCGGCTTGAGTAGGCTGCGCCGAATGGAAAATCTGCCCATCGAGCATAAATTGTAATCGCGGGGCTCGCCATGAATATCTCAAAACCTCCTTTTGTCCATTTTCAACCGAGGTAGAACAGACCTTCACCCTCAATTCGCTTGAGTTTTTTGACGGAAATCTCCGAAGTACCCTCTTTTTATACGGTTGATATAAGTTAAAGAAGCGACATACTTAGCCTCTGACCACCATAAGATCGATTCATTAACTCTGGGCTTCCGCCGCTTTTTAATGTTTTTATTTTTGAGATTAGATAGCTTGTCACTTAGATCTGATGCATTTTTCATCCAGTCAAGTCTATTTTCCGCACTCTCTCTTGCTCGTTTTTTTTGCAAGTACAATAGACTCCTATCATCAACATATACTTGCATTGCTCTTGTCAGGCAATCTAAATCTACAATCTTCTCAGGCCAGTAGTATCCATCAGGACGCACTATCGTCTTATTTACACGAACAAGCGAACCATTAACACCATGTTCTACAAACTCGTTCATTGGCGCATTATCTGTAGTAATCACTGGCAAACCACAAGCCAATGCTTCGGGCATACAAAGGCCTATCCCTTCCAGACGTGAAGGGTAAACAAAAACATCTCCAAGATGATATAAACCGGGAGCACTTACAAGTTTTTCAATAAATTGAATTCGCTTGTCTCTCTTGATCATATCAATTATCTCATTACCATATCTCGATATAGGTACTATAGAGTGTATAATGAGTTTAGCGTTTCCTGTGACATTTAGAAAGGATTTTACCACTAGGTCCGTCCCTTTTCTCAAGCCTGCTACGCCAGCACTGTGAAAAAATACTACCGTATTGTCATTTGTTTCGCGCTTTAAACATGGCTTCGTCTTAAAAGTATCTATATCTGTACCCCATGGAATATAATAGCAATTATCATAATTCTGAAATACGCTATAATGCCTTTTTGTGTTACACAATAGAAAATCGTATATTTTAAATTGCTGAATAGTGTGTTTCGTATAATAATCAACATATGTCCCGACGATATAACCAAGTCGCTTACCTCTTTTTGCAATATCAAAGCCATGATCCTCGTTGGTAATTATTACCTCTATATCATTTTGTCTTAACCATTTTTCAAAGTGAAGCATATTTACATATTGCATATCGAAACGGCTGACACGACCTATCGGTCTATATCTAATGCCCCATGTAACTTCAGGCATGTCCCAAATAATAGGAATAGGGTCGCAATCGGGATCATATTTTCCACACCAACCTCTAACGTATATCCTCACATTATGACCATGTTTTTTTAAAACATTCATATATGATCGAGACACATAACCGGCTCCACATTCAAGCCATGCCGTGACGATACCTATATTCATAATAACCTGCCCACTTCTTATGTAGCATTTACAGTTTTTTGTACTATGTTACCGCATTTCAGAAAGAGCATATTGCTCAAGCGCTTACGCATGCGAACTACAGATCTCAGGATACTCAAGGCAATAAACAGTTGTGGTTGTTCGACATATAACGGGACACCAATGATCTTCCATTGGAAGTAACTCACGCCCACACAGGCCACGTCGCGCGAAAATCAGGATTTCTTCTTCCGTCAGCGCCCGACTGTAGATGCGGAAATCGTCCATCGAGCCCGGGGCAAAATAGCCGGATGGATGACCTACAAAATGCCTCATTTTCAACTGGAAACGCATCATTCCCCCTTGGAAACACTTTAATCTCAACTGGAACTACCCAATTCATAGATTAGATTCTTTCATCTTTTGAAGCTGCGTATCATACTTTCACAAATCCCCCACCGGGATGCCCAAGAGTGGCTCTGGGCAAGCGCCTGTCTTTTTAGAATAAGCGTCTCGTCGGTTGATGAATTCATAAGGCGTGAGCAGATTTGGGCAAATTCATTTGGAGCCTTTGCTACTTCTACAATTCCTGGACTGGCAAGCTCCATGGCATCGGCCATCTTCGAAGACACCACAGGCTTGCCTGCCGCTATATACTCGTAAAGTTTGATAGGGCTGACACCCTTCAGCAACACGTCTCCCTTGAATGGGATTATTGAAACATCAAATCCTGCGTAATACGGAGGTAACTCTTCATATGGCACAAATCCCTCCAAGACCACGTTTGATGGAAGCCTTTGTGGAACTGTTGCATTACAAGAGCCGATTATCCAAACAATGCCTTCAGGGAGAGCTTTGGCTATTGCAAGAACCGCATTCCAGTCGAACCAGTCGCTTACAACTCCAGCATACCCGATAACTGGAGCATTTGGTTTCCACTGTGCTGGACGTCTTACCTTTTTTGGGCTGCTGAAATGGTCATAATCACAACCGTTTGGCACGAGATGGCATTTTTCGGCACCATGTCTATTTGACAAACGATCCACCAATTCTGGCGTTACCCCCCAAATAATATCTGCCACTTGTGCCAGGGAATCCTCAAATTCCAGAGTTCTTGGATGCGCATTGGGGAATCCATCCCATTGATCCAGACAGTCATATACAAGGGGGATTTTTCGACTCTTTCTATTAACGATACAAGGAATTGGAGCACAGTAAACAACGGCGTCGTATTGTTTCTTCGTCACACCATTCCACAGATTCTCCCACAGTCTTACTGATTGAGCCACAGAATGTTCATGCAGTAGCCTAAGAACCGGAGATTTTCGACCGCCGAGTCGATATAAAAGGGCTTCCATTATTTTGGGGCGCGGACATATAACACGAGTTGCATATTTATACGGCACTTGCAACGGCTTCCAAGGCATTTTCCCTGCGGTAGAATATACATCTGCTTCATGTCCGCGTTTCACCGCTTGAATAACCCAGTGATGCGGACGTTGCATATTGAAATGCCAATTGAATATAAATGCTATGCGCATCTGGGGGCCTCTTAAATAGCTTTCGGGTCATGTCTAACCCCAAAGACCTGTGTATGATTCATTGCCTTATCACGCACATGATTGCGTCCTACGTCGCTTTTTCATAAATGCCACCCCAAATGGCTAAATCAAGATTGGGCAGTTGGTAATAGTCTAAAGGCTTTTGCCCAAGGAACATTCTTATCCGTTGCCTAATGTGAAACAAGGATACCTGCCAGGTTGAATATGTCCGATATGGAAACGGCCCGTTTCGCGTCTGTAACATGTCCAACGGGTGTACGGTAATCTCAGGTCCCTTCATGCGAAAATGCTTAGCGAGACACTTCCTGAGTTCGTAATACCTGTCGACGCCAATGTCCAAGTGCCCAGATGAATCAAGATCCATCGTCAATATGAATAGCCCCCCGATTTTCAGGACGCGAAACACCTCATCTATCGTGTTCTCGAAATCGGAGACGTGCTCCAACACGCTAACACAGTACACTGCATCCACTTCTCCATCCATAAAGGGAAGATTAGAGTTGTCACACACTCTGCAATCTACTTGCCCAGGTCTGTGGTCAACGATTCTCGCTGCTCTTGCTATATCGACATCTACTATGGGATCGATGTCCACGCAAGTGACCTGGTAGCCAAGTTTTGCTACTGAAAATGGGAAGAAGGTGACGCCACTGCCCAAGTCGATAGCGTGCAAGGCCGCTTCAGTGTTCTTCCTGCTGTCACGCCATTGCTTGAGGTGGTGGTAGGTGTACGGATATTCCCAAACGCGGCTCCATGTATGCAGTGGATC